>Ga0187864_10004183_pt1 | contig 11419 bp, 8 predicted proteins | sample June2016WEW_11_4_FD_132985 | JGI IMG/M metagenome (GOLD analysis project Ga0187864, IMG submission 132985) | Peatland microbial communities from SPRUCE experiment site at the Marcell Experimental Forest, Minnesota, USA - June2016WEW_11_40 | ecosystem: Environmental > Terrestrial > Soil >... | reverse complement strand
GTCATCGCCGCCGAAATGGAAAAGATCACAGAATCGCGCGAGGCGACGCAGCCGATCAAGAGCCGCACCGGCGGCTCGACCTTCAAAAATCCGCCCGGCCACAAAGCGTGGCAGCTCATCGACGCCGCCGGCTGTCGCGGCCTGCGCATCGGCGATGCGCAGGTATCGGAGATGCACTGCAATTTCTTAATCAACCTCGGCAACGCAACCGCCGCCGACATCGAGACGCTGGGCGAAAAGGTGCGCCACCGCGTGAAGGAAAACTCCGGCATCGATCTCGAATGGGAGATCAAGCGGATCGGCGTAGCGCGGTAGCGCCGCAGAAGTGTAAATTTGAAGTCATGTCGAAGGGCGATCCCATTCTCATCGTCGGTGGCGGGCTCGGCGGGCTCACCACGGCGCTGGCATTGGCTCGCCGCGGCCAACCGACACGCGTGCTCGAAGGCGCGCCGGAATTCGGCGCGATCGGCTACGGCATCCAGTTCGGCCCTAACGTCTTCCACGTCTTCGATCGCCTCGGCCTGCGCGAAGAGGTGTTGGCCATCGCGGTTTTGCCGACAGCGCTGCTGATGATGGACGCGCTCACTGGCGAGGAGCTGATCCGGGTCCCGACCGGGACGTCGTTCCGCGCGCGCTTCAAATATCCGTACATCGTCGTCCATCGCATCGATGTGCATAACGTCTTGCTCGATGCCTGCCGGCGCAACGGCGCGATCGAGCTCATTTCCGACGCGATGGTGACCGCCTTCGAGGATCGCGGCGACAGCATCGCGGTCAAAACGGCGGACGGCCGTACCTTCTCGGGCGCGGCTCTCGTCGCGGCGGATGGATTTCGGTCCCTGTTCCGGGCCGCGTTGATCGGCGATGGCGAGCCGCGCCCGACCGGGTACGTGGCGTTCCGGACAATCGTACCCATGGCGCAGCTCAAAGCAGACGTGCCGCGCGATTGCGTCGCGTTGTGGGGCGGGCCGGGCCTCCACATCGTGCACTACCCGCTGCGCCACAGCGCCGAGTTCAACATTGTCGCTGTGTTCCGCACCTCGACTCATGCGGAGAAAGGCGATGTCGGGTCCTATCGCGCCGAACTTGAAAACACCTATCGCGATGTGCACCCCGCGATGCGCGCTCTGATCGGCTTGATGGACATGCGTTGGCGCCGGTCGGTTGCCGATCGCGATCCGGTGCGGCATTGGCACAAAGGCCGCATCGTGCTCCTCGGTGACGCGGTGCATGCGCCGTTGCAATCGCTGGCGCAGGGCGCGGGTATGGCGATCGAGGACGGTTGGTGTCTCGGCGAATTGATCCAGGCGGCGGAGGGCGATTTCGCGACTGCGTTCCGCCGTTTCGAGGCTGCCCGGCTGTTGCGTACGGCGCGGGTGCAGCTCGAATCCCGCGCGCTGTGGGACTTTTACCACCTCGACGAAGGCGTTGCCCGGGACGTCCGCAATGCCACGGTGGCCGATTGGGACGAAGCGTACCTGTTCAACTGTTTGTCGTGGCTCTACGACGGTATCCCGAACCCGACCGTCGCCGCTCGCTGAAACACTCGACCTTTCGCCAATTGTCGATTCTATTGGTGAGCCAGCGAATCAACGGAACCGGCTTAAGGCACCCGGTCGGGGCATGACCAAGCACGTCGCCGTTCTGATGGGAGGCTGGTCGGCGGAGCGCGAAGTTTCTTTGCGCTCCGGCAAGGCGTGCGCCGATGCGCTCGTCCGTCTCGGTTATCGCGTCACCCCGATCGATGCCGGCCGCGATGTCGCGGCGGCGCTGACTGCGGCCAAGCCGGACGTTGCGCTCAATGTGCTGCACGGCCGGCCCGGCGAGGACGGCACGCTGCAAGGGGTATTGGAAATTCTCGGCATTCCCTACAGCCATTCCGGCGTGCTCGCCTCCGCGATCGCGATGCACAAGGGCTACGCCAAGGCGATCTTCCGCGCGGCGGGTATCCCGGTGGCGGAGGATGTGGTGGCGTCGCGGTTCGACGCCGCGCAACGGCACCTCATGCCGCCGCCCTATGTCATCAAACCGATGTCGGAAGGCTCCAGCGTCGGGGTCTTTGTCGTCACCGAGGAACATCACCATCCGCCGCAGGAGCTTTATCGCGACGACTGGGCGTTCGGCGAACAAGTCCTGATCGAGCGCTACATCCCGGGCAAGGAACTCACGTGTGCCGTCATCGGCGACCGGCCGCTCGATGTCATCGATATCGTACCGGCGACGCGGTTCTACGATTACGAAGCAAAATACGCCGCGGGCGGCTCCAGACACGTGCTGCCGGCGCAAATTTTACCAAATGTTTACCAGGAAGTCCGCAGACTCGCGCTGGCTGCCCATAACGCGCTTGGCTGCCGCGGCGTGAGCCGCGCGGACTTTCGCTACGACGATCGGGGAACGGGAAAGCTGGTCTGTCTTGAGATCAATACACAGCCGGGCATGACCGAGACCTCGCTCGTGCCCGAGCTGGCTGCGTATGCGGGCATCACCTTCGATGAGCTGGTGCAATGGATGGTGGAGGATGCCTCGACCAACCGCTGATGCGGTCGGGGCCAATAGCGGGACCAAGAGCGGTGGAAGAGGTCGGCGCGCCCTTTGACGCGCCGCAGCGTCCGCGCGCCGAAAATTCTTCTCGCCGCAGCCGCTCTGATCGGTTTGCCTGGCTGGCGGCCTATGGCCGCTGGATCGGGCGATGGGGCGCGCGGATCGCGCGTCTGCCGCCGCCGCCTGGATTTGGCATCGCCGGATCGGTTCTGCTTCTCGCTGCAGCGCTCGGTTACGGCGCCGTCGCCGGCGGCCATGTCGATGACATTGTCGATTGGTTGAAGGATGCCCGGGACCAGGCCGCCAATGCGGTTGGTTTTCGGATTGCGGCGGTGTCGCTCACCGGACCAAAGGAAGTCAGCCGCGAAGAGATACTCACCATCGCCGGCGTGACCGGGCACGCGTCGCTGCTTTTCCTCGACGCCGACGCGGCGCGTGCGCGGCTGATGGCGAATCCCTGGATCGCCGACGCGGCTGTGCTCAAGCTCTACCCGGACCGTCTGCAAATCACCGTCACCGAGCGGCAGGCCTTTGCGCTCTGGCAAAAGGACGGCCGCGTCAGCGTCATCGCCGCTGACGGCACTATCCTCGAACCGTTTGTGGAGGATCGCTATCTCCGCTTCCCACTCGTTGTCGGACGGGGCGCCGAGCGGCAGGCCAAAGATTTCCTCGCCATCGTCGATCGCTATCCCGGCATCGAGTCGCTGCTGCGCGCCTCCGTGCTGGTCGCCGACCGGCGTTGGAACTTGCGGCTCGCCAATGGTATCGACGTGCGCTTGCCGGAAACCGATGTCGAGCAGGCGCTCGATCGGCTGGTCACGCTCGATCGCGAGAAAAAGCTCCTGTCGCGCGACATCGTCGCGGTGGATCTTCGGTTGCCAGACCGCGTGACCGTGCGGCTCTCCGATGCGGCGGCGCAGGCTCGCGAAGACGCCCTCAAGGACAAGAAAAAGAAAAAGGGAGGCGACGCATGAGCGCCCTCCACTACGGCCTTACACCGAAGATGAAGCCGATCTCGCCGCGGCGCAGCGCGCTTGTTGCGGCGCTCGACGTCGGCTCGAGCAAGGTCGCCTGTTTGATCGCGCGCTTGCGGCCGCATCCGCCGCAGCAGGTGTTGCCGCGCCGCAGTCATTCCGTCGAGGTCGTCGGCTTGGGGCATGCTGCTGCGAAAGGCACCAAAGCCGGCGGCGTGGTCAATCTCGCGCAAGCCGAGGAAGCCATCCGCCAAGCCGTCGATGGCGCCGAGCGCATGGCATCGGTCGAGATTGAATCGGTCGTGCTTTCGATATCGTCCGGTCGGCTTGCGAGCGAGTTATTCGCAGCCGAGATCGAGATCACCGGCTCCGCGGTCTCCGATGGCGACATCGGGCGCGTATTGGCCGCCGGCAATCGGCATTCGATGCGCGACGGCCGCGCCGTGCTGCATTCGCTGCCGATCGGCTATTCGATCGATGGCGGCAACGGCATCCGCGACCCGCGCGGCATGCTCGGTGCGCGGTTCGGTGTCGACATGCACGTCGCGACGACCGAGGTTGCGGCCGCGCGAAATCTGATGCTGGCCGTCGAGCGTTGCCATCTCGACGTCGAGGCGATGGTGGCGAGCCCCTACGTCGCCGGTCTTTCGGTTCTTGCCGACGATGAGGCCGATCTCGGCGCAGCAGTCATCGATCTTGGGGCCGGCACGACGACGATGGCGGTCTTCCTCGGCGGCCGCTTCATCCATTCGGAAGGATTCGCGTTGGGCGGGCAAAACGTCACGCTCGACATCGCGCGCGGGCTAAACGCCAGCGTCGCCGACGCCGAGCGAATCAAAACGTTCTATGGCAGTGTGCTCAGCGGTGGATCGGACGAACGCGACATGATCACAGTGCCGCCCATCGGCGAAGATGAGCGCGAGCAAGCGCAATTCGTACCGCGGTCGGCGCTCGTTCACATCATTAAGCCGCGCGTCGAGGAAATTCTGGAAATGGTGCGCGACCGGCTCGCGGCCTGCTCGTTCGCGGCCGAAGCGCGCGGGCGCGTGATCCTCACCGGCGGTGCGAGCCAGATGACGGGACTGCCCGAACTCGCCGCCCGCATTCTCGGCCGGCCGGTGCGCATCGGGCGGCCGCTGGGAATCGCCGGCTTGCCGGATGCGGCAAAGGGCGCGGCCTTTGCGGCGGCGACCGGCCTCCTCGTTTATCCGCAGGCGGCACATCTCGAATACTTCGAAACACGCGGTAAGCGGTATCTGATGAATGGCTCGGGCGGTTACTTCGCCCGGGTAGGACAATGGCTTCGTGAGAGCTTCTGATGGTCCCCAGGCGCGAAGCCAACACATCACAACGGCCGGTGGCGCACCGGCCGGGGCCGGGCGTCAGCGACGGCCGCGCATGAAAGAAGAGGCAACCATGACAATCAATCTGAAAATTCCCGACATCCGTGAGCTGAAGCCGCGCATCACCGTATTTGGAGTCGGCGGTGCCGGCGGCAATGCCGTCAACAACATGATCAACGCCGGCTTGCAGGGTGTCGATTTCGTCGTGGCGAATACCGACGCGCAGGCACTCACCATGTCGAAAGCCGAACGCATCATCCAGATGGGTGTGCAGGTGACCGAGGGGCTCGGCGCCGGCTCGCAACCCGATGTCGGCCGCGCCGCCGCGGAAGAAGTGATCGACGAAATTCGCGATCACCTCTCCGGCGCGCATATGGTGTTCGTCACCGCGGGCATGGGCGGCGGCACCGGCACCGGAGCCGCGCCGGTGATCGCCAAGGCGGCGCAAGAGGCCGGCATTCTCACGGTCGGCGTCGTCACCAAGCCGTTCCACTTCGAAGGCCAGCGCCGCATGCGCATCGCCGAAAACGGCATCGTGGAACTGCAGAAATGCGTCGACACGCTCCTGATCATCCCCAACCAGAATCTGTTCCGTGTCGCGAACGAGAAGACGACATTCGCCGATGCATTCGCCATGGCTGATCAGGTGCTGTATTCCGGCGTGGCCTGCATTACCGACCTGATGGTCAAGGAAGGCCTGATCAACCTCGACTTCGCCGACGTTCGCTCCGTCATGCGCGAAATGGGCAAGGCGATGATGGGGACCGGCGAGGCCGAGGGCGAAAAGCGGGCGATGACGGCTGCCGAAGCGGCGATCGCCAATCCGCTGATCGACGACGCCTCGATGAAAGGGGCGAAAGGGCTCCTCATCTCGATCACCGGCGGCCGCGATCTGACGCTCTACGAGGTCGACGAGGCGGCAACGCGCATTCGCGAGGAAGTCGACCAGGACGCGAACATCATTGTCGGCGCGACCTTCGACGAGAGCCTCGACGGCATCATCCGCGTGTCGGTTGTCGCGACCGGCATCGACCACGCATTCGCGCAGCGGCCGCCCGTGGCTGCCGCGGAGGCGCGTATCGCCGAAGTTGCACAGCGGCTGCGTGCCGACAACGAGCGGCAGGCGGAACGCTTCGAGCGGTCCGAGCCGGTGCGACCCGTTGCGTCTGCGCCGGTCGCGGCGCCCGCGTCCGTCAACGATTCGATCGAATCGGCCAAGGCGGCTGTCGCGGCGGCGCTCCTTCCCCAGAGCCCGAACGCGGAGGTCACCATCCGTCCGCTCGGCCCCAAGCCGTCATTGTTTATCGACCCGGCCGCCAGCGGGCCGGAGTCCCACGAACCGGAGGAGTTTATTCCGCCGCAGCCGGAACGGATGCCGTCCCGCACGATGCGCATGCCGCGTATCGATGAGCTGCCGGTCCCGGCGCAGAACGAGATTCGCGCTCGGCGCGGAGAGCTTCCGGAGGAGCACCCCGAGAAACGGCGCACGTCGCTGCTGCAGCGGTTGGCTGCGGTGGGGCTAGGCCGCCGCGAGCCGGAGGAGGAAGAGGCCGTGCCGAGCCCGCGGCCGGCGCCGAGCATGCCGCAGTCCGCAGCCGAACGGCCTCCCGGACGTCCCGCGCCGCGGCAAGAATCGCGACAAGAATCGCGACAAGAGCCGGTGTCCGAATACGCCAAACGCCCGGCGCTGCAGGGACTGGACCAGCACGGGCGGCAGGCGCCTGTGCATAACCGCAGCGAAGAAGACCAGCTCGACATACCGGCGTTCCTCCGGCGGCAAGCGAATTAGCGCCCCATTTTGGGCATTCGCCGGAGTTCCGGCGACGCCCCAGCCGCCGCAGTAACATCCACCTCAGCTGTGCTGGTTGGAGGTAAATAAGCTATTGAATCGCCTAGTGCATCTTCGGGCGACGCAAGCTGCGCTCGTCTCGAATTGGCGAGCGGCGAGGCCGCCAGAATCCGATTCAACGAGGGGTGCTTTTGGCGTCTTGCCGACAATAGTGCGGCCACAACAAGGTAACAGTCGGTAAGAAAGCGTGAGTTGGCCCGGAATCATGTCCACGGTATGGTTTATCCGTCATCGGGGAGTTGTTTTGGGGATGTCTCTGGGGTCCCGCAGGTGGCGGATAGGCTCCTTTGTACGGACCTTCGCGTTCCTCAGGGTGGGGTTGGCCCGATTGCTCTTGCAATCCGGCTAAGAGGTGTAGCGCATGAGGGGCATGCAAGGCGGCAGGCAGACGACCCTGCGCGAGCAAGTTAGCATTGCCGGCATCGGCGTCCATTCCGGTTCGCCCGTTACGGTAACGCTTCATCCGGCTGAAGCGGATACCGGCGTCGTATTCTGGCGAATCGGAATCGATGGCCAGAAAGACCGCGAACTTTCGGCCAACTTCCGATCTGTGACAGCGACCGAATTCGCCACGGTGCTCGGCGATCGAAACGGTCCGGCCGTATCCACCACCGAACACGTGCTTGCCGCGTTGTTCGGGCTTGGGATCGACAACGCCATTGTCGAGGTCGACGGTCCCGAAGTCCCGATCATGGACGGCAGCGCTGCGCCCTTCGTCGATGCGATCGATCAGGCCGGTGTTACGACGATGTCGGCGCGTCGGCGCTACATCAAGGTGCTCAAGCCGGTACGGGTCAATGCCGACGACGGCTGCTACGGCGAATTGCGGCCGCACTTGCGCGGCCTGCGCATTGAAACCGAAATCGAATTCAATCACCCCCTGATCGGGCGTCAGCAATTCGCGCTCGACGTCGAGCCGAATCTGTTCCGCCGCGAGCTGGCGCGGGCGCGGACTTTCGGCTTCATGCGCGACGTGACGAAACTGTGGAGCGCGGGCTACGCGCTAGGCGCGTCGTTCGAAAATACGGTCGTCATCGCAGCAGAGCGCATCCTCAATGCGGAGGGGATGCGTTTCCCCGACGAGTTCGTCCGCCACAAGGCGGTGGACGCCATCGGCGACCTGGCGCTTGCCGGCGCCCCGCTCGTCGGCGCTTATCGGTCGGTGCGCGGCGGGCATAAGCTCAATCATGCCGTGGTCACGGCCCTGATGGCCGATCCGAGCGCATGGACCTACAGCGAATTGGAAGAGCCCGCGCGCCGTCCGCGCGGTCATGCCGATCTTGCGGCTGGCTTCATGGCGCCGGCCTACGGGCCGGACGTCTCTTGATTTCCTTGAATTTTTTGCCTTAATCCCGGCCGATTGTCGGCCTAATCAGCGTTGAGCCGCTGACTGCTCCGGGCCTCGTGCTTATAGTGCGGCATGGAGCGGACTTAGCGGCGCCGGGACGGGACCTTCACCACGCTCATGATGTCGCGTTTAAGAGGATCGTGGAGATCCGGTTGCAGACTGCGTGCGCTGGCCGGTCTGCTTGCGCTGGCGTTCTTCGCCGGGCCCATCATGGGCTGCAGCATGTTCAACAAGGAGGACGATTACGTCCCCGAGGATCCCGCCGACAAGCTCTATAACGAGGGCCTTTTCCTCCTGAACAACAAACGGGATTATGAAACCGCGGCGAAGAAATTCGACGAAGTGGATCGTCAGAATCCATATTCCGACTGGGCGCGCAAGGCGCTGCTGATGTCGGCTTATTCCTACTATCAGGCGCAGAAATACGAAGACTGCATCAACGCCGCGAAGCGCTACGTGACGCTGCATCCCGGTAGTCCGGATTCGGCCTACGCCCAATACCTGATCGGCATTTCGTATTACGACCAGATTCTTGACGTGAACCACGACCAGGCGCGGGCAGACAAGGCCGTCGCCGCACTGGAAGAGGTGGTGCGCAAATATCCGGACACGGAATACGCCTTGAACGCCAAGAAAAAGATCGACACCGCGCGCGACCAGCTGGCCGGCAAGGAGATGGAAGTCGGCCGCTACTATATGAAAAAGCGCGATTTCACTGGCGCGATCAACCGCTTCAAAGTGGTGGTGACGCAATATCAGACGACGCGCGAGGTTGAGGAAGCGCTGGCGCGGCTGACCGAGGCCTATATTTCGATCGGCATCATGGACGAGGCGCAGACCGCGGCCGCCGTGCTCGGTCACAATTTCCCGGATAGCGCCTGGTACAAGGACGCCTACAAGCTCGTGAAATCTGCCGGCGGCGAGCCCAGCGAGAATAAGGGCTCGTGGATGAGCCGTGCCTTCAAGGGGCTCGGCTAGACCAGGCCGACAGAGCACGGACGACAGAACGAGGAATCACGACTATCATCGTCGTGCGTTCTCCATCATCCTTTATCGGCCGCCATGCTCGCTCACCTTTCCATCCGCGATATCGTTTTGATCGATCGCCTGGACATCGACTTCGGCTCCGGTCTCGCCGCGCTGACCGGCGAAACCGGCGCCGGCAAGTCGATCCTGCTGGACGCATTTGCGCTTGCGCTCGGCGCGCGCGGCGAAGCGGCGCTGGTGCGCGAAGGCGCTGAGCAGGGTCAGGTCACCGCGGCCTTCGACGTCGCCAAGGACCATCCCGCGCGCCGCCTGCTCGCGGAAAACGATCTTGTCGCCGATTCTGGCGCGGAGGATGAGCTGATCGTCCGCCGGGTGCAATTCGCCGACGGCCGCACCCGCGCCTTCGTCAACGATCAGCCGGTAAGCGTGCAGGTGCTACGCGCGCTCGGCGCGGCCTTGGTGGAAATCCATGGCCAGCATGATGATCGCGCCTTCGTCGAAGGGGCCACGCATCGCGCTCTCCTTGATGCGTTTGGGGGCATCGAGGACGCCGCGGCTGAAGTCCGACATCTCTGGGAGGAGCGGCGCGCGCGCGAGGCCGCGGTCGAAGCTCATCGCGCCGAGGCCGAGCGGGCCGGTCGCGAGGCCGAGTGGCTTCGCCATGCGGTCGATGAGCTCGGCCGTCTCGCTCCGCAAACCGGCGAGGAGAACTCGCTGGCCGAGCGGCGCGCCGCCATGATGCAGGCGGAAAAGGCCGCCGAGGATTTGCAAGCGACGCACGAGAGTGTCACCGGCCCGCAATCGCCGGTGCCGCCGCTCGCAACTGCTTTGCGCCGGCTGGAGCGCCGCGCCGCGCAGGCGCCCGCGCTGATCGAGCCCGTGGTCAGGGCGATCGATGCGGCGCTGACCGCGCTGGACGAGGCGCGCGTGCATCTCGAACACGCGCTGCAGGTGGCGCAATTCGATCCGCACGAGCTCGAGCGGATCGAGGAGCGCTTGTTTGCGTTGCGCGCGGCCGGGCGCAAGTACAACGTGCCGGTCGATGAGCTTGCCGCGCTGGCGCGGCGCTACGAGGGGGATCTAGCGCTGATCGATGCCGGCGCCGACCGGCTCGCGGCGCTGGAAAAGGCGGCGCAGGAGTGCGTGACGCGCTACCGGCAGGCGGCGCAAGCATTGTCGGCCGCGCGCCGGCGCGCCGCGGCGGCGCTCGACAAGGCGGTCAATGCCGAGCTGAAGCCGCTCAAGCTCGAACGCGCGCAATTCTCCACGCAGATCGAGGCCGGCGGCGAAGGCCCGGACGGTCTCGACCGCATCGAGTTCTGGGTGCGCACCAATCCCGGGACGCGCCCCGGTCCGCTGATGAAGGTGGCGTCCGGCGGCGAACTGGCGCGGTTTCTGCTCGCGCTCAAAGTGGTGCTCGCCGATCGCGGCTCGGCGCCGACGCTGATCTTCGATGAAATCGACACCGGCGTCGGCGGCGCCATCGCCGACGCGATCGGAGTGCGGCTGGCGCGGCTTGCTACCGGCGTGCAGGTGATCGCGGTGACCCACGCGCCGCAAGTGGCGGCGCGCGCCGATCGCCACTATCTCATCAGCAAAGACGCGCTCGCCAAGGGCAAGCGCGTCGCGACGCGTGTTCTTGAACTGCAAGCCGAGCGCCGCCGCGAGGAAATCGCGCGCATGCTGGCGGGCGCCGAGATCACTGCCGAAGCCCGCGCCGCCGCCGAACGTTTGATCCGCGCCGCGGGTTAATGTCGCGTCATGCCACGCCGCGAGAGGAACGACACGCCCGTCGATGATTTGACGGAAAAGCAAGCGAAAGCAGAGCACGCGCGGCTTGCCGCCGAGATCGCCGAGCACGACCGGCGCTATTACCAGGAAGACGCGCCGACGGTCTCCGATGCTGAATATGACGAACTGCGCCGGCGCTACGGGGCGATCGAGGCGCGCTTCCCGCAACTGCGCACCCTCGAAAGCCTGACGCGACGCGTCGGCGCGGCGCCATCGCCGCGCTTTGCCAAGGTCCGGCATGCGGTGCCGATGCTGTCGCTCGACAACGCGTTTGCGGAGCAAGACGTGGTCGATTTTGTCGGCCGCATCCGGCGCTTCCTGCGTCTGCCTGACGACGAGGAGATCGTTTTCAGCGCCGAGCCGAAGATCGACGGCCTGTCGATGTCGCTGCGCTATGAAGGTGGAAAGCTTGTCACCGCGGCCACGCGCGGCGACGGCGCCGAGGGCGAGGACGTCACCGCCAATATCAAAACGTTGAAGGAAGTGCCGCAGCACCTCAAAGGCCGGCACGTACCGGCGGTCTGCGAGGTGCGCGGCGAAGTCTACATGACCAAGGCGGCTTTCCTTGAACTGAACCGCAAGCAAG
>Ga0187864_10004178_pt1 | contig 11435 bp, 6 predicted proteins | sample June2016WEW_11_4_FD_132985 | JGI IMG/M metagenome (GOLD analysis project Ga0187864, IMG submission 132985) | Peatland microbial communities from SPRUCE experiment site at the Marcell Experimental Forest, Minnesota, USA - June2016WEW_11_40 | ecosystem: Environmental > Terrestrial > Soil >... | reverse complement strand
GCGACCTCGCGTGGACCGGTCATCTACGCGCAAAAGCGTCTGGGACGTGGGGGGCGGGTCTTCACGATCTACAAGATCCGCACGATGTACCGCGACAGCGAGCCCAACGGCGCGCGGTGGTCTTTGCCGGGAGACCCCAGAATCACGCCGGTCGGCCGGCTGCTCCGCTGGAGCCACGTCGACGAGCTGCCGCAGTTGATCAACATCATGCAAGGCAAGATGAGCCTGGTCGGGCCCCGTCCCGAGCGTCCGGAAATCGTCGGGCAGCTCGAGCGGGTTTACCCTGAGTACCGGCGGCGGCTGAACGTGCGTCCCGGCGTCACGGGTCTGGCGCAGGTGCTGCAACCTCCCGACACCGATCTGAGCATGGTGAGCCGCAAGCTATCCCTGGATCTTTACTACATCGATCACGCCGGTTTCTGGCTCGATTTCCGGATTCTCCTGGCCACCGCGCCGCATGTTTTCCGCGTCCCGGAGGAGAAGATCGCACGCGTGTTCGCCTTCCCGGGAAAGTTCCCCGGCCCAAAGAATGAAACGCCCTCGATGGCGGATTCGATCGCCAGCTCGCAGGTCAAGCCGCTCCTGTCGGAAGGCTTCAACGCCGCCGGCTGATCGCCTTGCGGCTTCGGCCTGTCCTGAATTGGCCGCTGTAGACTCGCGCACGGCGTCCTCAAGAGCATCCGTCACCTTGCGAACCGAAGTGATGACCGATGAAAAAAAAGCGAGTGCATGCAGATCTGCGTGAGTGGCTTTAGTTAGCATCCATTTTTCAGCAGCTCCACGAAATCGGGGCAGTTCCTGATCATCATCAACCCGGTGTTCGATTGGAGCCTAAAGCGTTTTTTCTAAAAGGGTCGTTGTCGCACGGCGTCTGTCCGCCACTCTTTGTTCCCTGTGCAAGCTGTTTGATTAAGCAAATTTAATCGTGGTGTTTGCACAACATTCTTGCGATTTGTAACTTTCTCAGGATTTTTGTCCTTGAATCTCCGTCTTGGTGACTGTATAAGGAAGCATCAAACATCGTACCGCCTGTGATATCATTCCGCGTGCGGTTGATCCAGGCATGTGTGGTACCATCTGGACTGTCCGGGGGTAAAGAGAGATCAGGTCGATTGCAGGATGACGATCTCGACGGTGCGTGATCATGCACGCGGAGGGACTTTGGGCCCTGATCAACGCTCCAGCCTATCGGAAGAAATGCGGTTTCTCGGGATGTCTTGCGGCGACGGTTCAGAGTTCCATCGTGACGCCCATCGGAGCGGAGCCAGACTCATGGTTGCACGCAGCAGGAAAGTGGTTTCGGGGATGGTGACGGGCTCGAAGCCGGGTAGGCGGAATTTCGGCCCGATGTGGTCGGGCCGGGGTGATCCTCCTGCGGATCGGCCTGGCCACCCTGCTCTACCTGCCGCGGGTCCCTGGCCCGATCATCGCCCGAGTCTTTCGGTTTCCCATTTACGATCTTCTCCCCGCTGAGGCCAGTCCCCAGGGGGACGGTATCGCCGTCAGCTCGGGCGTTCGACCAGAGTACGCGAACTGAGCTGCAATGCGACGCGATCGGGCATTTTCAAGTTGTACCGCCTTTCGATGATCGACTTCCGTGAAAAGATGCTTTTCCACTCTGATGGTTGCGCGGTGAGTCATGAGAAAGCTAAATCTGGTTTTCCTGCTCGGTCTGGTCATGGCGCTGTTCGTGCTGGGCGGCGCGGCATACGTCGTCCGCGGCCGTCAGGTTCAGCGGAATGCGTCGGCCTTGCTCGATCGTGCGCACAGAGACGAGGAGCAAGGCAAAGGCTCCAAGGCCGCGGATGCACTGAGGCAGTACCTGAGCCTGAGACCACGCGATGGGGAAGCCTGGCGGTGGTATGCCCGGGTGCTGGATGAGGTCAATACGGACAGCCGGCGCCGCGACCAGGTCTACCTGGTCTACGAGGAGGCCCTGCGCTACAACCCCGGCGACCCCGCACTGGAACGGCGCTGCGCGGATCTGGCCCTGGAACTCCGTCCGGAACGAACCGCCGACGCCAAGCGCCATCTCAAGGATCTGCTCACTCGAGCTGCCGAAAAGCTCGAGAAAGGTATTGAGGTGTCCAGTGCCGCGATGGAGCTGGCCGAGCTCAAGGAACTCGAGGGCAAATGCCTTTTCCTGGAGTCGGATTTCGAGGCGGCTGCAAACGCTTACAGCGAGGCAATCTCGTCCGATCCGACCCGTCTAGCTTGCTACGTTCAGCGGGCAAGGATCTATCGAAACGAACTTCACAAGGACCCCAAGGACGCCGATGACGAGATCGAGCGGATGGTCGCGAACAACCCCGAGTCGGGGCCCGCTCATCTCCATCGCTTCCGGTACCTCGCGGAATTCCGCCCTCCCGCCCCGGACAGTGACCTCAAGAAGGCCCTGGAACTCGCGCCCGAGAACCCCGAGGTTCTGCTGACCGCGGCCCTGGTCGCCGAGCAGAAGAAGGATCCGGCCGCCGCCCGGTCTTATCTCGAGAAAGGTCTGAAGCTTCATCCCCGGAATGTCGAGTTGCCTTTGGCCCTGGCCGGGCTCGAAACTCGCGACGGACACCTCGACCGGGCCGAGTCCGTCTTGCGGCAAGCGGATCAGGCCAATCCCTCCGTCGACCTGGCCTTCGATCTGGCGGAGACTCTGATCGCCCAGAACAAGATCGATGGCAAGGACCAGGCCGTCGACTACATCGCCCGCCTGCGGGAGGCCGGGATGGGCGAGACTCTCGTCCGATACCTGGAAGCACGAATCCTCTACCAGCGCAAACAATGGGCCGAGGCAATCCCCCAGCTCGAGAGGGCTCAGGCTGTCTTGAAATCGGTCCCCCGGCTTGCAGCCCCGCTCAATCTCATGCTGGTCCAATGCTACAGCCGCGTGGGTGCCGACGAGCAGCGGCTGGATGCCCTCCGGCAGACCGCCGAGGGCGACCGGGCTCCGGAATCCACTCGCATCGAATTCGGTCGGTCTCTGGCCAGGGCCGGCAAGCTGGATGAGGCTGTTGCTGTCCTCTCACCTTTGGCCGAGCGCAAGCCCGAGCTTCGGCTCGATCTCGTGTCCATTTTAATTCAAAAAGCGAGCCGCCCGCCACGTGACCCGCGGGCCTGGCAGGATGTCGAACGGCACTTGCGCGAGGCCGAAAAGGCGCTCCCTCAAGCCGTCGAGCCGTTGACGTTCCTCCGTGTCGACATGCTTGCCGCCCAGGACCGCCTGGACGACGCCCGGTCGCTGCTGGCCTCGGCCCAGGCCAAGGATCCCCGAAACCTGAAGTATCGGCTTGCCCTCGCCCGGCTCACCCAGCGACAGGGCAAGGGCCCTGCGGCATTGCAAATCCTCGACGAGGCAGAGAAGGACCTTGGACCAAGTCTGGGCATTCAACTGGCTCGCCTGGACTACTGGGGCAGGCAGGGAGGCGAGGCGGCCAACGCCGCGGTGGCCAAGCTGGCGGAGACCCGGCAGCAAATCCTTGCCGCCGACCGGCCCGCGTTTCTCGACCGGCTCGCCATGACCGAGATCCGGCTCCGCGAATTGGCCCTGGCACGACAACACTGCCGCGAGCTGGCGTCGCTCCAGCCGGATAACTTCCGTGTCCGGCTCAGCCTGTTCGACCTGGCCGTCGAAGCCGGTGATCTGGACGCCGCCGCCGATCTCGTGAGCGAGATCCGCAAGATCGAAGGCGACAAGGGCACCTTCTGGCGTTTCACTCAAGCAGCTCTCCTGATCGACAAGGTCCGCCGTGGGGTTTCCCACGACCTGGAAGAAGCCCGCGTGCTGGCCGCCGAGGTTTCCGAACGACGGCCCGACTGGTGGGCCGGCCCGAGCCTGAACGGAGAGCTCGCCGAGCTCGCCGGTTCTCCCGACCTGGCGATCGAGCACTACCTCCGCGCGGTCGAGCTGGGGAACGTTCAACCGTCGTTTGCTCGCCGGCTCGTGGGATTGCTCAACCAGCGAAACCGTTTCAACGACATCGACCACGTGGCCAAGCTGCTGCGGGAGCAGGGGGTCGCCCTGGATGAGATCACGCTCATCAAGGCCATCGACGCGATCCGCAAGCAGGATTTCGACCAGGGGATCGCGCTGGCTCGCCAGATCTTCACCGAGACTTCGACCAACCCCTCCGACCATCTCACGCTCGGCCGATTTTACGTCTCCGCCGGACGGAGTGACGCGGCAGGCAAAGAATTCCGACGAGCCGTGGAGCTAGGTCCTGGACTGCCGGACTCGTGGTTGAACTACGTCCAATACCTTGTCCAGGCCAAGCAGATCGATCAGGCCAAAGCCGCCATCGAGGCTGCGCGACGAGCCTTGCCCGCCGATCGGGCCACCTTGACTCTGGCTCAATGCTGGATGTCTGTCGGGGACCCCAAGCGGGCCGAGGAGTTGATCGGCAAGGTTTTCTACGACGAAGGCAAATCCGCCGATCCGAACGCGCTCAAGACCGCCGCCTTCGTGGCTCTCAGCCAGAACCGCCTCGACAAGGTCGATGAGTACCTGAACAGGCTCAATCAGGTCACGAATCTCTCCTCGAGCGACAAAGCCTGGGTCAACCGAATGCGCGTCGCGCTGCTCTTGAACAAGGGCCGGCTGGCCGACCAGGATCAGGCGCTCGGGCTGGTTGAGCAGAACCTGAAAAACGATCCCAACAGCAGCGAGGACCAGCGGCTCAAGGCCACCGTACTCGCCCTTCGACCCAGCCGTCGTGATGAGGCCGTCAAGATCCTCGAACAACTCGGCGCCGCGGACCTTCTGGATGCCAACGGGCGGTTCGTGCTGGCCCAGCTTTACGTGGACGATCCCCACGAAGAAAAGTACCAGAGCGAGATGGTCAAGCTCCTGAACCTCAAGGTCAGGAACCCACAGCATCTGGCCCACTTCGTCAACTACTGGATCGGCCGCGACCAGCTCGACCAGGCCGATCGCTGGCTCGCCGAGCTGAAGAAGGCCGAGCCCCAGGGAGTCGCAGCCCTGGAACTGGAGGCGAGACTCCTCGACCTGCGGAAGCGCAAGCCCCAGCTCTTGGCGCTCCTGGAGGCCCGAGGCCGCGAAGTCCCCGACCAGATCGGCCTCGTGGCCGACCTCTTGAATCGTTACGGGTTCGCGAAGCAGGCCGAGGCAGCCTATAAGAGCTTCGTCGCCCGCGACCCCAAGCAACCTGAACGGGTCCTCGCCCTAGCCCAGTTCCTGGCCCGCCAGGATCGGGTCGCCGAGGCGATGGGGATCCTCAAGAAAGCCTGGTCAACCTGCCGCCCAGACCAGGTGGCCGCCGTTGCGTTGCCGCTCTACGACGCCCCCTCGGCGGACGACACCCAGAGACGCCAGGTGGAAGCCTGGGTGGCCGAGGCCGTCCGAAAACATCCCGAGGCAGCCTTCCTCGCCTCCAAACTCGGCGTGATCCGGATCCGCCAGGGCCGGTTCGACGAGGCGGAGGGATTGTTTCGCGGGCTCTTGCTAAGCAGTCCGAACAACGTCGATGCGCTCAATAGCCTGGCCTGGCTGCTGGCCCTTCGTGACGAGAGCAAGACCAGCGAGGCCCTCTTTCTCATTGATCGCGCCATCGAAGCCCAGGGGCCCGTCCCTTCCCTCATCGACACTCGAGCCGTCGTGCTCATACGGGCCGGCCAACTCGATAAGGCTATCGAGGATCTCAGGACGGCCAGGGCGAGCAATGCGTCCAAGCCGAGCTTTGCGCTGCACCTCGCGTGGGCCTACCACGCCAAAGGCCAGAGTGACGAGGCTCGAGCGAGCCTTTTGGAGGCCGAGAAGCTCGGCTTGGAGCCCCGTGCACTCGACCCACTCGAACTTGCCGTTTTCCAACGACTCCGGAAAGAGTTGTTTCCCGGCTAAGCTCAGAGGGATCGTCATGACGCAGTGGTGACTTTTCGACTCGGTCCGGGACCTGCGATTCGATCGGATCTGGGAGCAGGGCGGATCGAGGGACTTCAAGGAAAGGAGGAAAACCTACAACATCAGTGGAGTGTAATTCGGTGGATCAACTTAGGGTTCGACTCTTCGCCGAACCTGCAAAAGACACTCGGCCATCGACTGGGGCCGACTTTTCCTCCTGCTTCGTCCTTCAGCCATGAACGCGTTGTTCATGTCGTAGGCCCATTGTGATATGCAGGACATTCTCTAGTTCGTTCCGATGACTCGAAAAGGAGATCAGACAATGTCACGTTGGATCCGTTCCTCTACCCTTTGCGCCTTGCTGGGCCTCGGGCTCTGCCTGGGCACTTCCCCGGCGAAGGCCGACATCAACATCAGCACATCGCCGGGGTTGCCTGCTGGCGGCACGGCGGACCCCATCTATACGGCCGCGTTCTACACCAACACCGCTATCCTGGGTATACCGGGGCCTGTGTTCCCCACTGGCTTCGTCGACGGGGCGCCGGCTCCCGGGCCCGGGGGGCTCCCCACGAGTGCCGGGCCAGCGCCCGGGGCGGTGTTAGTTGGTTTCACCCCCGTGGTCGTCCCGAACGGGGGATTCCCCATCCCGCCCTGGGTCAGCGACACGACATCCTCGTCGTGGATCGCCCCGACCGCGACTGGGGGCTCGACATCTGCTCTGGCACCGTACCTGGCCACTGGGTTCAGTGCCGCCACCTCGGCCCCCCAGGGTTACTTCTACTACAACACGTCGTTCACCCTCGCCTCGGCGACCGGCAACTCCCTCACGGGCGGGCTGTGGGCGACCGACAACAACGGGATCGCGATCTACCTCAACGGTAACGCCGAGGGCAGCTTTGTGCCCGGGAGCACCGGGTTCATCTCCTTCAGTAGCTTCTTGATCAACCCGAACGATTTCGTGAAGGGTGCTAACAACCTCACTTTCGTCGTGTTCAACGAGAACTTCCCGCCCGCCACCAACCACGAAAGCCCTACCGGCCTGAACGTTGAGGGCGCGATCACCTCTGTCCCCGAGCCCTCGACCCTTGCGATCGCCGGCCTCGGCGCGCTGGGCATGATCGGCTACGGCCTGCGGCGACGCAAGGCCCTGGGCGCCTGAGCCCAACCGTCAACCTCATGGCTCGAATGAGCCAGATACCTGATCTGGACAACCTGTCAGCCCTCGCCGGCAACCGCCGGCGAGGGTTTCATTTTTCCAGCTCCGGGAGCGGAACCCCTACCGGTCGCTTCCCAATCACCATTCGTTCTGGGGTCGGGCGGCCAGGCATCCGCTTGAGGTCATTGCCCCCGGCCCGAAACCCCCCACCCCCGTTCCGGCGATCGCCTGAGACCGCCGAGCTGCTCTGCCCGGCCATCGGCACCGCACCCGCCGCCCGGTTATCGGTCCGCCGATCGCCGGGCTTTCTTATGCGCGGTCGCACCACCGCGGCCGGGTCCGTGCCGCAGGTCTGCGCCGAGCTGGGGACGGCGGGAGGGGAATTAAGCCATGTCGAGCAACTGCTCTTTGGCCTCGTTGATCTTGGCCATCGCCTCTCGCGACAACAAGGAAGGCACCGGACGGCGCAACGCACCAGTGGTACGGATCATCGCAGACGATCAGCCGGCCGACCGCAAGCCGTGGCTGGAACGGGCGGAACGGGCTCTTGCTCGCGGATCGGCGGAGTTCGGCGGCTGTTACGAGGCACCGCCTTTCGCTCGCGGGAGCAACTTGGCCACGGCGATCATGCCGACAACCTGCCCCTCGATGATCAGCTCAACCGACTCCGTCTCTCCCAGGATCGTGGGGGCCGGGTACGCGCCCCCGATCCGGGCCCCCGGTTCGGGGTGGGCGTACACCTCGAGCTGGCGGCCGGCGACGTTGACGATCCAGTACACGGGGATGCCGCCGCCGCCATAGGTCACGGCCATGGCGCGATCATCGGCCAGAGTCGACTCCGCCACCTCCACGACCAGGGCGACGTCTTCGGGGCCGGGGTGGCGATCCTCATAATCATCGATGCCGCCGCGCGCCACCGATACGTCTGGCTCCGGCTCGCTGTCCCGCTGGGGGATGCGGACCGGCTTCTCGATCCGGACATGCCAACCGGGGGGAAGAAGTAAATGAATAGCCCGCCAGGATCGCTCCGAAGAGGCCGAGTGTTTTCCGCCTTTCGTCATCTTCTCCACCAAGGCTCCTTCAATGAGCTCGCACCGGTCGGCCTTCGTGAACGCGCCCGAGGCCACCATCGCCTCGTATTTGGCGACGCTGAGCCGGTAAGGGGGACGCCGCTGGGTTTCGGTTTTTGCTGTCGCTTCCCGTTGGTCGCTTTCGCGCTGCGTGATCGTGCTCACTTCCCACCGCCCTTCCGCTTGCACTCCGCCAAGAACTTCACGACCAGCTCGCGCACCACGACCGCCATCGGCTCGCCCAGCTTCGCGGCTTCAATCCTCAGTTGACGGTGAAGGTCCGGGTCCAAGTCGAGCCGGACGGCCTTTGGGGCGACTTCCGTAGCAGCCACGGGTTTTACCTCTTTCTTGCGAGCCATGACGGCCGTCTCCATCGTGGGTTGACCTTATCCACTATGATGATAGCCGAAGTCTGCAGGCTATTGTACGTAGTGTACGGACTGCCCTCCCCAGAGGTCAACAGAGGAATCCAATGTACTTTGTAGACAGAGTACCGCTGTTCAGATCCAATAACTCTGTCGGCTCGATCGTCTCGAGAGGATGCCCCCGGTGGGGTGCAACCCACGGGGAGGGAGTGCAGGCAGACAGAGGCTGCAACGATGGCAACCGACTGGCGGATGTTTCCAATCAGCCACAGAGCGTCCCTTGATTTCAACCTTCCTTGATAAGCGAGCCGATTTAATTAAGCGAGAATTAATCCAGTCTTGCATGTAACGTATGGTGCATTCCGGGCGCAAGCTCCCCTCGACTCTTGGTCCGATCCGATCTCCGATGACGGAGGCCAGGAGCGAGGGGGCGGTCCCGCCCGGAAAGGCTCGTGCCCATGCGAAGACGTTTGCGACTCCTTGGCTTGCCCACGCCTTGGTCTGGCGCTGGGTCTCCTGGCACTTCTGGCAAGTGAGGTCAAGGCCGACATCACCGTCAATGGCCTCGGCCTGTACGACGGGGCAAATGCGCCGATCGTCGAGGTCCAGTCTCAGTCTACCGGCAACAGCGGAGTCTGGATTTATGGCGACGCCCAGACGGCCACCAACTGGACATTCCCGAATGGGTCTTCCATCAGGGCCGTTTCATTTTCGCAGGGTTGGGGCTTTCGAACCCTCTCCCGCGGGGAGCGGGGGGAACCCCGCCTGCGGGGTCGGGCCGAGGGCCGGGTGAGGGGCGGCCCGGGCCGGGGCGATTGGCCCTCATCCGCCGCTTCGCGGCACCTTCTCCCAGTGGGAGAAGGGATAAACCGCCTGATCGCGGGAAAATGAAACAGCCCTGGGTCTTCCATCCCTCTGTATTGCATCGACTTGACGCACGACAACGCCGTGGGAGAGAGCTACGCGCTCAGACCCTGGTCGAGCCCGGGTTTCTCGACATCCAGCTATTCCGACGCCGCCAATCGAATCGCCTGGGCCATCGAGAATGGCCGTCTCTCCTGCCTCGGGTCCGCTGCCACTCAATTGCTCATCTGGTCGATTATCGACAACGGCTTGCTTGCTTTGATGAAGCTTTTTCTCAACATCGGTGCGTATTCGCAGCTTACCATTGAAAAGCCATGCCTAGTTGGTACTCTGCATTAGTGCGTTGTAGTGCGGATCATTGCATTTCATGGGATGACACTCACTTCGCGTTCTGACGGACTTGAGTGTCAACAGGACGGGTGATGCTTTCGATTGGCCGGCTAACCCAGCTCGGCTCGGCAGGATCCCTTCGGCTGGCTCGCACCAGGCAATGGTCAATGAAGGAGGATTGGTTCGTGACTGTGGAATCTTGGAAATTCACAAGCAAAGGTTCTTACGATCAAAAGATGAACTATTTTATCGACGAGCCTTCAGGACAGATCAAGGTGTTCGCTGAAACAGTACTCGCACTGCTGATGTTGGTCGTGTCGATGCCGATCATCCTGATAGCCGCGGTCCTGGTCCGGATGACCTCGCGGGGCCCGGCCATTCATGTGCAGAAGCGGTTGGGACGCAACGGACTGGTCTTCACGATCTACAAGATCCGGACGATGTATCGCGACAGCGAGCCCGACGGAGCTCGCTGGTGTGTCCCGGGAGATCCAAGGGTCACGCCGGTCGGTCGGCTGCTCCGCTGGACTCATATTGATGAGCTGCCGCAGCTCGTCAACGTGCTTCAGGGCAAGATGAGCCTGATCGGCCCCCGGCCCGAGCGGCCCGAGATTGTTTCCGAGCTGGAGAAGGCTCTACCCGGGTATCGGCGGCGGCTCGATGTACGTCCCGGTCTCACGGGCCTTGCGCAGTTGCTGCAACCTCCAGACACCGACCTGAACATGGTGCGCAGCAAGCTGGCCTTCGACCTTCATTACGTCGATCAGTGGAGCTTATGGCTTGATCTTCGGATCCTCCTGGCCACGGTGCCTCATCTTCTGTCCTTCAGGCCGGAGACGATTGCCCGGTTGTTCCGGTTTCCGCAGGTCTCCAATCCTGCGAAGCCGGAAGTTGTCCTCGCCAGCGGAGGCGTATTTCGTGACCGTGTGGGTCCCGCCTTGGCTGAGTGAAGCGTGCAACCCGATCGGCCCATCGGTAGAAGCACAAAGACCAGCCGTTTATGTCACGGGGTCCCGCCCGGATCGTTGTGTAAATGCAACGCCAGGCTCCCTTGGAACGCGCGGGGCCAGCCCCAGCGACCCACCTACCAGGTAAACTCGACCCTCGCTGTTTTACTGATAACTGAAGGTGGTCATGAGACAGATTCATTTCGGATTCCTGGTCGGATCCATGACAGTACTGGGCCTGTGTGGCCTGGGAACCTTCCTTTTGCACCGCGTCCAGATGCAGCGGAATGCATCGTCCCTGCTGAACCGGGCCCGCTCTGCCGAGGCTGGCGGCAACCTGCTCAGGGCCGAGGAGTCGCTTGGCCAGTACCTCAGCCTCAAGCGCGAAGACAGCTCCGCCTGGGCGTGGTTCGCACGGATCACCGACGAAATGACCAAAAACCCCCGGGGTCGTGAACAAGTTTTCCTGGTCAACGAAGAGGCGTTGCGGAAGAACCCGGACGATCGCAAGCTCGAGCGCCGGTGCGCCGAGCTTGCCTTGGAGCTCGAGCGTCATAACGACGCCAGACGGCATCTGATCCACCTGAACAATGCGATCCAGGCCGACCCAGACAAAGCGGCCGAGGCCGCCGAGCTGGAAGACTTGCTGGGCCAGTGCGATCAGCCGGAGTCGAAGTTCGATGAGGCCGAGCAGCACTACCGCAAATCGATCGCCCTCGATCGCACGCGGGTCGGCACGTTTGACCGCCTGGCTCGCCTGTTGCGGCAGGATGTGAAGCAGCCGGCAGCCGCCGACCGCTCGATCGAGGAAATGCTCAAGGCCAACCCGAAGAGCGCACTGGCCCATGTCAACCG
>Ga0187864_10004177_pt1 | contig 11435 bp, 3 predicted proteins | sample June2016WEW_11_4_FD_132985 | JGI IMG/M metagenome (GOLD analysis project Ga0187864, IMG submission 132985) | Peatland microbial communities from SPRUCE experiment site at the Marcell Experimental Forest, Minnesota, USA - June2016WEW_11_40 | ecosystem: Environmental > Terrestrial > Soil >... | reverse complement strand
GGTGGTGCTGGCGACCCAGGTGCAATTCGCCTGGCCGGAAGGGGTGACGGTGGCGTAGGAGGGGTAGCTGGAGCCGTTGCCGATGATGTTGTAGCCCTGCGAGCCGTAGACGCCGATCCAGTTACCCTGCGTAGTGGTGTCCGTCTTGAGGAAAGTCGCGGTCGTGCTGCTGACGGTCACGCTCTGGCTGCCGGTGATGCTGGACGTCGCCTGATCGGTGGCCGTGATCGACTGGGCTCCCACTGTATTCAGGGTGGCGCTGAACGTGCTCGTGCCCGCATTGGCTGCCGTGAACTTATACGATGCCGGCAGCTTGGCGAGCGGGTCGGTACTCGTGAACGCCACGGTGCCGGTGTAGCCGGTGGCGACATTGCCGTAAGGATCGTAGGCGGTCACCACAAAGCTGTTGGCCGTGCCCAGGGCGGCAGGGTTCGGAAGGCCGGTAAGCTTCAACGTGGACGCCGCGGCGGGCTGGACGGCGATGGCCGATTCGGTGCCGGTGATCGTGGATGTCGAGGTGTCGGTCACGGTGATGGACTGCGTTCCGGCCGTCTCGAGCGTGACGGTGAAGGTGTGGGTGCCGGCGTTGCCGGAGCTGAAGGTGTAGTTGGCCGGCAGTACGGCCTGGCCGTCGCTGCTGGTGAAGTGGACCGTGCCGGTGTAGCCGGTGGCGATATTGCCGAAACCGTTATAAGCCGTAACCGTCACGCTGTACGACGCCCCGGCCGCGACCGTGGTGGGGAAGCCGGTGACCTGAAACGATTGGGTCGCGACAGACTGGACTGTGATGCCCGATTCGCTGCCCGTGATGCTCGACGTCGACGTGTCGGTGGCGGTGATTGACTGGGTGCCCCCGGTCGCGAGCGTTGCGGAAAAGGTGTGTTTGCCGGCGTCGCTGGAGCTGAAGGTATAGGAAGCGGGCAACGTCGCCTTGGGGTCACTGCTGTTGAAGCGGACCGTGCCGGCATAGCCGGTCGCGAGGTTGCCATAAGCGTCATAGGCTGCCACCGTGAAGTTGTTTGCCGTGCCCACCGGGTCGGGGTTGGGGAAGCCGGTGACTGCCAGCACGGCGGCTACGGCGGGCTGGACCGTGACGGCCGAGGACGTCGCCGACAGACCGTCGGTGGAGTCGGTGGCGGTGATCGTCTGGGTTCCGGCCGTCTTGAGCGTGGCGGTAAAGCTGAATGTTCCCTGGTTGCCGGCCAGGAAGCTGTAAGATGACGGCAGCACGGCATGGGAGTCGGTGCTCGTAAAAGCGACGGTGCCCGCATAGCCGGACGCCAGGTTGCCGTATTGATCGAGCGCGGTGACGGTGAAATTGAACGGAGTTCCGGCTGTCTCGGAGCTGGGGAGGCCGCCGATCAGAAGCGAGTGGGCCGTCGCGCCGGTGACCCAGATGTCTTCCTCGGCGCCGGCGATGGCCGGGTTCGCGGTGTTGGTGACGGTGATCGACTGCGCGCCCTGGGTGACGAGTGTCGCCGCGGTGGTGAAGGTGTAGGTGCCGTTATTGCTGGCGGTGAAGGTGTAATTTGCGGGCAAGATGGCTTTGGCATCACTGCTGCTGAAGTGGACGGTGCCGGTAAAACTGGTATCGACGCTGCCGCTGGGGGAAAGCGCCGTGATCGTGATCGTCTGAGCCGTGCCCGCGGTGGTGGTGGTGGGGAAACTGGTGACGCTCAGAAGGTCCGACGATCCCGTGGCCGTGAGGTACATGGTGTCGGCGAAGGCGTCGGAGGCCTCGCCGTTGACGAGGTTGCCGTTCTGGTTCATCGCGTTGCCGTACCAGTCCTGGACGTTCGGGCCAACCTTGAGGGTGTAGGTTCCGGCGGCGGTCTGGGAGGAGAAGGAGATCGTGAACTGGTGGTTGTTCGAGCTGGGAACGACGGTTATGCCGCTGATGGTACCGTGGGGGCCTGTGAGGGTGACCTGCGACGGGGTGAAGGTCGCGGGGTTGATCTCCTCGTTGAACGTCAACTGAAGAGTACTCAGGCTTGAGGCGCCGGCAATCGCGCCGCTGAGACTCGCGGCGGTGACGCGAGGGCCGCTGGTGTTGGCGACGGCGGCGGCCGCGTTCACGATGCCGCCGGTGCTGACTCGGCCTGCGAGATTGGGGTCGGGTGTGGTGTGATCGAGGACCGCGTCGATGACTTGCTGCATCGACCAGGTGGGGTGGGCGGCCTCGACCAGCGCGACCGTACCGGTCACCATGGGTGCGGCCATCGAGGTGCCGCTCATGGTGCCGTAGCCGCTGGCCGCGGTGCTGTAGACGTTCACCCCGGGTGCAGCCAGTTGCACAGTGCCGACGCCGTAGTTCGACCATGAGGCCAGCACGCCGTTGCTGTCGGTGGCGGCGACCGAGATGACGTTGGGATAAGTTGCAGAATACGAGGCGGGGGAGAACGGCGTGGTGGTGTCGTTGGTGCCGTTGTTGCCGGCGGCGGCGACGATGATCACACCGTTCTGGTTGGCGTACTGGATGGCGGCGGCGATCGTGGGATCCAATCCGGTTCCCCCCCAACTGGCGTTGATGACCTTGGCGCCGTGGTTGACGGCGTAATCGATCCCCATGGCGGCCGCGATGTCGCTGCCGCTGCCCGAGGAGTTGAGAAACTGCACGGGCATGACCTGAACGTTCCAGTCAACGCCGGTGACGCCGACTCCATTGTTGCCGACGGCGCCGATCTCTCCGGCGGTGAACGTGCCGTGGCCGTTCTGGTCGAGCGGGTTGTTGTTGTTATTGACGAAGTTCCAGCCGACCAGATCGTCGGGATGGGAGGTGTCGCCGTCCTGGGTCGAGCCCGAGGCCCAGCCGCCAGCGCTCGTCGCTGCCAGCACGTCGGTCGCGGTGATGATGCCGTCGCCGTTGGTGTCGACGATCTTGCCGGGCCCTTGGTTGACGGGATTGTTCAGGTCGGTGAACGTGATGACGCCATCGCCGTAGACGTCGGTCAGCTTGGGCATGACGCTGCTGGGAATCTCAGCCTGATTGAGCCAGACGTTGTCATACAGATCGGGCTGATTGTATGCGATGCCGGTGTCGACGTCAGCGACGATCACCTTATCCGACCCGGTGGTGGTGTTCCACGCGGTGGGGGCGTTGATGCCCCAGGTGCCGTTGAGCTGCCATTCGTCGCCGTTGGTGTAGTCCGGGTCGTTGGGCACCGTGAGCGTGTGGACCGTTTGCTGTGGGGCAGCATAGGCCACGCCGAGTTTGGTCGAAAGCTGCTGGACAAGGGTGCCTTGAATCGCGGTGGGGATCTGAACCTGGTAGAGGCCGGATATAGCCGTCGCCTGGACGGTCGCGCCCTCCGCGGTGAGCAGGGGCGTCAACTGCTGGAGGGTCGCGGCGGAGCCCTTCTGGAATTGCAGGTTCAAGGTCGCCAGCGGAATCGTCGGTCCGATGAGGGCGGATGCCGAGAGCAATTGTCTGATCTCGAGTTGATCCTGGAGCAACGGCAAGAAGACTGCGCGTCGTCGTCGCCGCGTGGAGCCGGACCGGCGGTTGCGGTTCCGGTTGCTCGTTGACCCAAGGAAATCGAAGAGTCGGGTGGAAAGACTGCAATGATGCGGTCGCATTGCCGGTATTCTCCTATCGGGGTGGGGTGTTCTCAATTCGCGGGTGTAAATCGGTGCAGAATGCTATCAAATGCACAGATGTAGAATGCAGGTGCGTTGGCATGGTTGCTGGCATGAAGGTGGCACTGCGAGTCGAATTCCGGACCGGCCCTCGCGGTCGGAGCTCGATCAAAAGAAACCTAGATCTTAGATCGGTGGTCGGCAAATTTGTTGATTTCCTGAAACGAGTGCCGCTAACGCAGGGCTGACAGTTCGCACGCGCTGCTCACGATGAGGATGTAAACTCCGGGCATCCGAGAGAGCGTCGAACTGCCCCGGACGCAGCCGTTCGCAGGCTACGACTGTTGGAATCAAGCAACTTCTCTTGATTGAGTCCAGGGCATGGGGCGCGGATCGCCTGGCTAATCAGATCGGCTTCGACGCGCGACCTCAAAACCACATGGGTTGCGGGCTTGCTCGCGGGCAGCTTGCCGCAACCGTTGGCATCCGATCGACCAGTTGGTTTCCCGCGATGGCATCGATACTTCGCCGGTGCAATCTCTTATGACTTTCGCGCAGTACCATGACTTCCCACCGGCCTCGACGAGCTTCGATGGTCTCCCCGACGGCTTTGTGCGCGCACACCACCGTACAGGAACTCGCTGAATTTGGAGATCGCATCGACACATCTACGTGTCAAATTTCACTACCTGTGCCGCCGCGTCCTCCCCGACTGCACGCCGGTAACCCGAAGACAGCCTCGAAGCCTTGCAGCCGCCTCGCAATCGTCGGCGATACCCGAGTTCGGTTCATGATCAACGCAAGGTTGTCGCGGAAGGAACCTAGCCGAATCTGCTCACGCACAGCTAACGGCACACCGCCAGGCTTCGTTGCATTTGTGAGAGCAGAGTTGGCTTAATCTATCTACAACTTCAAAGGCGTTTATGGTGGACGACTCGGGATAGTGTGCAGGTGAGTGTAACGGCTGTCAACAAAAAAACCTTCGTGTATAAAATGTTCCACATCCAGGTGATCTTGTGTAAATCAATCAAGCTTAGCTTGTGTACATGCGTGGTGCCAAGCGGGGTCGCGACTCTGGATCAATTTGTGGTTGTTCAGTCCGGTTGGTCCGACAAAAAGGCTTAGTGGCATACCGCCTGGAGACGACGGAGAAATGTTAAAGTCGTTCGAAATCGAATCGCGAATAGTGTCACGATCACCGGGACGTCTCATACTGGTATTGGAAGAATTACTGGTGCGGGAAAACGGCTCCGTTCGGCTCGGCGTTCGTCATCAAGGGAAACCGTCGTCGGACCACGAACGAGCAGTTCAGGATGGCGACACGGGTTCACGCCGAAAAAACTCGAGGAACCGGCAACTATCGCCCATGCGTAACTCTTTGGCAGAAACGGCGCGACTTCGGATCCGGCCCAGTCAAGCGGGGAAAAGTTCTCGGTTGTACGCATCTCGTGGTAGTGGGCAAGACGAGCGAGCTGTATTCGGATCTGGCATTCGGGAGCCGGTCAGTGGCTTCGGAAGGTAGAGTCATGCGAGTTCCGATCCGTCGATCACTCTTGGTTATGGCCGTCCTCAATCCTTTCGGCCTTGCCTGCGGGGGCGTGCAGCGAGATCTGCTGGAAGACCCATCCTTTGAAATCACCAAGGAAAGGGACCAGTTCGGAGTCGTTTTCGCCAAGTGGAGCGGATGGAAGTACGAGGGAGATTGCGACTTCAGAATCGGTCAGGTCGCCCACGGCGGTACGCACTCCTGCCTCCTGTTTGGCGCAACGGGTCCCAAGATACGGGTCAGCCAAAGTCCGATGCTCGCGCCGGGCAGGTACCGCGTGACCGCCTACCTGCGGGGGCTCGACATCGGAACCGGGAACTACGGTTGGACGACCGAGTTCATGTTCGGCGGCAAGTATATGCAACTGAACAAGCATGGCACATTTGGCTGGACGAAGCTCACTTACGTCGGCGACATCAAGGAGAGGAAGGAGGCGGGGCTGTCCTTTGGCTTGATGGCTCCCGGCTACTTCTGGATCGACGACGTATCCCTCGAGAGAGTGCAAGGAGACATTTCTCTTACCCCGAAGCCGGTGCTCGATGGGGAGGAAGCGCCTATTGCGCCGCCGGGGGATATCCCCGCCGGGGCCATTGGATGCGCGGAGTGCGGCTACAGGAACGACCCGGAATGGAGAACCTGCTATGCCTGCGGCACGTCGTTGCAAACAAAGGCGCTCGATGCCGCCGGCCAGGCAGTCAAGACCATCGCCGGTTTCGAGGACCGGAACCCCTTCTCGGGGGGCGTCGTCATCGCGGCTCGGGCTCCGGAGGGCCACAAGGCACTGAGGATCGACAGGTCTTACGTCACCATGGATCAACCGCAAAACTGGCTCGGCTACGATATTCTCAAGGTTGACCTTGGCGCCGAAGCCAAGGAACCGATGAAGCTCGGCATCGAAATCCGTGACGCCGGCACGCGAGATTACTGGACCCGGGTGAATTACGAGACGGTCGTGCCACCCGGGCGCAGCACACTGATCATCCCCATCAAGCAACTCTTCGTGGGCGAAAAGTCGAGGCCCGGCCGGGCACTCATGCTCGACAAGATCACCCGGCTGGTTTTCAATATCGGCGACAAGCCGGTCGGCCCTCTGCTGATCGACAATGTGCGTCTGGAGCGTGACGCATCCGGGACGCGCGCGCGTTTCGCGGGGCTGCACGCCTTTGATTTTGGGACGGCCACGAGCCCCGTGATGGACGGATTCACCTCGATCACTCCCGCCACGGTGTACAGCCCGGGCCGAGGGTATGGGCTGAAGAATGCCCGGGTCTGGCGCGCATTCGACGCTTTCCAGCCCGACCCTCTCTACCAAGACTTTATCTGCATCGAAGCAGGCGGACTGGCGGTCGACCTGCCCAATGGGAAATACCGGGTCTTCGTCAACATTGACAGTCCGTCGGGCTATTGGGGCGAGTTTCAGTCCTACCGCCGCCGCGCCATCCTCGCCGAAGGCCGGACGGTCGTTACCGAGACCATGGACTTCGATGCGTTCAAGGCGAAATATTACCGATTCTGGAACAGCGAGGACCGGCCCACGGATGATACGTTTGACAAGTACCAGAAAGCCTACTTCCACGAAAAACGCTTCGACGTGGTGGTATCGGACGGCCAGCTGAACCTCGACTTCCAAGGCCAGGATTGGGCTTGCTGCGTTTCCGCCGTCGTGGTTTTCCCCGTGGCCGAGGCGGCCCGCGGTGAACAGTTCCTCGAATACGTGCAGTCCAAGCGCCGTTTCTACTTCGACAACTACTTCAAGCGCATCCTCCATACCCCGGCCGGCGATCCTCTCCGGGCGAGCGACGACGACCGCCGCCGGGGGTACGTCGTTTTTCAGCGCGACGTGATGCAGGACGTTTTTTACAACGACACACCCTTCCAGCGAGAGCAAGGTGATCTGCTCCATGGCGAAGCGTTCACCGGCGAGCACGAGCCGGTGAACGTCAGCGTAGTTCCGCTCCGCGACCTCGGTACAGTCACCGTGAGCGCCTCGGACCTGACCGGTCTGGGAGGGATGATCCCGTCCAGCGCGATCGACCTTGGTTCCGTATCGTACCGCATCAGCCGGGTCACGATGGAAGGGAGCGTCTATACGATTAGCCCTCGGCTGATCATGCCCGGTGGCGTCGCGATTGCGCCCGAGGGTCTGACCAGGCGATTCTGGCTGACAATCCGAACGCCGGTTGACGCTCGGCCTGGTCTCTACAAGGGGACGGTCACGATCCGTCCCCAAACCGGCGGCACGGCCCAGATCCCGCTGGAGTTCCGCGTCCGCTCCGGGACCCTGGACCCGGTGGACATCCCCGCTGGCCCGTTCGGCTTCCGGATCAGCGTCCCCTGGCACGGCGACGATCGTACGGCCTCAAGGTTCAACGCGCTCTTGGCCGAAAAGAGTCTCCGAAAGATGCGCGACTATGGCTTCACCGCCTGCGGCGGCTTGCCGTCGATCCCGTACAAGGGATTCAAGAATGGCAAGCCGGTGCTCGATTTCCGAGCGCCCGACGCTCAAATGAAGTTTGTCAAGGATCTGGGATTCAAGGCGGTAGTCAGTTATGGAGCCGGTTTGGTGGGGGTCGATGCTTACCACAAGGACACCAGCCAGATGACTGCCGCGGGTTTCCAGGATTACGCCCACTTCATCAAGGCGCTGTTCACCGAGGTCCAGAATCATGCCGACCGGAGCGGCTGGATCCCGGTCTACTTTAACCTTGGCGACGAACCGGGCGGCGATGACCTCGTTCGCTCGGCGGAGAATGCCGAAGCGTACCGGAAGGCGTTCCCCAAGGGGCCTCCTTTCTTCACGGCTGCCACCAGTTTCACGGGCAGTAACCGGCGCGATCCCGCCTTCAGGCTCTCCAAAGCCCTGAATCCGCCCGCCTGGGGTAACCACGACGAAGCTTCGGTGAACCTGATTCGTCAGGCCGGAGGAGACTGGGCCTTCTACAACGGCGGTAATCGCTGGACTTATGGCACCTATATGTATAAAGCCGCAAAGCAGTTCGGGATGAAGTTCCGGATTTCCTGGCACTGGAACGTCGTGGCTGGTGACCCTTATTACGCACTCGACTGCCGGGAGGACGACTACGCGTGGTGCAATTCGTCACCGGACGGGCAGCTCATCCCGTCGGTCGAGTTCGAGCGTCTGCGTGAAGGACTTGACGACTATCGCAGGCTGCTCACGCTCTCCCGTCTCGTGAACGAGAACCCAGCCAACCCCGCGGCCAAAGTTGCGCGCGAACTCATCGATGGGCGCCTGGCGAGATTTCACCTCGGCCAGCGAGACCACGACGCGTTGTTCCCCCCCGAAGACTGGACAGAATTCCGGGGCCACCTGGATGATGCGATCGAGGCGTTGCGGAACTAGCCGATGTTTGAGGTTGGTGAGCACGCCAAGCTGTTGCCGCGCGATCGGATTCGGCTTGTTTCCCGGGGTTTCTTGTCGAACGCCCCCTCGTTTCGCCGGCACAGCGTAGCGACAATGTAATCCTAAGTTACCGCTCTCGGCAAATAGGGATTGGAATTCCCTGGATTCGGGTTTTCGGTCATGATACCGGCCTCGTTGAACACCTGGTTCCAAGAGCATGGAGGCTCTGATGCGAGGCCGAAGGACTTCGTTGCGCGTGGTGCTGACCCCGGAGGAACGGAACGAACTGGAACGGCGGCTTCGCTGCACGACGACCCCTTCGGGTTTGGCTCGACGATCGCGTGTGATTCTGGGCGTGGCCGATGGGCTCCCTTTGGTGGAAGTCGCCCGGTTGGTCGGCATGACGGAGAAGCATGTGCGCAAGTGGACCACGCGGTTCCTAAAAAGTCGCCTCGAAGGGCTGCACGATCGCCCCGGACGCGGCCGCAAGCCGGTCTTTTCCCCCCGAGGTCGCGATGTACGTGGTGAAGATCGCCTGCGAACGGCCGGATGAGCTCGGGCGATCGTTGTCCCAATGGGATTGCACTGAGATTGCTCGGCAGTTGGTGCGTGACGGCGTGGTGACCAAGATCTCGGCGGAAACCGTGCGTCAGATACTGCTGAACCACCGTCTGAAGCCGTGGCGGCAGAAGATGTGGCTGTCGGCCAAGGTGCCGCGTGACGCTGTCTTCGCAGCCGAGGTTCAGAAGATCTGCGACCTGTACACGCGGCCGTTGCCTGCCGACGAGATGGTTCTGTGCGTCGACGAGATGACCAGCTTGCAGCCCCGGCCGCGAAAGTCGCCGACCTTGGCAGCAATGCAAAATCAACCCACCCGGGTCGCACACGAATACGGCCGGTGCGGAGCATTGAATCTGTTCGCGGCTTTCGATACGCCCAGCGGCAAAGTCTCCGGGCAAACTGCCGGCCGGAAGCGGCAAGCGGAGTTCATCGCGTTCTTGGAGTATCTCGACAAGGAGATCCCCGCGTCGGTCAAGACGATCCGGATCGTTCTGGACAACCTGAGGATGCACAAGGGCAAGCAGGTGCAAGCCTGGCTGGCCAAGCACCCGAGGTTTGTCTTTCCTCATCCGCCGGTCCATTGTTCGTGGATGAACCAAGTGGAGCAGTGGTTCGGCATCGCCAGGCGGAAGCGACTGAGGATCGTGGATTTCCCCGGCAAGGAGAAACTGGCCGAGCGGCTGATGGCTTTCATAGCCGAATGGAATGAAACCGCGCATCCGTTCAACTGGACCAAGAAGTCGGTGGCGAAGGTCATGGCAAAGTGCCAAAGCGAAGATTCCAAGCCTTTGGCTACAGCCGCGTAGGATTTCCGATCCCTATTTGCCGTGAGCGGTACTTAGGGAAGAACGCGGAGTCCAGCCAACGGGACGCCCTCCCTTCACGGGTATCTTCCCCACCTGCCCGTGTCGCGAATTCTCCGGTCTCGCGAATCGGCATCCGACGACTGCTCACCGGGAGGTCTTCCCGGGAGATCGGGCAGAACTCGTCCTCGCTGCGCCGGAGTTCATGAACATGCCTGGGGGCAGGAACCCGGCGCGTCCCGAAGTACGACTCTTGAGCTGCGGGACGTTCTTGTTGGGGCCCTGGCTGCCTCGCATACCGGGGTAAAACGTGTGTGGGGTCGTCTGGACGTGAACAGACGTCGGCTGGGAGGCACGCTGGGGCTGACCCAGGCTCGATGTCTGGCGCTGGGAAGGAGCTCCCTGGCCGATTTGCGCCGGGCCTACTGTCATCTCATGCCGCAAGGTGGATACGCGATCGAAGCTGGACCCTTGCCGCGCTACCCTGGACGCAGGCTGCGCTGCCTGGGGCTCTTGCTGGGCGAAGGCCTGCGCCGCGGAAAGCAGCGCGAAGAGGAATGAGAGCCCGGAAGCTGAACGACGCATGACGGCACCCTCCTTTTGTCGGCCGGCGATTTCGGACTCTTTCGAACAAACTAAACTTACCAAAATGCCGGAGGATAATCCAGTCATCGCAGGAGGAGCGCTCGCTGAACTCTGCGGCGTTCGCTGGCGGGTGGAGCAAGATTTGAGGCACTTGAAGCGTAAACGTCCGAGCAACCACGCCTTGACGTGGGGCGATCGGCCGCGCGAGGAGGTAGGACGCGGATTGCGTGGGAATCGATGGGGGCTGACGCAAGGCTCTTTATGGGATGGATGGGTCCAGGCGTTGGGCTAGAGCTCGGCGATCTGGCTGACTGAGAGAGATCGCCGGCGGTCGAGCACGTCAGGGGGATTGTTGGTGTCGGGATTATTGGTGTCGGTTTTTTTTGCCGAGAAAAGAACTGACATCAATAACGCGTGCGCTGACGGCGGTTCATTACAGCCCGGACGGACGGTTGCTTGCCTCGGCAGGCGCGGATCGAAAAGTGCATGTCAGAGATGCCGGATCACTGAGCGACACGATCGTCCTCGAGGACAATCGGGACGGGCTGGTCAGCCTGACCTTCAATCCCCAGGGAACGATCCTGGCGACGGCGATTCGCCGCAGGTGCTTCAACAACCGGTGGGCAAGGATACCCCTCGTGCGGAGCAGGCCCAGCCGGTGCGGTTGTGGGATGCGAAAACGGGCTCTCCGCTACGTTCGCTCACCGTCCACATGGGGTCGATTCACGCGCTTGTGTTCAACCCGGAGGGAACTCGACTGATCTCGGCCGGCGCCGAACGGCTGATCCGGGTCTGGGATACCGGGAACGGCCGTCTTCTTCGCACGCTGGAGGGGCACTCGAAGTCGATTCATGCGCTGGCCCTCGGTTTGGATGGCCGTCACCTAGTACTACAGCGCTATGCTTGACGTAACTCCAAGGTCAACTGCAACAAGCAATCAGCATCGCGAATTCATTAGGAGACGCGAGGATCTTCGAAAATAGGCTGCTTTTCCCGTCTTTCG
>Ga0187864_10004175_pt1 | contig 11445 bp, 8 predicted proteins | sample June2016WEW_11_4_FD_132985 | JGI IMG/M metagenome (GOLD analysis project Ga0187864, IMG submission 132985) | Peatland microbial communities from SPRUCE experiment site at the Marcell Experimental Forest, Minnesota, USA - June2016WEW_11_40 | ecosystem: Environmental > Terrestrial > Soil >... | reverse complement strand
GCCGGTCAATTCGGGGTGAAAGCCGGTTCCCACCTCGAGCAGGCTGCCCACACGGCCCCGCACCTGCGCGCGTCCTTCCGTGGGGCGGGTGACCTGGGCCAGGATCTTGAGCAGCGTGGTCTTGCCGCTGCCGTTGCGCCCAATAATCCCGACCACCTCGCCCTGGTGAACCTCGAAGGAAACGTCCTTGAGGGCCCAGATGTGGGTGGCATCGCCGTTGGGCGAAGCGGGCTGGCGCGACTGGAAAATGCGGGCTGGGGCGGAAAAGGCGCGGGCCAGCACATCGCGCAGGGCGCCGTAGCGCTCCCGCTCGCCAATGCGGTAGCGCTTGCCCAGATTTTCGGCGTAAATGACGGGAGCAGACATCGCAACTCACCTCAACGATAACTTGCCGCCGCGCGGAGCAGACGACTCGACTCGAGCAGGAACGCAAACTCGCACAGCCACAGGACGCCATGCTTTGGGCTGCGGTTAAGGTCGGTGATGTCTATCAAGCGGTATCCGGCATCCGCCATCGATTTAATGACCGCCAGCGCCGTATTCTCCATATCGCAGGCGACGATCGCGGCCTCGGCCAGGAAGATCGCGGTCTTGCCGAGCAACTCCGAGGCGCCTGCCAAGACCTTAAGATCAAATCCCTCCGCATCGATTTTCACCATTTCAGGGATGGGCAGTCCAGTGGACGCGACGATGTCGTTGAGGGTTCGCACCTGCACGCGAATTTGGCGGACGAAAGTCGGCACGGGAAGAAACGTGCTGGAGGCGCAGTCGGCGTTAACCTGGAGCGTAAACACCCCCGGCTGATCGCCGGCGCCTGCATTGATCCAGTCAAGCTGGTAACCTTGCGCCATGAGGTCGCGGACGTGAATCTTCAATTCGTCCTGCGGTTCGACCAGAGTGTAATGGGCACGTGGAAAGTAGCGGGTGGCGACCCGTGTCCAATCACCACGGTTGGCGCCGACGTCGAGAATATGCTTTGGGTCAAAGCCAAACCGCTTTAGCAGCGGGAAGAAATGGTTCAACCCTTGGGAGGGCGGCGAAATGCGAGTCAGGCGGTAACCCAATTTTTCCAGGGACCGGTTAACGGCGCGCTTGAGCATTCTCTTTTCACACCACGTCGGCGATGGTGGCTTCCATCTTGCGGAAGAAGAACATGCCGCCGATCAGCACCACGATCACGGCGGCGGTAGAAGCTGCCAGCATCAGGTTCGGCGGCTGGCCCTTGCCGGTGAGCGCCCAGCGAAACCCTTCGATGACTCCGGCCATGGGGTTGAGGCCGTAAAGCCAGCGCCACTTTTCGGGCACCAGGCTGCTGGGATAAGCCACGGGCGAGGCGAACATCCAGAACTGCACGAGGAAGGGGACGGCATAGCGAACGTCGCGATAGATGGCGTTGAGCGCCGAAAGCCACATCCCCGCGCCCAGGGCGGTGGCAATCGCGAGCAGCAGGAAGGCAGGAAACAGGAAGATCGCCCTGCCGGGAGCGGTGCGATAGAAGAGCATCATCACCAGGAAGACGACAAAGCCGAGCCCAAAGTCCAGCAGACCCGAAACCACCGCTGAGAGGGGCAAAATGAGTCGTGGGAAGTAGACTTTGGTAATGACTCCTCGCTGCTCGACCACGCTGTTGGTGGCGTTGAGAAGCGCCGTAGAAAAGTACGTCCAGGGCAAGACAGCGGAGAGATAGAAGATCGGGTAGGGAACGCCGCCGGAAGGCATTTTGGCCAGGCGTCCGAAAAAAAGAGTGAAGACCAGCATTGTCATCACCGGCTGGAGGACGGCCCAGGCGGCTCCGATCGCGGTTTGCTTGTAGCGAACCTTGATGTCGCGCCAGACGAAAAAGTAGGCCAGTTCGCGAAACTGCCACAGCTCGCGAAGGTTCAGCTCCAGCCAACCCTTGGGCGGGGTAATGTCAATAACCGGGACATCCGCCAGCGGCATTGGCGTCTGCAGGGTGCTCATGGTTGCGAAATCCTTGCTCTCATCTAATACGACTCACCCCCGCGCGCGAGGAGACCACAGAAAAAAGTCAAGAGGGTCAGAAACCTCCCTAATCCGTCGATAGCGCGCGGGTTGGCGGCAGAGAAGTAGGGGCGAGGCGCCGCCTCGCCCCTACAGGTAGCACCCTCCGGGTGATACCGGATGTGGCGCAGGGACCATGGCCGTGCCCCTTACCAGCTCCGCTCGTCGTTATCGACTGATTAGGGAAACCTCATAGGCAGCGGTCTGGCTACCGCAGGAGATGCACGAAGTAAGTCGTATTTCCAATCTGTTGCCAGTCGCCGGACCAGTCAGGCGCCGGCATTCTATCCGCGACAAGAGCCTTTGCCCCCGTCCCCGCGAGCGCCTGAAAGACTCTCGACTTGGCCGGCGGATCTGCTGCCCACCAAAAACCCGTGGAACCATGACCGATTTCTGCCACGATGGAAAGTTGCGCGATGTGGGGCCAGGAAGGATTAACCGCATCCCCTGCCACGGCGACGGTGTCGCCAGGCGCAAGCCCGAGTCGTTTGAGCTTTTCGGCCACTATCCAGTCAACTCGAGGGTCGTTGAGCTGATTCTTGATATCCGTGAGCACCCGCCCGGCGATCTGCGCACCCAAGGCCATCAGCATGAAGATAACGACTCCGCGTACCCTCCTGGCGGATTCAGGGGAGTAGGGCGCTGGGGCGGCAGAAAGCAGGCCCAGCCAGAGCAGCACGACGTAGGCGGCAACCATCCTGGGCTCGACGTGCACCGGAGCGTACATGCACATGCCGCCCAAGGGCACTACGAGAAGGAAAGCGTACTCGGCTAGACCCCGCCCGACCCGATGCCACGTCCCACTAAGGATCAGGAGCGTCGCGATGGCGCCGAGAATCAGCCCCTGCCTCAGCACAAACAATTCGTAGTATTGGCTGATAACCTGGCCCGTGGCTCGTGCCTGTCCGCCCAATGTAAATCGGGCCTTCACTCCATCGAGCCAATAGACAGGGTCATACCAGCGTGGATATGTTCCCTTCAGGTGCGCCGTGAAGCTGTAAACCGGGGGCTCGTCCAAGATCTTGCGCGGCGGATGCTTTGGGGTTCCGGTGCCAGGTGGTTGCCCTTCCCAGTCCAAGAAATCGATGCCGTCTAGATAGACGGCGTAATTCAGCCTTCCGCTCTCTCCATAGGTCAGATGCCCGTGAGCACGAGATTGTGCGAGGATGAGCGGGGTCGCAACTATTAAAAAAGCCAAGAGCGATGCCCCCACGCGCGGGAGCGCGATCCGAAGATTGCGCGCGGCCAGCACCGCTGCGAACATGAAAACAAATGCCATGGGGAACATCGGGGCCTTCGCCCAATATCCTAATCCCAGTGAAATCCCTAGAATTACATAAATGCGCCACTCTGCCGGCCTGCGCCGGATCCGTAACAAAAGTCCAGCACCCAGATAGACAAACGCTGCGACACAAAGGTCAGTAAGAAGGCCAACAAGGTGTATCAGTTGGAGCGAAGTCCAAGTGAACCACGCAAAGCCCAGGGAGATCAAAGCCCACGGAGGAAGCAGGCCAGGGTCGTCGGTGGAGGCCCGTAACTCCGCATCCCGATGGGTGGTGAGCAAGCCGCGCAAAAAGAAGTGAAAACATCCGAGGGCCCCTGCGTAGATCACAACGTTCAGAAGGTGGGCAAAGGGGATTTCCCAGGCGTTCGACGGCCGAAAGATCCGAAGCGACAGCCCCAAAAGCACGGGGTACAGCGGGCTCCACAAGCCGTTCACCGCCTCGCCCCAGTGGCCCCGCGAAATGGCGCCGGCCATGTCCAGGTACGAAATGCCGTCAGCGTGGACAACCCGCCGGGACGCCCAGGCCTGGGCCAGCCCGAGCAGCAAAGCCAGCACCCAACACGCAACCCATAGCCACCTTGTGTTGGGAACCTCTCCAGGTGCGGATTCAGACGTCACCCGGGGGGGTGCTCCGATATCTGTCATGAATTCTCCGTGCGCGGAACAACGAGCCGCAGACCGCAGAAACGGCCCGTCGTGGACTGTTTGGTTTGCTGTCGAGACGTCCATATTTGCGAGCGCGGCGCGCGCCGCACGGCAGCGTCTTTGGAACTCATTCTCGAAATCCCGTTGCCTTGATCGACGCTCAGGAGCGTAGCGGGCGCGCCCGCTGCAAGCCGGCGCAGCGCCAAGGGCACGACGCCGGGCCCGCGCCCTGGGGGCTAAACGCGGCTTGGCTCAGGGCTGGGATCTGCGCCCGCACCCCAAGTCGATCGCACTGCTCAGCGACTGCGTCTGCACAATGAGTGGCGACGCGTAGCCCTCGGTTCGAATTGCGCGGCCCGAGGCCCATGTTAGGAACCAGCTTCCAGTTCCTTTATGGCTCTGATCACGTTGGCTTTGACTAAATCCGCGCCCGCGTGCGACAAGTGACCTTGATCCTGATAGAGCAAGGTCCCGGCATCGTTGGCGAACCTGATGCTTCCGTTGCTTTCGACAAACAGGGGTTCGATATCAATGACGATCACATTGTCGCCCTGGAAATGCTTCAGGAACGCGTTCGATGCAGTCCGCGCGGCGCGTTTGGCCGGATCTTCCATGAATGGTGGCCGGCTGCCATTCCTCATGGCCTGGCGATCGCCCGATTCAGGCAATTCCGGTGGCTGAGTAATGAGGATCAGTCGTCGAGTGTGTTGCTTTAATTCGTTGATAGCAATTTCCAATCTGCCCTGGTCATCGTTCAACTTCGTTGCCCAATGACAAACCAGCACAAGAACGTCGGGATTTTCGCGTTTAACGAATGCTAGCGAATCAAGCCAGAGTTGGGGGTTTGGGCCCGATGAATGGGGGAGCGGGTCCCCGGCGGCCACGCTCATAACATTGAGCTTGAGACGGAGTGCTTGGGCGATTTCCTTGGCCGTCTTGCCATACATGGAGGCGTTACTATCGCCCATGAGAACCATGGATCCATTCGTGCTGGCTTGGTTGAACGCTATTCCTCCTTGGGCGATACTGCCTGCCCCTGCATTGATGTAGTTCGTTCTTCTTATGGCAGTTCCCAGTGGAACGCAAACCGCAAGTGCACTGGCTAGAAAGGCGAACGCGAGGCGTCTATTGCGGGGATGATTGAGGAAGACTCGACCAGGTCTTTCGATCAAGAAGAAACACAGGGTCGCGGCAGCCGCACTCAAGGCGACTTTTAAGCCGACGCGAACCAATGGAGAAGCAAGATAGAGTTTGTAATCGACGAGGCAGAATACAGGCCAATGCCAAAGATAGAGCGAATACGACATTCGCCCGATCAACACCATCGGCTCTGTGGACAAAAGCCTCTCAGGCCAACTGCTTGAGCCCCCCCCCGATCCAAGAAAGCATACCGTTCCCAACACGGGAAGTATCGCGTGGTAGCCGGGAAACGTTGGGCCTTCGTTTATCGAGAACAATGAGATGATGACGAGCGCTACTCCGGCGAAAGAGAGCGAAGTCCGCAGGAGCTCTCTTCCGTCCGTTGCGGGCCGGTGTGGGCTGAGGTTCGCAAGGATGCTTCCGGCCATTAGCTCCCACGCGCGCGTCGGCAGAAGATAGAAGGCCCACTCGGGCTTCCGATACGTCAAAGCGACACACGCGACGAGACTTGCAGTACCCAAGAGCCCCAACATCACCGTTTTGTGGCTATTCGCCTTCAGGTACAAGAACAGGAGTACGGCCGGGAAGAGCAGGTAGAACTGTTCTTCGACGGATAGTGACCAGCAGTGGAGGAAGGGTTGTGCGTCGGGAGAAATTGTGAAGTAGTTGCCCTGCAGCATGTATTTCAGATTGGCCACGGACAGGATGGTAGAAACGAGCCCGGCCCCGCACGAAGCTAAGTCCTGGGCAGAATATATGAAGAAGGCTCCCGTGGTCGTGGCCAGTGCCATCGTGAAGAGAGCAGGGAACAACCGTGCGATGCGCCTCTGATAGAACTTCCAGAGGTTGAAGCTATTGTGCTCGTACGCGCGGAGAAGAATGGAGGTGATAAGGAAACCGGAAATTACAAAAAAGACATCAACGCCTACAAATCCACCCGGCAGCCATTGCCGTTTGAGGTGGAAGATGAAAACCGCAAGCACTGCTACCGCTCTAAGTCCATCAATAGCCGGACGATAGTGTGCCGAGGCATCATCGGCCGAACGGGACAACCCCACATCCGCGCTACCCTGCTCCTTCCGTTTCAAAAAGTCGGCTCCGAACGTGTAGGGCGCGTTGTCGAAATTCGGTTGGACCGATGACTCTTCGTTGGTCGTAGAAATTCTGGTTTCCGGTTTGGATGAACCGTCGACTGTCGACTGATTCTCACACCACGTCGGCGATCGTGGCTTCCATTTTGCGGAAGAAGAACATGCCGCCGACCAGCATAAAGACGACCGCGGCCGACGAGGCTGCCAGCATAAGGCTCGGCGGCTGGCCCTTTCCGGTGAGCGCCCAACGAAACCCGTCGACGACACCCGCCATGGGGTTGAGGCCGTACAGCCAGCGCCACTGGTCGGGCACCAGGCTGCTGGGATAACCCTTGGGCGGGGTAATGTCAGTAACCGGGGCATCCGCCAGCGGCCATGGCGCCTGCGCGGTGCTCATCGTTACCTGTTCTTCTCCAGCCATCAACGCACGCGTCAGTCGTCTCTGGAACGTCGCCCAATCCCTGCTTACACCGATGGCTCAATCGCTTCAGGACTCCTTTGCCTTACCTCCGTAGCGATGATAGTAACTGCCATAATAAGCGCGGTAGTACCCACGATAGTACGAGCCATAGTAGGCGTAATAGCCCTCGCTCCGCGCATCCCACTTATTGAGGACTGCACCAAGGACTTTCCCCCCGGAGCTCTGCAGAATTTTATGCGCGCGCAACAAGCCGCGCCTTGCCATCACGCCGCTCTCGACCACCAGCACCGTGCCATCCACCATACCGGAAAGAAGCGTGGCATCGGTGACCAGGAGCAAGGGGGCGGAGTCCAACAAGACGTGCGTGAAGCGGGCGCGCAACTTTTCCAGGACTTCGCGCATGGCCGGCGAGGAGAGCAGGTCCGCCGGATTGGGAGCCTCGGGTCCGGCGGGAAGTATCCACAAATTGGGTACGGGCTCATATTGGCGAAGACTTTCATCGATGGTGTGGGCGCCTGAGAGAATGCTGCTCAGTCCCGCGCCATTGGCGGAGATCTCGAGCGCTCGCGAGACGCCGGGGCGGCGCATGTCCGCATCCACCAGCACCACGGGCACGCCACGCTGGGCCAGCCCAATCGCGAGGTTGAGCGCAGTGCAGGTCTTGCCCTCGCCCGGCTGAGCGCTGGTCACGAGCAAGGCCTGGGGAGGACGCGGCGCGGTCGAGAGCAGGATGGCGGTGCGCAGAATGTGGTAAGCCTCAGCCAGCGACGACGTGGGGTGCTTCAACACGATCGATTCCACCGCGTCATTGCGGGCGAGGCTCTTGTCCCCACCCATCTTCAACCACGAGGACGACCGCGCCAGCGGAACCACCGAGAGCGTCGGCGCGCTGATCACTCGCTCGAGGTCTTCGGCGCTCTTGATGGAAGTGTCCAGGCTCTCCTCGATGATGGCCAGCGTAATCCCCAGAACCAAGCCCACCATCAAACCGATCGCAATGTTGTACATTACTCTGGGACGCACCGGGTACGTAGGCACCAGCGCCGAATCCACCAGATGGATGTTGGTGGCCCGCAAGCCCGCCGATACCGTGGCGTCCTTCAGGTGTTGGAGCAGGCTGGCATAGAGCTGTTGGTTGGTCTCAAACTCGCGCTTCAAAAGGTTGTGCTCGATGGAGAGCTGATTGAGTTTTCCCACCTCCTCTTTCTCGTGGTCCAGTGCGGTGGCGAGCAGCCTTTCCCGGCCCAGAGTCACCTGGTAATCGTCGTGGAGGCGGGTCACGGTGCGCTTGCGCTCACGTTCCATGATCGACTGGAGTTCGTTCATTTGGTCTTTCAGCCTCAGAGCCTTGGGGAAGTTAGGTCCGTACTGTCCCACCGCGTCTACGTACTCTTGTCTCAAATCGCCGGATTTTCCCTCCAAGGTCTGCAGCAAGGGATCCTGCGCATCCAGCGCAGCCTCGGAATCGTTCGAGGTCACCGCCTCGTAAAGCGCTTGCTTTTGGAAGCGCTCGTTTTGGGCGGCCGTCAAGTCGCCGCTCAGGGCAGAGAGCCTCTGCTCGACCACCGATTGCTTGTCGCCGATATCCACGATCAAGTTCTGGCGCTCGTAATCGATCATGGCCTGCTGAGACTTCTCGACCTTAGCTTTCAACTCGTCCAGTTGCTCCTCCATGAATCCGGAGGCTTGGCGTGTCGCGTCGTATTTCTGATGGAAATTGTATTCGGTGTAGTTATTCACCAAAGCGTTGGCCTCGCGCGCCGCGAGTTGTGGGTCGGTGCTATCGAACGTGATCTCAATCATGCGGCTGTCGCGCATCAACGCCACGCGTAAGTGTCCTCGAAATGCCCCGATGAGGTTGGCCTGCGTCGCCGCCGACATCGACGCCTGAGCGGCGCCCCCGGGAGCGAATTCCGTTTGTTGTCCCAGGCCGAGTTGTTGGATCGTCCGCCAGGCCAGGTTTTCACTTTTCAGCACATTGACCTGCGTTTGCAGGAACATGTCATCACTGGAACCACCCTCGCCGCGATAGAGATCTTGAAGCGATTGAATCGCCGGCGTGTCCGCCTCAACCTCGACGCGCGCCGACGCCTCAAAGACCGGCTGCATTTTGAACGATACAATCGTCACTACCGTCGTCATCACGGCCATGACCATGAGGACGGTCCAGCGCCGCTTCATTAGAATCAGCCAGTACGCCCGTATATAGGAATAACCCTCGGAGCCTTCCGGCCCCGAGTCGATCACGGGATCGAGCCGGCGTTGCATCCGCTGCGGCAGACCGCGTTCGGTAGTAACTAATTCTTCGTGTTCAGCCATTTCTTGAAACCGCCTTTTCCCAAATCATCAGACCGTTGCTCCAGAGTTTTGTTGCCCGCGGCCTTGCTTCTTCACTCTACGGCACGACAACGGCAACGGTGGCATACGTAGCGGCCATCGCCGTCAGGTCGGCGCCGCGGTGAAGCGCTCTCAGCACCGAGTTATCCGGCACAAACAGTATATCGTTGTTCTGCATGGGACGGTCCAAAAGTCTGCCCTTGAGCATAGCTTTGAGATTGATGGGGATCAGTTCCCGCCCGCGGGGAGCAGAAGGATTGTCCCGAAGCAGCACGACATTCTTGCTCTTGGCAAACGCGCTGAAATATCCCGCCAGGGCAACGGCTTTTAACACCGTCATATTCTGCCGCGCCTCGCTCAACAAGTAGCCACCCGGCCTGTTAACGGAACCCAACACATAAATAATCCCAGCGCGTTGCACGGTCACGCGGTCCCCGGGATAGACGTCGACGTTCAAACTGGGATCGCCGTTATCGAGCAGCCGCTGAAGATTGATGTTTAGTGTCACCGGAGTGGCGGGTGGCGTGCCTGCTGCCTGCGCGTCTCCAGCCTGCGCACTGAGCAGCCGGCGGAAGACTTCGCCGCGTGTAATGGTTACGACGGAGCCCGCCTGATTGTCAACGCCACCTGACAGGGTGAGAAGATCCAGCAACGAGGTGTGGCCAAACACTGGGTAAATTTGGGGGTTCCTCACCGCCCCTGACACCGCGACTGAATGTATTCGAGACTCGCGAACCGTGACGCTGATTACGGGATGGCTGAGCACGCCCGCGGCGATGCATCTCTGGGAAATCGCCTTGGCGGCCTGCTGGGGCGTCAATCCGGCCACCGTGACCGGGTCTGGGAGAAGCGGAAAATCCACCGCGCCAGTCCCACTCACACGGTATTCACGCGTCATCTGGTCCACATCGAACACTTGAATGAAGAGCAGATCGTAAGGAGAGATCAGCGTTTCCTCACCCTGCCTTGCCGGTAAGTCAGCCGCGAGCGCGCCGCCGGCCGTGGGGGCGCTCGCCTGCTGCCAGGCTGCGGAAAGAACTCCAGGAACCCAGAAGAGGCCAAGCAAGCCCACCCACAACATCCCCAGCAGTGTAAATCCCATGCGTCCAGGCGCCCTACCGCCAGCGCCCCCGACCACCCCTAGGCGCGACGTTGATCCGTTCCTCCCCCGTGTCATGCTGATTACTCCTTATGCTGCGGACCTTGAAACGCCCGTCCGCGCTTTCTTCTCAAGTTCTGGGTCATCTTTGCCGATTAATCCGATGTGCGGGTTTCCCCGCCGCACCGCTCCGCGCTCGAATCGGGGCGGGATACCCCCGCCGAGCAACTTGATATAGCTTCGCCCTGTGAGTTACAGGGGTGCACTATGCCCCGTTAACCGTCAGCGGTCTTCGCCCTCAGCATTATGAGTTATCACCTGAAACAGCTCGCGCTGCAACAGTACGCCAGTACACTCACAAAGGTTCAAGAGTACTGGTACCTTTCAATTCCCGCAACCCTTGGCATCCCACCCAATGATCAACCCTTTAGATCTTCTTGGCAAAAGGCCGAGTCAGGCATCATCGCCCAGGCTGGCAAAGTAAAGTAATGCAGCTAGCCGAAGCAGGTGCTATGGAGAATCTCGTAGTGCCGGGCGTCGAAGTCTATAAATGCCTGTTTGTGTTGTCCTTCGAAAATGTGCATGGGTACCAATCAATCCACCGCCTGCTAGCAAACCTCTAGTGTATTTATCGTCTATCTGAAAAATCACACTGGGGAGGAAAGCTAGGGAGTGTGTGCGAGAACTTAAGCGGGCTACCGCGAATGAATGATTTACCAGGAAGCTTCGGTCGATAAGTTGTTGATTCTCCGTCGTAACCTCGACTTCTCACACAGACCCCCGCGAGCCCTGCTTCGTAGCTTCAGGTCGCGCCGTATGAACAATCGGGATATCAGGCTACCATCGCAGGGACAGCATGTCAACGTTTAATTCGAATATTATCATTCCAGTTACCGCTTGGCAATCCCTGTTCGCGACCACCGCTGACCTCGAACCGACCCGTCGCGACTGGAGAACAAAGTAATCCCGCGATCATTCGACACCGGTGGAGCAAGTGCTCCTCCGCCTTTGACCTTGCCGCTTCGCCCTCGGGCTTTTAATTACCCCTTGCACACTGCCCGAATCTTACTTGTCGCGGCTCTGTTTGGAGCGCCCTTAGCCTTTGGCGCCGTGATCCCGGTGGCCTGGGTCGGCCCTGGGCTTGATCGCCAGCGTGGCGCTGTTTTTGTGGGCCCTGGGAAGCGTTCAGCTCGGTCAAATCAAACCGCTAGGGTCGCCGCTCTACATACCGCTGGGCCTCTTCTTTCTCCTGGCAGCGGCTCAATCTGCGGCCCACCTTACGCTCGACACCTCGGAAACTCGCCAAGCGCTGGTTCTGCTGACCACGGATTTGATTTTCTATTTCCTCGCGGTGCAACTTTTTGGCGGCGCGCGCGGCTTCGCTCTCCAGCCCTTCGGCATGGCG
>Ga0187864_10004174_pt1 | contig 11446 bp, 13 predicted proteins | sample June2016WEW_11_4_FD_132985 | JGI IMG/M metagenome (GOLD analysis project Ga0187864, IMG submission 132985) | Peatland microbial communities from SPRUCE experiment site at the Marcell Experimental Forest, Minnesota, USA - June2016WEW_11_40 | ecosystem: Environmental > Terrestrial > Soil >... | reverse complement strand
TTTGCGAAACGGGTTCATCCACTTGTGCATGAGGCGATCATGGATGCGGCACGACGTGAATCGATTGTCCCCAAGCACGCTCACGACATCATTACGCCACAGCAGGCGGTCGAACTGGTGTCGGAGCATGTAGGCGTCGCCATCCTCACGAAACCTACAGCCCGGACTCTTCACGCTGACGGTGTAGTAGTGAAGCCGCTCTCCGATACGTCATTGTGGTTCGACACATCGGTAATCATGAGAGCGGACGATGAATCTCGCTTGGTCAACGAATTCGTCCGGTCGTTCCTGCGCCAGTATGCGCCCCAGCGGCTGCCACCGAAGCAAATGGAATTGTGGCTGTCCGCTTGAAGTTGTCAGCTTGAAAACGGCAATCCCGGTGCCGCGCTGGCTTAAGGTGTGGTGCTGACTAGCTCGCGTGACGTGTTATTCTTTGCCTTCGCTAATTGCGAACAGGAGAAGAGAATTTGAGTCCTATCGAGAACATCATCCAAGAAGTGAAGGAAGAGATTGCGAAATTGAGTCAGGTGCTCCAGTTGTTGGGGGGGACACGTACAACAGGGAAGAGCGCAGCACTTAAGAGCGGGGCACGACCACGCAAAATCTCAGCGGCAGGCAGGAAAAGAATCGCAGCGGCCCAGCGAGCACGTTGGGCAAGAATCAGGGCAGCAAAGAAGGGGTAGCGAGCTACTTTGAAATCAGTGGGCCGAACAGGCTAAAACCGCAAATAAGCTTCCTATATTGACGAAACGAGAATGGGCGAATAATATACGAAAGGTGCTGAAAGATAGTCTCACCGATCTCCGCGCCGAGGCCGCTCTCGCCGCGGTTTCACACAATCGCAGCCCTGGAAAGCAGGGCGTGCCTTGCTGGCAGCAGCTATGTGAATTCCAAGCGAATTCTTCGAAATCAGGGACCTGGAGAACAGGTCTTTCTCAACAAGTGCTCAACTATTCGACACATCCCTGTGGAAAAGCCACAAGGAGCCTTAGAAACAATAACTTGGAGGTACCGTATTGAATATTGCGGCAATGAGAAAAACCTTCTATACACAACTGAATCCCATTTTACTTTTGGAGAACCTAGATGGCAGCGCTTGCAAATAGTTTCGACTGCGCAGAGTGCCAGCGGTTGGCCTCCAAGACTTCTGAGATTGAAGCCGAAATCGCGGAAGCGAGGGCGGAGCTAGCGCAGGCCATCGAGGCAGCTGATGGCACTTCAGCCCGGAAGTACAATGCATTACAAGAGCTGATCAAAGCTGAGTACCAGATCGCCTCTGAAATGCAAACTCACGATCGGCTTGGCCACCGCGAATATCTCGCTGGAGTCGAATTGACCCAAAATACGATTGAGGCCTAAAACACTCCGCTACTGTACGGTGGCACATGGCCAAGAAGAAGAATCCAGTCGGTCAATCTACCGTCCCCGATCTCTCTGGTCACGCAAAGCTGTTGTCGGAAATCGGCCCGAAAACTGCTGCCGTTACTCTGCAGCTGAACGATGGTTTCGCCAAAACTACCCTTTTTACAAAGAACCCAAGAGAAAACCCTTTCCTGATACTTTCCGAGTCGCTTAATGATTGGCCGGACGAAGAGGCGGCCTGCATCCTGACTGCGATGTTAGCCCGCTTACAGCGGAGTGCTACTGTTGATTTTATTAAACTTAAAAGGTGGATACGAGCTCACAAAAATGACGCTCAGGCTGTCGTTGATTGCCTTGAGGCTGACCCTCCAGAAGAAATAACCATTATTCGCCTATTGTCCCGTGCTGGAAGTCAAAAACTCGTCTTCCTGGCAAACTGGGAAATCGCGCAAAGGGAAGTAGTGCTTAAGCGGTTTATCGCCCCAGAGAACGCAGAAAGGCTTATCTCTCGCGAATTACAACCGCATCCTCTGTCAATGGCCCACCCGAATATCATTGAAACGCATTTGATAAAGAACAGCAAAGGTGAAAGCTTCTTAGTTGAACGAAGACTACTGTTTGTGCTCAATGATGAATGGTCATCGAAGGGCACCGAAGAGGCTGCGAATCTTCTTAGAGACATCGCGAGCGCACTTGCTTTTATTCAAGGAAAGCAGTTGGTTCATGGAGATGTCAAGCCAGACAACATCGGATTCGAAGATGGTCGGTATATCCTCCTCGACTTTGGAATATGTAGGTCCGAGGGTGCGTTTTCTGAGGAGAGCACGCCTACTGGAAGTCTAAGGACTCGCGCTCCTGAACTTCTTCTGGGTATACAAACACACTCGCACGCATCAGATCTTTGGGCGTTGGGTGCGACTGTCTACAACGCAGTGACCGGAAGATTTCCATTGCTAGATGTTGGCGAACAGCCACCCAGAGTGTCAGATGGTTCGAACCGAAAGGTATTCGAAAAAGCCTTAGCGGAAAGAGTACGAAAAGAGTGGTCTGTTAGGATGAATCTCGAATTAGTACCAGAGTCGTTGCGAGCGATTTTGTCTAAGATGCTTTCACAGAATCCGGACGAGAGAGGTAGAGCGGAGGACTTGATAAAGACGTGTGAGACAGAACTGGCCGCTTTTCTGCGCGAAAGCAAGGCTGACGCCAGTCGATTTTCACCCGGAAAACAACTCGACCAGCTGACGCGGCACTTGCCCGATGAGAACCCGCGCTATACTTCCCCGTTAAAGTGGCCCACTCACTCTCACTCATTCCTTCTTATCGCGCTCTTTGAATCTTTGAATTCGGGACCAGGGGGTCGGAGGTTCAAATCCTCTCTCCCCGACCAATTGTCAGCCGAAGCGACCGAGGTAATTGTGGCCATTTTGTGGCCAGAACAGCCTTGTTGCAGCCACGGATTTTGCGGGGTCATGGTCCCGGATTTTTCAGGAGGTACGGGCCCCGGATTTTGCGTGCAGGAGGACGGAAAAAAGCGCGTTGGAGCGCGCTATTTTTCCAAATGGTCCAGGTTCTTGAGGGTGGGCATAAGCTTCAAATCGCCAAATCCGCGAGTTTTCTTGCAGATGCACTTCTCCGGGATCATGGCACGGCCTCTGCGTACCGTTCCGTCCATGACGTCGTAATTGAGCCGTGCGATGTCCCCCGCCGCTCCCATGAAATCGGTGACCTGCTGAAGGAACAAATTCACGGCCATGGCGGCGACCGCCGTTGTGACGCTCACCACGGATGGCGCGGGTGTGTCGAGGCCTTCCACGTAGCCCTCGCGCTCCAGGCTTTTCCGAGAATTCTTGGGCATGCTCTCTGCCGCAATGCGCTCTGCCCGGAGAAATTGCGTGCACCACAGGCAAGGCAGGTCGGGGCGCAATACGTCGACAACCCCGACAGCGGCAGTGATCTGGTTATCTTTAGATGCGATGCGCACACCAAGGTTGATGGCGGGGATGAGGTACTGGTGCGCGACCTGGTTGACGATCGAGCGGCCCCAATGGTCGTCCGTGCACAGAAGAATGATATCCCGGTCCATGAGCTCACGAGCGGCGCTCCCTAGGACGACGTTCTTCCGAATCCTGCTGACCGAGAGCCGCGGATTGATCTTCTTGAGATGCCGCGCGACCAGGTCGACCTTGAAGGGTGCGCGGCTGAAACGGCGTCCCCACCAGGATCTGCGGAATGAGCCGTACATCCGGGTTACGTTCGTATCCTCAGAGGGCTGAGGATCGATCAGCTTCAGATCCAGGACCCCGAGGCGCACGAGCTGCTCGGCTGCGGGTGAGCCAGTCCCACCGGTGCCGACGATAGCGACCTTGCTCTGCGCGATGAGCGCCTGGCCTTCAGTTCCGAAGGCGCGGACTTGGCGATCATAGATCGGATCCGCCTGCGAGGTGCCTGGCTGCCCTTGCGCAATTCTGATGCGCTTGAGGTGGCGACCGAGAACGATGATCTCGCTCAATGGCACCGGTCCCGAGCCGCCGGGGAGCCAGACACGGCCCGTAACTCCCCCTGGGTAGAGGAGCACGCTCGCGGTAGGCGCCCCGGCCGGGATGCTCGCGCGCAGGGTGGCAAAGATCCGCCCTTCGCCAAAGTCGTCCGAGGGCGAGTATGGAATGTTCTCTGGATGGCTATGTATGAGCACCGCCCCTAGGCCGTTCGCTTCGCAGAGTGCGGTCAGGCCATTTATCGCCTCGGGCGCAATTTCCAGCCTGTGCGCCTCCTGGATTCGGAAAAGGTGCTTCGGGACAAGAACAATGCGCCGGACCAGAATGTCCGTGCCGCCCTGGTGCACGGCAATGCCCGCAAGCGCAAAAGCACCGGCTTCCCGCGGCAGGTCGGCAAACACGGCCGCCTCCAACCGTTCGAGGTCGGCCTGAGCGATCTTCAGCCGGTACGGCCCCATAGCCTATACTCCTTTCGCAAGCCGATTGTTGACGAATTCCAGATATGTACGCAGGTCATCTACGCCAGGATTCCACTTCTGGGGATGCCACGAGAACCGGCGCCATTCCTTCCCCTGTGTTGTTTCGATGAGTTCGGCACTTTTGGGAACAGCTCCGTTTACCAGCACGAGATCCTTATCCGTCCAGAACATGTCTGGCTGGCCGTTCGGGTACGAGAGCGGAATCTTCAGCAGCAGCTCCGTCTTGGACTTCGTGAATCCCGGCACGATCGGGTAGTCATGGAAGATCACGATAGCCCAGCCCTCCGCATCGACCGCATCCACCGAGTATCCACGGCCAACAAGTTCTTCCAGTTCGGTTTTGAGCTGGACAACGTCAGTCTTTAGCATCCGAATGTGCCGGGAGGAACAACCCGGAACCGCTCTCCGCTCTTGATCTCGATCGGACCGGTGATCTGGATGTCATCGACGGGCAGCTGGCCCTCCGGATCGGGGTCTTTCACGATCTTCCAGACCTCGTAGTCTGCCGGTGCGTTGACCGCTTTTCGAAAATCCTCCGGGTTGAGAATATCCTTTTCGAAATGAAACGGACGCTGGTTGATGATGATCGTGATTTTCTTTTCTTCGGGCATTTGTTTCCTCGCTTTTCAAGTCAGGCTAGGCGCTTGCAGTTCGCGCAATCATCCAGATTCAGCAGATTGTTGGGTGCATAACCATCTGCAGCCGTCTTCAGGTACTTCCTGCCATTGTGGGCTGCAACGATAATGTCGGCACGCCGCCGGTCGACGACCGTGTAAAAGGTCTCCTGCTTCGATTCAATGCGCCGAATCATCTCTTCTTCAGAAAGCATCCAGCGGCCCTGGTTTCCGAGAGACTCAATGCGCTCGTGGGGGTTGTAATGCCCTCCGCGTTTGACGATACAGTTCACTTCGAAATCACCTGCCATTTCTTAGTCCCCTTCCGGTTGCAGATCTTCATAGCTTGCAGAGCAGGCCTAGGCATACCCTGCGGAAGCGTGGATCGAAAACTGCCGCGATGCATACAGCGAGCGTCAGGCCGGCCAGGATTCTTGCGACCGGGATATCGTTCTGCCGTTCCATCTAAATCACCTCCGTTTAGGCGCCACGAATCCGGGATTCCGGACTGGTTGCCTTTCCACAACCACTAGGTTAGGCTGGATAGTAGCAGCGTGTCAACACTTTTGTACAACCGGTTGGAAATAATGGACCAAATGAAGATCGATCTTGCGAAGCTGGGGCACAAGGTCAGGGAACTGCGACTCGGAAAAGGATGGACACTCGCCGACTTGGCCAAGCACTCCGGCGTTTCAAAGGCCTACATCTCCGATCTGGAGAACGGAGTCGCCGGCAGACCCAACATCCAATACATATTCGCGATAGCGCGGGCGCTAGGTGTCACCCTTGACGACCTGCTGCACGATATCACCGAGCCGCTTTCCACTACTCGTCCCAGGAAGACAAAGGCGGACCTGCCTCCCGGACTTGCCGAGCTGCAAGGGGAGCTCGAATTGTCCGACGATGATGTGGAACGACTCACAGCCGTAAATTTCCGCGGTCACCGACCGCGAGACAAGGAGGGATGGCGCTTCCTGCTGGAGACGTTGCAGATGCTCAGTCAGCGGAAGCTGCAAAAGTAGGAAATGGAGTCGGTTACTGTGGGTCGGCGGCGCTATACGGATCCGGATGTAATCTCGCTCATCCGTGCGACAGGGCGACTCGTTGACCCTCGTTCCGCAGTCCTTCACCAGGCAAGAAGGCTCAACGAAGAATACCGGACATTGGGAGGAGATGGAGTTCGCCCTTTCGAACGGTTGAATATCCTAGCCTCCCTACGTGGCCTGCAAGTCGCGGAGATGGACAGGCAGCGCTCTTCCCGAGAACGCAGAGACGCCGTGCTGGTGCCGACCAGAGACGCAAAGCGTGGATTGATACTCTACAACCCGTCGCGGCCCTCCGGGCGAGTCGCGTTTTCCCTGGCACACGAGATTAGTCACACCTTCTTTCCGAATAGCGTTTCAGGCGCGCGTTTCCGCACAATGTGTGACCCGGATTCTCGGGAGGCAAACGAGCTGGAACGTTTGTGCGACTTGGCCGCGTCTGAACTGCTTATGCCTTTTGAAGAGTTCAGCAGGGCCACTCGCAACGAGATGGGCCTGCACCTTGTTGAAGGGATCAGTACGGTTTTCGGTAGCTCTTACGAATCCACGGTATTCAGACTGGCGACGGCCCATCCTGGCATAGCGGCAGCTGGACTGTTGCGCTACCGCTTGCGCAAAGGAGAAGAACGAGCCCTTGCCGTTCAGGAGCAGCAACAATATCTGTTTGAAAAACCTGTCCAGTCCTCCGCGGAAGGGGCCATTCCGAAGTATAGACGTCAATCATTCTATACATCAGAGACTTGCAGAGACGAACATATGGTGCGATGGAACAAGTCATTCGATTGCTCGTCATGCGTTTACGACGCGGGCCTGAATTCCGGAATTCATCGAGCGCTGGAAGCGCTGCCAAACAATTCAGATACCGTGGGCAAAATCGAAGCGATCCGAGCTCTGTATCAGCGCGATGTCGCCCATCCAGTGTGCGGCGACGTATTGTTTCTGTGGTGGCTGTAAGTTCTTCCCACGAAAGAGCTGGGTGATACCGGCTCGGTGGAAGGACCATTTCAAAACAGGGGGCACGCGTTTGTCGTTGTCTGCGAAATGATATTGACGGGGTATTCAATGCCGCTTGTTCTTTGCCCTTTTTCTTCTCGTATAGAGCTGTCAAGTCGGGCTGTCTTAGTTCGATTTCAAATGGTACTGAAATGGACTGACCGTTAGCTTCTTCTAGAACCATCGCTGCCGTGTGCTTGCCGGCACACAGTGCTACCTTGAAGCGCTCGGTTGGTCGATCCTTGGCTCACGCGAAGACGGCCGTTGGGAAACGATGGGTCAAGGCACCGAAACGGACTTGAGCGGTCGTGCACGTTGGTGGGAAGCGGGCGAGCGCCAGTCGGTAGTAATCGGGAATCCACTTCTGAAGCTGCTGCCAGCGAAGACGCCACGGCGATGAAAAGTCTCTCGTGTTTCTCTCGTGTTAGCTCACGACTCAGCGGCGGCCCGCACGAATACTGGGGCTGAAACACGTATTTGACGCGCCTCCACGAGTGTAAGCTGTTGATAATGTGGGAGGTGTCAAGGGCGGAGTAAAACCAGACCACAGAAGCGGAGTAAAAGTAGACCAGAGGAACTGGTAGAAGACCGGGGATTGTCGGGGAGTAGGGCGTCTGGAGCGGAGGCCTGCGCCGCCTGAAAGGCGGCGCGTTTAGGCCGGAGCGGAAGACGTCCTACTCCCCGAGGCGTGTTCGCCGTCGAGGGTAGCGGGCGGGAGCTGAGGCGGGCGATGGATTAGGAGTTCGGCGATGAGCCTCGCTTGCGTTTGCTCTGCTTCAGTCGGTAGCTTTCACCGTTCATCTCCAGGATGTGGACGTGGTGGGTGAGCCGGTCCAACAGCGCTCCAGTCAGTCGTTCCGAACCGAGGACTTCGGTCCACTCCTGGAACGGCAAGTTGCTGGTGACCAGCGTCGAACCACGTTCGTAGCGCTGGCTGAAGACCTCGAACAGTAGTTCAGCTCCGGATTTGGACAGCGGTACGAATCCCAGCTCATCGACAATCAGCAGTTCGTAACTGGCCATCTGTTTTTGATAACGCAGCAAGCGCTTCTCATCCTTGGCTTCCAGTAACTCATGCACCATCGCCGCCGCCGTCGTGAAGCGCACACGGTGGCCGCGTTGGCAGGCGGCCAAGCCGAGGGCGAGCGCGAGGTGAGTTTTTCCCGTGCCACTGTTGCCCAACAGCAGCACGTTCTCCCGACGCAGCAGAAACTCACACCGCGCCAACTCCAGCACCATGGCCTTGTTCAACGATGGAATGGCCAGGAACTCGAAGGTCTCCAGGCTCTTGACCACCGGGAAGCGGGCCTGGTGGATACGGCGTTCGCAGGCTCGCTGCTCGCGATCGAGTAACTCCAGTTCCGTCAGGCGCAGCAGGTAACGTGGGTAATCCACGCTCTCGGCGGCACACTGCCGCGACACTTTGTCGTACTCGCGCAGGAACGTCGGCAGCCGCAAGTGCTTCAGGTGATGTTCCAGCAACACCTGTGGCGTGTCGTTCCCAGAAGGCAGGGCGAGGCCGCTTGTTGTCATTACGCCACCTCGGGAACGGGAGTCTCCGCAGGCGCGAGGGCTTGGGGCGAGAGCAATGCCATGTAGTCGGCGGCTTGCGTAGTCTGCACCGCAGCGAGGGGCAGATGCGGATAGTTCTCCAGGTCCAGCCGCGGTGGTCGCTGGTCGATGCGGCACAGCAGCAGGTGTTTGACGGCATCGAAGCCGATCGTGCCCAGATGCAACGCATCGTCGATGGCCTGCTCGACTTCCTGGATTGAAAATGTTTCTAACAGGCGCAGCACTTGGATAAACTCGCGCTTGCCGCCCTTGTTCAGCCGCGCTTCCAACAACCGCCGCAGACGGACGAAACATTCCGGCAACTCCCAGCCGGCCAGCGGTGCCGCTTGATCCAGTGCCCGTGGCTTCCGCTCCAGTAACGCGAGATAGTGTCGCGGTTCGAAAACCACATCCGCGCGTTCGTAACTTCTCGGATGCCGCGCAATCACCTCGCTGCCGCAGATTACTACCACCTCATGCACATATCCCTTGACCAACACGTCGCGGTACCCGTACTCGGTCGGCGCCGAGTAATCGTTCGTGCGATAACGTACCAGCGACATCGAACTGACTCGCGTCGTTTCTTTCTCGCAGGCTTCATACGCGCTGGCCGGCAATGGAAGAAACGCCGCCCGGTCGCGCTCAAAACGCTCTCCAATCGTCTCTTCGTGCCCGCGCAACCGCCGTGTTCGGCGTTCCCGGCACTGTTCGAGTAATCGCTCGTTCAACTCCTCCCAACTGTTTACGCGCGGGACCGGCACCATAAAGTTCCGCCGCGCATACCCCACCAGCCCTTCTACCTTTCCCTTGTCATTCCCCTTCCCCGGCCGTCCAAACTTCTCGACAAACAGATAGTGACTTTGCAACTCGGAAAACGCCCGCGTCTTCTGCCGGCTGCCGTCGTCCAGTATCTTCGCGACTGCCAGTCGAGTGTTGTCGTACAGAATGCAGTTGGGCACGCCACCGAAATAGGCGAAAGCCTGAACGTGCCCCTCCAAAAAGGCCTCCGTCGTCTCCGCCGGAAACGCCATCACGAAGCAGTCGTCGGAGTGCGGCAGATCCATCGCCAGGTAATGCGCCTTCCGCTCGACTCCGCCCACCACCACCAGCGCCTCGCCAAAATCGGCCTGCGCTTGCCCCGCAGCATGCGTCAGCGGCACGAACATCTCCTGGTGGCGCAGCGTGTACTGGCGCACGTAGTCTTTCACGATCGTGTAGCCGCCTGTGAACCCATGCTCCGCCCGCAAGCGCGCGAAGATCCGCTTCGCCGTATGCCGTTGTTTCTTGGGTTGGTTCTTGTCGTCTTCCAGAATGGCGTCGATCACGCCCAGCCACGGCCCCAGCTTGGGCCGCTTCGGGGGATGCTGCCGCCGGTAGCCCGGCGGCACTGCGTAGCGCAGCATCTTACGCACCGTCTCCCGCGCCACGCCAAACTCTCTCGCTACTGCCCGTTCACTCTTGCCCTCGACCAGAACCGCTCGCCGTATACGCCCATAGATCTCCACTGAGTACATCCCTCCGGTGTTCCACGATCACGGCCGTCGGCTCAACGGAACCGAACCAGTTCCGTTACCCCCGCCATCGACCGTGCCCGCGAAACAAGAATCCGGCGGTCTAGTTTTCCTCCGCCGCATCACCCCGCTAACGCGGCGTGATGTGGCCTAGTATTGCTCTGGCGCTCTCACCTTGACTGACTCAAAGTCGTAGCCCGTCCGGACGAGAAGATCCGCAATCGCCACGCTGGAGTTGGGCGAACCATAGGAAACAAACTTCATGATGAGATCATTCAGTTCCTCTATGGACTTTGCCAGTATCTTCATGATCAGTGCGTCACTGCCGGTGATGTGATAACACTCGCGGATCGCATCGAGGGTATTGATGTGAGCGAGAAACTGCTTGTATTTCTCGCCGTCGCACACCATACGAGTGAAAACCATGATGTTGTAACCTAATGCGCGCGGATCACTACTGTCCGGCTATAAGCTGAACAGAATCAACTGATTGCCGATGTCGATTAAATCGCTATCGGAGTCGGACGCCTGAAGTGCCCGTAAAATGGGGGTTTTCTCGAAAAGAGTAACACTGAGAATCTGTAGAATCTGGTAAAGACTGCCTTCCAGACCCAGCCGCCTGCGCACGATCGCCACCAGCACATAAATCGACACCGCAATCCAGATTTGGGTCTTCACGGCGTTCTCGCTGGTTCCGTAGAAGGCCTTGATTCGCAGATGCTGCTTGATCCATTTGAAAAATAGCTCCACCTGCCAGCGTTGCCTGTAGATGTCGGCAATCGTCCGCGCCGGAAGCGTAAAGTTGTTGGTCAGAAACTTCAGGCGCTTGTTCCTCTCCGCGTCGAAGTAGCTCACCTTTCGCAACGGGTCGGGATAAGCTGTGGCGGATTCCACGGAGGAAAGAATCACGGTTTGATCCGAGAGCACGCCCGTACTCTTATCCACCGGATGTGAGTAACGTCGTTCGAGTAAAAGATTTGACTTGGTGCGCACCACGAAGAAGGCTGAGCTGAGCGTAAAGACGAAGAGTCGTTGAAAGTCGATGTAGGCCCGGTCCATTACGTAGAAGGCTCCGGCCTCCGGCATGATCTCGTCGAGGACGTTCACATCATGCACGGCCCCGCTGGTGACGCGGACAAACGTGGGAATGTTGCCGTGCAGATCCAGCAGGGTGTGCATCTTGACGGCGGCCTTGCGCTGGCGAAACTTCGGCCAGGGAAACAGCGACAAGCACAGGTCGATGGTGGTGGAGTCCAGCGCATACAAACTCTGATGGAGATCGACGCCCATCAGATCACAGGCGTGCAACGGACGGGCGGTCGCAATCAACCCCTGCGCGAAATCGGCGAAGATACGCCAGTCGTGCGATTCGTTCGCGTCGGCCAAAGTCGAGCGCGA
>Ga0187864_10004173_pt1 | contig 11447 bp, 15 predicted proteins | sample June2016WEW_11_4_FD_132985 | JGI IMG/M metagenome (GOLD analysis project Ga0187864, IMG submission 132985) | Peatland microbial communities from SPRUCE experiment site at the Marcell Experimental Forest, Minnesota, USA - June2016WEW_11_40 | ecosystem: Environmental > Terrestrial > Soil >... | reverse complement strand
CGTCACCGGCATCATGAGCAACGCCGAAAACAACGGGCAGGGCATTCGCGCTGCGTTCACGCTGCGCAACAATTTATACTTCGTCAAAGAGCGCAGCATGTACGTCACCGCGACGGACGGCGTCAACGAGCCCGCGCTCTGGCAGGTCGAGGAAGTGTCGAACCAGGTCGGCACGCCTTCGGTGCGCGGCGTCGGCATCGGCGCGGAGTGGGCGGTGATTGCGGGCCGTTCGGGGCTGTATCTATTCGACGGCAGCGAGCCCGTGAAACTCTCGCAGGAAATTCAGCCCACGTGGGACGCGATCAACTGGCAGTACGGCCAGAGCATCTGGGTGCAGGTCGATACGCAGCACAAGCAGATTCTCGTCGGCGTGCCGATGGGCTCGGCCACGCAGCCGAATCAAATCCTGATGCTCGACTATACCGAGGGCTTCGGCGATCCGCTCGTCGCGATGCTGACGGCGCCCGAGCGCTCGCGCAAATGGGCGCCGTGGATGATCTCCGCGAATTCGTGCGGGCTGATCGAGCGGCCCACGGGCGTCGCGCAGATCTTCCTCGGCGCGAACAACTCGAGCGGCAAAATCTACGCGCTGACGCCGGGGACGTATTCCGACGACGGCGCGGCCATCAATTCTTTCTACGCGACCGCGTTTCTCGCCGCCACCGGCCTGAGCGGACGCAATCTCTTCGGCTATCTCACGGGCTACGTGCAGGGCTCGGGCTCGCTTGCGCTTTCGGCAATCACGCCCGGCAGCGCGTCGACGGTTGCGCTCGGCGCGTGGACGCTCGCGTCGCCCGCCTCGCGCGACATGGAGCAGTTCGCGAACGTGCTGGCCGAGCGCGTGTCCTATCAGTTCGGCACCAACTCCGCCGGCTCTTGGTTCTCGCTGACGAAGCTCGTCCCCTGGGCCAAGCCCGACCCCTTCGCCATCGTCCGCGGCACGAACTGACGATCCGACAAGGCTAGTCATCCTGTCACTCTCCGTGCCTCTGTGTCTCCATGGCTGAAAACTTATGCTTACCGTTCCACAAATCGAGGCGCTGCGCCGCACGAACCCGCAGCTCTACGAGGCGCTGAAGCGCCTCGCCGGCGCGTCGCTCGGCCCGAACCAGGGCTGGAGCCTCGACGACCAGATCACCGACGGCACGAACTACGCCCGCGTGGTCACCGGCGCACTGACGGCCGGCCAGATCGACCCCACGAAATCGGGCGTGCTGATGAAGGGTTCGGTGCCGCCGACGTGGTCCGGCGCGTTCACCTACGTCTCGACCACGTCGAGCATCACGTGGAGCTGGTCCGGCCTCACGATTCTCCGCGCCGACGGCACCAGCACGGCCATCCCCAACGGCTCCGTCGCCGTCGCGTCGCTCGCCGCCGGGACGACCTACTACTTTTACCCCTATTGGGACGAAACGGCCGCCGCGATCGTCTGGGTCGCGGGCGGGGCAGGGACGCATCCCGCTTTCGCAGGGCGCCATCGCCGCGGCGACCACCACCAGCGGCACCGGCGGCGGCTCGGGCGGCGGCAGCGGAAGCTGCGTCCGCGCGGGCACCGTCGTGCTGACGAAGGAACACGGCACGGTCGCGATCGAGACGTGCAAGGTCGGCGAGCACCTGCGTTGCCCTTCGCCCGCGGGCGGCGAAACATGGACGCGCATCCTGCGCCTCGAGGTCCGCGACGCGGACACGTTCCTCCGGCTGCACTTTTCGAATGAGGAGTCGATCGATGTCACGCCGCACCACATCTTCACGCTTGCCGACGGCTCGCCGATGCGCGCCGAGCGGCTCTGCATGTGCGACATTCTCGTCGGCCGCTTCGCGCGCCTTACGCTGAAGAAGATCGAGGTGATCGTGCTAGAAGGGCTCCCAGGTCCCCGGCAAGATAGGGCTCCCGAGGCCTCGACGAGAGGCGCTCGGGAGATTGTCGAGCCTGGGAGATCAGACGCGAGAAAAGTCACGGTGAGCTGCGCGCCCACGCACCAATTCTTCGCCGGCCGCTTCGCCGCCACGATCCTGACGCACAACTACACGTTTTCGTCGTGAGCATCCGCCGCTTCTTCGCCTGGGATGTAATAAGATGTCGCACATGGCCGGCGCGTCTTCCTTCTTTCGCGACAAATCCGTGCTCATCACCGGAGCCTCTTCCGGCATCGGCGAAGAGCTCGCGTTGCAACTCGCGCAGGCCGGCGCGCGGCTGACGCTCGCGGCGCGCCGCAAGGATCGCCTCGAAAGTGTCGCGCAGAGGATCGCAGAGCTTGGAAGGTCCCGTCCGTTGGTTTCCGAATGCGACGTAACGCGCGATGGGGACCTGGAGCGAACCGTCGCGGACGCCGTCCACGCCTTTGGGAAACTCGACGTCGTCTTCGCGAACGCGGGGTTCGGAGTGGTCGCTCCGCTGAAGAAGCTCACTCTGGAGGACTTCCGCCGGCAGTTTGAAACGAACGTCTTCGGCGTGCTGCGCACGATTTACGCGGCGTTGCCTGAGCTCGAGAAGAGCAGGGGGAATCTAGCCATCATCGGGAGCGTATCGGGATGGGTCTCGACGCCCGGCGCCTCGCCCTACTCCATGAGCAAATTCGCGCTCCGCGCCCTCGCCAACGCGATTACTCCCGAGCTGAGGCACGAGGGAATCAAGGTGACGCTCGTCAGTCCGGGATTCGTCGCCAGCGATATCCGCATCACGGACAATTACGGAACATTGCACGCCGGCTCGAAGGATCCGATTCCTCCGCGGCTCATCGTGAGCACGCCGACGGCGGTGCGCGAAATTTTGCGCGCCGTCGCCCGCGGCAAGCGCGAGCGAATCGTCACCGGGCACGGCAAAGTGCTCGTCGCCATCGAACGATTCGCGCCGTGGATGCTCCGCGCCCTGACGGCGCGAATGTCGGTGATCCGCACGAAAGACGACACGCGCAAGTGGTGACTCGTGACTCGCTGTATGCGAAGCGCGGCAGTTACTTCAGCGTCGCTGCGAATAGGGCTGTGAGCTTCGCAAACGCGCGCTCGGCCTGCGGCTTGTCGTAGACGGGGCTGTCCGGTACGGTCCAGCCGTGGAACGCACCGTCGTAGATTTCGCTTTCGTATTTGCCGCCCCAGGCCGCGAGCGCGGCGTTGAACTTATCGATCGCCGGCTGCGGCATGAATTGGTCGTTGACCGCGTGCCCGAAATAGAGCCGCGGACCGTTGGAAGTCGGAATGTGCGGCAGGACGAGATGCGGGCTCGTCGGCGTGTCGGTAAAAAGCCCGCCGCCGTGAAACGACGCCGCCGCGCCAATCCGGTCCGGCCGCGCCGCCGCCGTGCGCAGCGCCATCGCGCCCGTGAAACAGTATCCGACCACGCCGATTCTCGTGTTGCTCACCGAATCGTGCACCGCGAGGTAATTCACGTAGCTCGCGGCATCGCGCTCCATCACCTCGGGCGTCAGCGGCCCAGCCAGCTCGCCCATCCGCTTCATCGTGCGCTCCTCCGGGAACTTCGGCTCGAAGTCGTACACCGGCGCTCGCGCCGTTCGATAGAACGGGTTCGGCAGCAGCACGACGTAGCCCTGCCCGGCCAACCGCCGCGCCATCTCGCGGTGCGCCGGGCGAATCCCGACGATGTCCGGCAGATGAATCGCGGCCGGGCGCCGCCTGCCGTCGTCTTCGTAGTAAAGAACCGCATCGCACGTTCCGTCCGCCATCCGAATTTCGATCTCTTTTTCGGTCACGTTTCCCTCCACCAGGTGTCGCATTCCAGAATTAGTCTGTCGGCGCTGCTCAGGCTACCATAGGTGACCGCTATCAGTTCCTCGAACAGAATTACCGGAGGAGGGCCGCCATGGGCAGCGCAGCATCAAGCAACGAACCGATCGAATACGCCAACGCCAGTCCCGAGGTGCGCGCCATCTACGACGACATCATGACGACGCGCAAGACCGACTGGGTCAACAATTTCTGGAAGGTGCTGGCCAACGATCCGGTCACACTCAAGCGCACCTGGGAATCCGTCAAGCAGATCATGGCGGCGGGCGCGCTCGATCCGCTGACCAAGGAAATGATCTACGTCGCCGTCAGCGTGACGAACCAGTGCGGCTACTGCATCGCGTCCCACACCGCCGCGGCGCGCAAACGCCGCATGACCGACGCTATGTTCCACGAACTGATGGCCGTCGTCGGCATGGCCAACGAGACCAACCGCCTCGCCGCCGGCTATCAGGTCGAAATCGACGAGCAGTTCAAGTGACGATCCGACGAGGATCGTCATCCCCGAAGCCTGCGATGTTGCTTCTGGACGGCTGAGGGATCTCTCTTAGGATTGGGCCTTCGAATTTCCATTTTCGGCTTCCCCATGATCGGCAAAGCCTACTACATGACGACGCTCGGCGATTGGCAGCGCCACGCCGCGCGCTTCGCGAATTCGCACTTCATTGTTCTCGACGCGACCACCAACGACGGTGTCATCCCGAACCAAGCCGCGCCTTTTGCGGATTGCGGTGAGGGATCTGCTGTTGCCTTCCGCGACGGGAACCAAAAGCAGATCCCTCGAACTCCGTCCCGCGCCCCTGAAGATCAGGGGGAAAGCAAAACTGCGCGGGACTTCGCTCGGGATGACACGCCGGGTGACGTGGCCACGAAGACAGACACGAAGCGGATCCTCGTCCTCATCGAGGCCGACGAAGGCGTGCACCTCTCACTAGAGGACGACGCCGCATTCCACCCGCTGCCACATCCGCTCGCGCAAAAGCCGATCTCAGCCGCCGCGCAGGCCGCGCTTGCGCCCCACGGCGTCGCGCCCGGCGCGACTATATTCGACGCCGCCGAAGCCGTGGCCCGCGTCCACCCCCTCCTCCGCCACCGCGTGTTCTGACGATCCGGGAATTGCATAACTGAAACGGAGAAGGAGATGCCTTTTATCAACGGCAAGTTTTACATGTGGCCTCGAACGCACTCGCGGCTCCGAAGCGATAGTCAAGCTTGGACAGACTGTGACGGTGACATACACTCACGAGGATGAGCAGGGAAAGACGGTTACGAGATCGATATGACTGTGACGGTGCCACATGAATAAGCGCGCGAGATTAGGGCTGCTTTTGGCGGCCGCTGTGACCGCCCTCCTATTGCTTGTTCCCGGGGAAGCGGACGGCCCCGCAGGGGCCGAGCCTCCTCACACGCAATTTGTTTCCGTCTCCCTGCCCGGACTGCATATCGGCACGGGGGAGCGAGTTGTGGGTTTCCACTTCGACGTGACGTCCGGGCGAATCGCCCAGATTCCAGATATGCCGATCGGCTGGAATATTTCCGTGGACAATGATCCCTCCTGGAACACGAAAGTCGACGCGTCCATCCGCGTCGCTGCGGCCGCAGTAGATTCTTCCTTCTTCCAGGATTTCGCTGTAGTTGAGAAGGAAGGGAAAGCCGAAAGCCCGTTCGAGCTTGCGGGAGAAGTTGATGTCTCCGCGGATTTCTCAAAGGTGCGAAAAATTCAGGTCGTTATGAAAGACTTCGCAGTCCGCCAGGACATTCGGTCTCTGAAAAGCCACTCCTCGAAATAACCTTCTCGCTGCCCTAGTGCTCGTCCGCGAATACACCGAAGCCGATCTCGACGCACTGCGGCGCATGCACGCGCGCCAGGGCTTCGACTACGCCTTCCCGGACCTTGCCGACCCGATCTTCGTTTCGAAGCTCGTCGTCGAAGATGACGATGGACGCACTGTGATGGCTTCGCTCGCGCGCCTCACGTGCGAGATGTACCTGCTCCTTGACCGCGAAGACCAAAGCGATCGCGACGATCCCGGGCCTGCCCGCCGTAGCCCTCTGGGCGCAGGCGGGGCAGGGAATCGCCGCCACGACAGCTCGGGGGGGCGCGAACGCTTCAATTACCTGCTCGCGCTGCACCGCGCGGGCGAACGCGACCTTCTCGCGCGCGGCCTCGACGACGCGCACGCCTGGACCCCGTACTGCCGCCGCCTCCGCGAGCCATAGTTGCCCACGCCGCCGACGAAATGCTTTTCGTAGGGGCGTAGCACCGCTACGCCCGGCGCTCGACCTTGGCAAAGCCCGACCCCGCAAGGACTACCCATGAAGAAGCTTGTTCTCGCTTTGTGCTTTGTCGGCCTCGCCGCCGGGCTCGCCCGCGCACAATCGTACAACGTCGCGCTCGCATGGACCGCCAGCGCATCCGCTGCCGCCAATCCGTCGCTCACCTACAACGTCTACCGCTCGCCCGGATGCTCGGGCAGCTTCACGCTGCTGAATTCCTCAGCCGTCAGCGCGACCAACTTCACCGACGCCGGCGTGGCGCCGGGAACCTACTGCTACCAAGTTACGGCCGTGCTGAGCGGCGCCGAAAGCGTGCCGTCGAATCAGGCCGCGGCGATCGTTCCCGGGCCCGCGCCGCCGCGACAGCAGCCCGGCTGCGCGCACCGAGGCTCGCTGGTCGGCTGGATTCGCTGCGTCGGCTCGCTCCCGCATCCGCCGCCAAAGAATCACGCGCCATGAATCTCGGCGCAGGGGATGCCTCGTCACAGCGCCGATTCTCCGTGGTCTCTGTGCCTTCTCTGTGAACTCTGTGGTCCGCATTTCGGCTTGCCTTAAGGGAGGCCAAACAGAGAGGACACCGAGAACCACGGAGCTCGCCGAGGTTTTCCCGTTTTCGAATTTCGCTTTTCGAATTTCCATTTTCGATCTTTCACGGAGGTCCCATGTCCCGCGGAGCACAACGCACCACGCGCGCGCTGGCCGACCAGCAGCTCGCGCAGCAGAACCAGCTCATCTCGCAATCCGACCAGCAGGGCCAGCAGGACCGTTCGCAGATGATGCCGACGATCCAGAGCCTCCTCACCAGCCAGGGCTACACGCCGCAGCAACAGTCCGCCATCACGCAGCAGAGCCTCGGCGCCGCCAACACCGCCTTCGACGCGCTGCGCCAGCGCGCCGCCAACCGCCTCGCCGCCACGAACAACTCCGCTGGCTACGGCGACACGCTCGCGCAACTTGGCCGCGAGCAGGCGCAAACCGACGCCAGCCAGGCCCAGCAGAACCAGATCGCGTTCGCGAATCAGCAGTTGAAGGAACAGCTCGCCGGCCTCAACGCGCTCGGGCAGACCTACGGCATCGACACGAATCTGCTCGGCAAAGCGATGGGCGTCCCCGCGCAGTTGCTCAGCGTCCGCCAGCGCGCCTCCGGCAACTCGGGCGGCGGACTCGGCGGCCTCTTCGGCATCGGCTCCGGCATCGCCTCGCTCTTTGGATAGGAGAACACACGTGCCCTTTGTGAACGGCAGGTTCTACATGAATCCATCTCACGGTCGCGCTGTGGAACGTGCCCGCGCCGCCAAGAATAGTCCAAACGAGCAGGCTCAGGAGCCAGGGGCACACTGGGTGACCATCAACGGACACCATGTCTTGATCGGGGAGATGCAGGCCGGACCAGCGCCGAACCACGAAGACAGCCAGCGCAATCGAGACAGACGCGCGGCCATCGCGCATGCCGCAAAGAAGCACGACGGGGATACCTCCATGCCGTACGCACCAGGTCACCCGACCTGCAATCTTTTCGTGCAGAAAGCGGTAGGGGAGTCCGGAGCACCGAAGCCTGTGGTAACGAAGGCTGACGGTACGAGGGGCGCTCCCAGTGCGCAGAATGGGCAGCGTCGCCCGTGCCCGGCTGGAGATTCTTAGGGCCGCGCGAGCAACCCCAGCCCGGCGATGTCGCCGCGCGAAAAGAGAATTTCGCCGACGCCACCGGCCATTCAGGTATAGTCGTCTCCATCGACAAAAACGGGCTCGTGACGACTGTGGCCGCGCACGCCAAGGAAATTGGCGTCGACATGACGTTCCAGCCCGGCCTGCATTCCCCGAATGTGTTTCGCAGGTATACGGGAGAGTGAAATGAGCCGACAAATCTGCTCATCCCTGCTTCTTCTGTTTTGCCTGTTCGGTTTGTCTCGTAATCTCCAAGCACAAGAGGATCGCACCCCGGTGGTGATATCTGTTCGCATACTCAAAGGATCCGCCGTCTATCGCGTGGACAGGAAAGTAGTCGAGAACACGCGCGAGAACTCCTTGCTGACAAACCTTGAGACGGTAGCATCTGCCAAGGGGCTCGACTGGCCAGTCATTGTACTCGTGGATGTGAAGGCCCCGCTGAAGGAGATCGGCAAACTCGAGACCGCTGTTGCCAAGATCGACTTCAGCAACCATAGGGTATTTGTCGGTGACTTCCAGAGAGGAGTAATGGAAGAGTTGCATTGGGGCCAAGGGAGCGTTCCCATTCCCATGACCGCACGTTGAGGTGCGAAGAATTCACGCCGATATGAAAGATTTCGCGATAGCTACCCGCCACTAGAACTCATCTGATGGTTTCTCGGCACTCGCCACGCGCCACTTTCTTTCCATGCGCACACTTCTCGATCCCTACTGGGCCACGGTCGCAATCGCCGCGATCGCGCACTTCGTGGTTTTTCTCCGCTGGCTCTACCGCCGCATCCGCAACGACGAGCTCACGCGCGTCTTCGTTCACGACATGGCGACGAACCATCTCCCGCACATCTACGAGCGCCTCGAACGGCTTTGCGAGGAGCAGGGAATTGAACGCTCTCCGCTCCCGCCCATCCGCTGGATCGACCTGAACGTCCGCGACCACCCCGGCGATTAATCGGCCCCATGATTGGCTATAATGCAGTTGCCGCGTTCGCATATGTCAGCCACCACGGCAATCCTGGCGCTCATCCTCTATCCCTTGTTGTATAGCCTCCCGCTCAATCTCATCCGTTTCCAATGGGAGTTCAGGCAAGGTCTCGCCCCGATGCCACCTGACGTCCAAGAAAGAGCCGAGGCTGCGGACCGCGTCGTGCTTTTCGGCCTCCATCTTACGCTTCTGGCGATTGTTGTCTTTTTGATGCGCGGGGCCTCGATTTCCGCCCACGACTTCGGATTGTTCTTGCGCAACTGGAAATCGGCAGTGGCGTTGGGGGCCCTTCTTAGCTTTGTTCCCGTAGGCATGGGCGCGGCCGTGTACCGAAATCTTCCTCCACTCAAACTACGAAAGCAGCTGGAGTCACGCGGCCCTCTGGCAGAGTGGTGTGGCCTGGCTTTGCTCGGTTCCTTTTCCCGCGAATTCTGGCGCGCCTTCTGCATCGTCGCTCTTGTTCGTCTGGATCTTCCGGCGTGGATCGCCGTCTTGATTGTGGCGGTCGCCTACGGTGCCTCGGAGTTTCGTGCAGGTAATGCAAATGCCGCTGGCGCTGCTTTTTCCGGGATCCTCTCAGGCTTTCTCTTTGTCAGGACAAGCTCGCTGGCTGCCCCCTTGACCATGAGTCTGATCACCGCAGCAGCCTATCTCTATCAGGTTCGGCGCGAATCGCCACGAAACACGATCGGCTCCGCGCCGCTTAAATGCCCCGCGTGCTCTGGAATCATAGACAGAGAGGGAATCCCATCGGGAAAATGGTTCCCGTGCCCGGGTTGCGCGGAGAAGCTACAGGTCTCTTCGAATTGGGGCTGGCAAGGGAGTATCTGTGGCATCGTCGGCGCTGGTTTGACACTCCTCGCATTGCGGCTGGACCCTTTCTGGTTGGCAATGCTCTTCGTGCCGCTATTCGTGTTTTTCATGTTCCTCTCCGCTTTCGTTGCTGCGATGCTCCGCCTCGCTCCTCTCAGCCTCACGATCTATCGCGGTCCCGGCGTGCCGAAGCTGTTTCGCTTTTGAATCGGCGCGGACCAGGCCCTAATTGCACTGGCCCGCACCTCGGTCGCACGCCACGCGCCCGGCGCGTGCGTCCAGCCTGCTCTGTAGGGGGTCGGAGCTTTAGCTCCGACATGAGTCAGCCGCACGAAGTGCCTTCCTCTGCGCTGTTTCTTTCGCGGCATGTAGTCGACCTTCCAGCGCGCACGCCGGCCAAATCATGCCATCCACGTCTGACCTCATCGCGCTCGCCCGCGCGACTGCGTCGAAGCACGCGCTCGATGCCGCGCTCGTCTGCGCCGTCGTCGAGCAGGAATCCGGTTGGGACGCGCACGCGATCCGCTACGAGCCGGCGTTCCGCACACGCTACGTCGCGCCGCTCGGCCTGCCTCCGACGGAGGAAGTCGCGCGCTCGATCTCCTGGGGCTTGATGCAAGTGATGGGACAGGTTGCGCGCGAGCACGGCTTCACAGGGAAATTTCTCAGCGCGCTCTGCGATCCCGCGACCGGCCTCGACATCGGCTGCGCCGTCCTCGCGGCAAAAGTCTCCGCAGCAGCAGGCGATTCTTCTCCCAGGCTCGACTCGCCGTCGACCTGGGAGCCCTCCCTTGCCCACGCGCTTGCGCTCTGGAACGGCGGCGCCAATCCCGACTATGCGGCGCAGGTCATCGCCCGAATGGAGCAGTACAGATGATCTGGTCGCTCGCGGATCTCCGCGCCTGGTGGGACTCGCCGTCTCGCATCCGATGGCTGCGCGCCCTCGGCCTCGTCCCCGCCCGCGACCTCACCAATTTCGGCGACCTTCGATAGCCGCGCATCGGCGCTCGAGCCCGCTCGACATTCGGGCCTTAGGGGGTCGGACCTTTAGGTCCGACAAAAAACACGGCGCGGAACGCGCACGTTTGCGCTGCCCCACCTGCGGCATGTAGTTGAGTTCGCTTTCAGCGCGCGCCTAGAAGGATCTCACCAGCGCCTCGACTCATCGCCTGCTCGCGACGCATGCGTCCAGCCGCGCGGGGTCCGAGTTCGGCGGTGCCGGAATCCCGGAAGAAGTCGCGGGACTTCAGCTCCGACATAAAGCGGTCACACGAAGCACGCTGTCTGTGTCTGCGCCCGCCGTGGCGGGCAGTCCGGATGGTCGGCGGACCCGGGTGGGCATGCGGGACACCTCCCTCTGCGCTGCTTCTCTCGCAGCATGTGCGCCTTCCGCACCCGCCGCGGCGGGTAGTCGTGTCTGCAATCCACGCCCAGCACAATGTCACTCGCCTCCGATCTCATCGCACTGGCCCGCGCTCGACCCCGCGCAGCATGCGGGCCTTGGGGCGTCGGACCTCGAGGTACGAAACGTAAGCGCTGCGCGAAGCGCACACCCTTGCGCCGCTTCACCTGCTGCGTGTAGTTGAGTTCGCTTTCAGCGCGCCTAGAAGGATCTCACCCTCGTCCGATTTCATTTCACGCGCTCGCGCAGCGCGGAGTCTCGGAGGTTGCAGCGCACGGGCACGTCTGCGCTGCTTCTCTCGCAGCATGTGTTCGTTCTTGCGTGCGCCGGGGCGTGGACGACTCCGGGGCTCGACCCGCATCGCGGGTGCAAGCCGCAGCGAACATCGACCGATATAGAATCACTAGCTGTCGTGTATCAACACGTTGTTCCGGTCCAAACCAGAACGAGAGATGGGTGGAGCACCGCCGAGGCTAGCATGAGGACGGTGCCAGTTGTAGTCGTGGAGCCAGCGCGGAAGGTGGGCCGCGCGTTCCTCCGAAGTGTTATAGGCGCACGCGTAGG
>Ga0187864_10004170_pt1 | contig 11457 bp, 12 predicted proteins | sample June2016WEW_11_4_FD_132985 | JGI IMG/M metagenome (GOLD analysis project Ga0187864, IMG submission 132985) | Peatland microbial communities from SPRUCE experiment site at the Marcell Experimental Forest, Minnesota, USA - June2016WEW_11_40 | ecosystem: Environmental > Terrestrial > Soil >... | reverse complement strand
TCCCAGGTCATCTTGTGCAGCCGCCGCATGATGGCTTGCGCGTAGTGGCGGAGGCGACGCAGCCGTACATTGCCCGCTCTATCCAGGAGGCGCTGATCCGGCTCAAGAATGGGATCACCCCGCGCTTCATGTACCACGCGATGACGAACGGCCAGGGTGTGGGCTTCGCCCTAACCGGCGCCATCGACCAGTTCAAGACTGATCTGCGCGCCGCTAAAATTTTCCTCGCGAACATCCATCTCCAGGCCGGTGCCATCATGGAGCATCGGCTGGGCCTCCGTATCCGAAAGGACGCGATCAACTTCGATCTGGGCGCGTTGCCGCAGCCGACGCAAGATGCGCTCGACGACTATGATTTCGGCCTCGTGCGCGAGGTATCGGACGATGTTCGGCGGTCAATCGCCAACGTGATCACCCAAGGCGTGCAGAGCGGGTGGTCGCCCGACAAGATGGCCCGCGAGCTGAAGACCGCGATTGGGCTCACCAGCGATCAGTACGATGCTGTATCCAACTACCGCTCTATGCTGGAGACTGGCCGCCCGGACGCCCTCGATCGGCAACTCCGCGACGCGGCGTTCGATCCCGAGGTGCAGTCTGCGGTGGACGGCTTGACAAAGCTCACGCCGGATCAAATCGAGCGCTTCACGAACCGATACGCCGATCGCTACCTCGCTTACCGCGCCAACACGATCGCCCGCTATGAAAGCCTGCGGGCCTCTAACCAGGGCGGTTCCGACAGCGTGCAGTCTGCGATCGACGCGGGTATCATTTCGCCCGAGGATGTCACCACGAACTGGATGATCGCGAACGACGAGATCACTTGCCCGCGGTGCCGCTCGGTCGTAGATATCCAGCCAGACGGCGTGCCGTTCGGGACAATGTTCACTTGGGCAGCCGGGAAGCGCACCGGGCAAGTCCTGCTCGCGCCCTTGCACCCTGACTGCCGTTGCACGAACACTTACAACGTCGTTCGCTCGGCGCTGGAGGCGGCGTGATGGCCGGGCTCTTCCAGAAAGATCAGGGCGCTTCGGTATCCGCGAATTCGGTGCACGCGCCGGCTAACTTGGAGATCAAGCGCAAGAAGATCAAACCGCTCTGGAAGGGCATTCGCGGGCGTCCGAGCCTCGTGCGCGTGCCAGGCCCTACGGCCGGCTTCGAGCTGGGAACTTCCGTCAAGAAGCCAGGAAAGAAACTGGGCAGGGCCGCGCTCTACGCCGGGCATCGGTACATCCGCAAGCAGCGCACTCCCCGGAAGCTGGAAGTGGTCGGCAAGGACAAATACAAGGTGCCGTTTGAGTACGACGCCGACGCGCTGAAGATGATCGGGGACCAGCATCCGAGCCCGGACTTCCTGCATGCGCTCATAAACGAATTCAAGGAAGAGGACAAGCAGAAGGTCCGGCTGGATAGCTTGATCGCGACGCATCCCACGGTCGAGAAGCAAAAGCTCGACGAGCTGGACAAGGATGACAAGGGTGATCCCGTCGTCCTGCGCTGGAAGGGCAAGAACTACATCATCGACGGGACGCACCATCTCACCGCCGCGTGGGCGCGCGGGAAGAACAAATACAAGGTGCATTTTGTCGATCTCGGCTCCAATATCTCTTTGGCGACTGGTGAGCCTGTCGGCGTGGGCGTTCTAAAACGGAACAAGCTCAGTCAGAAGCAGCAGAGCAAGGTCGCGAGGACTATGCACGAGTGGGGCCAGGGCGAGCTTCACTCCGGCAGCAAGACCGGGCCGAAGGTCGAGAGCCAAGATCAGGCAGTTGCCATCGCTCTGTCCCAGGCGAAGGAATTGAACAAGGTCCTCGCTCCCATCCTGTTCGGGAAAGCGGACCCCTATCACGACGAGCAGGGCAGATTTACGAGCGCCGGTGGCGCTTCGTCGGGCGGCGGAGGCGGTAAGAAGGCCGGCGTCGGCTACGAAGTCGGGCGGGCCTCAGGTGAAGCGGTCGGCAGCTTGGCGGGAACGGTCGCTGGCCGGGTGGCCGGCGGAGCTATTGGCACGGCCATCGCGCCGGGCGTGGGGACCGCCGCGGGCGCGTTCCTTGGCGGCTTGGCCGGCGGCGGAGCCGGCGCCTACCTGGATCGACGCATTTGGAACGCGGTCTATCAGCACTTCAATCCGGGCGTGAAAGAGCCGAAGCACACCCTTGGCGGGGAGCTGTCCGGCGCTGCGGCGTCGAGCGCCGGCTATATCGCTGGCGGCTTGATCCCTGGCGTTGGCGGTGCCGCGGCCGAAGGCGCGGGCCTACTAGCGCGAGAGATGCCTACCGCCGGGGAAGCCACGGCTCGCATCCTCGGGACGACTGCCGGCGACGTGCTCGGGACGCGCTTCGGGGACTACATCTCCAGCCGTATAGGTGGCGTCCTTGCCTCGGTCAAGGGCGGCCAGATCGGGCGCTCGGGCGGCGAAGCAACCGGGGACGTAGCTGCCGACGTAGGCTACGCCATGCGGAAGAGGTTAATCAGTCCTTTAGAAAAGCGGGCCAAGATGGGGAACGACGATCTCCCTGTTCGGTCGGACCAGTTTCCGCCTCGGAAGCTCCGGAATGACCAGAACGACGAGAAGTATCTTGCGGAGCAGCCCGCCGCGACGAACTTCCGGACGCTGCTGAATGAGCAGGAGAGTAAACAGCGAGCCAAGGCCGGCAGGCTCGCGCAGTACGGGGCGCGCATCGACGCGCTGCAACCTCGTATCGGTGAGAGCTGGCAGCAATTCCATCAACGGTTGTTGATGGCGGTCTCGGAGCAGCAATCTCAGGCGTTCCCTTGGTCGCTAGAGCGGAGTAAATGACGATGACCAGCAGCTACAATTTCACGCCGAAGCGGGTCCGGAAGGGCCGCCGGATTTACGATTTCGTCCCTGTCGTCATCGCCAAGCGGCCGAAGGAATACACCCAAGCCATGCGGGACCGGGCCGAAGCCAAGGGACACACGATGCCCGGCGGAGGCTTCCCGATCGAGAGCCGGGCCGATCTCGGCCGAGCGAAGCGCGCGTTCGGCCGGGCCAAGAATAAGCCCGCGGCGCGGAGCTGGATCAACCGCCGGGCGCGAGCCCTCGGCGCGGGGCCGCTCGGCGGCAGCGTCGGCAAGGCGGCATTCCCCGGAGCGGCACCGCCGTTCGGCTCGAAGGACAAAAAGAAGGACGCAGTGAAGAAGCTCCTCCAGTCTTTTTTCAAGGCTGACCCGGACACGACGGACGGGCGCTCCGGCGGGATCAGCCATAGTGAGAGCGATCGGGTAGGAGCCCAGGACGATCGTACCCCGGACGAGAAGGCGGAACAGCTCCTCGATCTCTACAACGTGGCGTACAAGAACCCGCCGATGCCGGGCGAGGACATCGAGACCTGGATGGGCCGGGTCTGGGGCGAGAAGAAGCATTGGCAGCTCTTCGCGGACCAGCATCACATGATGCACGCGATCTTCTGCCGGGCACGCAAGCTCCCCTCCCACACCTACGCCATCGCGAAGGTTGACATCCTGAAGTACGCCGGTCCCGATCTGAAGGACGGTCTCGTTTGGGGCTGGGCCTCCATGATCGAGAAGGACGGCCACACGATCCGGGACTACCAGGGCGACCAGATCACGGAAGCCGAGCTGGTGAAGGCGGCGCACGACTACATCACGAATAGCCGCACCGGTGGGGCCATGCACATTTACTGCGAAGGCGCAGACCGTCAACCGCTGAAGTGTGGCGAAGTCGTCGAGAGCATGGTTTTCACGAAAGACCTGCAAAAGGCGATGGGCATCTCGCTCCCGCATATCGGGTGGCTGATTGGCTACAAGATCAGCAATCCGGCCGTGCGGAAGGCGGTCGCGAGCGGCCAGCTCAAGTCCTTTTCCATCGGCGGTGCCGGAATTCGCATCCCGATCGAGGAGTAATCCGAATGGCTAAGGCCAACTGGTTAAAGAACATGAAGATACGCGAGGTCTCGCTGGTCGATGATCCGGCGTCGCCGGGCGCCAACATCATCCTTATGAAGCGCGGCGCGCGGGACGCGACCGGGCACTTCGCGAGCGGTAGTGACATGGGCCACCAGGCCAGTTTCTCCTTGGATCATGGTGAGAAGTCCGCTCTAGAAGCGGAGATGGCCGCACGAGAGGGCGCGGGGAACCCCATGCGCCATATAGACGAGGTGCATCACTTCCTCGACTACGTGCGTGCCCAGCGGAAGGGCAAGAGCAAGGTCATCGCCCGGATCGGCAAGGCCGGTCCCGCCGACGAGCCGCGCGACGCGCTCGGTCGATGGGTTGCCGGCGCCTTGACGGCTGGCGGCCTCGCGGCCGGCGCGCATTTCATAGGGCGTCAGCAGAGCATGGGGGCCAAAATAACAGGCTCGGCCTTGGCTGGCCTTGCTACCGCGGCCGGACTTATGGCGACGACCCACCTCACCGGGATCAAGCCGGTGAAAGGCGGTCTCCAGCTTCAGGTTCGGACGCAACGTGCCGGCAAACCTGCGGTGGCGACGCATATCAATCTCAAGCCGTCTACTTTCCGCCGGTGGCTCGGGATGGGCGATCAGACGGCGGCGAAAATGGAGGGCACCGCGCACCCGACGAACGGGATGCCCGTCGTGACGACCCGCTCCCGGACGGCTCTTGGAACCGCGATCCCCCTTAACAGTCCGACAACTAGCTGGGCGAATGCCGGCGGCTGGCCGTACCGGACGCAGATCGGCGCCTATGTACCGGCGGGCAGCGGTGAACAGCAGAAGTACATCGAGGAGGCGCTGTCTTCTCGGGCGGTGAGCCAGCTCAGTCTACCGTCTAGCTCCGCCGATCATTCCGGCGGTAAGCCATATGTGACCGCGGAGGGGCACATTATCCCGCCTGGTAGCCACGCCGCGCAATCCGCGATGGAAGGGCGCTACCTTCAGGAGAGCGGCCGCGGCCTTATGACGAAGGCTCGGATGTTGCCACGTCCCCGTATCTTCGGCAAGCAGGGCAGCTCCGGGTCGCCTTTTGGGGCGGAGCAGCGGTTGACCCTCGGAGCTATGCGGGTGAAGTCTGACCAGCGCTCGGAGACTAAACATGTCGGGCTCTACGGGCAAGCAACCCCTCGGGCTCAGCGGAGCCTCTTCGCCGGCCCGACAAATCGACGCGCCCTCGCTAAGTAAATCGTTAAGGATTACCGCATATCATTCGCTCGGAATTGGACCGGGCACCTCAAAAAGGAACGCCAACATGCCTATCGATCGCGACACCCTCGAAGCTCTTGCAAAGGCGCTGGCTCCCCTCGCCGGTGAAGACACCGCCAAGCAAGCGCATATCGTGAACGTCCTGTCTGATCTCGTCAAGTCCGGCGACAAGCCGAAGGACGGCGCAGACGCCGAGCCCGACGATGACCCGGATGACGTGAGCAAGCAGGTCGAGCCCGTCGCGGACGTGATGCTCGGCCTCCATGACGCCATCGAGGCGATCAATAAGTCGGCGGAGCCTGACAAGGGCGCGCTGATCAGCGAGGCTTTCGAGCAGGCGTATGACGCCATTCGGAAGGTCGGTGAGGAGACTGTCCAGGCGGCCATCGTGGCAGGCCAGGAGAGCATCACGAAGTCCAAGGCGTTCAAGAAGATGCGGAAGCTCGCGAAGCGCGCCAAGGCCGGCGTCGCCGACAATACGACCGGTGGCGACGGCCGCGACAAGACACAGCAAACTCGCCATGGCGCCGCCGAAATGAGCGCCGATCATGCGCCGGACGAGATGGACGACAGCGAAGACGAATTCGGAGTGAAGAAAGCCATGAAAGCCAAGCAGATCGCGAAGAGCCTGGGCGGTGGACCCCTGGCCGTCTTCATCTCTGACCTTGCGAAGAGCACCGAGCGCCTCGGAGCCGAAGTCGCCCAGTTGCGCGACGAGAAGCAGACCGAGGTGTTCAAGCAGCGCGCCGCGGCGATCGGGGAAGGTCCCCAGGTCGCGGAGCTTCTGAAGACGCTCGCCAAGACCGATCCGAAACTCGCCGACACGGTGGGGAACATCCTGAAGTCGAAGAACGCTCTGATCGAGAAGAGCGGCGTCTTCAACACGATCGGCACCGGCGGCGGCGCCGAGGGCAGCTCCTCGCTTGAGAAGCTGAATGCCTTCGCGACCGAGATCATCACCAAGAGCGTCAGCGACAAGAAGCCGACGTTCGCCAAAGCCTTCGTCGCTGCCTGTGAGCAGCACCCGGACGTTTACAAGGACTACCAGCGCGAAGAGCGCGGCAGCCGCTAACCGCTCGCCCGATAGGAGAACACGACCATGACCGCATCAACTGGCCTCGTTTACTTCGGCGAGCTTCCCTTCAAGAGCTTTGCCCCCTCTCCGGCGGATTACTCCGGCGTCGATGTCTCCGGTTATCAGTGGCAGTTCCGTTTCGTCATGCTCGATCACACCGCGACGAACGGTGCGTTTGTGCTGCCAGGGACTATCGAGACCAGCTACATCTACGACAGCGGCGCCAACTTCCCCTTCGGCGTTCTTATTAACGCGCCGAAGCAGAATGAGGCGGGGCAGATCGTGATCATGGGCGAGACGAAGGTGATCGCAAACTCAGGGAGCATCACCGCGGGATGTCCTCTGACGTACACCCAGTACGGTTTCGTCGATATAGCCTCTTCGACCGACCCGCTTATCGGCTTCGCCCGGTACGCATCCACCGCGAAGGGTGATCTGATCACTGCTCTGATCCTCCCTTGCACGTCGGTCTACACCCATTCGTAATCAGGGCTCGTCCTAACAGGAGACGGAAATGCCGTATCAGCCAAATCTTAGCTCCATCCACGTAGACGCAGCGCTGACCAACTTCAGCATTGCGTACATGCAGGATGCGACCAACTTCGTCGCCGACGTGGTGTTTCCGAGCGTGCCCGTCGAGCACAAGAGCGACAAATACTTCGTCTTCTCGAAGGATGCGTTCTTGCGCGCCGGTGGCAAGCAGGTCCCGTTCGGTCAGGAAGCGCCTCGTGGCGGCTTCGTCCTCTCGACGAGCAGCTACGACGTGGGCTCCGCCTGGCGCTGGGCCTTCGATCTGACGCCGGATATCCTCGCCAACGCGGACCCGGGCGTCAACATTGACCAGGCTGCAACGGCCTTCATTATGAACGGCCTGCTCGTGCAGCGCGAAGTGAACTGGGCCTCGACCTACTTCACCAGCTCCTCGGGCTGGGGCACGACCGTCACCGGCGGCAGCGACTTCGCCCAGTGGAATGACGACGCGAATTCGGACCCGATCACAGACGTTTCCAACGCCCGGGCTACGATCCTCTCCAACACCGGCTACCTGCCGAACACCTTCGTTGTGAGCTTCTACGTCCACGAGGCGCTGAAGAAGCACCCGCTGGTCGTCGATCGGTTCAAGTACACCAGCTCCGACAGCATCAACGAAGCCATGTTGGCCCGCCTCTTTGAGGTGGATCGGTACGTGGTCGCGAAGGCAGTCCAGGCGACTTCCCAGGAAGGCGAGACGGTTACGACCGCGCTGATCCTGGGCAAGAACGCGCTGCTCTGCTACAGCGCTCCTTCGCCGAGCCTCTTGGCTCACTCTGCCGGCTACAACTTCGTGTGGTCGAAGCTCACCGGGCTCAATAACCTCGGCGTTGCCACCTACCGCTATCCGATGCCCTGGCTGGGCGTCACCGCGAACGGCGTTACCGAGCGGCTCGAAGGGCAGTACGCCTATGCCCTCGTGCAGACCGGCGCCGATCTCGGCTACTTCTTCTACGGGGCAACCGCGTAATGCTGATCAACCAGACTGTGCATGTCGGGCAAGACTTCGGGACGAGTGGCGGCATCGTCACTCGCACCCTGGAGACCGAGGGGCAGAAGTTCGCTCCAGGCACCCGGCTCTCGGCCGAGATGACTTCCAAGTGGCCCCTCCGCTCGCGTATCGCTTTGTCGAGCGCCGGCAAGGTCCGGTTCTTCTCCCCCGAGGCACAGGCCCCGGTCGTGGAGCAGAAGGCGGAGACGGAAACTCTCGATCCGAACCTCGGGCAGTTCGGCGGCATCACTCTGGAGCCCCTCCACACCGGGGGTATGGATTTCCCGGCCGGCGTGCGGCTCCCAGCCGACATGATCATGGGATGGCCGCTCAAGAACCGGTTCGCTCTCCAAGAGAGTGGCCGTGTGGCCTACTTCAAAGAGGATGCGCCGCGTACTCGCGCGGTCCTCACCAAATCCGAGGAAGCCGCTCTGAAGGCCCTCCTCGACTAATTAACAGGAGACCGCGGCCATGTCCCTACTTAAGTTTCCAGTCACCGGTTTCGTCACTCGCGTCAAGGGCAAGACCGCGGCCGGCATCGGCATGTTCGGCACCGTCTACGTGGGTTCCCCGACCGACAGCGACGCGCCGGTAACGGGTAACGCCTTTGGTCTCTTCAAGACTTCCGGCACGCCGTCGAATGGCACCTCCGGCACTTATGCCGGGCTCGCGCCCAAAGGCTCGATCCTGGTGGACGTGGCCGGCACCGGTAGCGTCTATACGTACATCAACACGAACACCCAGGCTTCGCCGACCTGGACCGCGCAACCGGTAACGAGCGGCGCTGCCTCCTACACGACCGGCACTTTCACCGGCGACGTTCTCGTTTCCAAGACGCAATCCAGCACGACCCCCGCGGTCGAGCGGCTCCTGGACAGCGAATTCACGATCAGCGGCGCAACGGTCGCGGTCACGGGGAACGGTAGTATGGCCGCCGTGCGTGGCAACATGATCATCGGCTCCAGCTCGACGCTCAACAGCGGGTATTTCTACGGCACTCAGGGCAAGATCACCGGCACCGGCGGCACCATCGCGATCGGATCGGACTACTACTGCGGTATCCTCGGGCAGCTCGACGTGGCCGGCATGACCCTCACTTCGGGACACATTGCGCCGGTCATCGCCTCTTGGCAGAACACCGGCGGCAGCACGCCGACTTCGGTCGGGAACCTGATCTACGCCGAGAGCAACTGTCCTGCGAATATCAACGCGGTCCTCCAGGCCATCGCCAACACCGCCTAAATCTTCGATCTCGCCGTGGACAGTGGCAGCCCGAGCGCCCTTGCAACGACCAGCTCCAGTGTCACGAACGTCGGCACACATGGTTGGCTGAAGATCAAGGTGAGCGGCGTGGATCGGTACATCGCTCTTGGCGACGGCGTAACGTAATTCTGATGGGAGGCTCCCGTGCCGAAAACTGGCGGGAGCATTCCCTTCAATCCGGTGCACACGCAGCCTAAGCCGGCCGCGCAGCACGCGGCTCACGGGAGCACCCCTCCACACTTTCAGCCGGCGAAGCGCCCGCGCCAGAAGGGCGGTGGCCGTGGCCTTCATGCGGTGCGCCCGGGGAGGCCGAAGAGATGACCTGGAGCTATGATCCCACCGTCCTGATCAACTTCGATTTCAACACCGTCCGGTTCTTCCTCGGCGATACGGACAGCGCGTACCCGCAGCTCCAGAACGAGGAGATCACCTTCACCCTGGAAATCCGCGGCGACGTGTATAGCGCGGCCGCTATGTGCGCCCAGGCGCTCGCCGGCAAATATAGCCGGCTCGTCAACCAGTCGGCCGATGGCGTCAGCCAGTCCATGGCTCAGAAGGCGGCCCAGTACGCCACGCTCGCCCGGGAGTACGACGCCAAGGCGGCCATCTACCAGCTTCCCTATGCCGGCGCGCTCAGCATCGCGGACATGCGCGCGGTCCTTGCCAATCCGGATCGGGTGCCTGACCTTTTCCGCTTCGGGATGTTCGATGACCCGCCGAATGACGGCACGGACCCGCCGACCGCGGCGGGCTCGGGGCTCTTCAACACGTCGCTCGTTTCCTTCCCGTGAGGTGAGCCGTGAGTGGCCTCCTCGAAAGCGAGAGCGTCTACGACCTAGCCCAAATGATCGGGGATCAGGGGATGAGCGTCGTCATCCGGAACCTCACGACGGTAACGGGTCCTCAACCTTACCCTAATCCACCCTCGCTCTCCGCGGATTTCGCCGTCTCTGGGACCGCTGCGCTTCACGCAACGTCGATCACCTTTGCGGGCTCCCTTGTGAACGGCCGGCTCCTGGCCGGCGACGCCTTCAAACTCGGGACTGATCCAACCCTCTACACGATCGGGACGACCATTCAGTCGAGCGGGAACACCTTCACCGGCGTCTCGTTCGCGCCCGGGCTCGTGCACGCGGCGACGAACGGCGAGAGTGTGGCTCTCACCTTCTCCGCCGATACGACGGTGCCGGCGCTCGTGACTTCCTTCCCGTCCCGGCTGGTGAACGGCACGACGATCCAGGCCAGCGACAAGCAGGTTCGGTTCCTGGCCTCCAGCCTCAGCTACGGGCCGGTCGTCACCGACAAAATCTTCATGTTTGGGGAAGTATATTCGATCGTTAATCCACGCCCCATCCAAATTCAGGGCGTGATCTGGGCCTGGGCCTGCCATGTGAGGAAGTAATGGCCGAGGATTTCTCGCTCGATATCAGTAAGTGGACGCAGGACGCGGACAGCCAGACAAAGCTGTTCGTCGTTATGCTTTGCTCATTACTGATCCGATACATTCAGGCCCGCACTCCGGTCTTGACCGGGCGCTTGCGCGCGTCGATCGGGACGAACATTCCCTTGGCAGACTGGGAGCCGGGCAAGGACATCACGATCGGGACGAACGTCGAGTATGCCCGCCGGATTGAGTATGGTTTCGTGGGTGTCGATAGCCTCGGGCGTCGGTACGACCAGAAGGGCGTCGGGATGTTTGCCCAGGCGCTTGCGGTAGCCCCGCAGCTCGCCGATCTGGTGGCGAAACAGACCGAAGGGCGCGGATTTGAGAATTTCGAGGAGGTCGTGGAAGAGGTCATGGGCACGCTGCTTGAGGTTGGCGAACTGGGAGCCCTGCTATGACCACTACCTTGAACGTCTACGATGCGCTCAACGCCTACCTGAGCGCGAACATCGGCTCGATCCGTGGCGCTGTCGCGGCGCAGGTCGCCTACCTGGGCAAGACCTTCGTGCCCGAGGCCGAGACCCCGTATCTCTCGGTCCACATGCCGGTGCTCAACCAGCACATGATCACGACGGGCACGCAGGGCGTCAACCAGTGGGACGGTATGCTCCAAGTGAACTGCTACTGGCCGATCGGCACCGGGACCGAGGAGGTAACGGGTCAGCAAGACGACGTTAAAGCACTCTTCCCGAATGGCTTCTCGGTTGAGACGAGCGACAGCTTCTACCTTCGGTTCTTCGCGCCCAATGCGCGGCCGCTCCTCTTCGATGGGGCCTGGGTCTGTGGCCCGGTCCAAATGCGGTGGTTCCTCCACGACTTCGTTGTCTAACGAGGTGTTAACTTCTCTGGGGGTACTATGCCGAGGAATTCGGAGGTGTCCCTATGGCCTCATATCGCGTCACTCGGAGTTTTTCGAGATTTTCAAGGGGCTACGCCACCGGCCAGGTGCTCACCGAGGCCGATCTGTCGTGCTGGCTGCCCGAGAGTGCTCGCGCCGCGGCCATCGCCGACT
>Ga0187864_10004166_pt1 | contig 11464 bp, 10 predicted proteins | sample June2016WEW_11_4_FD_132985 | JGI IMG/M metagenome (GOLD analysis project Ga0187864, IMG submission 132985) | Peatland microbial communities from SPRUCE experiment site at the Marcell Experimental Forest, Minnesota, USA - June2016WEW_11_40 | ecosystem: Environmental > Terrestrial > Soil >... | reverse complement strand
CATATCGATGACTTCATTGCCGCCTACAACCAGTCGGCTCATCCCTTCGAGTGGAGCAAGCAAACCGTCTTTCAGAAACGACCTAAAATGTCATACTCTAACTTATGCAACTAGGTACTAGGAAAGAATCGAAATGCTTAAACGAATCTCGCCTTTATTGCTTTCCTTCATTTTTTTGCCGGGCATGCCGGCGTTCGCGAGAATTGAATGCGAGGATTAGGGCTTGACCAAACTGCTTCGCGCGGAACAGGCTGGGCTGTTAGGTTTAGAAGAGCAGATTTTAGGCGAAGTGATGTCTGGCAAAAGACGACAAATGCGAGAAAGGGAGTTGCCATGGTGAGAGAGAAGCTATTTAATGCAGGGCTGATGCTGATAACGCTTCTGGTTTTGCCAGGGATAATTTGGTCGCAGGCTGCGCAACAGAATCGGACACTCACCGCAAGCGGCCATCCGGGGCAAATCCCGGTTGTCGAAATCAACGGCAGGTCCTACGTAGACATCGAGGCACTGGCACGTCTCATGAACGGCTCCCTCAGCTTCAAGGGAAATCAAACTACGCTGACGCTGCCAGGCGCCGCTGCGAGTACGCCGGAAACGCCTCCTGACGCAAGCCAGCCCGTAAATCCCGGGTTCTCGAAGGAGTTTATGAAGGCAGGCATCGAAGAAATGTCGGTGATCAGGGAATGGCGCAGTGCGTTGATTAACGCCGTTCAAAATGGATATCCGGTCACCGATGCCTTTGTGGCCGGTTACCGAGGCCAGGCTGCGACGAATCTCAGATTGGCTTCCGTGGCAGCATCCACCGATTCCGACCGAAATGCCTTTCAGTTGCTGAGCAATGAGTTCGACAACATGCAAAAGTTGAGCAATAAAGTTCTGGCCGCGCGCAAGAACATGAACTACCTCTCTCCGGATGCGCTGAACGGCGATCCTTTGGACCAGCAAATCCTGACCTGCGCACGCTCTCTTGCGGCCATGGCGTCCAGTGGCCAGTTTCAGGATGACGGGTCCTGTCACTGATCTTTTCAGATTATGGGAGAATCAATATGCACCAGCGTCTTAGATTGTTGTTCATCACGAGCATCGTTCTCATCTTTTCCGTCGCATCTGCGACCGCGCAAGAGCGGCCACCCAAGTCCAAGCGTTCTACCGTAGGCCTGGTGCTCCAAGGCGGAGGTGCGCTCGGACTCGCCCACGTGGGTGTCATTACCTGGCTAGAGGAACACCACATTCCGTTTGACTATATCGCCGGCACCAGCATGGGCGGCCTGGTTGGCGGGGTCTACGCCACCGGACACAATGCCGCTGAGATGCGCCAGATCGTGAACGAAATCCCCTGGGACCAGGTAATGGCGGGGCAGACGCCCTTCGACGCCCTCTCGTTTCGGCGCAAGGAAGACGCCCGCGACTATCCCAACAACCTGGAATTTGGGTTGCGCAAAGGTCTGCAGTTTCCCGAGGGCTTCAACTCCGGCCAACAAGTCTCGCTGGTTCTCGATAAGATCGCGCTTCCTTACTCGGAGATCAAGAGCTTCAACGATCTCCCGACTCCGTTCGCTTGTGTAGCCACCGACCTGGTTAGCGGCAGGCCCAAGGTTTTCCGAGACGGATCCTTGTCCCTGGCCCTGCGGTCCACCATGTCGTTGCCGGGAATCTTTACGCCCGTCCGGACCAAGGATGCCATCTACGCCGACGGTGGCCTGCTGCAGAACATTCCCGTCGAGGTCGCGAAAGAGATGGGAGCCGATCTGACGCTGGCGGTTCACCTGGCGGAGGCGCCGGTGCTTCCCAATGCAAGTCTCTCCTCGTTCTCGGTCCTCGGCGATTCGATCTCGGTCATGATCTCCGCCAACGAACTGCTGAGTATGGAAAAGGCGGACATACTCGTCTCCGTACCGGTGCAGAAATGGAGCGCGTTAAGTTTCGACGACGCTGACGCGATCATCAAGGCCGGATACGATGCCGCCGCGGCAAAGTCCAAGGTCTTGATGACGCTCTCGGTGGATGACGCCACCTGGAACCAATACTTGGCTGATCGCGCGGCCCGACGCCGCACCAATCCCGTTCCCACGTTTGTCGCGGTCGACGGGGTGAATGGAAATCTTTCGCGTCGGGTGGAAGAGCAAATGGCCGGCGTGGTGGGCAAGCCTCTCGACTTCGACCAACTCGATCAGGACATCATGCACCTGAAGGGGTTTGGGCGATTTTCGGTGCTCAGCTACGAAATGGTAGAGCGCAACGGCCAGCAGGGACTCTTGGTGAAGACCGAGGAAAACACCTACGGGCCGCCGATCGTCCGGCCGCTCATCCTTATCGACGGGTCCAGCTTGAAGAACGTCACCTTCAACCTGGGGGCAAGACTCACGTTTCTCGACTTTGGCGGCTTCCGCTCAGAGTGGCGCAATGACATCGTCCTGTTCTCTGAGTACGGTCTGAGGTCCGAGTATTACCACCCCTTTACTCCGCAGACCCATTGGTTCGTCGCGCCGCGAGGACTCGTCGATAGCAGTCCGTTTTACATTTACGACAACAATAAACTGCTTTCCATCTATCGGCGCAACACGGGAGGCGGGGGGCTCGATGTGGGCTATCAGTTCGGAACCACTGGCGAACTGCGCGTTGGCTATGAAGGCGGGTGGGAACGCTTCGCCCGGCAGATCGGGAACCCCAACGAGCTGCCATCGGTTTCTGGTTCCTACGGCGACGCCAGAATGCAGTACAAACTGGATCGCCTGGACAATGCCGTCATTCCACGGTCGGGACAAAACCTCCAAGCCAATTTTCAATGGACTAACACTAGTCCGGAAGCGCCCAGGCCCTATCCTTCGGCCGAGATCGTCTCCCAGAATTATTTCCGGTTGAACGAACCCTCCTCGGTTTTTGTGAACGGATACGGCGGGACGACGTTCGACTACGCAACCGGCTTGCCGCAGTTTTCTCTGGGAGGCTCGCAACGCCTGGTGGCGTATGGCGTCAATGAACTACTGATGGACAAGTACTTCCTCTTCCAGGCGGGATATATCCGCCAACTGGCGAAGCTACCGCCTTTACTGGGGAGCGGCATCTACTTCCTGGGCGTTTACGAAGCCGCCCAGGTTTATGGTCCGCCTAACACGATGGTGAACAAAGCATCCGGCTTTCCCACCGATGGCGCGGCCGGCATCGTGGTGAACACAATCTTCGGGCCGGTGGAGGCGGCCTACGCGTACGGCGACACCGGACACCGGAAGTTCTTCTTCCGCGTCGGGCGGTTGTTTTAGAGGAACTGCCGGGTTGATTGCATCCTCAGAATCCTACTCGTCCGACGCGAATCAGCGCCGAAAAATCAGGAGACTGGCTTGCCGTCCTGGCGGCTGCATTGATGTGCTCGCGCTGCTTCAACTCTGGAAACGGAAGGCCGCCTGTGACCAGACGCCCCCGGTTGTATAGCAGCGCGTCCAGCGTACCGTTCAGCAAGAGCTGGTAGTTCCACGGCTGAGGATTCCTGAGGTTTTGGGCGATCTTGGTATCAAGCGTCGTCGTGCAATTTCGGGTCAGCGCGTTATACCACTCCGGATGATCTCTCAACTGGTTCAGGTAGTCGGCATAGATGAGGAATACCTCTTGCGCCCGTTTCGGCGACAGAGTGGTGCGATACAGAAACACTTCCTCGTCCTTGCGATAGTTGGTACGCAATCGAATGACATCGCGCTCGTCGGCTGTAATAAAAATCAGTTCGTATTGCCGGAAGAACCCAAGAATCGCCGAGTATGACTGTCCGGCTTTGTAGCGTGCCTCGATCGAGAATGCGACATGGTCGTTGTCACCGAATTGGAAACTGACAATCGGATGGCCGATATACTTCGGCCCCCAGGTTGTGAAGAAAAGGTCCGCGTACCGAAGTTGCGAGAGATAAACCGTCCGGTCGCTCCAGCAATTGGTGTAATCGGTTTCGGTGCGATAGTCGCAGTTACGCAGGTTGTGAATCGTGACACGATCTCCGTTGATTTCGACCGAGGCTGTTCGATTAGCGTCGGCCCGCCAATCCCCGGCGTTCGACGGGCTTATGCTGAGCCACCACGTCAGCACGACACAGAAGCCGGCAAAACAGAGAGCGGCAGCCCAGAGCCATCGTTTGACCTTGACCAGGATCGCGATGATCGCGAGAACATAGATCACGGTCAACGGAATGCGCAACGCTGCTATCCGAAAATCAACGTAGAGGGCTGCCACTGCCCACAGGGTGAGCAAGGCGAGAACCGACCACAGGATCACGAGTCCAAGCATCCGCAGCGGTCTGAATCCAGTCGGCGGCGGGGTGGGCCGAAAGTGAAGATCCTTAGTATTCATAACATTCGGAACCTTGAGGTCAAGTGTAATCCCCTTCCATTGCCTCTATGCGGCACGGTAGAATCGCCCGACCAAAGGAACATCCTAAATGAACTTGCACACCATAGTGCTATGCTCGGTACTTCTTCTCGTCGCGCCGCTGTTTGGGCGGGAAAAAACAGATGTCATCGTCATGAAAAATGGCGATCACCTGACGTGCGAGATCAAGGGATTGAACTCCGGCGTGCTCTACGTGAGTCTCGATTACATTCTTGGCACAAGTTCAGTTCAGTGGTCGAAGGTGGACCATCTGGAGAGCAGCCAGCTGTTCATCGTGAAGACAGAAAGCGGCCTGGTCTATACAGGGACACTATCTGCCGCCGAACTCTCGGGCGACCGGCCGATGAAGATCGAGGTCGTCGTGAGCCCCGAGACGAAAGTCACAATCGAGCGAACACAAATCGTCAAAATGGAACAGACGTCAGAAAAGTTCTGGCAACGATTCAATGGCGACATAGATCTGGGGGTCATCTATTCAAAAGGGAACCAAGCCACCCAGTTCAGCCTGAACTCTGGGGTTCAATATCCACGAGAGCGCTGGAGCGCCCAGGCGAGCTACAGTTCAACCCTGGCCTCCAGTACTGGCGTCAATGCCTCGGCCCGAAACCAGGTAAATTACAGCGCCCAGCGTCTCTTGAGGTGGAACAACTGGTTTTACGAAGGGATGGGAATTTTTCTGCAAAGTTCGGAGCAGGACATCAACCTTCAAACCACGCTGGGCGCTGGGATTGGACGCTATTTGAAGAATACCAATAACGCGCAGATCTCTCTGCTAGGCGGCTTCGGCTGGCAGAATACTGCGTACCGGCCGACGATCCAACCGCAAGGGAATCAAAGCCTGGCAACGGCCGTTGTCGCCGGGGACATGAGTTTCTTCCGCTTCAACAAAACCAAGCTTGATCTGACCGCCATCGTTTTGCCGGCCCTTTCCCAACCCGGCCGTGTCCACTTTAATACGAATGCGTCCTACTACATAAAACTTTTCAGTAATTTGACGTGGAATATTTCGTTCTATGGCAACTGGGACACCCGGCCGCCAGCAAACTTCTCCGGCAGCGATTACGGCACCAGTTCAGGGCTGGGCTGGACTTTCGGGAACAAATAGAGACGGAAGGACCCAATGAACAAAACAAATTCTGGAAAATCAGACCTGAAGAAGAAGGCCGCGCACGAGGCCAAAGAACTCCTTATCCTCTTCTTATATCTGGGCTTCTTCTTTTGCGCTCTTGCGACCTACAGTATGCTCCTGCTGAGCGAATATCACGTCAGCTATCTGACCTATGGATTTGCGCTAATCAACGCCCTCGTGGTTGCCAAAGTAATTCTCATCGGCGACTATGCTCATCTCGGCAAGAGGTATGAAGGCAGGCCATTGTTTGTGTCAGCTATTGTGAAGGCCTTTCTCTTTAGCTTGCTTGTGCTCGCCTTTCACGCTCTCGAGGAAGTGATTAAACGGATTGTGCATGGAGCAGATATGGCAACCGCTTCCCGCGAGATCCGCATTGATGAGCTGCTCGGCCGGGCCCTCGTCGTATTTTGCACCTTCATTCCTCTGTTTGGATTCAGGGAACTCCGGCGGGTGATGGGCGAAGAAGAACTCCACGCTCTGCTGTTCCGGTCGCAAGAAACCGGCAAGCCGGACCTTCCCGCCGAGAACTGACTGCTCTTGGAGCAGTCTTTGGACTCGAGTCTCCCCCTGTCGCAAGTGACAGTTGTGAGCTTCGCTGCCGTCCCATAGTCTTGCCGAGAAGCTTACATCGTCAGGCTAACGCCTGAATTAAATCACTTTGCCCGGATTGACCGGGCGCAACGCATGTGTGTGGCACTCACAGAGTAACCAGACAGGAGACGAAATGTTGAAGAAGAGCATTACCGCAATTTTGGTGTTGGCTGGCGCATTCTTTTTGCAGACTGCCAGCGCGTCCGCCCAGCAAACCCAACAGGCACCGGCCGCCACGCAGTCGGGAACGGATCAGGACATTCAATTGCTCCGGCAGGATATACGCTCTCAGAAAAAACAAATCATCGCCGCTAACATGACGCTTACCGATGCCGAGGCCACGAAGTTCTGGCCGGTTTACGATCAATATACGTCGGCGCTCACCAAAATCGGCGATGACCGCACGGCTCTTATTAAAGAGTACGCGCAGAGTTATGACACCATGACCGATGCCCAAGCCAAGAGCCTTATTAAGCGCTGGGCTGCAACCGACGAGCAGGCCGTGCAGCTACGGATGCAATACATTCCCAAGTTCGAACAGGTGTTGCCTGGGAAAAAAGCGGCGCTTTTCTTTCAGCTGGATCGCAGAATCGGATTGCTGATCGACCTGCAGCTGGCCTCGATGATTCCGCTGGTAAACCAGTGAGAAAAGCAGAACTTACAAGTGTTTAATACGCGAAGATGCTGGGGCGTGGTTGGCGCCCCAGCACTCTGATCGGTGCAAGGCCGTCTCTCGACTGAAGGCAGGCTTGGGTCCGCGAAAAAACTCTAAGGTGCTCCTCGACGCAACAAACCTGCGGAGGAAAAGTCACGGCGATACCCCGTTTTCTCTCGGAGTGACCCTCTAATCACAATCTCCAGGCCCCTGTCGCAAGTGACAGTTGTTCCCGCCCCACATTTGTAGTGCAGTAGCAGGAGGGTTCCTGTTTGTTGGCAGAAGAAGGCCAAGTTTTCATCGACGAGGCTTGCAAAAAAGCAGTCATCAACGAAGAATAGAAGCCAAAACCGATTAACCAATGCAGTTCGGGCATGAGGCAGCACATGAAAACCAGCACGATGCGCACAATTACAAGATGGGTGTTCCTGCTTTTCGGCATCACAGCGCTGGCGGCGATCGCAGCGGCTGAGGATCCCGTTTGGCCACGCCAGATTACTAAGCCGGGTGGGAAGCTCGTCCTATATCAGCCACAGGTCGATGATTGGCAGAATTTTCAACAGGTCGACGGTCGCATGGCGTTCACCATCACTCCCACGGGCGGCAAGACACATGTCGGGGTGATAACTGTCCAAATGCAGTCCGCTGTCAACATGGACGCCCACACCGTCTTTCTCAGCAATCCCCAAATTACGAGCCTTTCGTTCCCGTCGCTCGATCCCGCGACCACGGCGCAGATGGACCAACTGGTGAGGACCTTCCTCAACCCCGCGGCCACCATGACGATTTCCTTGGACCGGCTGGTGGCGAGCGCCAAGAAGACGAAGACGCCTCCGGTCGCAGAGGTCAAGAACGATCCGCCAGCCATCTTCATCAGCATGCGTCCGGCAATCCTACTTCTGGTGGATGGCGCACCTGTAACTGCGCCCATTGCCAACTCGAAGGTGCAATTTGTCGTGAACGCCAACTGGCCACTGTTCATCGAGCAAGGCAGCTCCAAGTACTACTTGTTCGACGGCAAAGGATGGCTCACCTGCGCCAGCCTGCAAGGTACCTGGACGCCCACCAACCAGTTGCCCAAACAGATGTCGAAGGTGCCGGAGAACGCAAATTTCACAGACCTGAAGGGTTTCATTCCTCCGCCACCAGGCAGCGCAGCCAGTTTCCCGATTGTGTATTACAGCGCAACTCCGGCCGAAATCATTGTCTTTGGCGGCGAGCCGCAGTGGACCCCGATTTCGGGTACGCAACTGTCGTATGCGTCCAACACCAGCAGTTCGGTATTCAAGTACGCGCCGACAGGAGCCTTTTACTACTTGACCTCGGGCCGGTGGTTCACGGCCACCAGCGCGCTGGGGCCCTGGACATTTGCGACCTACACCTTGCCTCCTGATTTTGCCCAGATTCCTCCGAGCAGTCCGGCGGGGAGCGTCTTGGCCTCGGTGCCGGGCACGCCGGAGGCGGAAGACGCGGTGCTGATCGCCCAGATTCCGACCACCGTCATGGTGAATCCCACAGAAGCAGCTAAAGAAGTAAGCGTGTCCTATGTCGGCGAGCCCCAGTTTCAGCCGATCGAAGGAACTTCAATGCAGTACGCCGTCAACACTCCCAACAAAGTGATCGTAGTTGGTAGTCAGTATTATCTGTGCTATCAGGGTCTGTGGTTCGTCTCTTCCAGCGCACAAGGCCCCTGGCAGGTCGCACAGACCGTACCGCAGGTTATCTACACGATTCCGCCCAGTTCGCCGGTGTACAACGTTACCTATGTGACTCAGGTGTATACTTCCCCGACCTATGTGCAGGCTAGCTATACCGCGGGATACATGGGGATGTTCGTGGCCGGTGCCGCGGTGGGCGCGATCATAGCCAACGGCACTGGTTATTACTATCCGCCGTATATGTATGGCGGGTATTACTACCCGTACGCAGCCACATACGGCTACCACACCTACAACCCTTATACCGGAGCCTACGGCTACGGAGGCGCCGCCTACGGACCCTACGGCAGCGCGCACTGGGGAACTTCCTATAACCCGAATACCGGGACGTACGCTCGCGGAGCTACCACATCCACGGCTTATGGCAAGCAAACCGTTGGTCAGGCCTATAACCCGTACACCGGCGCCTACGGCGCGACCCATCAAGGCTCGAACGCCTACGGGTCGTGGGGATCGTCAGTCGTCAGTAAGAATGGCAATACCGCCTACACCCAGCATGCCAGCAATGCGTACGGTTCGGCAGGGACGGTGCAGACCTCAGCGGGCGGTAAGGGTGCGGCCACCAGCACTGCGTACGGCAATACTGCGGCAGGGAAAACTGCCAATGGCGACATGTATGCCGGACACGATGGGAACGTTTACAAGAATACTGGCTCCGGTTGGCAGAAGTACGACAATGGCAGTTGGAACAACGTGCAAAAGCCAACCACAACTTCGGCACAGAGCTACAACCAGCAACATCCCACGAGTACGAATCCCAACTACTCGTCGGCTCAGCAGAAGGCCCAGAGCAACCCCAACTATTCGGCCGATCAGCAGAAGGCGCAAAGTTACAACCAGCAGCGCACTTCGGGAGCAAGCGGGTCTAAGCCAAGCGGCGGATCGTCCTATGGCGACTTGAACCAGGAGGCGCAAAACCGCCAGCGCGGTGCTCAGCAAAGCCAGCGCTTCTCGCAGTATCAGCACTCAGGAGGCAGCGGTGGCGGTGGTCGCTGGGGCGGCGGCGGCGGCGGCGGCGGTGGCAGACGGAGATAAAGAGACTGCAACGCGATGACCGACTTCAATCCTGACAAGCTGAGGTCGGCGCCTAAATGGGCCACGAATTGGATTCCGCCATCACAACACCATCTAGTTATCAAGAGGGAGAAAAGCTATGCTGCAACAAATACGTACTGGAATTACAAAGGTTGGCATGGGACTGGTGGTGGCGATTTTGGCGTGCGGTGCGGCGCTGGCACAGGATGTAGCCACCAACTCCATGCCCGGAGTGGCTTTCAGCAAGTACCACACTTACAAATGGATCACAATACAAGGCGCCACGTACCCAAACCAGATCGTGGATGCACAGATCAAGGGTGCGGTGGATTCCCAGTTGGCGGCGAAGGACTTAACGAAGACGGACAGTGACAAAGCCGACCTCTATGTCGGTTATCAGGTCTCCATCGATCAGCAACGCCAGTGGAACGCGTACGGCATGGGTGGGGGCCTACGCTGTGGGTGGCGGCATGGCCAGCGCCCAAAGCTCGACGATCAATATCGGGACTCTTGTTCTGGATATGTATGACCCGTCGAGTAAACAACTAGTTTGGACCGGGCGTGCGACGAAGACGCTCGATGCCAGCGCCAATCAGGAAAAGAAGCAGAAAAATCTGAACAAGGCCATGCAGAAGTTATTGAAGAACTTTCCCCCCAAATAGAACCAGCGCTGACAAGAATCACAGAATGTCACGAGAGGATACCTATGAGGAATACAGCACGGTGCGGGTTTGTAACTCTGTTATTGGTTCTCTCCGGTGCAATAGGCATTTGCCCTGCCAATGCACAAAATCAGCAGCTGCAACAACGTGTCGCCGAGATCAAGCAGGCGGCTGCGAAAAACAAGCAAGCCCTTGCACACTACACCTGGGTCGAGCAGGTGACGATTAGCCTCAAGGGCGAGCAAAAAAAGCAGCAGCACTTTCAGGTGCACCTTGGCCCGGACGGAAAGCCACAAAAAACTTCGCTTGACCCACCGCCAGCCGACACATCCGCTGACCAAGGGGGGAGGCGTGGTCGCGTGAAAGAGCGTGTGGTCGCGAAGAAAAAGGCAGAGTACGAGGACTATGCGGACCAGATGAAAGCGTTAGCGCAGCAGTATGTGCCACCAACAAGAACGCTGCTCCAGCAGGCCTTGCAGCAGGGAAACATTGCACTGAGTCCGGGAGCGGGTGCTCCCGGTCAAGTTCAACTGGTCATTCATAACTACTTGAAACCTCAAGATTCGTTGACCCTGGTCTTCGACAAAACGCAAAAGGCGCTACTTCGGGTTCAAGTCGCTTCCTATATGAGTGACCCGAAGGATGCGATGAACTTGACGGTGCAGTTCGCCAATTTACCGGATGGAACGAACCATGTCTCCAACCTGGTGATTGATGGCGTCAGCAAGCAGTTGAACGTCGCCGTTCAAAACTCGAACTACCGCAGATCCGGTGTTCGTTGACCGGCGAATGCCGCGTCCGTAAGATGAGGAGATCCGAGCAAGCACTCAAAGGCCACTGTCCGGCTGTTGCGGTGGACTGCTGCTGGAGCGGCGACCAGAATTCTAGTCACCCCGCTCGACTGTAGATAAGAATGTAGCTGTCACAGCATCCAGAAACCTCAAATCTCAATAGCATTACAACAGTGGCCCGCAAACCGTTCAAAACAAAACACATGAATTCAGCCAGTTTCCACAGGGTTCAATAAGGCATGGAATCTGGTTCGGGACCAGGGGGTCGGCAGGTTCAAATCCTCTCTCCCTGACTAATGTTTTCAAGCACAGGCTCACTCGCGGCATCCTCATTATTACTATCGATGACGAGCCTGTGCTGATTTTCCGTTGGCGACGCGGGCCTTTAAGAACTAGAGCGTGTTTCATAAATAGGTTCGGCCTCACAACAGGTACTTACGTGTGAGGTAGGTTCGCTGGTGAGCTTCTGTCATGAAGAAACGACAGAAGCTATTGACAGAGGAACAGTGGGAGCT
>Ga0187864_10004162_pt1 | contig 11470 bp, 13 predicted proteins | sample June2016WEW_11_4_FD_132985 | JGI IMG/M metagenome (GOLD analysis project Ga0187864, IMG submission 132985) | Peatland microbial communities from SPRUCE experiment site at the Marcell Experimental Forest, Minnesota, USA - June2016WEW_11_40 | ecosystem: Environmental > Terrestrial > Soil >... | reverse complement strand
TAATCGTCCTGCCAGACCCACTGCTTAAAGCGGTCTTTGATTTTCTCCTGCTTGTCACGCGCGGCTTCGGTGGCCGGGGCGTTGATGACATCGCGGTCGGTATCCGGGTCGTGGTCATAAACCGTAGGGGTGCGCAGGTTGAGGGCGTCTTCGAGGAGTTCGGTGGCACTGCAACGGTCGGTGCCCCACTCGGTGGTATTGGCGACGCTGTAGCGGACGCCGTAATCGCCCTGGACCACCCAAAGGCCAAGCTGGGGCGCATGGCTGACGGTGATGCCTTCCTCGCCGAGCAAGTCGTGGGCGAACTGGCGGATGTCGTTGGCGGGAATCCACGTGCTGCCCAGGCGGGCGTCGATTTCGGGAGCGGCCAGGTCGGCGGGTTGAACCAGCTTGAGCGCCTCGACGTTGGGCTGAAATTGGTCATCCGCCATCGCAGCGGCCTCGGCCACGGTCAACTTCGTCCTAACGTTGCCGGATAAATACTCGTCTTCAGTTTCCCAGCAATTGGTTTGCGGGTTGAGAAAAACCGTGCCCTTGAGATCGGGGAGAAACTCGGACGGTTTTCGGTGGAGCAGATTCGAGAGGTAGTCGAGGTCTACCCGGCCGCGTTCGCCCAGCGTCACGAGGAGGGCGTCGCGGGCGTCGTTGATTTCGGGGAGCGGTCTCCGAGGCTGGACGGTTCGTTCGCGGAAGATCGCGGCTTTGGTCGCGCGGCGGGTTTGCGTGTCGTAGTGCTCCAGGGACAACAGCAGCGGCAGGTCGGGATCGCCCCGGAACGCGGAGGTGTTGGCCCGCTCCGAGATGGGGCCATGGTGGGCGACAAAGCGATCGTAGGTCTGATTGAGTTGCAGCCGCGCGGCTTGGATATCGTCTTCGTTGGAGGCGTCGACCTGGACGCGCAGACAGCACCGGACGGCATCCCGCACCCGGATAAGGCCCCGGATGCGTTGGGCACGGGAAAGGGGCAGGCCGTCCACGACCTGGATATGATCGCCGTCCCGGATGCCGATCCGGTCGCCCACGAGCGTGTAGGCGTTGGGCTTGATGTGGTCGGGAGCGGGGAAGGTGAGGTCGAGGGTCGGGACGTTCGCGGGCCGGGTTTGCGGACGGAAGACGTCCTGCGGGAGCAGGGCGATGGCCTGTGCGAGTCGTTCTGCCAGAGGAACGCCATTGCCCTGGAGGGTGGGCTCGCTTCGGGCATACATCCGGCCTTCCAAACGCATCTCGCCGAGCATCATTTCCGGGTGGGCCGTGAAATACTCGTTCACTGGAATGACCTCATCGAGCGAGTTGGTGATCTCGGCGATGGCCTTCCAGGCTGGGCCGGAAGGCAACTCGCCCGTGAGGCGTTTGCGCAGGATGACGATGTCGGTGGTCACTTCGGTGTTGGCGTTTTTCTTGAAGGCGTCGTTGGGCAGGCGGATGGCGGCGAGCAGGTCGGCCTGCTGCGAGACGTATTCCCGGAGAGCGCCGTCGAGTTTGTCGAGCGTGCCCTTGGAGGTGATGAACAGAATCAGCCCGCCGGGTCGCACTTTCTCCAACGCGGCCGCGAAGAAATAGTCGTGGATGAGGAATTTCCAGGCTTTGAACCGCGGGTCGAACGGTTTGTAGTCGCCAAAGGGAATGTTGCCGATGGCGACATCGAAATACCCGTCGGCCAGGGTAGATTGCTCGAAACCTTGGTGCCGGATGTCGGCCTCGGGATAGAGCAACCTCGCAAGGCGGGCGGTGAGGGAATCGATTTCAATGCCGGTGATGCGGGATCGCTGGTGCATGTCGTCGGGCATCAAGCCGATGAAATGGCCAAGCCCGACCGCTGGCTCCAGGATGCGCCCGTGCTCAAAGCCAAGCCGTTCCAACGTGGCATACATCCCCCGAATGACCACCGGCGCCGTGTAGTGGGCGTTGAGGGTGGTGGCACGGGCGGATTCCAGTTCGTCGGGCGTGAGCAGCCGCTCCAGCCGTTCGCTTTCTTCCTTCCACTCCTCATTCCAGGAGTCGAAGACCTGGGGCAATCCGCCCCAGCCGACATACCGGACCAGCACGCGCTTCTCCGCATCGGTGGGCGGGCGGTCTTCGGCTTCGAGCCGCTTCAGCAACTCGATGGCCGCCAGGTTGTCTTGGCATTTCCTCTTGAGCGAACCGACGCCCAGCCGATCCGCGTCCGTGATCCGATAATTGCGCTGATTGCGCAGCGGTTCGGGTTCCGGCGTTATCTCGACGGGCGGGGGCACCTCCTCCGCCGAGTCGTGTTGGCCGGCCGCTACGTCTCGGGCGGGAGGAAGATGTATCTCTCCCGCACGATCTCCCAGGCCCGATCCTGCGCCTGCTGCGCCGTCAGGCCCTGCTCCTGGAAGTGACGCCGTAGATCGTCCACCTCCCTGGCCGTCCGCTCCTCCGCCTCCCGGAGCATCTCGATGAGCAGGCCCTTCCGGCGCAGTTCCGCGACCATTCTCGGTCGGAATTCCCGCCAATGCCGTTCGGCCATTAGCCCATACTGCGTTAGTGGTTTCATAAACTGGGAATCTCCCGGGAGTGAACGAGAACAGGTCGAGTTGGTTTAGGTCGGGCTTCTGTCTTCCCCTGGCGACTGCCGGCATGGCTCCCTCCCACAAGTTTTCCCTCGGCAGAAGCCATCTACCGCACTTTCAGGAGCCAAGTCAACAAAACGGAAACGGCGTTATGGCGGCGCCGGCCAATGGGCGCCGTTCTGGCGAGAGGAAGGAGAAGCGGGCGAGCCCGACGCGCAAAGCCAAGGATACCACCCTGGCGAAGGCGGCAGCCTTATCATAAAAACCGCGGCCGACGCTCGCTCGCTGCGGGGCATTTCGATTTGCCCACTCCGCTTCGCTCGCGTCGGCGGTGCACACCTGATGCACTATAAAGTGCATTTTAGGAGGGCAAGGAAATGGAAGGAAAAGAAATTAAGAACTGCAGCGGGGAAATGGGGACAGGACGATCAAACAGCACAAACGCGGATTTCATGGTTCATATCGACGGCTCCGTTGCGCTGTTCATCCCTCTTTCGGCTCCTGCGCGGACATGGCTTGAAGAGCACTGCCCCGCGGACGGCGAGCATTTTTATCTGGGCCGCAGCCTCGTGGTCGGTCACCGCTACCTAGCGGGGTTGATCGAACGGGCAGTCGATGACGGTCTGAGGCCCATGGCTTGAGGAGAACCAGATGAGCATGGAAACGGAAAACGACGCGAAGGACAAGGAGAGGCTTGAACTCCAATTCGACCTTGGGACTTTTGAAGGATTTAACTTCAGGCAGCAATCAGCCATCTGGGGAAACAAGACGGCTGATGAGGTGGTCAACTGGGACCACGACCGAGACGGCGAGGCGGAGTTCTGGCCATCCGGTGATAACCATGGCGTGCATCTTGTCTTCCGTTCGTCCAACGCTGTAAGCGCAACGGAGTTGATCGAGCTTGATCGCCTGCTTGGTGAAATGGGGGGAGATTCGGACGAGAATTTCCTGCGGATTCACTACGCCAAGAATGTTTGCGGCTGCTCGCTTGAGGATCTGACCGCCGAAGGAGTCGAGGACGAAAACGTGCATATCTTCCTTGGGGATTGTTTCACGGACGTTCGAAAGGAGGCGGCATACGAGCTCTTTGAGCTGTATTGGCCGGAGGAATACAAGGCTTGGGAAGGGAGCCTATGCGACGGCCTGATCTTCGACCCGGACCGGTTCCTGGATTCTCCGGCTTTTAGTGTCGATGAGGTCAAATTGGGGGACACGGTCGCCGTGCTGGTCGCTCCGCAATGATGAACGGAAACGGGGGGAGGATGGAAAAGGACCGGAGCAAGAAGGAGAAGGAAGGAGGCGCAGGGCTGCCTGAACGGAGACGAGTAGTATTGACCAGCCACCTGAATGGCGAGATTTGCACGCGCAACTTGGGGGCGGATTTGGCTAGGCGCGTGACTCTGCTGTTCCGCGAGGCATTGAATTACTACGGGTTGCCGGAATCGAGTAGGGACGGAGGGTTTTACCTTCCGGCGGTCGCGCCCACAAGGAGCCATCTCCGACCGGAGATAATTAGTAGCGGTCAGAATTCTGACCGTATTTCAGAGGAGAGAGAAAACGTATGGAAAAAAAAGTGACACCCGCCCATGTGGTGAGGCTTGGAAAAATCCAAGCGAGCGTGTGGGCGAACGAGACGAAGAGCGGGCGCCGTTACAACGTGACGGCGAGCCGGTTGTATCTTGAAAACGGGCAGTGGAAGCGATCCGACTCGTTCGGGCGCGATGAGTTGCTGACTGCCGCGCGCGCGTTTGAATCCGCCTACGATTGGATTTGGACGCAGGGGAGGACCGCGGACGAGGACAGCGCGAAAGAAGTGATCGAGTGACAACCGCGCGGTGGGGGGCTGAGACGCCCCCCTCTCGCTCCTGTCGGAAGAACGGGGACAGGGAATCTTTGGGATTGGAAGGGGGGAAAAATGAACGGGGAATTTGCAGATGAACGCCGTGGGAATGGTCAGCCGCCAGGGAGGCCAACCGGGGCGGAGGACGGGTCAATTTCATTGGCCGAAGCGCAGTTGCCGCCGGCGCCGGATCGGATGGCCTTCAGCTTGAAAGAAACGGCCGGCGTCCTGGGCGTGTCGGAGAAGACGGTCCGGCGGCTTGTGGCGAGGCGGTTGCTTCGACCCTCGCGCGCGCTCCGGCATCTGCTGATTGCGAAGCGTGAAATCGAGCGGTTCCTTGAGGAGACCTGAACCGTGTTTGCTCGGAAGCGCTGGCAGGCCCGCAAGGGTAGTGGGAAAAAAGTTCAACGCCGCATTTGCGCCAGGACGCGAGATGGCGGCGGGGGGATAGATAAATGTATGGCGGAAACACCCGCCTGTTCGTTCACGTTCGATTCTTGAGGAGGACTAAGAAAAATGGTAATTTTCAAACTGCTGACCGACATCGTTGCCAACGCCGGAATTCTGCTCTTCGTTTGGGAGATGGTTCGAGTTGCCCGAACTCTCTCCCGCCCTGACCCTGACGGAGTCGAACAGATTCTCGGCGCGCTAAAGCGGCTCCAAGTGATCATTGACAGGCTGAGCACTCGCCTCGGAAAGGTCGTGCATCTTCCCGGAAGTGAGGAGCAGCACGAGAACAGTGAAGCGGCGAACGAGTGAACCCAAGAAAAAGAATATTTTAAGGCAGCACACCTGACTTGCACCTGGCGGTTGCGGACAGACCAAGGCCGGTTGACCAAAAAGGCCCAATTCCCCCATGTCTGCGCCGTCTGCAATTTGCAGACATCGAACCATCCACTGATGCGTAAGTGCCTCATTCACAATGGTCTGCATCGTCCGCATTTTGGTGGACAGTTTAGCCGGTCGGCGTATGCTTGTCGGCAAATGGAAACGAACGACAACAGGGTTAGTGTGCGGCTCGAACCCGAGTTCCTGAAACTGCTGAATGAGCAGGCCGTTAAGGATGGGAAAACCCCGGGGGCGCGTGCGAAGGAGCTTTTGATCCGAGCCCTCACCGATACTGAGCGAACAGAACTTCGCGAGGATCTCGCGAAGCTGCAAGAGGACTTTGTCAAGATGCGAGGCGACTTGGCCACTCTGGGGGTATACCTTCTGGTCAAGGTGGGCAATGAGAAGGAGGACGATGCTCAAGCCTGGGTCCGCGAGCACCTTGCGCCGTAATGTCGACCGAGAATGCGGGTTTTCGTATGATGTCGATTTCGTTCATGGGGGCCGGCAGCGCGGACTACTACCTGAGCCTCGCCCGCGAGGATTATTATCTTAAGGGAGGCGAGCCCCCAGGTATTTGGTGGGGCGATGGAGCAAAGGCGTTGAAGCTCTCAGGACAAGTTCGGCCTCACGATTTTCACGCCCTGTTTCGCGGCTTCGCCCCCGAGGGGAATCCGCTGGTCCAGAATGCCGGCAAGGAGGACCGCCAGCCGGGATGGGACCTTACATTGTCCGCTCCCAAGTCCGTATCCACGCTTTGGAGCCAGGGCGATGAGACGCTACGCCGGGAAATCCAGGCCGCCCATTTGGAGGCGGTAACGGCCGCGCTGGCGTATTTCCAGGAGGAACTCGAACTTACGCGGCGGGGCGAAGCCGGGAGCAAGAAAGAACTCGCCGGGTTGGTCGTGGGCCTTTTTGAGCATGCCACAAGCCGGGAACTGGACCCAAATCTCCATACGCATGCATTGGTGCTGAATGTTTGCACGCGACAGGATGGCTCTTCGGGGGCAGTTCTGAGCAAACCGATCTATCAGCACAAAATGGTGGCCGGGGCGCTTTATCGGACTGAGCTTGCGGCCCAACTCGAAAGCCGACTCGCCGTGCGATGCTGCCTCGCCAAAGACGCGTTCGCGTTCACCATTGAAGGCGTCATGGAAGCCCTAAACAAGGTTTTCTCGAAGCGTCGAGGGGCCGTCGAGGAGAGATTGAAATCGCGTGGTCTCGAAAGCGCCGCGGCGGCAGCCGCCGCGACCTTTGATACTCGCCGGGAAAAAGGCGAAATCCCGCCACGTGCAGACCTCTTTACCTCGTGGAAAGCCATCGGACGCCAGTTTGGATTCACCCCGGCCCAGGCGTTGGGGCGGGCTCGGCGGAAGCTGGATGATCTGGAGGAGTTCAAGAAGGCCCTCGCCGAAGCCCTCGATCGGATAACTTCCTCCGAAAGCCATTTCACCGAAGGCGACCTGATGCAAGTGGTCGCGGTGCAGGCGCAAGGCCGCTGTCTCTCGGGTCGGTTTGTCCGCAAGCAGGTCCATGACGCCTTGGAACACGACAGAGAAATTCGCCCGCTTGCGGAGTGGCAGGGAGAGGCGAGGTACACTACGCGGTCGGTCCTGGCGGCTGAACGGGAACTCATCGCTGCGGCGGGCCGGCTGAACGACCAGCATGAGCATGGAGCAAGTGATGCGATTGTTGCCAATGCCATTCGGAACTCCGCTAGGCCCTTGACAAAGGAGCAGGAGGAAGCCGTTTGGCATTTGGCGAATAAGCAGTCCGGCTTCCGTGCCCTTGAGGGCTTGGCCGGAACTGGAAAGACCTCAACCTTGGCGGTGGTCAGGGAGGCCCTCGAAAAGGCGGGCTACCACGTTCTCGGAGCCACAATATCTGCTAAAGCCGCAAGGGAGTTGCAGGAGGGCGCGGGGATCAAGAGCCACAGCACGGCGGGAGTCGAGTTCAGAATGGAACCTCCCTTGCGGTTCAGGCTGAGGCACCATTTGCGGCAAATGTACCGTGCCATCCGGCAGAAGCCCACTTTCAAGCTCACGCCGCTCAAATTTGACGAGAGAACCGTGCTCGTTCTCGACGAAGCGGCCATGATTCCGACCAAAGAACTGGCCTTGCTCGCGGGCGCCGTGGAAGAAGCGGGCGGCATGCTGATCACGGTGTTTGACCGCAAACAACTCCAGGCGATAGGACCCGGCGGGGGCGCGGCATTCCTCGCCGACCGCTACGGCAAGGCGAACCTCACGAACATTGTGAGGCAGAAGAACCCGATGGACGTTGAGTTCGTGAGAGCCTTCGCTTCCGGCAACGCTAAAGAGGCCATCGAAAAGCTGGAGAAGAGGGGGTTGCTGCACGTGGCAAAAGACCGTGCCTCCGCAATGGCGCGGCTTGTCGCCGATTGGACCGATGCGGATTTCGGAAAACGAGAGCGCGCCCTCATCTTCGTCGGCACGCGCGCTGAGGTGGCAGATGCGAACGCCAGATGCCAGAAGGCAAGACTGCGGGCGGGCGAACTTCGCGGACACGCTTACACACACAGGGGGCGGACTTTTTACGAGCGCGACCGGGTGGTATTCACGAAGAACTCGACGAAGTTGGGCGTTGAAAACAGCGCGTTCGGGACGATTGTTGAGCTAAAGCGGTTGCGGGGCATCGCGATGATCAAGATGGACACTGGTGAGACCCTGCCAATTCCGCTCAGGAGGTTCAAGGGGTACAAGGGCTTGGAACTTGGGTACGCGGTGACGACCCACAAAGGGCAAGGCACCACAGTGGACAGCGCCTACCTGCTGGTCGGCGGCAAGATGCAGGACCGGGAACTGACTTACGTGCAGGCTTCCCGTGCCCGGCTGTCGACTCGCGTTTATACCGACCAACACGAAGCCGGGGAGAATCTCTTTCAGCTCGCGAAGCAAATGGAAAAGAGCCACCAGAAAACCCTCGCTCATGCCGTAGTTGCTGACTCGAAGCGGGGTCACGGCGCCGGACGACTCAAGAAAACGAACGGTGACCGCCGGGAGGCGCTCGCGCGGGACGCCGCCGCTCAGCAGGAGCGGGAAATGGAGGCATTGCGGCTTAAAATCCGGTTAGGAATCTAAATGTTCGAGTTCAGAGAACCAAGAGCAGCCGTAGTGAAAGCCCTCGCGCCGATTGCGGCCTTGGGGCCGGCAGCCCTATTTGCGTTCATGTGGAGGTGGCTCAACAGCGAGTTTGCCCCGTACCTTTCCGAGGGATTTGACAGCCCTGCGGAATGCCTGCTGGCAGGGGTTCTCTTTTGGTTTTGGATTTGCAGTGGGGTCCGGCGCTCCTTGGAGCAGAACCAAAAGGAAGGCCTGGTCAAAACGCATGTCGAGCGTGTTTATTGGAGGCTGCTGTCGGCCGCTGTAGCCATCCCATTTGGGCGCATCCTGTTTAGCTTCGTGCCTCCTTGGGATAACCGGATCGGCGGGATTTTGGGTGTTTTGGTTGGCCATTATGTCCTGCCGTACTTTGTTAAGGGTGTCCGAGGACGCTTTGTCCACAGCCGGGGAACGCTTGTTCTAGGGGAAAGCGAAGCGCGGGCGCGCCTTGCGGGCCTGCCCGGCGGCAAAGAACCTAGAATCCGGTGGGCCGGATTCGACCTGCCGGGGGAAGTTGCGGAAGGGAATATTCTTTGCGCTGGCGCGATTGGTGCTGGCAAGACCAGGATGCATCGAGAACTTCTGCGGTGCGTGGTCCCGACGGTCCGGCCCGGTTCTGACCGACGGATACTCATCTACGACGTCAAGTGCGACTTGCTATCAGAGCTCAGTGGCATGGACGTTTGCTCGCAAGTTCTCGTGTTGAATGCTTTTGATAAACGCTCCATCGCGTGGGACTTGGCGGCAGACATCAGGAGTCCTGCCCAGGCGCGGCACTTTGCCGAGGCACTAATTCTCCCGGAGAAAAGCGGCGAGCATGCCTTTTTCACTCGTGCCGCGCGGGCAATCGTCGCCGGCCTTATAGAGGCACTGAATCGGTCCCACCCGGGAGACTGGACCCTGCGGCACCTTATCCACTTAACGGCCACTGTGCCACGGCTTGAGCGGCTTCTTTCAGGTACAGATTTGATTGATCAATACTTCTCTCCGCCTGATACGTTCGCGAATATTCGAAACACCCTTGCAAACGTTATGGTTGAGCTTCAGCCTGTTGCTGCGCTGTGGGAGCACGCTGAACAGAAGATAAGCCTCAAGGAGTGGGTCTTAAGAGGCGACTCCATTGTGGTCCTTGGGGGCAAAGAAGACCTCCAGGCCTCGCTTGAGCCGATTAACCGCGTCATGTTCAAGATGATCGCGGAGACCTTTCTCTCAGAGAGAGAATCGCCACAGGTTGCACGGCTGTGGTTTTTCTGTGACGAGCTCAAAACCGCAGGTCGGCTGGATTCCCTCCCTCGCTTGATGAATGCTCGCTCGAAAGGGGTGCGCTGCGTATTGGGCTTTCAGGATTTTGAGGGCCTGGTAGAGACCTACCGTAGCGCGGAGACTGCCAAGGAGATCCTCAACCGCTGCACGACCGTCTCCTGGCTCAAGTTCACGAGCCGCGACACGGCGAACTGGGCGAGCGAACGCAGTGGCGAGTTCGAGCGGTTCGAGTATCTGGACACCCAAACAAGAGATGGAAGCAGCACGAGCGAGCACCTCACTAAGCGCGAAGGAATTATGGCGTCCGAATTTCTTGGCCTGCCCGACTTCTCTGCCGGTGTGGCCCACGGCTTTCATTTGATCAAGGGAGTCCGTGGCGTTTTTCCGTCCAGCGCGCACTATGGGTTTCCCCCCAACACCGGTATTCCGGACTTTGACCCACGTCCCGATGCCGAACAGTTGCTCACGCCCTGGAATGACTCGGATGATACATGGTTGGATGGCGGGCCAACGAAACCGCCAGACGGGCCAAAACCAAAGCCGCAACCACCTAAACCAGATGCGAAGCTTCTGGGGAGGATCGATTTTGCAGGGCCGGCGCAAAAACACTCATCATCAAGATGAACCAAACCATTAAGACAATTCTCGCCAGGTACGGAAAGCATGGCGGCTTATTCTTGATAAGGCATAGATTCACTGTTCTGCTGGTGGCCGTTGCGCTCTATTTTCTCTTTTGGCCGAAAGCAGTTTTCCGCTCTGCTGTTGAACCCGGCACTACTGGCGGCGTGGGCCACTCCAATGCAGCGGTTAGCCAGGCGGACCCAGTGCCGCTGTACGATCCAACAGCGGAAGATGCTGACCCCACGTGGTCACTTCCCGCCGAACTGAAGGCAGGCCAACTTCAGGCCCTGGCCAGCCAAGTTGAGAAACTGTTGATTGACACGACAAACACTACGGAACTTGAGGCAGAGCGCGCCACCATCCTATACGAAGGCCTCCTCCATCAAAAAGTGAAGGACTTGCTGTGGCCATCGCTCAGAGGCAGTGGCTTTAAAGACCAACGGCTACCCCTCGATTGGTATGCCTTGGTTAAGCAATACTACGACGTTGTTGGAATGACCGCCGATGCGTCGGAAAGGATTGCTAATCACATGGCACAGATTGGAATCCAAATGCGTCTGGAGTCGGTGAAGATCCGGGTCATCGGGGGCAAGGTCTTAACCGGAGACCTTCTGTTCGTGAAAGCACTTCAGACGTACATTGACCATCGTCAGGCGTATCTTTCGAAGGCTATTCCACCGATGTTGGACGTCGTGCGTCGCCTCCGGAAGGAATTCCCGGATGCAATGGAGGATGTGATAGACAGTGTGGGGCCATCGGTAAAAAGTGAACTTCAAAGGCCATCACGTAGGGGGTCTCGGTGAGTCCTGGCCTGTCTTTGGATAGGGTGACGGAGCGTGGAAACGTGTCGGGAATGTTGGTCTGGGGCTTCTTTTGGACGCGAATGACATTTTGACTGAAGTATGTTAATAAGCCGAAGCGCTCAAGTGACGAAGAATTGAGGCTCTCGCAGCGGGAGCGGACCGAAGAATTCGATGGGCTGGGTTTGATTTGGCGGGCGAAACGGCGGACGGCAACCTGTTGTGCGTTGGTGCCCCGGGCAGCGATAAGACTCGCATGGTGCGGGAACTGATGCGGTCTGTCGTCCCGATTATCGGGCCAGGTTTGGACCACCGCTTGTTGGTTTATGATCTCGATGGCGACCTCGTCTCCGAGTTGCATGGCATGAAGCCGCTATCCGACTGAGCCTAAGCCCAAGCCGCATCGCTTTGCGGACCGGGCAACGGCTACCATGAGACACTGCGACGGTCACTACCGCAAGTGCG
>Ga0187864_10004160_pt1 | contig 11472 bp, 10 predicted proteins | sample June2016WEW_11_4_FD_132985 | JGI IMG/M metagenome (GOLD analysis project Ga0187864, IMG submission 132985) | Peatland microbial communities from SPRUCE experiment site at the Marcell Experimental Forest, Minnesota, USA - June2016WEW_11_40 | ecosystem: Environmental > Terrestrial > Soil >... | reverse complement strand
TGGCGGGCAGAGGGCGCCGGCATTCCGGCCAAGGGCCTGACCGGGCAGGCGTACGAGGGCCATTACTTCTGGGATACCGAGATCTACGTGCTGCCGTTCCTGTCCTACACCCAGCCGCGGATCGCCCGTAACCTGCTGCGGTTCCGGCACAGCATGCTGGGCCGCGCGCGGGAGCGGGCCGCCGAGATGAGCCAGCGGGGCGCGCTGTTCCCCTGGCGGACGATCAACGGCGAGGAGGCCTCGTCCAACTTCCAGCAGGGCACTGCCCAGTACCACATCAACGCCGACATCGCCTACGCGATCAGGCGCTACGCCAACGTCCAGGGCGACCCGCAGCTGCTGGGCGAGATCGGCGCGGAGATGCTCGTCGAGACGGCCCGGCTGTGGGAGGACCTGGGCTTCTACGGCGCGGACGAGAAGTTCCACCTGCACGGCGTGACCGGGCCCGATGAGTACACCACCGTGGTCAATGACAACACCTACACCAACCTGATGGCCCGGCTGAACCTCAACTTCGCGGCCTCCACCGTCCGCCAGCTCCGCCAGGAGCAGCCCGGCGACTACACCGCGCTCGCCCATCAGGTCGGGCTGCGGCCGGGCGAGATCGAGTCCTGGGAGCGCGCGGCGGCCGCCATGCACGTGCCGTTCGATGCCCAGCGCCGCATCCATCCCCAGGACGACACGTTCCTCAACCGGGAGAAGTGGGACCTCGACGCCACGCCGCGGGAGAAGTTCCCGCTGCTGCTGCACTACCACCCGCTGGTGATCTACCGCCACCAGGTGCTCAAGCAGGCCGACATCGTGCTCGCGATGTTCCTGCTCGGCGACGAGTTCTCCGAGGAGCAGAAGCGCCGCAACTTCGACTACTACGACCCGATCACCACCGGCGACTCGTCCCTGTCCGCCTGCGTGCAGAGCATCGTCGCCGCCGAGATCGGCAAGCGCCACGAGGCCCTGGAGTACTTCGAGTACGCGCTGCTCATGGACCTGGCCAACGTGGCAGGCAATGCATCCAACGGAGTCCACATCGCCTCGGCCGCCGGCGTGTGGATGTCGCTGGTGTTCGGGTTCGGCGGCGTGCGCGACTTCGACGGCCAGCTGTCCTTCAAGCCGAGCCTGCCGCATGCCTGGAACGAGCTCGCCTTCTCGCTGCGGTTCCGCGACCGGCAGCTGCGGGTGCAGCTCACGCACCACGAGGAGCGCTACCTGATCGAGGAGGGAGAGCCGCTGACCATCACCGTCCGCGGCGAGCCCTACCTGCTCAGCCCGGGTACCCCGGTCGTGGTCAAGCGGCTGCCCGCCGGGGCTGGCGGGGTGCCCGGCCCGCGGGCACCCGCCGGCGCGGCGGCCGGGACAGCGACGGGCGCCGAAAGCCCCGGCATGGCCGGCCCGCCCGCGCACGCCTGACCAGTCGGCGCCCGCGCTCACCTGTCGGCCCCTGACCAGCCCTGCGGGCCAAGATGCCGGAGTCGCCCCGGTGGCTCATGCTGCACGGGCGGTTCGCCGATACCCAGAAGGCGTTCGGCTTGCTGGGCATAGACGTGCAGGAAGACCAGATCAGGCAGGCCGCGGACGAGCTCAGCCGGATGGAGCAATCACGGCCGCGCAAGACCGCGTGGACCGTGGGCGTCCGGCGGGCGCTGATCATCGTCTGCGTCTTCTTCATCTTCCAGCAGATCTGCGGCATCAACGTGCCGTTCTACTACGGCCCGACGCTGCTGAGCGGCTACTTCCAGGGCGGCACGTCCACCGCCGTCAGCGCGGCCACGGCTGGCGTGGAGGTGACCGCGATCCTCGGCGCGGTCAACGTGATCGCGACCTACTTCGCCTTCCGGTGGATCGACAAGGTGGGCCGGCGCCCGCTGGCGATGTGGGGCTACGCGGGCATGGCCATGTTCATGATCGTCGCAGCGATCGGCACCGGCTACCTGACGGGCGTGCCGAAGATAGTCCTGGTGATGGTCGGCTTCTCCTTCTTCATCACCTCCTTCGCGATCGGCGTCGGCGGAACCGGCTGGCTGATCCAGGGCAAGGTCTTCCCCACCGCCGTGCGCGGCAGCGCGGCCGCCATCGGCGCGGCTGTCGACTGGATCGCGAACTTCGCCGTCATCGAGGTCTTCCCCGCCTGGCACAACGCGATCGGGCTCGGCTGGGTGATGGTGCGCTTCGCCGTCATCGCCGTGCTGGGCCTGGGCTTCGTGGCCCGCTGGCTGCCCGAGCCCAAGGGACTGTCAGTGGAGCAGGCAGTCCGCGTCTTCGAACGGCAGGCCGACGGCAAGGGCAGCCAGGCCCTCACCTGACGGCAAGCACCCGCACCTGGCTGCCGCCCGCCCGTCCAGGCAGCTCACCGCCGGCGAGCGCAGCTCACCTGCCGCGCTTGGCGGCCGGGTGGTGCTCCACCACCGTGTCAGAGGAAGGGAAGAAGACGCTCTCGTGGCTATCACGCCAGCGGACTAGGTAAGGCGGCGCTCCCTGCTCCCCGTGCACCTCCAGGATCTCGCCGTGCCGGTCCTCATCACCCTGGTGGCGCCCTTTGACCGTCAGCTCGTCTCCCACTTGTGCCTGCATGTCATCCACCTCCCGGGATCTTCACCGGTCATGGTGGCGCCCGGCCATCCGGCCTCGCCAGGGCCGAAGGTCCGCACTCGCCACTCGCCTCGCCCAAGGTCCCGCCAGCCTGGCCCAAGGTCCCGCCAGCCTGGCCCAAGGTCCCGCTGACCAGGGCCGTTGGTCCCTGGCGGCGCTCACCCGGGCCGACTGAGATCAAAGTGACGGGAGGGACCCGGAGATAGGAGACGCGGGGATGCGGGCGCGAGTAGCCCGTACACCACGCAATCCGGATCCGCGGTAGCGGATGGGTTCCCTCCCGTCATCGCCGTGCCGGTGGCCAGCGCCGGCCGGCACGACTGCCGCCGCCCGGGGCGCGCGAGGGTCGCCGGTGCGGCCAGCCTGCGGTGCCGGGAGTCAGTCGCCCCGGTCCCAGTCGCCCGGTGTGTTAGCCGCCCCGGTGTTAGTCGCCCCGGTGTTAGCCGCCTGAGTGCGGCAGGAACTCCTGGACCTTGGTTAGCACGCCCTCCTTGACGATCCCCCAGCGGTCCTCGTCGCCCTTCAGGATCGCCCGGCCGGAGTCCTTCATCTGGTCCAGCGTGGCATGCGGCGGGATCGGCGGGACGTTCGGGTCGCAGCGGACGTCCAGCAGCGTCGGCCGCTCCGCCGACAGCGCCCGGTCCCACGCCGGGCCCAGGTCATCGGACTTGTCCACGGCGATGCCCTGCAGGCCCAGGGTGGCGGCCCAGGTGGCGTAGTCGACGCTCGGCAGGGTCTGGGACTCGGTGAATTTCGGCGCGCCTTCCATCGCGCGCATCTCCCAGGTCACCTGGTTCAGGTCGTCGTTGTGCAGCACGGCGATGATGAGCCGCGGGTCAGCCCACTCCTGCCAGTAGTGCTTGATGGTGATCAGCTCCGCGAGCCCGTCCATCTGCATGGCCCCGTCGCCGGCGAAGACGATGACCGGCCGGTCCGGATTGCCGAACTTGGCGCCGATCCCGTACGGCACCCCTGGCCCCATCGTGGCGAGGTTCCCCGACAGCGAGCCGCGCATGTCGCCGTGGAACCGGAGGTGCCGGGCATACCAGTTCGCCGACGAGGCGGAGTCGGCCGTCACGATGGCGTTGCCGGGCAGCCGGGTCGACAGCTCGTGGAACAGCCGCATGGGGTTGATCGGGTCGGCCTCGACCATGGCCTCGGCCTCCATCACCTCCCACCAGCGGGCCACCTGCTGCTCGATGTCCTCGCGCCAGGACCGGTCCTGCTTGCGCTCGAGGTGCGGGATCAGCGCCCGCAGCGTGGCGGCGGCGTCCCCGACCAGATTGACCTCGTACGGGTAGCGCGTGCCGATGAACTTGCCGTCGACGTCGATCTGGACCGCGCGGGCCTGGTCGAACTCGGGCAGGAACTGCGTGTAGGGGAAGCTGGAGCCCACCGTCAGCAGTGTGTCGCAGCCCATCATCATCTCGTAACTGGGCCGGGTGCCGAGCAGCCCGATCGAGCCGGTGATATAGGGCAGGTCGTCGGCCAGCACGTCCTTGCCGAGCAGCGGCTTGGCCACGCCCGCGCCGAGGAGCTCGGCCACCTGCTGCAGTTCCGCGCGGGCGCCGCGGGCACCCGAGCCGGCCAGGATGGCCACCTTCTTCCCGGCGTTCAGGACCTCGGCGGCGCGGGCGATCGCAGCATCATCGGGAACCGTGGTCGGCCAGTCCAGCCCCATGCTGGACGGCACCATCTTGAACGCGTGCGCCGGAGCCGAGTACTCCAGCTCCTGCACGTCGGACGGGATGATGATCGCCGTGGGCGCGCGCTCGGCGAGCGCGACGCGGATGGCCCGGTCCAGCACGTTGGGCAGCTGCTCGGGGACGGTGACCATCTGCACGTAGTCGCTGGCGACATCCTTGAACAGGGTCAGCAGGTCGACCTCCTGCTGGTAGGAGCCGCCCATCGCCGATCTGCTGGTCTGGCCCATGATCGCGACCACCGGGACGTGGTCGAGCTTGGCGTCGTAGAGGCCGTTCAGCAGGTGGATGGCACCGGGACCGGAGGTCGCCATGCACACCCCGAAGCGGCCGGTGAATTTCGCATAGCCGACGGCCTCGAATGCGCTCATCTCCTCGTGCCGGGCCTGGATGAACTTGGGGTTGTTGCCGGCGCGGCCCCAGGCGGCGAGGATGCCGTTGATGCCGTCACCAGGGAAGCCGAATACCTTGTCGACCCCCCATTCGCGCAGTCGGCTGAGCAGGTAATCGGCGACGGTCGTGCTGGCCATCGGTGTCCTCCTTGGGAAATCTCAGCTACACAGGTTGAAAGGCCAGGGTTTGAGGTCATGACGGCTCAGGTTCGAGGGTGAGTCCAGTCTGGGCGAGGAACCCGTCGATGAGGGCGGGCCGGTACTGGATGCGCTTGAGCCGGTTCCTGACGGTGGCTGCGAGCTGGTCAACACTGCTGGCGGGGACGGCGACCAGCACAGCTGGGAGCGGCACCGGACAGGGCGCGGCGGTCGTGCTCCACGCGGTCGTGCGCCCCGGAATCTCGGCCAGTGGACGGGGTGTCACTCAATAAGCGGATCATCGACCTTCGAGACGTCGCCTATACGGCCTTCAGGCCCGGCAGCGGTAACACGATCGGAGTGAGATCGCGGGCAAGTGTCAGGACCGTCGAGGCCGCTCTGCTGGCCTACCCTGCGGTCGTTGGCGTCTCCAGGGAATCCAGGCCCGCTCCCGGTCCTGCCGTGAAGTCCTGGCGGCCGCCGACCGGGCGGCGCGAGCGCTGTCAGGAGGACCGGAGCAGCCGCCTCAAGTCGTCGTGCAGCGGAACCTGACGGATGCCGGGGGCCACTTGCTGGTGCCGGTGACAAACTCAGGATCGGCGAGGCGGCACCCGTAGGGGTCAGCGCTGGTGACCTGTGTTAGCCGGATGCCCGTGCTGCCGGTGCCATACGAGTGGACGGTGAGGTAAGCGTCAGAGTGAGCGGTGAAGCCCGAACGCCATGAATGTCAACACCTGCCTGTCGCCCCGGAGGTCTCCCGCGAAGCCGCCGCCCGCATGCTCTGGTAAGGCGAAGAGGACGGCGAATGAACCGCCGTTGCTGCTCGCGTTGCTGCTTTGGCTGGTGCAGTGGCTGGTATCGGTCAAGCCTGTAGCTGTGCTGACCTGGTGTTTGTGCTGGTGGGGCACCTGGGGCTCGAACCCAGAGCCCACGGATTAAAAGCAGACCGCTGCATCGCACCGACCGCACCGATGCCCCGCGAAAATGCCCGGAAAGCACATACTGCACCCAGTCGCCGCTAGTACCCGTTCCACGAGCCGTTCCACGACTTCCGGGCTGCGCCTGCGCCTCGTCGTCACCGCACGTAGCTGACGGAAACGGTAGCGGTCAGGCCGGATGCCCGGAAGTGGGCGCCATCCGGCGGCGCGCGGGGGGTCAGTTGCCTCAGCCTTCGGGACACTGGACAGCAGCGGTATAGCGACTTTGCGGCTTGACCGCAAAGCAGTTTTACGGCAACATAAAGGAATGGGAACCTATCACGGCTATGCGGCCATCCAGGGTCGGGGGACAGTTGCGCTTCCGGCTGAGCTGCGGCGCAAGTACCGGCTGGATGAGCCTGGCGCGCAACTGGAGGTGGTCGAGCGGCCAGACGGGGTGATCGAGCTGCGGCCGACCTTGCCGGTGCCGCTGGATGAGATGTGGTTCTGGGATCGGGGGCACCAGGCAGCCGAGCGGGAGGCGGAGGAGGATCTGGCGGCGGGCCGGTTCCGCACGTTCGATGACGGGGAATCGTTCTTGGCTGACCTTGCTGCACTGGCAGCAGCCGGGGATGAGCATGGCCGGTGAAGTACCGGTCCGCCGAGTCGTTCCGCAACGACTTCCGGAGGTTGCCCGCTGAGCACCAGCGGATGTTCCAGGAGGTCTTGCGGAAGTATTTCCTGCCCGCAGTAGCCGCCGGGTCGTTCGGCGGCTCGCCGCCCTGGCCCGCGCGGCTGCGGATCCATCGGCTTGCCAATACCGAGATCTACTCGCTGACCTGGAAGTTCGCCTCGCCCGGCGGAAGGGCGACCTTTCATCTTGACAAGGCCGAGGATGGAGATCCGGTGCTGGTGTGGCGACGCATAGGTGACCATGGCATCTACGGCCGCCCGTGACAATTCGTGACCGCCATGCGGTCTGTGGGAGCGGTCGCAGGGACGCCCCGGCGGATCCTGGTATGAGCTCGGACCCTTCCGCTTCCTGCCCGGACCCGCCGTCAGATACGAACTGCATCCGGTCCGGCCGTCGACCGGGCGCTCGCGAACTCGTCACGGAGCGTGGCAGAACCGCCTGCCGGGTGAGCGCGCAATGCCGCCGATCTGCACTGGAAGTTCGCCCCAGGCGTTCGCCCAGATGGCGACACAGATCCGCCTGGTCGGCTTGCCAGTATGTGGCGTGGCCGGAATCGGCTGCTCAGATATGGGTGTTCGGCGCTGCCAATGCCGGGCGACGCACCTACAACGGAAGGCTGCTGTTACCCGTCATGCGGGCTGTGCCGATGCGCGCTTGGACGAGCGGCCGCATGCGGCGGCTCAGACGATGGAGCGTCATTGCCACGTCACGGCCGTTGGAGGCGTCTGCAGGCTGAGCCGACGCGTTAGCGGCTACCCGTGATGTAGTTGGTCAATGCGGCTCGCTCGGCTTCGAGCTCGTCGATACGGTTCTTCACCACGTCGCCGATGCTCACGATCCCTCGCAAGCCGCCGTCAACCACGACCGGCGCGTGCCTCACCCGGTGCTCGGTCATCATGCGCATGACCTCCTCGAGCGGGGTCTGTGGCGTGACCGTGTGCACCTCGGCTGTGTAGATAGCCGTGACCTCCTCGGACATCACCGCGGCGCCTCGCCGGGCCAGCGCTCGGACGATGTCCCGCTCACTGGCGATCCCGTCGACCGAGGTGCCGTTGCGAGAGACGACGACAGCACCGATCCGATGTTCGGCGAGCACCGCCAGAAGGCGCCGCACCCTCGTGTCCGGGGTGACGGTGACGACCTGCGTGCCCTTGACGCGAAGCACATCGCTGATACGCATGCGGCCCTCCGAAGCACCGGTGCGGCGCTGATCGTGTGCCCACCGGCACCCCCAGGCTATTACTTCAACCCGCGGTTGCCGGGTAGATGATCGGCGGTGGATCCCGGGGCATTGGCCGGGCTCGGGTATGGCGACCCGCATAGCAGCGGCCGCGGCGTGGTCAGTAAGGAGCGCCCGTCTCTGGGCGGCCGCGTCGCGGTTAGGAGCGGGCTTGGCGGCGCGTTCGTGGGCGGTCCTGACGCATACGTCCTGTCACCGGGACGCCCGGGCGGGCATGTCGTGCGGCGGGCGGCGCAGTTCGCTGCGGCCACCTAGGCGGAGCTGATCGGCGTGTACGTCCGTACGCCCAGCGGCCTAGTCGAGGCCGAGCCGGTATGGCTGGAAGGCCAGCGCCGACTGCTCGCCGATCTGGGCGGTCGCTACGCGGAGATCACCGGTGCCGACGTGGCCATGGCCATCCTCGACTTCGCTCATGCCGAGCATGCCGCCCGGGTTGTCCTGGGCAGCACCCGGCGCACTCGCGCGTACGAGCCGCTGCACTGCTCGGTGATCGGCCGCATCATCTCCCGCGCCGGGCTGATCGAGGTGCACCTCGTTCCGGCGTTCCAGCCGCCCAAAGCACTCGCTGACCGCGCCTGAAGCGTCCGCCGCGACAGCGCAGGGCGGAGCTGCCGCCCAGGCGACGGCTCGTGGGCTGGCTGCTCGCAGTCCCGGCCCGGGTCGCCGTCACCGTGAATCACCTGCGTGGCCGCCACTATCTCAGCCACCGTGAGGTCGGATTCTCGTGGCACGATTGACCAAGCAGTCACTCTATGTGACCTTCGCCGAATCGAATGGGCCGTCGAGGGCCGCGCAGGAAGGCGGTCGTGGAACGAGTGGTCGTTCCACGACTGTTGTAGCGCTGGATTCTGCTCAGGCAAGAAACAGCAGCTCAGAGCGGGTGGGGCGCCTGGGGCTCGAACCCAGAACCCACGGATTTAAAGAGGACCGCTCGGCCGCCCTGGGCGCCCGGCCTGCACCAATGTCCCGCGAATATGCCCGGAAGGCGCACACTGCACATAGTCGCTACCGGCACTCGTTCCACGAGACGTTCCACGGAACCCGCGCCATGCGCCGCCATCTCCGTGACAAAGCGTAGCCGGGCGGCGATCTCGTGGCGGTCAGAAGGCGAGCCAGGAGCGGCGGGACGTGTACAGCCGCTCCTGGCCGGCCCGCCAGGTGGCCGGCATGGCGGGCTTGGGTGCTGCGGCAGGGTTCAGGCGACCAGTCGGGCGACCAGGGGCCGGTCCTGCTGGGGCAGGTCGCGTAGTCCCGAGCGGACGGTCAGGGCCGCGCCGATCAGGGCGCAGGCGCGGGCGGTCTCCGCGGCTAGGTGATCGACCTCGCCGAGCTTCGAGGCGGCCAGCCATGCGGACACCTCGGCCCAGGAGTACAGGCTGCCGCGCTGGTGCCTGACCCTCGGCTCGGGAAAGCCCCCCGGGCCGCGCTCGCCGGTCACCCAGTAGCGCACCGAGGTGCTCGTGACCTTCGCCCGCTCGGCGATCTCGCCGACGCTGACCTGATCCGCCGCCACCCCGGTGACCGTCATCCCGGCAGCCTCGGTGTCCTCGATCGCGGAGATGACGGCCTGCACCGCGTCGTCAGCCTCGCGCGAGAACATGACCCGCCCGCCGCGGTGATCTCCCTGGACCGCCGCGTCGATGCCGCGGGCTGCGGTCAGCACATCGCCCAGGGCCTCGACGTGGTCCTCGGTGACCGGGCCCGCCACCTCCAGGTCGAACCAGTACACGTTCATGTCGTGTCCTTCCCCGAGTGCTCGCATCGTTCCAGCGCCCGCCTGATCTTCGCCGCCTCGTGCTCCGGCACCCTGGGCGTACCGTAGACCGACAGCGGCGGGCACCCGTCCGTGCCGCCCGGGCAGTACACGCGGGCGTAGGCATGTGCCCTGCCGCCGGTGATCTGAACCCGCCACCCGGCGGCCTCCAGCTCTCCGATCGCTGCGAGGATCTCCTTGGCGGGCATGTTGCCTAAACTACAACATCAGTTGCGCGGGGCACAACACTGATCAGCTGGGCTCGCCGGGCTCACGCGCGGCGGGAAACGTCACCTGAATTCAGGCGGCGGACCGAGGCTAGCCACGCCCGGCAGGGCGCGGGATTCCCGCAGTCCGCAGATCAGCGAGCCGGCCAGCATCCGCCGCTGGCGTAACGGCACCCGCTCCGTGAGGGGACCCGATCGCGCGGCAGCGAGGATGGCCATCATCCACAGCACCACGATGAGCCCGGGCAAGCTGGAGCTGCTGGCGGCCTGATTGCCTGCTCAGCCGTGGTAGCGCCAGACGGGACACGAACCGGACTTGGCCAAGGCTGGCGGGTTCCGGCTCGATGAACCTCAGGGCGAGGTCAGCATCGAGTTCATGGTGGTCACCAACGGATCTGGGAACCGGGCGACTGCCTACCCGGTACCACTCACCTACCGGGCAGGCGCGCTCGCCGGCGCTGACGGCGGGCTGATCGGCACATCTGAGCACGGGGTGCTGGGGCGCCGCTGCATTTACGACGGCGCTCACGATCCGGTTCTCCTCGCTCAGCTGGTTGCGCTCATCCAGGGAGAGGCTGAACCGCAAGCACAGAGCGTCAGCAATGCGGCAGACCTAGCGGTCACCGGCCAGGCGGTGGCTACGGGTTCCCTGATACCGGTCTGGCCCGCCGTTGCAGCCAACGGGCCGTCCAGCACCGATCTGCGGGTCGAAACCGCCAGCGCAGACGACGTGCCAGCCGGCGAGCCCACCCTGCGCATGAACAGAATTCTTCAGCCCGGCGACCGCATCGATGGCAACCGCGATGCAGGACCGCCATGTCTTTCCGCCACCTGGCGCTTGCCTGATGGCACACACGTCCGCGGCGTCTTCGCCACGCCCGGTACTCGCGAATCTGAGCACCTCCCACCCATCTGGCAAGCTTGATCGCCAGGCGCGCGTAGTCGGCGATCCGGCGCTGCGTCGCCCTGCGAGCCCGTAACAGTCGGTGATCCTCCCTCGAGATGACGGGCGCACAACGCCGCCGATCGGTGTGGCCTTTACTGCAAGCGCGATGTGAGCGTTGTCCACTCCGATGAGATGATCTGGATCTTGAGGGCCTTCGCGGCCACAAGGACCAACGACCCTGGTTGCACGCCCAGGGTCGTTATATATGGGCTTTGTGGAAGCATCACAAAATGACTGGCTCGGGGGCCGTCAATTCGACGTGGACAGGTACCTGCACGGCGCCACGCTCGAAGAAACCGTCGCCACAGGGGTCTACTGCCTGGTCACCGGGAAACGGCGAGACTCGAACGTCTACTTCGTGCAGTCGGGCGAAACCTGGGTTTTGGTCGACACCGCATGGCGGGGCCGGGCCGAGCTGATCAGGAGCGCAGCGGAGACCCTGTTCGGGGTTGGCGCCTGCCCACGAGCGATCGTGCTGACGCACGTGCACCCGGACCACGCTGGCTCCGCTTCCGAACTGGCCCACATGTGGGACGTCACCGTGTACGTGCACCCCGACGAACTGCCATTGCCCCCCTCTGGCCGCATCATCGGCGCCCTGGCCCGTGTCGAGCGGAGCTGGATGTTCCCCTCCGGGCAGGACGGGCTGAGCCCTATCGACCCGAACGTAGGCGTCCCCGGCCTGCCGGACTGGCAGGTCATCCCCACGCCCGGCCACACCCCTGGCCACCTGGCGCTGTTTCGGGAGGGAGACCGTGCCCTCATCCCGGGCGACGCCGTCCTAACCGTCAACCTCAATTCGCTTGGCGACGCCCTGTCGCAAAGGCACACCCTCGGCGGGCCACCGCGCTTTGCCACTTGGAACTGGCGAGCAGC
>Ga0187864_10004159_pt1 | contig 11472 bp, 12 predicted proteins | sample June2016WEW_11_4_FD_132985 | JGI IMG/M metagenome (GOLD analysis project Ga0187864, IMG submission 132985) | Peatland microbial communities from SPRUCE experiment site at the Marcell Experimental Forest, Minnesota, USA - June2016WEW_11_40 | ecosystem: Environmental > Terrestrial > Soil >... | reverse complement strand
GCCACGCTCATGGCCCCGGAGAAGGTGCCCACCACGGTGCAGTCGGGGTCCCGTAACATAGCCTCCAGGACCTCGGCCGCCTCCCCCAGACTGCGGCCGCCGAAGGCGGTCCGCCTCATGGCCGCAAGGAGCTGATCGAAATCCTCAATGGAGTTAAGGTCCAGGGGGAGCAGGGGTGTCAGGCCGTCTTTGGCCCCATCATGTAAATCCTCAAGTTTCCGGCGCATTAGTTAGTCCTGTTTTCCGTTTTCTGTTTTCTGTTTTCTGAAAAGGGCACTCGCGCGGGCGCCTAAGAGGCGCCAGCAGCGATTCTGGTAGCCGCAGGCTTTAGCCTGCGCTCATTTTATTAAGGATTTTCGCAAGCTAAAGCTTGCGGCTACATTTTAATTGCTTAAAGAGCTGACATTTTTTAATAAAGGAAAATCTGAAACATGACGCCAGGGAAGAACTTTTCCAAAGATTAAAGTGGGCGCCGCCCATTTCCTGTGGTTGTTTGCTATTTTCCATGCAGGGTGGGCGCCGCCCGCCAATGCGAAAAAGACTGCCGCTGGGGTGGAATCTACCGAAAACCGAAAACCGTTCTTTTACCGGCAGGGCCTCCCCAGCTCTTCCCAGCCCAGCTTGGTGCGCAGGATCTCAAAGTAGCTGCGCCTGGGATGCTTCACCAGCCTGACATGGTAGGCGCCGGAGCGCACTTCCAGACGATCCTGGGGCTTAAGGGCGCGGCCCACCTGGCCATCCAGGGTGAGGTAGAGGTCCTGGACCTTTTCATCGAGAGTGACGGCCACGGTCACCGTCTCCGGCAGGATGATGGGCCGGTTACTCAGGGCATGTGGGCAGATGGGCAACAGAATGATGGTCCCCAGGGTCGGGTAAGCGATGGGACCGCCAGCGGACATGGTGTAGGCGGTGGAACCGGTGGAGGTGGAGACGATCAAGCCGTCGGCCCGGTAAGTGGTAAGGTATTCGCCGTCGATCCAGGTGGGGAATTCGCCAATGCGGGCCAGAGCTCCTTTGTTGATCACCGCGTCGTTCAGGACGTTTTCCCGCCAGAGGGTCTCTCCCCCCCGGATGAGGCTGACGGACAGGATCATCCGTTCATCCACCTCAAATTTTCCCGGCAAGACCTGCTCTTCCAGGCAGGGGTAGAGATCCTCCAGGGAGATTTCCGTGAGGAATCCCAGGCCCCCCATGTTGACCCCCAGGATGGGCAGACCAAGGCGCCCGTAATGGCGGGCGACGCTCAAAATGGTACCGTCGCCTCCCAGGACCACGATGAACTCCGTTCCCGGAAGCAGGGGCGAGATGTCCGGGTCCGGTTCATTTTCCAGGTGGCGGGCCGCCAGCCCCCGGGAAACGAACCAGGCCTGCAAGGCCTGGCCGGCCTGCCAGGCGTCGGCCTTGTCCTTTTTGCTGATAATGGCCAGGGATTTCATTGCGCCTCCCGAGTTGACAATTAACCTAATCTTCGATAATTTTTATATGATGGCTTTGCGACGCTGATGCCTCAATTTTACCGGGAAGGAGTATTAATGCAAGTCGCCAAACGTATCCGCCAGATTCCGCCCTCCGCCACCCTGGCCTTGAACACCAAGGCCAACCAGCTCAAGGCCCAGGGGGTCGACTTAGTCAACTTTGGGGTAGGGGAGCCGGACTTCGATACCCCGGAAAACATCCGGGAGGCGGCCATTCGGGCCATCAGAGAGGGCTTCACCCGCTACACCCCGGTGGCAGGCATCCCGGAGCTCAAGGAGGCTATTATCCAGAGGTTTGCCGCCGACTACGGGCTCTCCTACCAGCCCGGGGAGATCCTGGTCTCCTGCGGCGGCAAACACGGGCTCTACAATCTCTTCCAGATCATGTTCGACCCCGGGGATGAGGTGGTGATCCCGGCCCCCTACTGGGTCTCCTACGTGCCCATAGCCCTGCTGGCCGAGGCCGTGCCGGTGCTCATCCCTACCCGGGAGGCAAACGGTTTCAAGCTCAGCGCCGCGGAATTAAAGGAACGCCTCAGCCCCCGCACCAAGGCCCTGGTCCTCAACAGCCCCTCCAACCCCACCGGCGGGGTCTACAGCCGGCGGGAACTGGAAGAGCTGGGGGAGCTGGTTCTTTCGCACGGTCTTTACGTGATCTCCGACGACATTTATGACAAGATCCTTTTCGATGGCGCCAGGTTCGTCAATATCGCCATGCTGGCCCCGGAGCTGAAGGCCCGCACTTTCGTCCTGAACGGGGTTTCCAAGACCTACGCCATGACCGGCTGGCGCATCGGCTACCTGGCTGGACCTAAGGAAGGGATCGCGGCGGCCACCAATCTCCAGAGCCAGTCCACTTCCAACGCCACCTCCATCGCCCAGAAGGCCGCGGTGGAGGCACTGATGGGCCCCCAGGAGGCGGTGGCCTCCATGGTAGCGGAATTCGCCTGGCGCCGGGACGACATCTACCGCCGGGTCCTGTCGATCCCCGGGGTCAACTGCACCAGGCCGGCGGGGGCATTTTACCTCTTCCCCAACTTTTCCGCTTATTACCCTAAATTGCAGCCCGGGCCGGGGCAGTCCCATTCCCAGGCCCTGGCGGATTACCTGCTGACCGACGCCCGTCTGGCTGCGGTGCCGGGCAACGAATTCGGGGAAGACCAATGCCTGCGGTTTTCCTATGCCACCTCCCGGGAGCGCATCGCCACCGGCTTGAGCCGCATCCAGGAAGCCCTGGAGAAGTTGGGGAGGTAAGGGGGGCGCAGGTGGGGGAAGAATAGGGGCCAGCGCGGCGCGGCTTTTTTTTAAGGGAGGTCGAGCCGCGCTGTCCGTTCAACTCAGGTAAAGAAAATTTAGCGGCCGGCCGCCTGCCGCTTGGACGCCTTCAGGGGATTGATCTTCTGGATCGTCTCTTTTTTGCCATTTTTGGCGTGGGTGGCCAGATTACAGGGGCCCCGGCGCCATTTGGCTTCGGGATCCGGAAAAGAACCGCAGAAGCTTGCGTCTTCAAACGGGAGAGTCCGTTCGCAGCCGCCACAGTCGTCCACCACGGGCTTGCATTGGCCGCCGTTGAACGAACAGCCTTTTTTGGTCATAAAGGTGCAATCCACCCCGGGTTTAACACTAACGCAGTGCATGGCCGTAGCCCTCCTTCAAACATAGAAAATTTTTTATTTATATACTAAATTTATGATTTTTGTCAAGAGATCCGCGCCTGATTCTCCGAAAAAATATATTTTCCCTGGATTTCTCCGCTAACCCTGGCGCCCTCGCTCATTTCCGGTGGTTTCCCGGGGCGCCACCAGGTCAAACCTCCAATCAAGTAGGGCGCCTCTCACGCGCCTTTTTGGGTGCCTGAGAACTGCGCCAGGGCGACTCATGGAGTCGCCCGGGCGGGAGGTGCGCACTGCCCGCCGGACCATCGGCCCGTGCCCGCCGGTCCTCCGGTGGCCCCTGGCATATACAAAAAAGCCCCGCAAAGGCAAGCCCGGACCTGGACGCCCCTCCCCTTCCCGGGCGGCGAGCCGGTCCTCTCCGGCCGCATTGACAGGGCGAAGCCGATGTTTATTTTAAGGACGAAGCTCTTTCCGGAAAAGAATGCCCATGACAGCAAAGACCTTAAGGGATTACCAGGCCAAACGGGATTTTCGCCGCACCCCGGAGCCCCCGCCGGGGGGCCGGGAGGTGGCGGCGGAACCCATCTTCGTGATCCAGAAACATGACGCCAGCCGCCTCCATTTCGACTTCCGCCTGGAGGTGGACGGGGTCCTGAAATCTTGGGCCATCCCCAAGGGACCCTCCACCGATCCCCAGGAGAAACGCCTGGCGATACCCACCGAGGACCACCCCCTGGAATACGCCGGCTTTGAAGGGGTCATCCCGGAAGGAGAGTACGGCGCCGGCGCCGTGCTGGTCTGGGACACCGGGAAGTTCCGCAATATCACGGAGAAGAAGGGGGTGGCCCTTGACCTCCCGGAGGCCTTGGCCCACGGCCACCTCAAGGTTTGGCTGGAGGGGCGAAAGCTCAAAGGCGGCTATGCCCTGACCCGGTTCAAGACGGGCAAGGACGAGGCCTGGCTGCTGGTAAAGGCCGACGACCAGGAGGCGGATGCCTCCGCCGATCTGCTGCGGACCCGGCCCGAATCGGTCCTCAGCGGCCGCACCCTGGAGGAGATTGCCGAAGGGGATTATAGGTGAATCAACGGTTTCAAAGTAAATCATGAGCCCTGGGCTCGCCCGTAAATCAGGAAAATGTAGCGCTGCCGCCCCCGGCGGCGCGGGAACCGGCTCTGATTGCATCAAAGCCAAAACCCTGCCGGACACTACTGAGTTTAAAGAAGACCTGAAACGGCTCAAAACCGAAGCGGAGATTTTCCTTGACAGGGAAAAAGAAATCCTATATATAGTGGTCTTAAATAATTCGGGTGCCCAATATGGGGCATAATAGGGAAGCCGGTGAAAGTCCGGCATGGTCCCGCCGCTGTAACCGGGGACGAAACCTGCACAAAGCCACTGTCTCACTGAAGTGGGATGGGAAGGCGCAGGTAGTAGGAAGAACCGGAAGTCAGAAGACCTGCCCGGATAGAAGCTTAAGCCCCTACGAGGCCTAGCGGGCGGTAAGCTCCTTTAAGGATAAAGAAGCTGGGTGCAATCCTTAAGTCATTGCGACTTAAGGATTTTTTTTGCGAAAAAAACCGTCTCAATCAAGGATGACAACATGGTAAAGCGGCTCAAGTTTGGCTGGCTATCTTTGGCGCTTATCCTCTCGATGATAAGCGCCCCCTGGACCCTGAACGCCGCGGCAACGGCAAAACCCGCCATCGTCTTGGCGGCCTTTGGCACCACCACCGACGCCTTTCCCACTTACCAAAAAATCGAAGGACAGATTAAAGAGCGCTTCCCCGGCTATGAAGTCCGTTGGGCCTTTACTTCCACTAAGGTTCGTCACAAGGTGTTGCAGGAGCAGCACAAAAAACTAAAGAGCTTGCCTGAGGTCTTGACGGACCTGAAGGCTGACGGTTTTATCAAGGTTGCCATTCAATCCTTGCTCTTGGCTCCGGGAAAAGAATGGGAAGAGGTTCTTAAGCAAAGCCGTGAAGTCCCCGGGCTCACCGTAGCCGTGGGCAAACCTCTGCTCAGCGGTAAGGCGGATGAGATGAAGGTTCTCAATGACTTATCTAAAGCATTTCCCTCGGATCTGAAGAAAAACGCCGTGGTCCTGGTGGGACATGGCAGTCCCGACCCCAAAGCCCAGGCAACCAATAACTCCTTCGCGCAGTTACTGCACTCCCGCTATCCCGATGGCAATGTCTTCTTCGGCATGGTGGAATTTGAAAAACCCGGGAAAGAGGAGGTGCTCCAGGAAATAAAAAGGTCCGGGGCCACCTCTGTCAAGATTATCCCGTTTCTTTTGGTAGCCGGCGATCACGTGCAAAATGATATCCTGGGGAACGGTCCGGAGAGCTGGAAATCCGAGCTGCTGAAGATGGGTAACTATCAGGTTGAGGGCGTTCGCCAGGGACTGGGAGAGCAGAAAGAGATCGTGAATATTTATCTGGAACATCTGACCCAGGCTCTGCAGAACTTATAGGAGGTGATATGAGAAGCGGGCTGATCGTCTATCTGGTGGGTGAGGGGGAATTGCCGGAAGGCTTTGATCTGGCAAGCTGCTGTAAGGAAATCGGCTTCCCGGCGGATCGAGTGGAACTGGTGGGCTCCAGGCAAGGATTCTTTGAGGTCGAGGATGCCTGGCACTACCTCTTTACCAAGGGTTATGGGAACATCAAACTCTTAGTGGCGCAAACAGACCAAAAATGTTTGCGGCCTCTGCACCCTTTGGTTCGACTTAGTGGATAAGAAAACGGGAAGGAAAAAGGGAAAGCCACGAAACCTCATCCGGTCTTCAGACCAGATACAGCCTTCGTGGCTTAATTTTTAGCGTACCCGTGGCTTTCCGTTAATGGCAGCACTGATGCTCGTGGCTGTGATGGCCCTCGTCGTGGGTATGCTCATGGTTATGGACGGTGGCCTCATGCCTGTGCTCGTGGCCGTCGTGGGCATGGGTCTCGGCCCCGTGGGCGTGTTCGTGCTCATGTTTGTCTTTGCTGTGGCAGCACATGCGGTATCACCTCCTTTTATCATATTTTCTAGATATTATAACTCGGCTGCGGCTGATGTCAATAGCAACAACCGGACAAATCTATTTGTTGCTAACAATCAGCTGGAACTGGCTTCCAGCTTGTGTCGGATGAATTTAAACTGCAATATGGCATGAAATCCCATGTAAAGGGATTTCTGACGCACTACACTAGTTTTTCGAATAACTGGCGCAGAATGTCTGGGTCAGGCTGACGCTCGGGGTCGCGGACAGTACACCGTAGAGTATGTTGCTCTGTTCGAGCGTAGCTATGTCGTTAGCGCACGAGGGTCTCGAATCACCAGCGATGAGCGGATCTGCCGCCGAAACGGTGATCGTCCCTGCGCCCGATTTGAAGTCCGCGTCCGCTTTGTTATCAAACCCGACGATGACGAGTTGCAACACAGAGATTGGGGCCAAGTAGTCTGTTGCCACGAGACCGCGTTCTGGGCTAATCGCCAGATTGCTGGCGTAATCTATCTTGTTATTCGGCGTTCCGCCGCCGTCTGGCAGGTCGACGGTGAAAACGGCGGACGTGACCGTCAGATCATGATCGTATTGCAGGGCGATCGTCAGCGTGCAACCGGCGGGGATCGTCGGCTTAGACCATTGTTTCAGGAGGTTTTCCTCTTGCCCGGCCGCGTTCGTCTGCCCGATCGTGTCGATGGTGTACTTTTTATCGTTAATCCAATTGTTTACCCACGAGGTGAGATTGCCATGCGAATCCAATTGGAAGCCGCACTGCTGCCAGGAGCATCGACTGTAGTTCTTAGCGCTGGTCGGTGAATTCGCGTTCAGTTGAAATGAGAACCCCTGGGGGCAATTGAGATCCTCGGTGACATCAATGGTGACCACAACCTTGTTCAACAGTTTACAATCGGTGCTTCTGTAGAAGATATAATTGTTAGAGCCCTGGTCTGGGGTGCGACCAAAGTCGGTACCGGCACCGGGGAACGGGGCTGGGTTTGGCACAATGGCCCAATTTCCAGTCCAAACTTCCCCCGTCGTTTTGTCCGTCCAGGACAGAGTGAGATTGTTGAATACCTGCGCTCCGAACCCCGACGTGTTGTTTGACGAGTCGACAGCTGCCGGCCCGAGGTTCGTCTGCACTTGCGGCAGCGTATATGTAACACCAACCGTCTCCCCGCTTATAGATGCGAAAGACAGCGAATCATCGCCTTTACCCTTCCAGACCACGTAATAGGACTTTCCGGCGGGGACGGGGCCGGCCACGAGCGCCGGCGCAGCGTCAGTAGAGGCACCAAGCACATGGTTCTGATTTAACGTGGACGATCCTGGCGTGTACAAGGCCCAAAAGACATCGTCCGTTGTAGCGCCCTTCCACGCCAAACACAAAGGTAACACTGGCCCCGGCCCCGACGTGTTCCACGCCGCCAAGGCAGGATTCGTGTTAGTCTTGGCCGTCGGGAGTACTTCAGGGGTAGACCACTCGGTGCCATTGTAAACAGAGCACTCAAGCGGTGCGTCGTCACCCGGTGTCTTCCAAACCAAATAGAGCTGGTTATTTGCTCCAACAGCCAATGCGGGCGCAGCGTCAGTCGACGCGGTAGGGTTGCTCGACTGCCCTGGCGCGGTCGGAAGCGCCTTCCACTCCCCCCCCACCAACGGAAAACCATCCTCGCCTAAGACGTATTGTAGAACCTTGACTGTGTTGCTGCCGGCAACCTTCCAGGCGAGGTAAAGAGTCTGAGTCAGAAATACATCGAGGATGGCGAGCGCAGGGGCAGTGTCGGTGGTGGTGCCGCTTATACTGCCGGCGCCGCCACCATTGCCGCTCCACCAGACTTCATCAGTACTTTTTTGGCCTTTCCACGCCGAGATGTAGTTTGGTTCACCCGCAAAACCGCCCAGCACCATCGCGGGCTGAGTTCTCGTTACAGCGTTTGCGACCTTTTGCAGATTATTGGTTATTAGATTCATATTTGTCATTACTCCTGTACGATTAATTTTGATAAGAGCCTGCTTTCACTGGAAGTGAGTATAAGAAACGCTCTCTTGTATGTCAAGAAAAAGCGGACATATCATGTGCTACAAAACCGGACAAATCTATTTGTTGCTAACATAGCAGCTCCGCTGAGATAAAAATGGGACCAAATCGCTTGGAGTGAATTTACCGGGAAGAAAGCTGTTCCACAAACTTTCTCATGATGGCCTACGTTTCCCGGCGAAAAAAATCACTGATTCTAAGTTGAATTTAAGACCTGGAGGGAGATTGGCAACCGTCCAGGAAGGTCGGCCTCACCCTGGCGCGCCTAGGCGGTTCTAACTTCTTGCCTCCTCTTGCTCCTTCTTGCCTGCCAACGGTGTTTAATTATCTCTACCGCCAGAATATTAATCATAAGCCATGAGAATGCTGCGCTATAGCCCCCAAGAACGTCTGTCAGCCAATGCACGTTTAGATAGATGCGGCTAAATCCAATGAGGAGTATTAACAAGATACAGATAATAAAAATTAAACTCCTTAAGCAGTTATTTCTTATAAATTTCCATGTTAAATAAATCATAAACCCATAGACAAGCATCGCATAAAAGGAATGACCGCTGGGAAAACTGTATCCCGGTGTACTTACTATCTGCGGCATTGGCCGGGCTCTGTGGAAAAACTCTTTTAAGAAAGCAAGGAGGAATTTGCCTACCCAGAGGATCATTTGAAGAGAGAGAATGGGCCACCATTCCTTTTTTAACAATAGAATAACGACGACTAATAGTGCTAACCCCCAGGTAAAATTCGTAGTGCCCAGAAAGGTAATACGTGTCATAAATATTGTTAGCGTTGGGGTGACTATTCCTTCCACAAGTCGCTGTACCTTGAAATCGAGATAATACAAACTTCCTCTATTTACCCAACCTTCCACTATCATGCCGAAAGAAAAAAGTGCAAGAAGCAGGATAGTTAGAGATAGCGTCAGCTTCAGTCCATACCTATGGTCATGGGTAAAACGACCTTTTACAAACCCCCAACCTTTCGTCATCTGCTCACCTTTTTATCCCTCTAAAAAACGAAACTGATCAAAAGCTAAAAATTCATCTTATCCACAAACATGACAAACATCTGGCAATGCATCATATTCTTTTTTCTTTCATTTCTGATTACATTCCCCGGGTCCCGGCACTCGCTCCGGCCCCTGGTTTCACTCATGGAGGTGATAATGTCGGTGATCACCATCATGAGCGTGTTTGTGAAACCGTGGATCGATCAAGTTCACGCGGAAGAGCAGATCTCTGTCGGAGAGAAGCTCCGCAGGGGTTCCATCGGCCACCACACGATGATCCTCACTGAATACCAGGACGCGATCGGCAATCTCTTCAATGATATCCAGGTCATGGGTAGCCGTGATGAGCGTTTTCCCAAACTGGCCAAACTGAGACAGCATGTCTATCAGCCACCGCCGTGTGCGCGGGTCGAGAGCTGCCGTAGGTTCATCGAGCAGCAACACAGCCGGATTCGTTGCCATGACCGAAGCCAATGCCACCCTCTTTTTCTCTCCCCCGCTCAGTTTGAAAGGCGGCCGGTCCTTAAGGCCTTCCAGGCCGAAAAGTTCCAGGACTTCCGTAACGCGCTGCCGCACTTCCGCTTCGCCCAGTCCCAGGTGCAAGGGACCAAAGGCAATCTCATCCCACACGGTGGATGAAAAGAGTTGCGTTTCAGAGTTTGGAAAAACGAACCCCACCCGCCGCCGGAATGCATGATTGAAGCCGTCGTCATTTAAACTCTTCTCCTGCAACGCCTGGCCGAAGGCCTGGATGCTCCCTTCTTGAGGAAAAAGCAGACCATCTAGAACTTTAAGCAATGTCGATTTGCCCGACCCGTTGGCGCCCAAGAGAACAATTCGTTCCTGCTCATGAATGAGCAGGTCCAGGTCCCGAACCCCGATTTCCCCACCTGGATAATGATAACTCACTTTTTCCAGTAGAAAGACCGGTCCGGCAGCAGTTTTAGCCGAGGACACGGTCAACCCCCACAAACAAAATGGCGATAATGAACACCAAAACAATCCAGACCCAATCGCTACGCTTCATTTCAAACCGGAGCAGCGACTTGGGCAACCCCGCATAGCCGCGTGCCAACATGGCGCTGTGCACCTCTTCACTCAAGGCCGCCGTCTTGCTCCATAGATTTCCCATGGCGGAAGTGACAAAGCGGCGCTCTTCACGGGAGTTCGCCCGACCTACGAGGCGGCTCCTGCGGGCCATGAACATGTCACTGCTCGTATGCAGCAAGAGAAAAATATACCGGTAAGTCATCTCCAATACCGAGAGAAATACCGGGGGGATCCGCAGTACGCTTAACGCTTTGAGCAGTGTATTCCAGCGGGTGGTGAGGGTCAGCAACACGGCCAGAGAAACGGAGGCGCCGACTCTTAGTATCAACAACACTGCGCCTGCAACCCCTTCTTTGGTTATCGCCACTTCGCGGGGAATGGTCCAGTAACCCAGTTTCACCGGATGGCTCAAATGAAACAACACCAGGAGCGGGGTACCGGGCCGCATCACATTGAACAAAGTGGGGAAGACCATTATCCCCGTAAACAGCAGCACCACAATCCATACTCTTTTGGCGAAAGTTCTGAGCGGTACCTGAGAGCTCTTCGCCAGCCAGAAAAGCCATAAATTAAACAAGACCAACGAGAAAATATGATGGCACAATCCCACTATACCGATGAGAAAGAGGATCGTCAACAGTTTGGCACGTGGATCCAACCCCTGCAAAAGACCCGGCCGGCTGGCGAGAGACTCGGAAAAGATCTCGTTCTTGAGGGCTTCGGCAATCGCATGCAAAGTCTTTTCCAGGAAGCCGCGTTTAGAAGAACGCCTGGCTGCCGCCTGGGGCATAGGCGGCAGCGTTTTCTCTTGAAGCCGTGACGGAACTGACCCCATTGTGGCCATCAATTCAGCACTCCCTTCGTTTCAATTCTGTCCCTTGCTCTCTGCAAGCTGGAATCGCCAGAATAAATAAGTGAGCAGGGAGATGATGCCAACACCGAGGATGGCACAAAGGATGTAGATGATGGCAGAGGACCAGAAACTCTCAAGGCCGGGGAGGGAATAATCGCCGAAAGGGGCATGTGACCAGGTATCAGCCAGGCGTTGCATCCCGGAAGGAATGAAACCGAGCATTTTCTGCAACTCTTCGGCTCCCCACTCCCCCCAAGCCGTGCCGCCGGCCAGCAACCCCAAAGGAGACAAGACGATCAGGACTCCCAGCGCCCACCAAAACTTCCGATAGCTAGCGGGAGTTGCTGGAGCGGAAGCGGTTGACAATGCCTGAATGTTCAACAGATCTATGTTGTAGGATTGCAGGTAGCGGACCACTAGTGCGGTAACTACCGCTTCCAAAGG
>Ga0187864_10004156_pt1 | contig 11479 bp, 9 predicted proteins | sample June2016WEW_11_4_FD_132985 | JGI IMG/M metagenome (GOLD analysis project Ga0187864, IMG submission 132985) | Peatland microbial communities from SPRUCE experiment site at the Marcell Experimental Forest, Minnesota, USA - June2016WEW_11_40 | ecosystem: Environmental > Terrestrial > Soil >... | reverse complement strand
CGAAGCCGCGCTGCAGAAAACGCCGCGGTGGCGTGGGCCGGTGCGGCGAAGGCCGACCAGTCATCGTGGTAAAAGCCGAGCTGAAACGGCCTGGGGAGATACAAGACCATCCAGCACAATATGACAACAATCGGAAGAGTTTGGGTCAGACGGGATAACCGTTCGAATGAACCGTCACTCCGCGTTTGTTCAGGTGCGGGGTTGCGCAGAGAACGGGAGGCAGGATTCGGCCGGGGAAATGCACCGTCACTCCGCGTTCGCCCTGGTGCGGGTTTACGTCGAGAACGGGAGGCAGGATTCGGCCTGGGCATCGCGATGGAGAGTGCGAGTATACCATCCTTTGCCGGCTACAGGTTGCGGAAGGAGCTTCGCTGCTACACTGAAACCGATGCTTCGCTTGCTGGGGCTGGCGATACTTACTTGCGCCTCGCTGCGCGCCGAAACGGTGGTGGTGTTGCGGTTCTTTAACCACGCCAATTCTGCCGGCCTGGATTGGATCGCCGAGAGCATCGCGGAAACCGTGCAGGATGCGCTTTACTCCGAAGGGCTGCTGGTGCTGGGGCGGGAAGCCAGAACGGGGACGAAGACGTCCTGGCGGCCCTGGTGGTCACTGCCTCCGGCTGCCCATCAAAAAGGAGCGATCGGCTTCGCCGAAGCTCTCTTCGCGGGCAGCGTCGTTGCCGCAATCCGCGCGGCAAGAATGCACAGAATCACCAAGTTCACAAGTGTGTAGCGGTCATATACGAATGGAGTCGACAGAGCCACCAGATAAGAGTACACAATGAGGAATAACGTCATGCCGATGTTAACGGGGTCCTGAGCCAGCTCCCGGAGGATTCCTCTTCTAGAGCCTAATATTATGCACAGTCCGAGGATCCCCAGCGCCGCCGCACGCACGACCAGCTCGCCCGCGCCAACACTGAATTCATTTAGGGCAAAACTTAGCGGCATCTCCTTATCCGCCACCTGAAAACCGTTTCTCTTGTATTCCTCCAAAAGCGTAAGCTCGTAGGGAGAGAAAGAACCTAACTTATCGTAGTGAGCAGACCATAGGTCCTGTCTGTACCGTAAGATATACGATACGTGACCGAAATAGTATGCCCCGATCAGCGATCTAGCGAAATGTTCGGCTGCGAGCTTGGTATGGAGCAGCGGGTTGTGCACGAATTCCGCCATGAGCAGACTGCGCTTCATTGGCCGCGCATCTGCGTCTGTGCAACCCAAGCCTCTGGCCTGCTCTTGTGTCAAGGGACCGTAGAGTGCATCCGTAAACGGCACTGTGATGGGATCGAAGTATAAGTCTTTCCTAGGGATTGCATGCTGGATTCCTCCGCACATTATCCGCAGCTCCTTGTCGGGGAAGGTCTCCTCCAGCGGATACCCATGGGAATACGGTCGGGCAAAGATCACCATGTACCCGCGGTCGACAAACACGTTGCTGAATAGCACGATGCAGATCGGCAGTGAAATTATCCCCGCAAGAGTGCAATATGCTAGAGCCCTGAAATTAATGATCTTCTTAGTGAACAGGAAGACGACAAGGCCTACTGGCAGCACACAGATGAAGATGAGCTTAATAAGAGCAAGTACTAACCCGAGCGCGGAACAAAGCGTCCAGCGCCTTTTAGCGAGGCAGATCAGAAACACCAATGTCAAGGACATCAGGAGTCCGTCGGGATATATCTGTCTTTCAAGAAACGTGACGGCCGGAATCAAAGCTGCAGCGATAGGAAGGAGACAGTAAATACTGTTTAGCGCCAGGACTCTCAAAGCGAAGTAAAAAGACGCAAGAAACAGGGTCGCCTGTGTGAAGTAGGTTAGGAAGCCCTGGTGCCCCCACGTGACCGACAGAAACCACGGATAAAGTAGTCCCCGGCGAAATCATAAGAAGCAACAGTGAATACTCCCTTCTTCATGTTGGACGCAATGGTCAGATACTCGTAGGAGTCGCCCTGAAAATCGCCGTGAGCGGAGGTAATTACGAAGACGTAATACACGACGCAGACACCCATAGCGAAAGCGATAATCTCTCTTGTGCCGCGCGCCGTTTTTCCACCCGCACCCGCCGCACCTACGGCAGCTTGCGGCAGGGCGTCACGCTTATGTTCTCCCGCCTGGCCGCGCCAAGTCTTCTCACGTGGACTTGCCGCGCCGGGCATCTTTTTGCCGTGGTTCGGACGTTTCATTTGAGACTCGGGGGTCATGAATAGTATACATCGAGCCTATTTATCGCTCCGCGCCGGATGTTGCGCATCCTCCGCGGGCGTGGGTGCATGGGCGCCGGCTTGCTACACTGAAACCGATGCTTCGGATGTTGTGTCTGGCGATAATCCTGTGCGCCTCGTTGCGTGCCGAAACGGTGGTGGTGTTGCGGTTCTTTAACCACGCCAATTCGGCCGGCCTGGATTGGATCGGCGAGAGCATCGCCGAGACCGTGCAGGATGCGCTTGCCTCCGAAGGGCTGCTGGTGCTGAGCCGCGAAGCCAGGACGGAAGCCTACCGCCGGCTGTCCCTGCGGCCGGGCGCCGAACTGACCCACGCCTCGATCATCAAAGTGGGCGACGCGCTGGACGCGGGCCGCGTGATCTACGGATACTACGAACTGCTGCCGGCCGCTGGCGGCGCGGCATCCAAGGGATCGCTGCGCGTCACCGCGCGCGTGCTCTATCTGAAAGAAACCCGCCAGGGCCCGTTGTTCAGCGAACTGGGAGCGATCGAGGAACTCGAGGAGATTGAAGCGCGGCTGGGCTGGCAGACGCTGCGGCAACTGGACCCGCGCAGCACCGCATCGCAGGAGGATTTTCTCAGGGTGCGCCCGCCCGTGCGCATCGATGCAGTGGAGAATTACGTGCGCGGTCTGCTGGCCACCGACCCCGAGCAGCGCCAGCACCTGTTTATGCAAGCCGCCCGGCTGGACGAACATTATTCGCCGCCGTGTTTCCAGTTGGGCAAGAGCTACTGGGAGAAGCGGGAATACAAGGTGGCGGCCGGGTGGCTGGCGCGCGTCGGCCCTTTCGACCGGCGCTATCTGGAAGCGCAGTTCTTCTTAGGGTTGTGCCGCTATCACTTCGAAGACTACGCCGGCGCCGAGAATTCCTTCAAGCTGGTGGCGGGGACGATGCCGCTCAACGAGGTATTCAACAATCTGGGCGCCGCCGAGGCGAGGCTCAGCCATTACCAGGAGGCCATTGCGAGCTTCCAGAAAGCGCTGGAGGGCGACAGCGCCGATCCCGACTATCATTTCAACCTCGGCTACACCGAGTGGCGCGCGGGCCAATATCCGGCCGCCGCGGAGAGCTTCAGCGCTGCGCTGGATCGCGCTCCCGAAGATCGGGAAGCCACGCTGCTGCTCGACCGTTCGCTCAAGGGCGAAGGCGCGCGCCCCGGGGAGCCGCGCCTCGAGGACCGGGTGCGCGTGAAGACCAACTACGACGAAGAGGCCTATCGTCAACTGCAGGCCGAGCTGAAGAAATAGGATCGCTCCCTCCGGCCGCGGCTCCGATACGGAATACTGGGGCACGATGCCCCAAATGCGTGTCGTGGCAACACAGTCTGAACCGCCTCGGCTCAGCTAAATCCAATTGTTTCAACGGGATTAAAGTGGCATGACGGATGCAATGATAGGGTCGTGACTCGCAGATTGTTCGTCGTCGCGGCGTGGTTGGGTGTGGCACAGCTTCAGTCGGCCACCCTGCAACAGCTTTCGATGACCGACTTGATCGCGAAGTCCACGGCCATTGTGCGGGGGACTATCCAAGGGTCGTACGCCGCCTTTTCCGGTCCGGTGATCTTCACTCATTACAGCGTACAGGTGACGGAGAAGTGGAAGGGCTCGGCCGGCGCCACGGTGGATGTGGCCGTGCCCGGTGGCGTGGTAAGCGGCATACGGCAGACATATCCGGGAGCGCCGCAGTTCCAGCCGGGCGATCAATATGTGCTGTTCCTGTGGACCGGCAAATCCGGCATGACGCAGATTATGGGGTTTTCGCAGGGTGCGTTCGAGGTCGCGCAGGACGGCTCTTCCGATCCCAGCCTGACGAGGAACCCGAGTCATGAGCTGATGCTCGACCCGGCCACCCACCGGCAGGTGACCGATCGGCTCTTGACCATGCGGCTGAGCGAGCTGCGCGCGCAGGTGGCGAGCGCTTTAGGAGCGGAGAAATAGTGCGGCGGCGGGCGACAACGCGGGCGATGGTGGCGGCGGCGCTGCTGGCGATGAGCGCTCCGGTCGAAGCCTACTACCACTACACCTACTACTTCAGCCGCAGCGCGCCGTTCACTCCCATCCGCGGGCGGTTCAACCTGGCGGCGCTCACCGATAACACGCTCAACGTTTTCGTCAGCGATGCCGGCCCAGTCAACTATGCCGCCAACGACACCTTCGGCTCGGTGCTGGGCGAAGTGAAGCAAGCCGTGTCGGCGTGGAACACCGTGCCCAACTCAAACTTGCGGCTGAATTTCGCGGGCCTGGAGAGCGCCACTCAGGGCACGCAAAACACGCCCGCCATCGATGTGGTCTTCGCCGAAATGCCGCCCGGATTGCTGGGGTATGCTTCGCCGAACCTGCCGGTGATTCCGATGTTTCAGACCGGCTCCGACGGGCAGCCGCTGGTGGCGATCACGCGCTCCGTGCTGGCGCTGACCAACGATACCACCGCCGGCGCGGGCCCCAGCGAGCTGCCGGACTTTTTCACGACCGCGGTTCATGAGTTGGGGCACGCGCTCGGCTTGCAGCATACCTGGACCGGCGCGGCCATGTCGCAGGGAGTGATTCGCAACACGACGCGCACGCGGCCCATCGATGCCGATGACATGGCTGCGTTCTCCTTGCTCTATGGCGCCGCCAACTGGACCGCGAATTACGGCTCCATTTCCGGCCAGGTGACCTTTGCCGGCGGCAACACGGGCGTCAACCTGGCTTCGGTGGTGGCCCTGCCGGTCAGCGGACCGGCGGTGAGCGCGCTCACCGATCCCGCCGGCTTCTACAGCATCAGCGGCCTTCCTCCGGGTAACTACATGGTCTTCGTCCATCCGCTGCCGCCCGATGCCGTGCCGACTCATTCGCAAGAAGGTCTCCAGTTGCCATACGACGCCAACGGATTCCCGTTCGAGCCCAGCCCGGATTTTCAAACCGTCTTTTATCCCGGCACGACAGATGCGACAGCCGCCACAACTTTCCCGGTCGCCGCGGGCGCCAGCTTCGTTGCCAATTTCAATGTAAGAGCGGAAGCCGCGGTGCCGATGTACGATGTCGTCACGCACGGCTTCCTGGATCCGTCGACTCGCGATTACACGGTCAATTTGCAGCAGGAATACGACTGGATGTCGCCGGCGTTCATCAACGGAACCCAAAAGCAGTCGGTGGTGGAAACGCTTTATTCGCCGCTGGTGATTCCGCAAACGGTTTCGATACTGGGATTCGCTCCTGCCCCGGTCTGCACAGCCGACTCTCCCTGTTTCGACGTAGTCACCCCATGGTCGGCGCTGTTAGCCTATTTCGACGCTCCGGCTAATGCCGGCACGGGATTGCGGCACCTGGTGTTTAACCTGAGTGACGGCGACATGTACGTGCTGCCCGCCGGAGTGAGTCTGGTGGAGAAGCAACCGCCTTACGTGGATTCGGTTTCGAGCAACACGGATGGCACGGTCACGGTCACTGGCACCGGTTTTGGGCCAGACAGCACGGTGTATTTCGACAGCCTGCCGGCCTTGAACCCGGTGAGCGCGTGCCAGAGCGGAACATCCGGCGATTGCCCGATTACGGTGACGCCACCCTCCGGCTCGAGCGGGCAGACCGCCGACGTCACGGTCTTTAACGCCGACGACCAGAACTCGACGTTGCTGCAGCAATGGCCGAACATCCCGACGTACAGCTACCCGGCTATCGGCGCACCGCAGTTGCAGACCGTCAATCCGGCATCGCTGCCGGCCGGCAGCGAAGCCATGGTGGACATCACCACGTCCAACACCAATTTTGTGAACGGGGCGGTGACGGTAGGCTTCGGCACATCCGATATTACGGTGACCGGCGTTTGGGTGATCAGCCCGACCGAGTTGTGGGTCAACGTCATGGTCGCACCCGGCGCGGCGCTGGGCTCTTCGGAGATCAGCGTGATCTCCGGGTTCCAGGTGATGTCGCAGCCGTTCGGCTTCCGGATTGTGCCAGCCAATCCGGCCGCGCCGGCGATTCTGGCGGTGGTGAACGGCGTGTACGGCCAGACCACGATTTATCCCAATTCGGTCGCGACCATCTGGGGCGCCAACCTGGCCAACCCGCAGATCACCATCAGCCCCATCGCGCGTGCCAACTCGCCGGCGGCCATCGGCGGCGAGGCGCAGATCGCCTACTCGTCGTTCGATCAGGTCAACGTCCCAATACCCCCCAGCACGCCGATCGGGCCGGTGATTTTGAGCCTGACCACGAGCGGCGGCACGGTCAGCGTGGTGGTGCCGATCGGATACGGACCGCCGGCGATCCTCGGTATCACGGAGCCCTCCGGCGCCACCGTCAATTCGACAAACGCGGCCACTTCGGGCGACCTGTTGACGATCGCCATCAGCGGTCTGGATCCCACGGTGACGCTCGCATCGGGCCGCCTGCAAGTGGTGGTCGCGGGCGTGTCCATGCCGGTTCAGCAGATTAGCGCCGGCCAGATCCAGTGCATTCTGAACCAGTCCTTCCACGGCGCACAGGTACCGGTGACGATCGTGTTGGACGGGGCACCCAGCGCGCCGTTCACCATTCTGGCCAACTAAAATCACTGACCGCGAGATTCGGTGTGATTGCACGACGGCTCCCCATGTCGCAGCTCCGAAAGCTAACGGAGCCGGGCCCGGAGGGCACCCCGTAAGGGAGCAGTGGACACGGTTATTGCTTAGCGACGCCCAGCGACGCTACGTAGATCTGGAATGGCGCCCAATAGTACGGCCGGGCGAAGCGATCCGAGCCGAGCAGCGCGAGCTTGGCCTGCCGCATCGCCGTAACCGGGTCCGCGCCCGCAGCCATCCGGCGATAGAACTCGTTCATCAACTGCTCGGTGGAGCTATCGCTCACATCCCACAAACCGGCGGCCACGGCGCGCGCGCCAGCCCGCAGAAAAGCCCAGGCAAAACCCACCAGTCCTTCGCCCGCATACGTCCGCGTGCCGGCGCTGCTGCAGGCCGAGATGGTGACCAGACCGGCATGGATGGGAATCCCAATCACATCGCGCGCGTACAATTTGCCGTGCGAAAGAATCACCGCCGATTCGAGCGGCCTCTGCGAATTGGCTTCCGCGTGGGCGGCAAAGTGGATCAGCGAAAAGCGCTGCGGGTCCGACTGGCTGTACACCGCCGGGGATGCCTGCGCACCCAGGTAAGCCTGCTGCACGCGGCCCGGGAAACTCGATTGAATCTCGCGGATCTCACGCTCCGCGTTGGCGAGCGGCTGGTAGTGGCTGCCCGCATAGTCGGGCGCGCCGATCAGCAGCAGCGAAACGCTCTTCCCTGCCCCCGCCTGTGGCGGCAACGCCAGGATATCGATCGAAGGCGCGACCGCCATCTCCACGTCTTCAATCCAGTAATGCGGCCGCGGCGCGGGTGCCACCAGCGTCTCCAGGTTCAACCGGTGTAAAGCGCCATCGGGAATCACGATCAGCCGTTCTCCTTTGCGGAGGTGAGGCGCAACCGGCGCCACCAGGATCCGCCAAAGTTCGGAGCCGGCGGCGCTGGCGGCGATCGGATCGCGCACGGAGTGCTCGACCGTGTCGCGATAGTTCGTCACCAGCTTCTCGATCGCGCCCGAGCCCGGCAGTTCGAACCGCTCGACGCCGCCGCTGGTGATCAGCCAGGCGAAAGAACGCTCGGGCGCGAGCCAGAACGAGAGGATGCTCGCGTGCGCGCCGCGCGCCACGCGCTCAAACTCGGCCAAGCCGCGCGGCGGGGCAGCCGCGGCGTCTTGTTCCAGCCGCTCTGCCAGCACCCGCGCGCGGCTCGATTCCACCACCCGCAAGGCGCCCGCATCGTCTTTCTGCCGGCACAAAACGTCCACGTGGGCGCGATAGAATGGCATCAGTTGCGAGAGCAGCGTCATGCGATGGTTCGGGTCGAACAGGTCGCTGCGGGTTGCCTCGATAATCCGCAACGCCTGTCCGTAGCACCGGTCGGCCTCCGGAAAACGCTTCGCATCGGCGGCAAGATCGCCCAGCAAGGCCCACGCCGCCCAGCGGATATTCGGCGGCGTATCGTTGGCGCGCAGCAGATCCTGGGCGATTCGGGCGGCCGCTTGGAAATCGCCGCGGCCCCGGGCGATTCGAGCGCGATTCCGCTCCAGGAACGGGAACGTGTCGTGCGCATCGAGCGCGCGCGCAAGCTCCGTGGCGTGCCGGTTCCATTCCGCCGCCTGATCCCATTGGCCAGCCCTCATGAACGTCGTCGCGAGATTCCCGGCGTGGCGGGCGGCTTCGTTCCGGCGATCGATCGCCAGCGCAATATCGTACGCCTTCCGGTAGTTGGTAATTGCGTTCGGGAAATCTTCCTCGCCATCGTATGCCAATCCCAACTCGCCGAGGGCGGTCATCAGATTTGCCCGCGCGCCAATTGCTTCGAAGATGACGACGGCCTTCCGCTGATGATCGAAGGCGTTATCGAAGTCGCCCAGGATGGCGTGCACAGAACCCAGGTTGTTGTGCGCCTGGCCAGCCACGCGGCGCGCGCCTAGCTTTTCCGCGGCGGCAAGGGCGCTCTGGCCGGCATCGATCGACTCCTCGTACCGCCCCAGCCTCTTCAGCGCATACGACAGATTGTTCAGCGCCTGCGCCTGCCAGTAGAGGCGCCCTTGTTTGGCAGCCCGGTTCGCGGCGGCGCCAAACGACTGCTGCGCCACCTGCGGCTGACCTGCTTTCATCGCAGCCATACCTTCGGTCAAGTCCAACCGGATGCGCTGGTCGGGATCGCGGACCGCGGCACGCGCCCGGGCCAGAATCCCGGGGATCTTCGCAGCTTCGCCGCCGGACTGAATATCGGCTGTGGCCAGATCGATCAGGCGCCGCACTTCGAGCTGCCCCAGCTCCGGGTTGGCGGGGATGGGGGCCAGAAGGAGATCGCGAGCCCGATTCCAATTGGATTGCGCGTTCAGCACTTCGGCATCGAGTAGCTTGAGACTCAAGACCCAGTATGAATTGGGCTCTTTTTGCGCACGAGTGGCGTATGAGGAAGCGTCCCGGCCGGCCGCATCCAGGTCACCGGCAACGTATTCGGTCCAGGCCCGCGCATACACTTGCTGCGCGGTCTCGATCCGGGAACAGGAAAAGGACGCAATCAGAAGGCCGCACATGGCGGCCGCGACGAACTTAGTTCCCCATGGTGCCGTTCGACTGGCCGGAGCCAATCGTGCCGGAACCGCCCGCGTCCGAACCCATCGCCAGACGCACCAGTGCGATGCGGCGGTCGTTCGATTTGACGTGGACCTCACCGAGAATGATTTTACCGAAACCCTTCCAGTGAATGGTGTAACCGTCCACGGAGATCGACTGCTGGTCGCGTTCCGGTCCGGAGAAATGGATCTCGCGCACCAGCGAGAACTTGTGCTGGAGGCAGCGTCTGCCGGGGATCTCGGGCGCCGTATCCAGCGCGAAGCGCCAGCCATACTTCTTCCGGTAGTCGTCCGTCTGCTTGCGATAGAACTCGCCGAGCTGCGCCGCCGTTCCGCAGGAAAGCAGCGGTTCTTCGTCGAACACCACCACGGCCTTAACGTTGCCGAGATGGAGGCCTTCGATGCGGCTGCCCGTGGTGGTGACCACCGGCGTGGCGCTCTCCGACTCGGCGTCGAGGGTGGAGAGGAAGTGCAGGCGGACGGTGCCGATATGCAGTTTTTCTACCACCTGGAGAGCCTCGAGATCGGCCTCGACTTCGGTTTCAAAGCGGTTGCCGTGGTCCCGGCCGGACACCGCGGTCTTGATCTTGCGAACCGAAAGCAGGGTTCGCTTGCGCGGCTGGTCGACGCTGAAAGCATAATGCGTCACACGAGACCGGGAAAGGCCGCCGGTCGGCGCCAGTACGCTCGCGCCCAGCGTGGGCACCGCGTGGTTGAGGTTGTGCGCCTCGTCGAGACTATGAAACTGCGCCGCGACGCCAAGTGCGTGTCCGGAGAATATGTAGCGTTTGCTCATCTGCTAGTGTGTCCTCGGCTGAATGTCGAATTCTCCGCGCGCCAGTTGCGGGCCGGACTCGCCGGCGCGCACGACGACGGAGTAATGGCCCGGGCCCGGCTTGCCCGGGAAAAAGACGGCCAGCGGCTCGCCGGGAGCCGGCGCCTCGAGAGGACCCGCGTTCAACACCTTGCCCGCCGCACCGGCAAGTTCGACCCAGAGGCGCGCAGTTCCCGGCTGCGGCGCCACGGCTATCTCAAAGTGGAGCGGGCTGCCCTCTTCCAGTGCGCGCGGCGCCGAACGCGTGGCGTCGTCCAACGGCACGGCGGCATTGATCTCCTGCGGCGCGCGCATGGCTGGAATCGTAACCTTGGCCTGGTAGCCGGCCACCACGGCGAATAGGATGGCGGCAAAAGTGGGCACCGCGGTCTGTAGCCGCAGCCACGCCAGCCAGCCCGCCCGCTCCGGTTCCGGCTTGCGTGCGAGCCTGTCCTCGAAAACGGCCCTGGCGTTGGCGGCGAAGGCCGATGCCGTCCAGACATCGTTCATGCAGGGCCTGCAATCCGCAAAATGAGCTTCGAATTCGTCCCGTTCGGACTGGGATAAGTCTCCCGCCGCGTACCGCTCGGGAGCCCCTAGGTTGACAGCCGCGTTGTGATCCATAATCTGGCTTCCACTAGGATAGTGAAAACAGTGACTGCGCCGTTACATCGCCGGCTGGCACCACCAGCCCGGCGCAGCCGGAGCCAATTTCAGACGCCAGCCAAGTGCCTGTAAACATTGGCGCAGAGCCAGGCACCAGAGAATCTCCAGCCAGCCGACGGCATAATTCAACGAGAGCGGTACCGGAATGCCTGCCCACCACGATTGGGGGGATGCCGTACCCGCGTTGATTCATTCCTTCTATTCATAGCAGAATTGGCGCCACCGGCGAAACCGCCGGGCCCGGCAGATCGGCAACCCTATGAATGCCGGCTTGCGTTGTGCTACAAGAGTGCTGTCAAGCGGGTGAAGCTTACCGGCGCGCTCGCTCAAGTTCGTCGAAAGCGGAGGGTATATGGCTTACATCAAGACAACGATGCTTTTGATCGCGGGACAAGCCCTGTGGGTTTCCGGCTTGTTCGCCGCCCAACCGACCATTGCGGACGCGAGGAAGTTTCTGGAAGATGCCGAGCAGCGCCTGCTCGTCCTCGCCAACGAGGCGCAGCAGGCCAGTTGGGTGCAAGAGAATTTCATCACGTCGGATACCGAATCGCTCGCGGCGCTCGAGAACGAGCGGGCCACCGACGAGCAAGTGCGGCTGGCCAAGGAATCCAAACGTTTCGATGCTCTCACGCTGCCGCCCGACCTGG
>Ga0187864_10004153_pt1 | contig 11486 bp, 10 predicted proteins | sample June2016WEW_11_4_FD_132985 | JGI IMG/M metagenome (GOLD analysis project Ga0187864, IMG submission 132985) | Peatland microbial communities from SPRUCE experiment site at the Marcell Experimental Forest, Minnesota, USA - June2016WEW_11_40 | ecosystem: Environmental > Terrestrial > Soil >... | reverse complement strand
CGATCCTGTAGCTCCCCGGCCGTTCGATCACGGACAGGCTCACGCGCACCGTGATCCTCACTTCGCCCTGGTTGTGTATCAGGACGCGGAGCGGGTCGGCGCTCGACACCGTCTCGCGGATCTCCCGGCCCGCGGAGTAGCTCGAGATCGGCTCGGGGCAGGCCGCTACTATGAAGTGCCCGCAGGCGATCTGCTCTACCACCGCGTCTGCCTCTCCCGGCTCGCACGCCAGCGTCAGCACGGGGTGCGACATGTTCTCGGACGGGGCAGTCACGACCTCGAGGCGGTCGCCGGCCTCCACCTGCACCTCCTGGCACTCGGTGCGCAGGCTCTCCCGCATGACCACGCGGGCCGTGTCGATCTCGTCTTGGTTCACCTGCCCCGTCCTCTCATGACTGCTATGTCCCGCTCCATCACGTCGATCGCGCCGGTGAGCTTGTCGAGCACCTCCTCCTGGCGGGTCAGCGCCTTGTCGATCCGCTTGAGGGTCTCGTTCACGGTCACCTTGTCCTCCGCTCCCGCCAGGGTCTGCCGGTTCCACTCCTCCCGCTCGACGAAGAAGGCCTTGCCGAGCCCACCCACGATCACGCCGATCCCGATCACGATCCCGAGCACGGTCGACAGCACTATCAGGAACGACCGGGGTCCGGTCGGTTCCCTCGAGTTTACCTCGACCGGGGGAGGAGTGACCTGGATCTCAGGCATGGTGAATGGAGGCATGCGCGGCTTTCTGCTTCTTCGTTGCCACCGCCCTGAAGTGCTTCTCTAGTGCAGGCTGCTTGAACTTGCGCGACAGTACCATCCCGTCGTTGGCCTCGTCGAGGGTCAAGTCCTGCTGGCTCTTGCCGGCCAGGAAGATCAGGCGCCGCTGCTCCCTGTTCTCCTTGCGGTCAGGCCTCGCCGCCGCGGCCCTGATCAGGCCGAACGTCAAGGCGGCGGCGAGCACGAGACCCCACATCGTTTCCTTACGTCTCTACCTTGACGCCCTTCTTCTGCAGGAAGGCGAGGAGAGTCTTGCCCGCCGACTGCTTCTGGGCGTCGCTCGCTCCCTTCTTGACGTGGACCGCGATGGCCGCGTTGAAGTCCGCCTTGGACATCTTCTTCGCCTTCACCGCGGCGACGACGTAGTCCTTGAAGGTCTTGTCCGCGCCCACGAAGGCGCCGGAGGACGAGGGAGCCGCGTCGATCCGCACTCCCTTGTCGGTGAGCAGAGTCAGGAGCTTGCTCGCCGCCACTTCCTTCGTCTCGTGGGTGTGCAGGCTGCGCAGCTGCGCCGCCCGGTTGAAGTCGTCCCGGCTGATGCGCTTCTTGGCGACGGCCTTGCCGACTATCTGCTTGAACGTGTCGGCGATCACGAACTTCGTGGCGTCGTCCGAGGCCATCGCCGGAGCCGTGGCCTGGTCCCGCGACCCGGAGCTGGTCTCGGGGGGTCGCTCCTGCGCCGTCCGCAGTCGGCTATGCGACTGACCGCGCTGCCTGTCCTTCTTGATGGCCAGGTCGACGGCGGCTTCGATCATCGCCGCGGTCTTGGCGTCCATCTCGGGCGGCTCGTCCGCGTCGCGGGCGCCGGTCGCCGTCGTGACGGCGGGCAGCTCGACGTCCACGGCCCCCTCGGGTCGCAGACTCTCCTTCGGGGTCGTGGTGGCGGGGACGGTCGGGGCAGTCGGCGAGGCGGCCGGGGCTGCCGGGGCAGCCGGAGCAGTCGTCGGCGCGGTCGCCGCGGGAGCCGCCGGAGCCGCCGCCGGCTTCTTCTCCTTGCGGTTGCTGGCCGCGAGCACGAGCGACGCGGTCGACGTGGCCGCGCTGATACCAGGCAGGATGATGCCGAGGTTGCGCTTGAAGGCCCCGAACGGAGACCAGCCCGTCTTGTCGCATCCGGCCGCCTGTGCGGCGGGGGCGGCGGGAGCGACGGGAGTAGCGGACCTCGAGGCCACGCCCTCGCGCCAGTTGGCGAGCGGGTCGCGCGTCGAGAAGGTCAGCGCCCGCAGGCTCTCCTTGGCCAGGGACGCGATCCCCGTGATAGGAGCCTGCGGCATCTCGGGCAGGGTCGACATCGGGGTCGTGGGGGGCGGCGGCGGCGAGAGTGCGGCTATCTGCGCGGCCAGCCTGGGCTTGCGCGCCCGCTCGGCGAGCCGCTCCGCGGTGACGGCCTCGGCCGCCGTTATGGTGCCCGCCTGGGCCTTCTCCACGGCCTCGGTCAGCTTCTTGTCGGCTTCCGTCTTCTCCGCGGCGGAGAGGGGCGGGTTCACCTTCTCCATGAACTCCTCGCGGGCCTTGGGCTTGGCGGCCATCGTCTGGGCGATGATCGCGGCGGCCGCGAGGGAGATGGCCGCTGCCGTCGCCTCCGGGGTCGGGTTGGGGGCCGTCGCGGCCTCGCTGATCTGGCGCGCGGTCTCCACCGCGGCCGGGTCCTTGGCCGCTACCCGCTCCTGGAGGTTGACGGCGTCCCGCATGGCGGGCGATATCTCCTGGCCCTCGTTGGCGTCTGCCAGGGTGTGGGTCGCCACCACCTTGCCCATGTCCTTGATCTTGTCCGGGTCGCCCGTCTTGGCCTCCTCGAAGCTCTCGTTGAACTCCTTCGTGGCCTGGGGGTTGCCGGCGTTCTTGGCCTGCACGAGCGCGGCGGTCTTCTGCAGCGACTCGGTGGCCGAGGGCGCCGCGGTCGCGGCCATCGCGAGCTTCCCGGCGGTCTCCTTGTCGCCCATCTCCTGGGCGATCTTGGCGCCGGCCGCGTACTCCTCCCGCGTCCCGGTCTTCGTGTTGTACTTGGCCTTCGCCTTCGCGAGCTGCGCCTGCTTCTTGGCCTGTGCCTTCTTCTTGGCGTGCTTCTTCGACGCGGCGGTGGCCGCTACAGCCACGGTCCCGGTGGCTATGGTGGTCTCCACCAGGTGAGCGGTCTCGAGGCGCTTCTTGGCCCGCTTGGCGTTCGGGTTGCCCGCCTTGGCGGCAGCGTTGATGATGCCGATCTGGCGGATAGCCACGGGGTCGTTCTTGTGCGCCCGGCGCACGAGCTTGCGGGCCTGCTTGAGGTTGTGCTGCTCGCGGGCGTTCGGGGCGACGGTGCGCACGTGGCGCGCGAGCTTCATGCCGGCGACGCTCTTCTTGGCCCCTCGGTCGCCCGCCTTGGCCAGGGCCACCTGGTGGTTCACGTACTTCCGGGCCTTCGGGTGTCCCTTGGCGGACGCCTGCTCGATCTTGGACAGCTTGTGCAGCTCGTGGGCGCGCTGGGCGCGGGCGAGCTTGTTGGCCATCGCGGCCTCCATCCTCTTCTGGGCCGCTATCACCTTGAGCTTGCGGGCGCGCGCGGCGAGCTGCCGCTCGTGCTTCTTGTGCGCCGCCAGCTGCGCCCTCTCCTTGGCCTTCTGGGCGTGCATCCCGGCGTAGACCGCGCGCAGGTCGCGCGTGGCCTGCTTGTCGCCCTTCTGGGACCTCGCCATCATGTTCTTGAGGGAAGCCTTCGCCTTCGGGTTTCCCGCGTGCAGCTTCTTGTAGAACTTCGCGCCGGCCCGGATCTTCATGCCGGTCGCGTTCTTCTGCTTCGCCGCCTTGAGGATCTTCTTGTCCCGGGTCCCCACCACGTCGCTCTCCCACTCGCCCACGAACGCGCCCGAGCTGTCCTGGTCGGAGTCGTCGGAGTCGTCCTGCGACTTCAGGGCCTGCGAGGGGTCGGCCGTGAACTCGGCCGTCTTCATGGCAGCCTGCTTCTGCAGGGCCTCCGCGTCGGCGGCGTCCGCCTCGGCCTGGGCAGCGTCGGCGATGGCCTGCTGCGCGCGCAGCTCCGCCTCGGTCTGGGCGTCGGCAGCGGCAGCCCGCGCCTCGGCCGCCTTCTGGCGCTGCGCCGCGGCCCGCATCTGGGCCAGGCGCACCTGCTCGGGGTTCGAGCCGCCCCCGCCTCCGCCGAACGCCTTGTGTCCGGCCCACTGCGTGCCCTTGTAGAGGCCGTACGCGGGTGCCCAGACGGGAGCGGTGGCGTACTTGAAGACGGTGCCGAACGAGAGGCCGACGTAGTCGCCTCCCGAGATCATGCCCGTCTCCTTGAGGCGCTTGAGTCCGTAGATGGCGCGCGGGTTGCCCGCCTTCGCCAGGCTCTGCACGGCCTGCAGCATCTTCGCCTCGGCCGGGGTCATGGCAGCGGCGGCCGCCGCTCCCATGATGCTCTGCTGGAGCTGCTTGGCCCTGGACAGGTGCTGGTAGGCGCGGCCGGACACGTGCGCGCCGACGACGCCGCGCAGCTTCTTGCTCTCCGCTCCCAGGGCGACTATCGCCTTCTCGTGCTCGGGCGAGAGGGGCCGGTCGGGGCTCACCTGGCGGCTGAGCGCGACCGCGGCCTTGCCGCAGACGAGGTTACGCTGCCGCGCGGCCCGGACGTCTCCCGCGAGGCACGCGCCGACGAAGGCGCCGTGGACGGCGGACAGGTAGGGAGGAGTCTTCTCCCAGATGTCGCCGTGCACGACCTTCACCTGCTGCAGCACGTCGGCGATCTGCTTGGCCTCGGTGAGCTGGTCAGGCGAGAGTGCCTTACCGGCCTGGATGGTCGCGTAGATGGCGTTCGCCTGCTTGCGCTTGCCGGCCTTGTCGAGGGCGTTCTGGATGACGACGGAGATGGCGGTGGGCTTCTCGTGTCCCATGGAGTCGGAGGCGGGTACCACCTCGGCGGGACCCGCGGCGCGGGCCTCCTTCACGCACCGCCGGACCTCGCCGGCGAGGGAGGACTCGATCTCCTTGAGCTGCTTCTCCGTCGCGACTGCCTGGTCCTTGGCCTGCTGGACCGCGTCCGCGGCCGCCCTGGCCTTCTCGGCCTGGTCGAGCACCACCTGGCGCTTCTCGAGCTTCTTGCGCAGCTCCGCGTTCTCGCTCCACGAGGCTCTCTCCTTGTCCTCGAGCCCCCGCTCCTCGCTCGACTTGAACGCGTAGCGGAAGGGGTTGAGCTTGTAGAGCCAGTCGCCCAGGACGTCGTGCTGGGTGCGCACGCCGTGGATCTTGGTCACGCCCGCCGTCATCAGGGTCGCGTAGACCTGCTTGGCGGTCGGGTTGCCTGCTTTCGCCAGGCGGGCGACGATCGCGAACTCTCCGGGCTGGAGCGGGTAGCCGCTGCGCAGCTTCTTCACGGCGACGGCCATCATCTGGTCTTCCTTGGACGACCCGGCGCCGATGCCGGAGATCTTGGTCACCCCGCCGGTGAGCAGCATCGCGTAGACCTTCTTGGCCGTCGGGTTGCCGTTCTTGGCCAGCCGACCCACCAGGGCGAACTCCCCCGGGGTGAGGGGATACCCGCTGCGCAGCTTCTTGACCGCGATGATCATCATCTGGTCATCCTTGGACGTCGCGGACTGCGCGGCTCCTGTGCGGGCAAAGATCTCTTTCACCACGGCGCCGAGGGAGTCCTCGCCCATGATGCCGGTGTTGATGTTTCCTTGAGAACCGTCAGGCGAACCGTAGGGCATGGGACCTCCGTAGGGACCGCCTCCTCCCGGAGGCATCATGGAAGGGTCTGCGACCCCACCGTCAGGCGGACCACCAGGGCCTCCGCCGGGATACATCGAGCCGTCAGGCGGGCCGCCGGGGCCGCCGGGGCCGCCGGGGCCGCCCGGGCCACCGGGAGGCATGGATCCGTCTGGCATGCCGCCTCCCTGCCCCTGGGGCAGGGGCTGGCCGTCGGGGCCGAGCATCTGGCCCGGGTCGCCGTCGGGACCGGTCGCCGACCGGGCTCCCGAGGTGTTGTTGATGACCACCTGGCTCCTGCCGAAAAACCACGAGATGGGGTTCCACCAGGTACCCATGACGTCAGACCCGCAGATCTCCGCGCCGAGCACGTCGGCCCCGCTCATGACGTATGAGGTGGGCATCCCGCCCGCCTTGATCTGGGCGACGGCCCAGGGCTTGGACTGAGTCTGGTAGTAGACCATCGACTGCACGGGGTTCCCCGCGGCCTGGTCCTGGTTCGCCAAAAAATTCGCGTGCTCCACCACCAGCTTGTTGTAGAGGTTGCGCACGATCTTGGCCTTCTGGGCGTCGCGTCCCGGGACGAACCGCATGGCCCCGCGCGCCGCGAAGCGCGCGGCCGACATCGGGGCGCTGGCCACCCGCCCGAGGCCGCGGCGCAACCCGCTCCCGAGGTGTCTCAGGGAGTGGAAGCCGAAGCCGACGTCAGAGTCGCGTCCCACGCGTTCCAGTTTTTCTTCGTGTGTCATGCTCTCTCCGTAGCTAGCGTCGTCGAGGACCTCGTCCATGGCGTGACGCCCGGCCTTCGACTTGTCGATTATCCAGTCGTTCTGTTCTGCATCATCCACCCGGGTCATCCCCTCTAGCCCGGGCGTGTCGGCGAGTATCTCCGCCTCGTCCGCGGACAGGGGCCTCATCGTGTCGAGCGTCCGCTGCGCCTCCCCGGGGGACAGGTCGTCTTCCAGCGCCTCGAGGGCGTCGTTGTCCTCCGTGTCCTCGGTCGCGATGTCGGCGTCCTCCGGGGCGAACACGGGCATGAGACCGTCGTCGCTGACGGGAGACTCCGGATCCGGGTCCATGGCGGTGACGGAGAAGCTGTCGCCCACCAGGTCTCGGAATAGTTTCTGCGATCTCTTCATGACGCCCGCGGGTGCTAGGACGGTAGGGTGATCCGGCCGGGACGCGCTCCGGGTAGGTAGAGCGCGAGCCCCGCCGCCGACATGTCCTTGTCGACCGACTTCTTGGCCGCGTGGAAGTGCCTGGTCGTGGGCTTGCGCCCGCCGGCCGCCTTGACCGCGCGGCTGAGTATCGCGGCCCGGTACGCGGTGTTCGGCACGAGGGAGGTCTCAGGGACGTCGTCGCCGCTGAGGTCGCTCAGGCTGAACGACTGGTAGTCGCGGAACACCCCACTCTGCTCGAGCACCGCGAGCGCCCGCTTGGCCTTCGGGTCGCCCTTGCGGGCCTGCTTCTGCAGCTTGGCGACGTTCTTGCGGACGACGATCATCTTCTTGAGGGCGGCCTTGTTGCCCATGTCGGCCGCCACCTTGGTGGCCGCTATGTCGGCCAGCTTGTCCATCTCGGCTTCCGTGAGCTGGATGGTGGCGACGCCCTCCTGGGGCATCTCAGGGGGGATCATCGTGGACCTGGCACCGCAGCCGCGGGACCAGTTGCGGCGGGTCTTGCCGAGCAGTATGTCGTATGCCATGTGCGTCTCTCCGGGGGTCGTGGGGGTCGCGGGGTCTCAGGACACCTTGATCTTGCGCTTGGCCAAGAAGTCGAGCATCTTGGCGCCCACCGCGAGCTTCTCGTCCTTGGTCGCCTGCGGGCCGGCGTAGAGCGCTACCGCCTTGTTGAAGTCATCCTTGGACATCTTCTTCGAGTCGCCGGCAGCGTCGAGCAGCTTGCGCGCGGCCTGGTGCCCGGTCACCGCGGGATCCTGAGCGTCCGAGCTGCCCATGACGGTGACCTGGTGCGAGGTCAGGAATGTTTGCAGCGTAGCCGGGTTCGCCCCCGCCGCCACCGCCTGGTCGAAGGACGCCTTGCTCATCTGGCGCGAGGCGAGGGCCGCGTTGACGATGGGGCGGACCGCCTCCATCTTGGCGCGGGTCTTGTGGTGATGGCGGCCGTGGCCCATGCTGGTGTCGCAGCCGGCGATGGTCACGCCGTTCCGGGTGAGGTTCTCGCGCGTGATCGCCTCGAGCGTGCTCGGGTTGGTCGACGGTCCGAGCTGCCTGGCGAGGGCCTGGACGCTGTTCTCCAGGTCGGCATGGCTGATCCGCTTCGACTTCTTGGCCTCGTCCATGTACTGGCGGAAGGTCTTGTCTTCCCCCTGGACCGCTGCCTTGGGCTTGCGAGCCTCGATGGCGGCGGCGAGCCCGGGCGAGAGCGCCTCGTCGATGGCGGACAGGTCCGCCTTGCGAGCCTCGTCCTTCTTCGTCTCGGGACCCTGGACGTAGGCCCAGTGGGAGTTGTAGCCGCTGGAGTCGATGCCTCCGCGACGGGCGAGCGCCCGCAGCTCTGCCCCACCCTCCTCGCGTGCCAAATGCTCCTCCTCCGGACTGACGAAAGCCCCGGAGTCGGAGCCCAAGATCTCTTCTCGGCCCAAGATCTCCTCACGTCCCAAGATCTCTTCGCGGCCCAAGATCTCTTCGCGGCCCAAGATCTCTTCACGTCCTACCAGTTCTTGTCGTCCTATTAGCTGGGGCATCGTCTGTTCTCCGTCGGGGTTTTTCAGAACTTGATCATCGTGATGAGTGCCCTGCCGAGTCCGCGCCACCTGCCCGTCCTCGAGGCCGAGGGTGGCGGGTTGTCCACGTAGCATCGGCTCTGGCACGCCTTGAGCGACGTCATGATCGTCGTCATCTTCTGGTCCAGCGCGGTGATCATCTCCTTGAGCTCTCGGTATTCTTGTGAGTCCACTCGGGTCTCTCCAAACTTCAGAAGAGGCCGTTCGCTTTCTCGAAGTTGTGCGTCGTCGCTCTGAACTTCTCGCGCACGGCGGGGTCACGCACCCAGGATGCTACGCCATCTTCGCCGGCGAGGTGCCCTACGGCGAGGAGGCCTGAGAGAGAAGCTCTGGCTCCGCCCACCGGAGTCCCGACCATGCCCGCGACCTTCGGGACCATGCGACGCATCGAGCGCGAGAAGGCCTCGTACTGCGCCGGGGTCGACTCGAGGAACTTCTGCTGAGTCAGGGGCGGTACCCACTCCCCGGCCCACACGCCCGCCTCCGACCCGACGGTCGTCTTGCGCGCGCCCTTCATGAAGCCGACGTCGGACAGGCGCCTGGCGTTCATGCCGAACATGCCGACGCGCCCGCGCGGGGCGACCGTCTTCTTGGGCGCCACGACCATCAGCGCCACGAACTTCTCCCACGCGAAGATGGGCACGCCGCGGACGGGGGCGCTCTTCTGCGGAGCTCTCATGGACATGCCCTTACGGGACACCCCGAGGGCGTAGCCGCCGAGGGCCGCGGGCAGGAGGAGGAGGGGCGTCATACGTACACGTCTTTGGGGGCGCCCGTGCCGTAGGTCTGGCCGACGACGTTGTTCTGCGTGACGTTGGCTACCTTGGCGTTCTGGGGCGAGTAGGTTCCGGCGTTGGTCACGCCCGGCTCCACGATCTCGCCCGGCATGTTCGACGCGGTCTTTGAGGTGGCGGAGTTCTGCGAGGGGCCGACCTCTACTGCCTGGTCAACCGAGAGAGGTTCGACGAGTCCCTCGGCGTCCGCGCTGACCAGCGGGCCGGGGTTCGAGGAGGGCCCCACCTCGACGGCCTGGTCGACAGAGGTCTCCCCGTCGCCCTGGTCGGCCACGTTGACGAGCGGGCCGGGGTTGGACGACGGTCCCACCGTCTGGCTGTTGGCAGGCTGGCCGCCCTTGTTGGCCGCGCTGACGAGGGGGCCGGGGTTCGACGACGGGCCGACTTCCACGGTCTGGTCCACGGACAGGGGGCCGTCGCCCTGGTCGGCGACGTTCACGGTGGGTCCGGAGTTCGAGGACTGCGACATGTAGGTTCCCTTTTGCAGCGTTTCGGCCTTGGAGGCTCGCTTCGGCGTGGGAACCTCGCGCTGTCCTCTCTGCTGGTGACTCTGGAGGGGGAGAGGAGGACGCTGGGGCCGCTTGGGCTAGTCGGAGACTAGGTTAGGGCGCTTCTGCCGGCTCGTCAAGTTTTTCACGAAAACGGTGCTTTCCTTCCGGACCTCGCCTCCGATATAGTGCGCATCGTGAGCTACGACCTGGCCATGAGGCGTCAGCTGCGGCGCGACTGGAGCATCGCCCCGAGCATGAGCTTTCCCGCGGATCGGGCGCGGGAGGACGCCAGCGCAGCTCCCTCTTCTCCCGCGGCCGAGGCGGTCGTCAAGAAGGCCTCGGAGACGATGCCCGGACTAACCGACTTCGTCCGGAAGTACCAGCCCGACTACTCGCACCACGTCTTCTCATTAACAGCGAAGTTCTGAAGAGGAGGACCCCGATGAAGATCAACTGGGCAAAAATGCGGCACATGGCGTACGTCTCGCTCGGTCTCATGGCCGCCTTCGCCGGGGTCGTCTACCAGGGGAGCCTGGCCTCGGACCCGGTCGCGCCCGGCGTGACGTTCGGAGTCCTGGCCGGCCTCGTGCTGGTGCTATGGTCGCGCTGGCAGGTCATAAACGGGACGGCCAGCCAGGGCGACGTGGCCACCACACAGAGGATCTTCCATTCCGTCGCGGCAGCAGCCGGCCTCGCAGTCCCCGTCGTCGTGATGTTCTCGTCGAGGTACGCGCCGGGCAGCAAGGCGTTCATAGCTGCCGGCTACCTGTCGACCTTCCTGGGCGATCTGACCAAGGCCGCTGGCGAGGCACCCGTCCTCTCGTCCAGGGCAGCCAAGGTGGCGGCGGTCGTCCTGTTCGTCGCTTTCCCGCTGCTCACGCCCGCGAGGGCCAGCGCCCTGGGCCTCTCCTCCTTCGGCGGCTGCTGGGACCTCCCGGGAGGACAGATCGCCTGCACGAGGGTGTCCGGCGCGGCGTTCCTGGGCCAGTACGACGCCACCACGGGGAAGTTCGGGGGAGGCCTCACCCCCGGGGCCGGGTACGGGTTCTCCCTGACGTCTGGCGACCCGACGAAGTCCTGGCTCGAGGGGGCCATGGACGTGTACCTCGCGGCGCAGTTCGGCCAGACTTCCGCCACTGACGGGACCCCGATACCGAACAACGTCACTCTCATGGGGGTGCTCTCCTTCGCCGACTACATGAGGGTCGGCTTCGGTCCCACCTGGATAGAGCAGCCGTCCGGACCGGCGAAGGCCCACTACATCATCTACTTCGGCCTCGGGTCGAGCTTCGGCGAGGAGACCAACAAGACGAGCCTGGCGGCACGGCGCAAGCTCAAGGCGATCGCGATAGGCCCGATGCAGCCCAACTCCTAGGAGGAATGGCCCATGAGCAACGTGTATGACCTGCCCGAGATCGACGTGGCCGCCAACACGGCGGCATGTATTATCTCCCTCCCGGTGAGCCCCGGGAAGGCGTTTTACCCGGAGTGGGTCATCGTGCCGGACGACGTAGCCGAGCAGTTCATGATCGACGACGTCAAGGTGGGGAGGAACTCCCAGATGGTGGCGAGCGCCAGCTTCCCGGCCACGCTGTTCGCCGAGTCGGCGGCTCCGGATCGACTGGGGTGCGACCACATCCAGGGCGACCGCCGGCTCGTGCTGCAGGTCACCAACGTGAGCGACCGGGCGGCGAGGTGGAGGGGCAAGGTCGCGGGCCGTCACGAACCCTCGCCGGACAACGTGACGCCCAGGGGAGTGATCCTGGGGTTCGGCCAGACGGAGATCCCGGCGGGGAGTCCCGCGCAGCTGTCGGTGCAGACTCAGGTGCAGATGCGCCCGCGCCGGCTCCACGTGCCGCGGTACCTCCTCGAGGTGTTCTCGGTGGACGGGCTCTACGTGGGGCCCTACCTCGACCTGCCCCAGGGGTCCAAGGCGCGGCCGAGCGCGCTCACCCGCGAGAACCTCCTCGACCGCGGGCAGGTCGCGTTCGAGCCCTGCGACCTGGTGGGGAT
>Ga0187864_10004151_pt1 | contig 11489 bp, 3 predicted proteins | sample June2016WEW_11_4_FD_132985 | JGI IMG/M metagenome (GOLD analysis project Ga0187864, IMG submission 132985) | Peatland microbial communities from SPRUCE experiment site at the Marcell Experimental Forest, Minnesota, USA - June2016WEW_11_40 | ecosystem: Environmental > Terrestrial > Soil >... | reverse complement strand
CGAGGTCAGCGACGAGCAACTTGCTGCCGTCAAACTGACGACTGCCAAGTTCCACGGCGAATGGAACTACACCATCCGCCCCCGCAAGTAATTGATCAAGTTATTTTTTCGCGGCTCCTAAGAACCAGGTCATACCGGTCAGTCTGGCCCCGCAGCCGGGCGAGGGGCCGGGTGTGCTATACGGAACAAATACATTTCTGGCTATGTCTCAAGGATATTCCATTCTTCAGCAAAATGGCCACTATGGCCCCTACGCTCTCGTCCTCCAGACAATCCCCTACGCGGATGCGTACGCACCCGTGTTGGGCCTGGTGATAACCGCAGACCGGATCAAGCCGTTGGTCGACGCAGGCTTCTACGGCACGGGAACTCTGGTTTCAAATGCTCCTCCTACCGAGCCTGCTTTTACCGGCTTGCTGCTCTCTGTAGAAGGAAACAGCATGGACCTTGTGGTGGGCCATGATGCGACCGCGGCCTTCATGCAAGAGGACCCGGACGGAAACTTCCGCTTTCGGATTCTGGAACGCTTCGCTCTGCGATTGAAGGACTTCACTGCTGTCATCAGGCTCGAGTTCCAGTAAGACCTGGTGATCACATGCAATGGTATCGAGCCGGTGCGCGCGTCAGATAGGAGAGCAAGATGTGGCAGGCTGGGCTTTAATCGCTTACCTGTGAAGCTCTTGTCTCCTCGCAGCCGAGGGGTTAGCCATGCGCTTTGAGTACGACGGCATGGTGTTATGGTATGCAACGCCAGATGCGCCTGCGCCCACTGGCTCCGTGTCCGCTGCGCCCGAGAACGGTCAGGCGACGGTTTCCATCGCAGTAGCTGTTCAGCCACTCAGCGTCAGCAACACGGTCGAAGTTCGGTACCGGGTGAACGGCGGTTCGCCCGCGACCATCAATGCTGCGTCGCAGAAGCAGGATCTCGTTCGCAAGGTCCAGTACTTTTCCGCGCGGTTGCCTGCGTTTCAAGTTGGAGACCAGGTTGACTATATTGCGATTGCTCGGTCCCCCGGAAGGCAAGTACCTTCGCCGAACGACGCGGCGACGTTCCCGTCGGCTTTCAGCGTCGTGGCTGCCGGGGCTCAAAACCCAACCTCGGGTACGTCCGGCGCGCGGCCTGGTTCGTCGGGCAATCCGTCCCCTGCCACCGGTACCAAAGCGAGCACAGGCCCATACAAAGTCGAGGGCCACATTCTCTTCGAACACGGTTTACCCGCCAGCAGCATCACCGTGCGCGCTTACAACCGGGGGTTCGGCAACACGGCCAGCAAGCTAGGGGAAGTGACTACCGACGCGGCCGGCCACTACGCGCTCTCGTATAGCGCCGGCGCTGGCACCGTTAATCTTGAAGTGCGCGCCGTCGATGCGCAGGGGAAAGAGATCACACTCTGCGACACGCAATACGGCGCCGGCCCACACGAAGTGCTCAACCTTGTTGCCCCCATGAGCATTCGTCCTCTGGAACCGGAGTACCAGCGACTGACCGCGGACCTCCTTGTTCACGTCGGCAGCCTCGACAAACTCGGCAGCGCCCGCGAAGACGACGAACAGAAGGATCTTACGCTTCTTTCCGTCGCCACGGGCTGGGACGTTAGTCACATCGAGCTCGCTGCCAACGCCCACGCGCTCACCAGGCCGGCAGGTATTTCGCCGGACATCCTGTACGCTCTTTTTCGCGCGGGGCTGCCGACCGACAAGAATCAACTCGCTCGCGAAAGCATCGATGCGGTCGGACAGGCACTCAACGCAGCGAATGAAGCGGACATCGTCAAACTCGACAGCCAACACATTGCCGCGGCCGAGACCGCCTTTGAAAAATTTGCGCAGTCGACGCTCGTGGCGGGAAGCCCGACCGGAGCGGTATCCAGCTACAGCGAACTCCTGAGCAAATCCGGCCTGACTCCCGCTGAGCAAGCCACATTTGCCCGGCTGTACTTCGCCAGTGGAAATTCAGCGGAGGGGCTCTGGGAAAAGGCCCTCGCTCAGGGCATTCCCAAGAACAAAATCAGCATTCTGCAACTGCAAGGCAAACTCTTTTACCTGACTCTGAACAACGCGAGCCTGGCCGCAGCGCTGCAGCAAGAGATCGGCACCCTGGACCAACTTGCCCAGCTCGTCGACAGGGATCTGCACGAGCCGGAGCAGTGGGTAGCACGACTGAACAAGATCGCTGGCAACAACGAAAAGACTCTCGCCGCACTCATTCCCGCGACGTACGGCGGCGACACAACCGCGGACCGGCTCGACGCCTATGCCGGCGACCTGGCCCGCAGGGTGCGTTTGAGCTATCCAACGCATGTGATCGCGCGCATGGTTGAGAAAGGCGATCTGCACGCCGGCGACAAGCAAGCCGCGGCGCCGGCCGCTGTGTCGACGTTTCTGAAAAATGCCGCCCAGGCCGGTTTTGAGCTGGGAACCACGCCGGTCGACGCCGTCGTGGCCCACAATCAGACCGCCCTCTTCACCGGGATCAAGGCCGAGGACGCCGACGCCGTCGTGAAGCATGTCAAGATGCTGCACCGGCTCTACCAGATCACGCCCAGCGATGAGTCGCTCAAGAGCCTCCATGACATCGGCCTGACGTCGGCACACGACATCGCGACTCTGCCCCATGAGACGTTTCTTGGACGTTATGGCCATCTCTTCCCTTCTCTGGACGAGGCGAGATTGGTACACCGCAAGGCCCAGCAGGTCCATAGCATCGCCTTCAACTTTTTCTCCATGGCGCAGAGTCTGGCGACTTCTCCCGGGGTTTTTGCCATATCGCCCCCGGCGCAGCACCGCGAGGCCAGCAGGCAGAACCTCATCAAGCAATTCCCGACGATGGAGGGGCTGTTCGGGTCGCTGGACTTCTGCGAATGCGAAGATTGCCGCTCAGTGCTGAGTCCCGCAGCCTACCTCGTGGAGCTGTTTCAGTTCCTCGATCCGAACCGGACGCATTGGCACGCGTTCCTGACCAACTGGAGAGGAACGCACAACCAAACCCCTTACCCCTTTCGGGACCACCTCGAGGAGAAGAGCTATCTGACCGACTGGAGTAAACGAAATCCGGGTAAGCCGCACCCACGAACAGAAAAAACGCCCTACGAAGTCTTCATTGAGCGCCGCCCCGACCTGCCGAACCTACCGCTTACCTGCGCCAACACGAACACCGTGATGCCGTACATCGACATCGTCAACGAGATTCTCGAATACTTCGTCGTCCATAACGCGCTCGACGCCGACAGCGGCTATGATACGGGAGAGGCCACGTCGCCCGAGCTTCTGGCGGAGCCGGAAAACATCCTGCCCCTGGCCTATGACCACCTCAAGCAGGCGAAGTATCCCCTGACGCTGCCGTTCGACCTCTGGCTCGAAACCGTCCGGCGCTTCCTCAATCACTTCGATACGGAGTTCGCCGAGGTCCTGGAGGTTTTTCGCCCAACCGACGATCTCTATGCGCCGGCCACGAGCCCGAACGTCTATGGTCGAGCCAGCGTCTTTGTGGAGTCGCTCGGCCTGTCCCCTGCGGAGTACGCGATCTTCACGGATCCGGCGACATTGAACAACTGGTTTGCTCTTTATGGTTACGGCCATGCGGGCGAGGCGACGGCCGCGCTGGCCTCGGCGAAAACTCTAGCGCAAAAACTCGGAGTCAGTTACCGGGAGCTGATCGATCTCGTGACCACGGGCTTCGTCAATCCCGGCTTGAACGATCTGATCATCCTGCGAAAGCTGGCGGTGCCTGTCGAAGATGTCTTCCGCTACGAAAAAGGGCCTCATTACACGCCCTTCTCGGCCGACGAACGGGCAACATTCGAGAGACAACTGCATCTCAAGGCGGCTGCTCTCGATGCTGCGTCGTTCGACGCCAGGGCCTGGCTGGACAAGGCATGGCACGACGGAGATTTCAACCGGGTTCTGGTGCTGGCCGATCCCGACACGGGGTGCAGCTTCGACCAAACGATTCTGCGCCACGCCAACGGCTCCCCCGCGGACGCGGAAGTGTTTCTCCGGGTCAACCTGTTCGTGCGGCTTTGGAAGAAGCTGGGCTGGACCATCGAGGAAGTGGATCGAGCGCTGCAAGTGGCTTTGCCGCGTTACTCGCAACACTTGAGCCTGGCGCATATCGGCGCCGCTTTCAAGACCGCCCTGTTGTACCTCGCCCACCTCAAGGCGCTCGACAAGCACCTGGCCATCGGCACCCACGGCCGCCTGAAGCTCCTCACCCTGTGGGCCAACCTACCCACCGCGGGCAAGAATCCGCTGTATGAGCAGTTGTTCCTGAAACGCAGCATCCTGAAGGATGACCCGGTGTTCGAGGACCCGCTGGGCAATTATCTTGCGCGGCCGGACATTCTTCTCAAGGATCACCTGCTGGCCCTTCAGGCCGCCCTCAATCTCACGGCCGCCGACGTGGGTAACATCCTGGCCGATGCGGGACAAGATGTCAGTACGGCCGCGCTTTCGCTCGATAATGTTTCCTTGCTCTACCGCCACGGGCTGCTGGCCAAAGCGCTGAAATTGACTGTGGAGGAGCTGATTTCCTTGAAAGGGCTTTCAGGCCTCAACCCCTTCCAGGCCCTGAAAGCCGATCCGGTTTCGGTCCTGGACGACGACTATCCCTTTAGCCAGACCCTCCGATTCGTTGAGATCGCACGAATTGTCCATGAGGACGGTTTCAAAGTCGAGGATCTCGACTACCTCCTGCGGCACCGGTTCGATCCGGTCGGCAAGTATCGCCAGGATGCGAACACATTGCTCACGCTGGTGAAGTCTCTGGCGGCGGGACTGCGCTCGATTCAAACGGACCAAGCTCTGCCCATTGACCCGACCAGTCTAACCGACGACCTGCTCCAGCAGAAACTGGCCCTTGTCTTGCCCGCCGACGCGGTCGCGACCTTCATGGGCATGTGGACGGGGACCGTGCAAACGAGCGCCCAGCAACCAGGCGTTCCGCCGGCCAACCAGCTCGACGCCAATGCATTCAAGCAAACGCCGGCCGTCAGCGTCAGCTACGACGCCGTGCTCCAGGCCCAGCGCCTCACATATACGGGTGTGTTGCTTGACGCGCAGAGCACCCAGCTCCAGGCTGCGAACCCTTCGCCGCTGCTGGCCGCGCTCGTGGCCGGCGTGCTGGCGCAACAAAAAGCCTTCTACGATAAATACCTTTCCGCCTTTCTCCAGCCGGCCGACTACCAGAGTGTCTTTGCTCCCCTCGCCCCTGGACAGACTCTGGCGGCGAAACGGCAAACGCTCTTGCAGTTTTTCCTGCCATTCCTGCGACAGCAGCTCAACCTGCAATTCGTCGTCCAGACCCTGGCAACGACGCTCAGTGTGGATCCTGCGCTCGTCCAGACGCTCTTGACCAATCCTCTTCTGCTCAGTGAACCCGGTCCTGGCGTGCCCGGCAGACCGCTTCTGGACGCGTTCGTTCCCACGGTAGAAGCCGGTGTCAATGCATTGTTTTTTGCTTCCGCCGACGAATCGGGCGCCCCGCTGCCGGCAAGCTCGCAAACCCTCGCGGCTGTCGATTCCACGAACCAGAAGCCGTCCGGCGCCAACAGTGTCCATTTCGAGGGTTATTGCCAGGTTCCCTCATCCGGTCCGTATCGATTCTTCGCACAATTAGGAAAAAAAGGAGCGCAAGTCGCATTGGGATTCGATTTCTTACCCGATCCCCTCATCCAGGACGTAGCCGCCTCCGACGGGGCTGAGCTGAGCGCGGCAGTCGACCTGAAGGCAGGAGTGACCTATCACTTCACGTTTGACGCACGTAATCTTGGCGGTGGCGACGCCAGGCTTCTCGTCCAGGGGGAAACCCTGCCCAAGGACCAGCTCTCTCAGTTGACCCTCTACACGCAGTCCTCGGTGGAGCGCACGGGGCGCGCTCAGTTATTGCTCGCGAAGTGCTGGCAATTCATGCAGACGCTTGCCTTGAACGAACGCGAGCTGCGCTACCTCCTCAGCAATGCCAGCGACTTCGACGGTCTCAGCTTCAGTCAACTGCCTACGCGCTTCGAGGACGATTCGCCCGCCAAGGCGATGGCTCTGTTCAAGCAGTTCCTGCGCCTGGCGGACTACGCGCGATTGAAACGCGAGATCGCGGGAGGCGGCGACGACCTCATCGGCGTTTTCGAAAATGCCCGGCTCAACATGCCCGCTGCCAGCGATCCCGATCAGGCGACGAAGAAGATGATCGCCGATCTGTGCCAGCGGCTGGCCCAACTCAGCCGGCGCGACCTCGCCAACGTGCAGTCGGCGGTCGACCAACTCGGTTTTCGGGCGCAGTCAGCGGTATCGGGGAACGTGCTGACGGTCACGGCTGCCGATTTCCGACAGGAAAAAGGAATCGGAAGACTGTGGCACGCGCTGCGTCTTAGCGCCAAGCTCGGCGTTCCTGCCGAGACGGTCTCCCGCTGGGCCCGGCCGGCGCCGGACTTTGCGATTGCGCAGGATCTGCGCAACACGGTCAAGGCCCGCTACGCGCCGGAAGCTTGGCTCGCCCTGGCGCCGTCCATTTTCGACAAACTTCGCCAGCTCCGGCGCGACGCCCTCGTTGCCTGGATCGTGCAGCAGCGTGGCTTCGAGGACCGAGATCAACTCTTCGAGTACTTCCTGGTCGATCCCGGCATGGAGCCTGTCGTCCAGACTTCGCGCTTGCGCCTCGCCATCTCTTCCGTGCAAACGTTCGTGCAGAGGTGTCTCTTGAACCTCGAAGCCGAAGTTCAACCTTCTGCGCTCGACGCAGAGCAGTGGCAATGGATGAAGCGCTATCGCGTCTGGCAGGCCAATCGGGAGATTTTTCTGTTCCCCGAGAACTGGCTGGAACCCGAGTTCCGCGACGACAAGACCGAGCCATTCGAGGAGCTCGAGGGCACTCTCCTTCAGGGCGACATCACCAATGATCTCGCTGAAGATGCGTTCTTTACTTATCTCAAGAGGCTGGAAGAGATCGCCCGGCTGGAAATCGTCACCTTCTGTTGTGACGAGAAGGCCGAGGATCCCGCATCGAATCAGTTCCATGTCATCGGCCGGACGCACAACTCGCCGCACAAATACTTCTATCGCCGCTACGCGCACCAGATGTGGACACCCTGGGAGTCTGTCACGCCCCAGATCGATGGCGACCACGTCGTCGCTGTCATGTGGCGCGAGCGCCTGAACCTCTTCTGGCTCACGTTCGTCCACCAAGCCAACCCTGACGGCGGCGATGATTCCCAGGGCCAAGGTGATTCCCAGGGCCAAGATGATTCCCAGGGGCAATCGGGAATGAAAGTCACGGATTACACGCTCGGAGGGCTGTCGCATGCCGTGAAATCGAGTGTCGTCGTGACCAAGGCCCTGCAGGTCCAGTTGAATTGGAGCGAGTACTTCCAGGGGACGTGGACGACGCCTGCATCGAGCGGTTCAGCAAATCCAATAACGGCCACCGTGGACGCCGGCTTCGACAATAGCCATGTCTTTATTCATGCCACCGTGGAACCCGAAGACGGCGCAGATGTAGCGACAATCCACGTGCATTTCCCCGCGGCCTATCCGCCGCCCGAACATGTGTCAATGAATTTCCCCCTAATAGGGCGAATTGAATGGGTCGTACAGCCACCCCCTCGTCCCATTGATCTGGCCTTCCGAGTGGTCAGCAAGAATAGCCCGCCCGAGCCGATCAACGGACGTGCGCCGTCTTATCCACCCTACCCACTTGAGGGCCTGGCGACCACGCATTTTGGCGGGTTGATTCCACTACTGGTCTCGTATGTGGAGTCGGTTCAAAGCAGCGACGGCCGACGATCCAAAGTGACGAGAGTCACGAGAGGGATCCTTCAGCTTTGGGGCCAGGGCGCGGGCCTCAGCCACGTACTCACGACATGCTCTACTCCCGGGCACGCGGACACACCGGAGATCAGCGCGCTGGTTACTCCATTTTTCTACCAGGATCGCCAAAACGCCTTTTATGTAGAACCGTCCCTGAGGGAAAGCACGATACACGGTTGGAATCATTGGGCAATTCCACACCCCGTCCACTCGTCCGCGGCCAGTCATGGCGGCAAGAAACACAGGATCGTCGCCGCCGTCCCGCGTCACGCACCCCGTAAAGCCCACCGCGCTGGAAGTCCCGCGTTCCGCGGTAAGATTGCACACGGCGCGCGCTTCCACATCCAGGGCACGGGAGACCACTGATGACCGATCCACGCTCGACGAAGTTTCACGGGTACTACGACGCCCGGGTTCGGGCTCACCAAGTCTACAAGCCGAAGGTTGGTTGGAGAGCGCTCAAGCACTCCAATCAGATCAAGACCGAGGAAAAACACCTTTTTTATTACTTCTACTTGCACGCGCATCCTTTCGTCGCCGAGCTGGTGGCCAGGCTCATTCAACGTTCAGTCCCCGGCTTACTGGGCGCGGACACGGAATACCATCGCAAGCGGGACGGCACGCTGGAGCCGCTCAAGGACGCTCACGGAAAAGTGCACACGCTCGCGGACGGCACGCCCATACCCAGACCCGTGCTGTATGAGGAGCTCTTCAGCCATACGAGCTACAATCCCTCGAGTCTGGTGGGGCAGCCTTATCCGGTGAAGGATCTCGACTTCACCTCCAGCGGCGCCTACTCGGTTTACAACTGGGAGCTGTTTTATCATATACCGCTCACGATCGCCGTCCACCTCAGCCAGAACCAGCGCTTCGAAGAGGCACAGAGATGGTTCCACTACATTTTCGACCCCACGGATGATAGTGACGGGCCAACGCCCGAGCGCTTCTGGAAGGTGAAGCCGTTCCAGTACACCGATGTCAAGTCAATCGAGCAGACACTCGTCAATCTGTCGACAGGCACGGATCCCGTTCTCCACCAGGACACGATCAATAGCATCGGGGCCTGGACGAACGATCCCTTTCGCCCGTTCCTGGTTGCGCGTTATCGGCAGACCGCTTTCATGTTCAAGACCGTGATGGCCTACCTCGACAATCTCATCACCTGGGGCGACAGTTTGTTCTCGCAATACACCGGCGAAACCATCAACGAAGCCGCGCAGCTCTACATTCTGGCCGCACATACCCTGGGCCGGAAACCGCAAGCGGTGCCGAGTAAGGGCTCGGAGCGCCCGCAAACCTACGCCCAACTGCGCGCTCATCTGGACCAGTTCGGCAACGCGCTCGTCGACCTGGAGACCGCGGTCCCGTTCGACGCCACTCCTCACCCGCACGAGCCACCGAAATCCCGGAAGAGCCATTCGCTGGCTGGCATAGGCAAGGCGCTCTACTTCTGCGTACCGCGCAACGACAAGCTCCTCCAGTACTGGGACACGGTTGCCGATCGCTTGTTCAAGATCCGCAACAGCCTCAACATCCAGGGAATTTTCCAGCGCGTCCCTCTTTTCGAGCCGCCCATCGATCCTGCCATGCTCGTCCGGGCGGCGGCGGCCGGCCTCGACGTCAGCGCCATCGTGAGCGGCCTGAATCAGCCCTTGCCGCTGGTTCGCTTTCAATACCTGGTGCAAAAGGCGGCGGAAATCTGCCAGGAAGTCAAGTCGCTGGGCGGCAACCTCCTCGCCGCCATGGAAAAGCACGACAACGAGGCCCTGTCGATCCTCCGCGCCAAGCACGAGACGGCGATCCTGAAGTTGACGGAGACCGTCAAGTACTCGGCGTGGCAGGAAGCAATCAAGAATCGCGAGGGACTCAATCAATCTATCAAGAACGCGGCGGCCCGCTATGTCTACTACGAGCGCCAGCTCAACAAGAAACAAAGTGAGATTGCCATTCCCTCCTTGGATCCGCTGGATGCCGAGGGGCTGGCGAAGATGAAGTTCAGCGCCAGCGAGCCCAGCATCGCTCCCCGTGATATCGATGTTGATATCGCAAAGGACCTTGGTGACTCTGGCGGCTACATCATGAGCAGCCATGAAGCGGACGAAATGAACAGTTTATGGCTTGCACATGACATTCAGGAAGGCGTGCAGATTAGTAGAGCGTTGGGCGTGGGCTTACGGCCGATACCTAACACGAAGGTCAAAGTGCAGTTTTGGGGGCTCGGTGCTGACCTATCGTTGCCTGGCGGCCTGGTGTTGGCAGACTTGATGGAGTCCGCGGCAGACATAGCCAGCGCCATAGCGGATCACTACTCTTACGAAGCGGGCAAAGCCGGGAAGGTTGCGTCGTACGCTCGGCGCCAGCAGGACTGGGAGTACCAGAGCAATCTGGCGGCAGGGGAGCTCAATCAGCTTTACAAGCAGCTCCGCGCGGCTGAGATTCGTGAAGCCATGGCGAAGGCTGAATGGAAGAACCATCAGACACAAATCAAGCAAGCCGAGGAGATCGAGCACTTCCTCACCGACGACCCCAAAGGCAAGATGACGAACCAGGCCTTCTATGCCTGGATGAAACGCGAGGTTAAAGGGCTTTATGGCCAGAGCTTCCAGTTCGCTTTCGACATCGCCCGCAAGGCCGAGCGCGCCCTCCAGCAAGAGCTCGGCGACCCCAGCCTCTCCTTCATCGAGTACGGTTACCTCGCCGGCAAGGAAGGACTGCTGGCAGGAGAAAAGCTCTATCAGGACATCAAGCGGATGGAGATGGCGTATGTCGAGCAGAATCAGCGGGAATACGAGCTCACGAAACACGTGAGCTTGGTCCAGGTCAATCCCATGGCCCTCCTCCAGTTGCGCGCGACCGGATCCTGCACCGTGACTCTTGCCGAGGAACTCTTCGACTTCGATTGTCCGGGTCACTATTTCCGGCGCATCAAATCGGTCGCCGTCAGTATTCCGTGCGTCGTGGGCCCTTACACGACTGTAAATTGCCGGTTGACCCTGCTGAAGAGTTCCATCCGCATCAACACGCTTCCAGGCGATAACGGCTACCCCCGCACCGACGCCGACGACCCCCGGTTCAGCGATTTCTTCGGCAGCGTACAGTCCATCGTGACAAGCTCGGCGCAGAGCGACAGCGGCTTGTTCGAGACCAATCTGCACGACGAGCGCAAACTGCCTTTCGAATGGTCGGGCACCGTGAGTCAATGGCAGTTGGACATACCGGCTGACGTGCGTCAATTCGATTTTGACACGATTGCCGATGTCATCCTGCACTTACGCTACACCGCCCGCGAAGGCGGAGACGAGCTGCGCAAGAGTGCCGTCACGAATCTGAAAGACTGCATCGACACCGGGCAGACGGCAGGCTCGGTTCGGCTCTTTTCCCTGCGACGTGAGTTTCCCAGTGATTGGGCGAAATTCACCGGCGTCAAGCTGGGCGGCACGACCACGCTTGCGCCACTCGCGTTCACGCTACGCCCCGAGCATTATCCCTTCTGGAGCCAGGGAAGATTGGAAGCGGTCCTGGGCCTGCAGATGTTTGCGGAGACAGCGAATGATGTGCAAGTCTTCGCACTAGCCCTGAATCAAGCGTGATATATAACCCGGAGGGCAAGATTTCTCAAGAAAAGCTTGAAAACCCCGCAGGTTTTTGGAATAATGTAGAAGAGAACACGGTCTCATTATTCCAAAACAAGG
>Ga0187864_10004149_pt1 | contig 11496 bp, 9 predicted proteins | sample June2016WEW_11_4_FD_132985 | JGI IMG/M metagenome (GOLD analysis project Ga0187864, IMG submission 132985) | Peatland microbial communities from SPRUCE experiment site at the Marcell Experimental Forest, Minnesota, USA - June2016WEW_11_40 | ecosystem: Environmental > Terrestrial > Soil >... | reverse complement strand
TCGCAGTTGAATGAATGCCTACTTACTGAATCCCGCCGCGGTAAGCAGGTCGTCGTTGTGATTGATGAAGCCCAAAATCTCTCCGACGAAGCACTCGAACTCCTCCGGATGCTGTCTAATTTCGAGACACCACACCAAAAACTCATGCAGATCATTTTGGCAGGACAACCTCAACTCGCGGAGAAGCTGGCATCGCCAAATCTAGTTCAGCTTCGGCAGCGGATTTCGATTGTTGCCCGCCTAAAACCGCTTACTCTACAGGAAACGAATCTATATGTGGGCCACCGCTTAGGAATAGCCGGATACGACTTCCGCGCACCTCTTTTTACTCGAGGTGCCGGAGCCATAATCGCAGAGCACAGTGAAGGAATTCCGCGCAACATCAACAATATCTGCTTTAACGCCCTGTCGCTGGGGTGCGCTTTAAAGAGGAAGCCGATCGATGAGGAGATAATCCGCGAGGTCATGGGCGACTTGGATCTTGGTTCCGAGAATGGGATGGCGATGACCATCCACGAGCCAAAGAAATCAGCCCTCAAGGCTCCAGCGGCTCTCGCCAACGCTGGTATGAGGACTCATGGCCGGGCTTGGCGATCGAAATGCGCTACTGTGGCGATGCTTCTGCTGATGCTAATGTGGCCTATAGGCGTGCGCCAGCGAGATACGAAAGTATTTGCGTCACAGACTTCACCAGCAGCCGCGACAAATGCTGCTCACTCTTCGTCACGAATCCTTTCGGTTTCCCCGAGCGCCCCTGATTCCCAAGCCCGGACTACGGCAGCAAGGAATTCACCTGCACCGAAAAGCCCAGCTCCCGAAACTGGTCGTTCCAACGTTATCCTCGGCCCTCGCACTGCAACTCTGTCCACACGATCTGTGGAACCACATGTTACAGAGACTAGCACCATGAACTCAGAAATCGATCCCAGTGAGTTGTGGGAGGAAGTTAGAAACGGGAGTACGAGCGCGGAAGTCGCGCTTGCAAGTCTGTATCTTGACGGAGTTGTAGTACCGCAAAGCTGCCAGCAAACTCAGGTGCTCTTATTGGCGGCGCGAAAAAAGGGAAACAATGGTGCCGAGAATCTCTTAGCCACCTACGAGAAGCGCTGCCAATGATCTCAGATCAAAGGTCGAGCCCTGCAGTGATTCGCGAAGAGTGGAGACTGTGCAAAGAATGGTGCAGGGGGGACAAATGAATAGAACAAATCGAGGAAACGCTGCTCTGGGGATTCTGCTGCTGTTCGCTGTGGGTACCCTTTCTGGGCAAGTGGTCATCGCGGGCAAGAAAGAGCCAACTCTTGCGAGTAGTGAGTCCTCGGCAAACTCCGCCGGTGAGACCAACCCTGCACTGCAAAAACGAGGTTGGCGCTACACTATCCACCCAAGCGACACCCTTCAACTTACGTTTCCGCTCACGCCGGAATTCAACCAGACCATCATCGTGCAACCAGACGGATTCATCAGCCTCTTCGGTGTAGGGAACTTGTTGGCGATGGGACAGACATTGCCGGAGCTTACCGAGTTGTTGAAGAAAACGTACGGCAAGACGCTCCGTGACCCCGTGATCTTCGTCGATGCAAAAGACTTCGAAAAACCGTATTTCATCGTTGGCGGACAAGTAGGCAAGCCCGGCAAATTTGACTGGCGCGGAGAAGTCACGGTCACGCAGGCGGTAGCCCTCGCCGGCGGCTTTTTGGATACCGCTAAGCACTCGCAGGTGCTTTTCTTTCGGCGGGTTTCAGATGAGTGGGCGGAAGCCAAGGTAATCAATGTCAAGCAAATGTTCAACGCAAAGAACCTACGCGAAGATCCCGTGCTGCGACCGGGGGACATGCTCTACATACCCAAGAATGCAATTTCCAAAATCAAGCCGTTTATTCCGCTTCCGACGGTGGGTATGTATTCCAACCCATTCTAAGGAAGCAGACGGATGGAAGCCAAATGAGCGAAACAACTTTTCTCAGTACACACAGCGACAGAACGCCTGAGGTGAGCCTTCGGGATGTGTTGTCACCACTGTTCCGCCAGCGCCGCCTTTTTATGCTTTCCTTTTGCGGCATTTTGCTGGGCGCTATTCTCGCCGCGGTGCTGCTGCCTAGCCAGTACGAAGCACAGATGGAAATTCTGGTAAAGCGCGAGCGCGTCGACCCTGTTGTAACCACAGAGGCTACCACCCAGATGTCACAACCAGCTCCGCCCGTAACCGAAGAGGAAATCAACTCTGAGGTCGAGTTACTCAAGAGCCGTGACCTGCTGGAGAAAGTTGTTCTTGCCAACAGACTTCAGGAGCGGCACCCAAATTGGCTCGCAGCTCTGTTGCCAAAGCAAGACAACGATACCCTGGTTTCCGGAGCGGTAGATCGACTTAGCAAGAAATTGAAAGTCGAGGCTCTGAAAAAGACAAACCTGATCCAAGTTAGTTACCAATCGCCCGACCCGCAGCTTTCGTATCGGGTACTGAATACCCTAGCCAATCTCTACACGTTGAAGCATCTGGCTGTCCACCGGCCGCCAGGGGCGTTCGATTTCTTCCAGCAGGAGACAGAACAATACCAAAAAGGTCTTGCGGAAGCCGAGATGCGACTAGGCCGCTTTGGCAAAGAGCAAGGAGTGGCTTTCGCTCAAACGGAGCGAGATCTGGCGCTGCAAAAGCTGAGTGAGTTCGACGCGACACTTCACCAAACTGAAGCGGGCATCCCGGAGACTCAGCGCCGGATCAGCGACCTCGAAGCACAGTTGGAAGTAACCCCGCCGCGGCAGAACACCACGGTGAAAGCCGCCGACAATAGTGCTGTTTTACAGGTTCTCGAAGCTGCGCTTTCTGCGCTTGAGCTAAAGCATACTGATATGGTGGCGCATTTCCAACCTGACTATCGCCCGCTCCAAGATCTGGAGATGCAGATTGCGCAGACGCGCAAACAGATAACGCAAACAAAGGACGCACCGTTGCACGAGGACACCACCGATGTGAACCCGGCTTACCTATGGCTGACAGAGGAATTGGTCAAATCCAAGGCAGACCTGGCGACCTTACAGGCAAGAGCCGCAGCCACTTCTCGGAATGTCCAACTCTACCGCCAGATGGCGCTCGACTTCGGGCAGAAACAGATCGAACAAGAAGATCTTATTCGCGACGCGAAGGTCGAGGAAGGCAACTTTCTTCTTTACATTAACAAACGAGAAGAAGCGCGAATCTCGGATGCGCTAGACAGCAAACACATCGTGAATGTAGCCATCGCAGAGGCCCCCACTGTTCCCGCGTTACCAACGCACTCGCGTTGGCTGTTGGTGCTTTTGGGCACATTGGCGGCGTGCACGGTGAGCACAGGAGCGGCATTTGTCGCTGATCACTTCGATCCTTCGCTGCGTACTGCAGATGAAGTGAGGCAGGTGCTGCGGATCCCCATACTGGCAGCTCTTCCGAAACGAAACGTAGGTTAGTGTAATGTTTCTTGACCACTACACCATGAGCGTGCTCCGCACGGTGCGCGTCGTTCCGAATCAAACGCTTTACCAAATCAGTATCGAGAATCTTGGGTAGTACGACAACGCAACCCTGGGGAAGATCCGTGAACTTAATCCGTGGCTGAGCAATCACGCCTACATCCAGTCCGGCTGGGAAATTCGCAGGCCTCGTTTGGACTGAGGTCAACGGTAATGCGCATCCCACGTTAGAAAAGGCAACGAATTCTTTAGCTTTAAAGGGGGATAAGCATGAGCAGAAATTTTGAATTGCTGCAAGAAGCGGGAATGGGACCGCAGAGTTCTCCTCCAGGCCTTCAGGGCTCGTCATTGCCCGAGGTTTTGAGTAGCCGAGACGCACGCCGAAATGGCACTCCTTTTGATCTCGATCTTTACGCGAGGGCCGAATACCTGAAGCTGGTGCGGCGCCTGTTCTTGGAGCAAACGGAAAAGACTCCACGCGCTGTTGTATTCGCCGGCATCGACGACGGTAGTGGCTCTAGTCGCATCTGTGCCGCCGTGGCTGAAGTACTTTCCGTTGAGGTCCGACAGAACGTTTGTGTGGTGGACGCCAATCCGCAATCAACTTTTTGGTCTCGGTTAGCCGGGGACAGCAATCATCGAGCCGTCACGGCCGATTTGCTCCAGGAAGGTTCTGTTCGCGATCTCGTGCAGCAGCTCCAACCCGAGAAGTTCTGGTTCCTTGCATGCAGAACCCTGGCAGCGGACGGCCTTTTGAGGTCCGACCTGCTGAGGGCTCGTTTCCTGGAGCTTCGTAAGGTGTTTGAGTACGTTCTTGTTGATGTGCCGCCGGTGGCACTCGACTCGACTTCAGCGTTGTTAGCCTCGCTTACAGACGGGCTCGTCTTAGTGGTGGAGGCAAACTTGACTCGGCGCGAAGTCGCACGCAAAGTGAAGGAAACCCTGGAATCGGCCCATGTGCAGCTGCTGGGTGCGGTTTTGAACAATCGGACTTTTCCGATTCCGGAAACAATCTACCGCAACATTTGATGTGCGGCAGGTATGAGAAACAATGATTTCGGTCGGGAACTTTAGCGACGAGACCCAAAAGGGAAGTCGCGGGAATGTGACTCAGAGCGCGAAGCTGTGAGTAGCGTACAACAACTTAGCCGCACGCCTTCGGCGATGCTTTCCCCCCACCCGTTTGATCGAGCTGACCTACTGGTATGCCGTTCAAACACGTGCTCGGCACAAGAAGAAAGTGGCAACGAAACTCCAAGAAAAGGGCCCTATTACCTTTCTGCCGCTCGTTACCCAGACACACCGCTGGAGTGACAGGCGTAAGGTTATAGAGCTGCCGCTTTTTCCTTGCTATGCGTTTGGCCGCCTATCTAGCCTCCTCTGTGGAGATGCGTCTTTCAGCGTTACAAACCCAGGTGTGCTCAGCATTGTTGGTGCTCGCGGCATGGGTACTCCGATTCCTCTGAGCGTAACGAACTCTCCGATTGTTTCTTCTGTCTCGGTGCGAGATCAAAATTTAGGGCATTCCTTCCAATGACAGCTCTTCGCCGTCAACTTCTCGTCAAAGCTGCCAAGCTGTATGACTTGGCGATAATGTCTTTCTCTTTTGGACTGGCCGCAGTATTCGTCGCACACCAAACTGCCACAGTCTCCTTTGCGGACTTTCTCGCCGTGCGCGTTAAGGTCAAAAACTTTATTTTATTCGCTGGGTTCCTCCTCGTTTGGAATATCATCTTCCGCTTTTTCCACCTATATGATTCCAGGCGACTATCCGTCCAAAAGGACGAGGTTATCGACATCGTCAAGGCGACCACTCTTGGAGTCGGCTTTGTTTGCATCGCTGCGTTCCTCCTCAGATTGGAGATGGTTACTCCTTTGTTCGTACTGGCGTTGTGGTTCATTGGTAGTGCAACGCTCGTCTCAAGCAGGCTTGTTGCCAGGTATCTGCTGTCGCAAGTCAGGGTCCGAGGTCGAAACCTGCGCGAGATGGTCATAGTCGGTACAAATCCTCGCGCCGTTCTCTTTGCGCGAAAAATCCAAGCAAGTCCTATACTTGGCTACCGCGTTCTTGGGTTTGTCGACCAGGAGTGGGAAGGGATGGCGGAGTTTCGCAAGGGAGGGTATCCACTGGCATCCGATTTCGAGAAGTTTCCGTTTCTCCTCAGGGAACGAGTCGTCGACGAGGTAGTTCTCGCGCTGCCGATGAAATCCTTGTACCTTCAGGCGTCGCGCGTCGCTGCTCTTTGCGAGGAGCAGGGCGTTATAGTGCGGGTGCTCTCCAATATTTTCAATCTGCGCCTGGCACAGTCGAAGGCCGGAGAGTTCGAAGGCGAGGCCGTTATAACACTTTCCAGCGGGTCGCCGGAAAATTGGCAGCGCCTCCTCAAGCGCGCCTTGGATGTCTCGCTCGCCCTGGTGGCGATGCTGCTGATGTCGCCCCTGTTCTTGCTAGCGACACTGATCGTCAAGCTTACATCGCCCGGGCCGATCTTCTTCGTTCAGGAGCGCGTCGGCCTCAACAAGAGAAGATTTCGCCTGTACAAGTTCCGGACCATGGTGGCGGATGCAGAAGGGCGGCAACGGGAGATCGAGTGCCTGAACGAGGCGAGCGGGCCAGTGTTCAAGATCAGAAATGATCCGCGCGTCACGCCCGCGGGGAGGTTCCTGAGAAAGATGAGCATTGATGAGCTTCCGCAGATCTTCAACGTCCTGAAGGGCGACATGAGCTTGGTCGGTCCCCGACCGCTTCCCCTGCGTGATTACCAGGGATTCGATCAGGACTGGCAGCGCCGTCGCTTCAGCGTCCGCCCCGGCATTACCTGCCTGTGGCAAATTACCGGCCGAAGTTCCATCCCCTTCGAAAAATGGATGGAACTCGACATGGAATACATCGATCACTGGTCGCTCGGGCTCGACTTCAAGATCTTGGCGAAGACCATTCCCGCCGTTCTGAAAGGAGCCGGCGCCGCGTGAATCTTGCTTCCAATTGCGCCAGCTTGAAGCGCGGCACGTTGCTCCTGGCACGAAGTCCACGCAAACAGCGCAGTGACCTGACTCGCCTCGAACGCGCACCCGCATCTGCCTCGCGAAGGAAAAGGTCGGCGATTCGAGCCCTTGAGGATGAAACCTATGCCTGAACAAATAAACTCTTGCCTCGGGCAGGTAGATGTTGCCGAGAGAGACAAGGCCCCAACTAAGGATTCTGCTCATGGCCAGAGCCTCTCGCATTTTCTCCGCCTGCTCTTCAGGTTGCTTGACGAGAACGGAATTCGGTACTGCGTACTGCATACCTGGGAAGGACTACCAGACGTTCTGCCCAGCGACCTGGACTTGGCTGTCCATCCGCGAGATCGAGCGCGGTTGTCGTCTGTCTTCCAGGGCCTGCTCGATAAGGGCTACCAGCCCGTACAGTGTTGCCACCACGCGGGAGGCCACACTTTCGACTTCGTATGGTTTGAGGCGCGAGGGATGCGGTCCGTCAGCGTCGATGTCGCCTCTGAAAATCGACAAGGGCGCCTGATCCTGATGCGCGGAGAGGACATGGTCCTCGGGCGCCTGCGAGCAAACGGCTTTTGGATAGCCGACCCAGCAGTTGAGTTCGCCTACCTGCTAGTCAAGAAGACCCTCAAGCGCCGCTTGCCAAACCCACAGGCAGAACGTTTGAAGATTCTTGTCAATGAAATCGGCTGTGCTCAAGCGCAGAAAATAGCCGGTGATCTTTTTGGCCAGCGATGGAAAGAGCGAGTTATCGAGGCCTGCAAGGGCGGAAGCCTCGGTGGCCTTCTCGGTGATCTCAGGAAGCGCCTCTGGTTAACAAGACTTACAAAAGATCCCCTGAACCCCCTCCGCTACCTCCTTGGCGAGGTACCACGTTTCATCGGCCGGTCGCTCAGGCCTGTCGGGCTCTTTGTTGTCATCCTAGGGCCCGACGGTGTCGGCAAAAGCACCCTTGTCGGGAGAATCGGCGAATCCCTCGCGTCGACCGCCTTCAGACGATGCCGAATCTTCCATTGGCGTCCCATGGTGATTGCGCCACAGAAGGAAACCGGGATGCCGGTCACTGATCCTCATGACCAGCCCCCCAGGGGAGTGTTGGGGTCCATCCTGGCCCTTTTTGGCATCCTTCTGGATTACTGGCTTGGCTTCATATTCATCCTTCGACCCATTCTTACTCGGGCGGGCCTTGTTATCTTCGATCGCTACTACCATGATCTGCTCATTGATCCTTTACGTTACCGCTACGGCGGACCGATGTGGCTGGCGAAGTTCCTCGGTCGGTTTGTTCCTCCGCCTGACTTGCTGTTTCTGGTCTTAGATGCTGGGGACGAGGTTATTTTCTCTCGCAAGCGTGAAGTCCCGCCGGAAGAGTTGCGGCGTCAGCGGGAAGGCTATCGGCAGTTCACAGCTGGCGTTGAGAGAGCCACCCTGATCAAGACGGATCGGGGAATTGAGCCAACCGTGGCAGAGGCAAGTCGGGTCATCGTTGAATTTCTGACTCAGCGCTTCCAGCGCCGCCACGCACGTTGGCTTGCTACATCTTGTTGAGCTACTAATCCGGCAAATGCAGCTCAACGCTGACAAATCTCCCATGAACGATGTGCTCCGAAAAGCAATTCACCAGTTCGCCGCATCCGGCAACCATGGCGCTGCGCCCCCGGGAAACGAGTTGCAACCCGGCGATCCTCCGGCAAGTGTCGTGGTCTCCCTAAACCCATCTGACAGCACTAGGAATGATCTCGGCAGCCAGGGGTATACGTGCGCTCGTAGTTTTGTTGCCCTACCCTCCATTACTTCCGCGCGCTGGCTCTTTCCTTTGGGAAACCGTCGTTGCGCACATGATGGACTCCAGATTTACAAGCCCTTTGCAAGAGGCGCACGGGTTCTAAAGGGTTTGTTCGCGGCAGTGGTGACGGCAGGCTGCCAAGGTCTGGCGCCGCATCGGGTGCTCGTCGCCTCCCGGGGCCCCTTGCCCCTGGAGGTTTTGGTACGAGAAGTCACGGGCGAGTGCCAGCCGGTCTTTTCCCTGTCGCTGGGGACCGCATTGCGTTTTCGAAAGTTAACCGTACAGGTGATGCGTCCTGATGGCGAAATCCTGGGATACATCAAGCTCCCGCTCACGGACGCGGCGGTCGAGCGTGTACGCCATGAAGCAGAAACCTTGAATCATCTGTGTAGCTTCCCCGCCTTACGCTCCCACATCCCGCGAGTGCTTTACTCCGGTGAATGGGGGGATGGCACCATCCTGTTCCAATCGGGAGGCCCCCCCCAGCCTGGACACGTCCGGTTTACCCGCCAGTGCGAGCAGTTTTTGCAGCTCCTCTGGGGGATTCGCACTTCCGAAAAGCCTGGACACGCTCTGTGGGAGGAAGTCGCCGCGCGCTGGCGTAAAGCAGAGCCAAGCCTCGCATCTGGCTGGCAAGCTTTGGGCGAGGCTACCCTCGCGAGGGCCAAGCGAGAGCTTGACGGCGTAATGGTCCTGTGCGGTGCCGCACACGGCGATTTCGCTCCGTGGAATATGCGCGTGGGAGACGGGGGGATTTACGTCTTTGACTGGGAATTCGCTTCCTGGGAGGCGCCGACGCTATGGGACATCTTCCACTTCAAGACTCAAGTGGCCGCTTTGCTGAACAAAAGGAATGATATGCACACTTCAGGGGACCGCCGCCCGGGTGAAAGAGCTTCCTTTCTGCTTTATCTCTTGAATTCAGCGTGCCAGCTCTTTGACGAGGAGAGTCCCTCCCGTGGCGTAGGGCTTGAATTCCGCCGCCAACTGCTCGCGAAGCAACTAGGGGGGTAATATCGTGGCTTCATTGACCGTGTCAGAGGCTCCCCCTTCTGCGCCCACTCGAGCCCGTGATTATTGGTCGCGCGGACTGCCGTGGGCGAAGAAGGGTAGTCTGGCGCTTTTGGACCAAGGGCTTATCTCGGGGTCAAACTTCCTGGTCGGCATTCTGCTAGCCCGTTGGTTGGTTCCCGAACAATACGGAGCGTACGCGTTGGCGTTTTCGATTTTTCTCTTCGCTTCCGGATTTCACAACGCCCTATTACTGGAACCTATGAGTGTTTTTGGGCCCGCATCTTACGGCAAATGCCTTCCTGCCTACGTTGGCAAGCTGCTCAGACTGCACTTTGTTCTAGCTTTTTTTCTGGCCGGTCTCGTGGTCGCAGGCATCGCCGTCCTTCACTATTTCACCGCAGATCGAGCTCTCACATCGGCCTTATGGGGCGTCTGTTTTGCCGCTCCCTTGATCCTGTTTTTCTGGTTGTGTCGCCGGGCAGCCTACATTAAACTAGCTCCCAGTTTGGCTGCTCGGGGTGCTTCAGCCTACTTTTTTGTCCTGATCTACCTCTTATTGCTCATCAAAACCGTGGGTTGGCTATCCGGCTTCACGGCTTTTCTCATTCAGTCGCTTGCCGCCACTGTGGCCGCAATGGTGTTGCTTGCTTCCCTTAGGTCACAGCTCGATTCCCAAACCGGCCCTTCTACTTCGGCGGTCGTACGCCAGCACTGGCGATACGGGCGTTGGGCCGTGGCGACACAATTTGTCTATTGGCTGTCCGGCAATGCGTACTACGTCCTCGTTGCAACGTTCCTCCCAATGAAAGACGTAGCTGCCTTGCGGGCTCTGCAAAACTTCAATTTGCCCTTTGGTCAATTCCTCAGCGCGGTCAGCTTGCTGCTGCTTCCCTGGGCTTCTGCGCGATTTGCAGAGGAGGGCCGGGTCGGCTTTCAGCACCGAATCCGGCAAATCACCGTCTTGTTTGTGGCGGTGGCGTCTACCTATTACGCCGTTCTTTGGTGGTTCGGCGGCAGGATCATGGCAATCCTCTATGCCGGACGATACAACGACTTCGCGTATCTGCTCACGCTCGTGGCCGCGCCTGTCGTAGTACTCGCAGCTTCGCAGGGAAGCATGATCGCTGTTCAAGCCATGCAATTCCCGGCAGAGATATTCTTCGCCTACACGCTCGCGGGTGCCGTCACGATTGTGGCGGGGATACCTCTCACGCGCACCTGGGGCCTGCCTGGCGCCGCAGTCGGGATCCTGATTTCCTACTTCACTTTCTTTGTCGGTATTTCATATCGCTGTCGAGCAAGACTCAGAGAACCATTGGGCAATGGAGCCGCCTGGACCTAACTCCGACGCCAAGTGGCGGACGCTAAATCCCCTACAGCGTTTTGAGTGCGGTTTAACAACCGCCTAGCGAGGTATATGACTTCCCCTGAACTAAGTATGGCTCCTTCAAGCCGCGTGGAAAACCTTCCGGCGACGGCCAGGAGGTTGGTCTACCTTTCACCTGCTTCCGCACCCTACCATGTCCCTGTATATGAAACGCTCTATCGGTGTATTGGAGAGGGCTTCACCGTCGTGATGCTCCGGCACCCGCGTCTTGATATCTCCCGAGTTGCGCTCGGTATGGGCACGTTCCCCCGCCGGATAATCAACGGCCACTCGTTTCACCTCTCGCGCTTGCATGATGAAGGCCGCGAGACCCCATTATGGATCGTCTGGTCCCCTTCGCTTCCGTTGGTTCTTCGGTCCTTAAAGCCGGAGGTGGTGATCAGCAACAACTTCAGCCTCTGGACGCTTACATCCATATTGATGGGGTATCCCACGGTTCTCGTTTGGGAAGGAACCCGGCACACGGAACGTACAGTGCAGCCTTGGCGAATGCGCCTACGCAGGTGGATCGCAAGGCGGGCAAAGGCTTTCGTAGTCAACGGAGCTCTGTCGCGCAGCTACCTCATGGATGTAGTCGGGGTCCCGGAGGATCGAATCATCGAAGGAGGCATGTGCGCCGAACCACCGCCAGCGCACATAAGAACCGGCCCCAAGACTCTGCGTCCCGGAGATCCGCTCAGATGCCTATTCGTGGGCCAGATGATCGCTAGAAAGGGTGTGCCGCATTTGCTTCATGCCTCGCAGTTGCTTGACAGATGCCTGGGGAAGGAGGGTCAATTTGAAATCCTCCTGTTAGGTGATGGTCCGGAGCGATCCCGTTACGAGAAACTCGCTCAAGAACTCGGCATCCAGAACCGCGTGCACTTTG
>Ga0187864_10004148_pt1 | contig 11497 bp, 13 predicted proteins | sample June2016WEW_11_4_FD_132985 | JGI IMG/M metagenome (GOLD analysis project Ga0187864, IMG submission 132985) | Peatland microbial communities from SPRUCE experiment site at the Marcell Experimental Forest, Minnesota, USA - June2016WEW_11_40 | ecosystem: Environmental > Terrestrial > Soil >... | reverse complement strand
CTTCCTACGTTACCGGAGTGGCATTGGCGGTAGACGGCGGGTTGACGGCTTCGGCCGGCCAGCCTCCATTCCTGCGATTGCTGCCCAATCGGAAGTAATGCAAGGAGAGCCAACTCGCCGCCGGGGTCACACAATCGGTGATATAGGTTTCGCGTTCAATAACATGCACTACGACAACAACTATGTGAATTATCGATGACGAAACGCTTGGCGGTAAAAGGCACGGAGCGACCAGCCAGCAACATTACCTTGCTGGAGGCCAACTACGCCATGGCGGTGAATCCCTGGCTCAGGTGGACGTTCTGGTACCAATATATAGCCCAACCGAACGGTCTGGCGTTCGGCGCATATCCGCAGCAGAATCTCCCCGGCGCCTCGGTGTTCGGAATGAAAGTCATGGTCATGGTGGACAGGATAGTTGGATTGAGCAAGTCTAGGGGAGCACTGGTTGGCGACCCGGGCAAGACCCTCAATTTCTGAGCCCATAGCCAGCTTTGAGATATTGCTAGGGAATGACTCTGCCGGTGATGGCCTATGAAGCGATCCGCCGAAGAGGTTCTCGGCTCCGACTATGAACTTTACCTGCAAGGGACGGAGTACAACAACATGCAAACGGTAACGTATTCGGGAATGCTGGGGTGCAACGTGCGAGTAGGCCAGGAGGACAACCTCTTTGATGCTCGCGGGGTGCCCTATAAATCGAATGCGGAGCAGGTGCAGAAGGTTCGCCAGATTTTCGATGCTCTCTGCATCGACATCGCCACGCCCGAAGAGGCGCGGAAGCGGCTCGGTACAAAGGGAAAGAAGAACCAGAAGTTCTGACGGCAAGAGGTTGGTGGTGTCGCCGGGGTGTTGCTTGGAGGCGCGACGGCCTTTGAGGGCACCCCTCGCGGCAGTATTACGGCGGGCGCCTCGCTGTCGCCGCCGGCGGGCCCAGGAGAAGAGATATGCCCTTCGGTTGCCTCGGTAAGATTCTGCATGTGAACCTGACAGACGCCACCTGGCATCTGGAAGAGCCTAGTCCGGAGTGGTATCGCACCTATATGGGGGGCTCGGCCGTTGGCTCGTATTATTTGTTGAAATATATCAAGCCCGGCGTAGATCCACTCTCTCCAGAAAATGTGCTAGTCTTCGCCACAAGCGTGGTAACCGGTGCGCCGTTCTCAGGCTTCAACCGATTTACGGTTGCGGCCAAGTCTCCACTCACCCACTGTTTTGGCGAGGCCGAGGCCGGTGGATACTTCGGTCCTGAACTGAAGTTCGCCGGTTTTGACGTCATCGTTGTCTTTGGCAAGGCAGAGAAGCCAACTTACCTTTACATCAACGACGGTCAGATTGAGTTGAAAGATGCTACAAAACTTTGGGGTCGGGACAACAGTGAAACCTTGAGGCTGATTGCAGAAGAAGTGGGCGAGAAGCGGGTGCGCGTCGCCTCGATCGGGCCTGCCGGCGAGAGGCTGGTGCGCATCGCCAACATTTGCAATGACATGGAACACTTCAATGGCCGCACCGGCATGGGGGCAGTAATGGGCAGTAAGAACCTCAAGGCGGTAGCCGTTCGCGGAACCAAGCCACTGGAAATGGCGGAGCCGGAGAAGGTCAAGGAGATCGTGCAGTGGCACCGCACATACTTACGGGGGCACCCGCCAGCCGTCTTCACGTCCACCGCCGGAACTCCTGGTGTGCTCGGAAACCTGCAAGCCTCAGGGATACTGCCCACCCGTAATTTCAGCGATGGAGTCTTCGAGGGTGCAGGCAAAATCAACTGGGCTGCTTACAAGGAAGAGATTTTCAAGTCTAAGGGAACCTGTTGGATGTGCCTGGTTGCTTGCAAACGGCGAGTGATCTCGAATGATGAGAAATATCCTTTGAATCTCAAATGGGGCGGCCCTGAATACGAGGCCCTCGGCGGTCTGGGTTCCCAGATAGGCAATGACAATGTGAAGGCAATTGCGCGGGGGAATCAGCTTTGCAATCTCCTTGGAGTGGACGTGATCTCGGTTGGCAACCTCACCGCGTTTGTTATGGAGTGCTTCGAGCACGGCATTCTGACTACTGCCGACACAGGTGGCAGAGAGGTGCGCTGGGGGGATGAAGACGCGATGTTGTGGCTTATCGAGCAGATCGCGGCCCGGAACGGCATTGGCGATGTATTGGCTGATGGCGTAAAAGTTGCTGCCGAGAGAATCGGCAAGGGCGCCGAGGCTTATGCGTTTCACATCAAGGGCAATGATCTGCCGATGCATGATGGTCGCGGCAAGACTGGAACTGCCTTGGGATTTGCCCTCTCAGCCACCGGCGCCGACCATGTTGAAACCCCTCACGATCCTATGTTCCAAGGCGAAGGCTATAAGTTCCTAGCCCCTCTTGGATTGCTGGAACCGGTGAAGCCTCTGGAGATCGATGCCGCCAAGGTGCGCTTCTTCTTCCTAGGACAGAAGGCATGGGCTACCAATAACCTACTGGGTTTGTGCAACTTCGCATCTGTGCCAATACACGGACTCACCTTCGAGAAGTTGATCGAGATAGTGAAGGCTGTCACGGGCTGGAACACGAGCCTGCACGAAGTTCTGACGGCGGCTGAACGTTCCTTGGTGATGGCACGCATGTTCAACATTCGTGAAGGAGTGGGTCCAGAGGAAGACAGGGTCATTCGGCGCTGGCATGAGCCGCTAGCAAGTGGTCCGCTGAAGGGCCAAAAGATTGATGAAAAGAAATTCAAGGAAGCAATCCAGCTGTACTACGAAATGTCCGGGTGGGATGAGCAGGGAAAACCGCGTCGAGGCAAGCTGGTGGAACTCAACCTGGAGTATTTGCTGAATTAGTGAGTTCCATTCGTCGGAACATGTCATGGAGATAACCGTAAATTTCTATCCTTCGCACGCCGGCTCTGGCTGCGAGTTGCAGGTGCGCACGGTTGTGCTCCAGGAGGCAACTACCATACGCGACCTGCTGCAAGAGCTTAGCTTAAAACCCACTGACGCCACAGCGATCTTCCGGAACGGTGAAAGCGCACTCTACCAGGAAGTTTTGCATCAGGGCGACACGGTAACCGTGCTGCCTTTCGTGTCGGGCGGCTAAGTGTGAACTTACGGTGTGGAAGGCACGTCCGCTTATGCGGATCAGATGATGTTGGATTGTCTACATGCAGAAAGCTGCACCAAACTCAATGATGAATTGGGTTGAGGTGAACGGGACTGTCCCTCGGTACGAACACAGTGGCAGCGGTGATGAGCCGGCGGCGGCGCTCCTCCGGAGAGATTGTGATGGCGAGGCGAGGCGGGCTTGTTTCAGGAGCCACACTGATCCGCCGTAGCTAGGAGAATGCCGGCGCCTTCGGCGTCGATGTGTGCCTGAGACTAAGTAAAGAAGGGAGCAGTGAAATTTATGCGGCTTTTTGAATATGAAGGGCGGGAAATCTTCGCTAAGTACGGCATAAAAGTTACTCCGGCGGTGTTGGCTCGCTCGGTTGAAGAGGCGCTGAAGGCGGCCGAAACGCTCGGCTATCCAGTGGTAGTGAAAGCGCAAGTGCTGACGGGCGGACGCGGTAAGGCAGGCGGGGTGCGAATTGTGGCCAACCGGGCCGAATTGATTGAGCATGCGGGGCGAATCCTTGGCTTGGTCATTCAAGGCGAAAAGACGGAAAGCGTGTTGCTCAGCGAAAAAACCGAGATCGCCCAGGAACTTTATGTCGGCGCCACCTTCGATCCGCAGAATGGCCTTCCTGCACTGATGTTCTCAACCAGCGGAGGCATGGACATTGAAGAGGTAGCGAGAACAACGCCGGAGAAGGTCCTGACCATGCATCTGCCGCCTACGCAGCCGGTGCGAGGCTTTAGAATCGTCGACTTTCTCAGAGGCTCGGGCTTGCCAGCCGACCTGCTGCCGAAGGTCGCACAGGTCATGCAAAAGCTGATCGAGGCATTCCACGGCAGCGACGCCACCACGGCCGAAATCAATCCGCTGGTCGTCACTCCTCAGGGAGAAGTGGTGGCCGTCGATGCTAAGGTGGTGATCGATGACTCCTCGCTGGCCCGGCAGGGAATCGTCCCGCGCTTCGAGGCAGGCACGCCGCTGGAGACACGGGCCCGGACCAAGGGACTGAATTACGTGCAGTTGGAAGGCAATATTGCCGTCTTGGGCAGCGGCGCCGGCCTGGCGATGGCCACCATGGACTTGATCTCGCATTACGGAGCCAAGCCCGCCTGCTTCCTGGATACGGGTGGCGGGATTTCAAGCGAGAAGATGGCGGAGGCTTTGCGCATCTGCCTGGCGACCCCGGGGGTGGAAGCGGTTTTGGTCAATGCCTTTGGCGGTATTAACAACTGCGAATGGATGGGCAGAGGAATCGCCAACGTCATCGACGAAGACAAGCCCACGGCTAAAATCCTGGTCAAGATGCGCGGCCATTCGCAGGATGAAGGCTGGAAGCTGCTCGAAGACAGGAATATTCCGATTGTGAAATTTGGAACCACGGAAGAGGCGGTCCAAAAGACCGTAAGGCTCGTCAACCCCAACACGCGCAACTGCGGCGCGTGCTCGGGTCCCCAAGGAAAGGGCGCATAGGATGGCAATTCTCATCAACCAGAAGACCAAGGTGCTGTTGCAGGGCATAACAGGAAAAATGGGAGGCCTGCACACCAAGTACATGCTCGATTACGGAGTGGATCTGGTAGCCGGCATTTCGCCCGGAAAAGGCGGGACCAAGGTTCTCACAGTGCCCGTATACAGCACCGTCCCGGAGGCGCTGGAGCATACGGCCATCGATGCGACCATGGTTCTGGTGCCACCGTATGCGGTGAAGGAAAGCGCCATCGAGGCCATCGAAAGCGGCATTCCGCTGGTCGTCATCATCAGTGAGTTTGTTCCAATTCACGATACCGCCTACGTCAAGCAATTGGCCATCGAGCGCGGAGTCAAGATTGTGGGACCAAACACGATCGGCGTGATCAGCCCGGGAAAAACCAAGGTCGGCATTATGCCCGGATCCATTTACAGCCCTGGTCCGGTGGGCGTAGTTGCCCGCAGCGGGACGCTAACCCACGACATAGGAGCAACGCTGACGGAAATGGGCATTGGGCAAACCACCTGCGTGGGAATCGGCGGCGATCCTATCCGCGGCATGGATTTTATTGATGTGCTGAAGGAGTTTGCCGCGGATGACGAAACCAAAGTTGTGGTCATGGTTGGCGAGATTGGCGGCACCGGCGAGGAAATGGCCGCCAAGTACCTGGAAACTGGTTACCCGAAACCGGCGATCGCCTTCATTGCCGGGCAGACGGCGCCTACCGGAAAGAGGATGGGCCATGCAGGTGCGATCATCTCGGCTGGAACCGGATCGAGTGCGTCGAAATATGCGGCCTTGGCCAAAGCCGGTGTCACGATCACTAAGACGTTCACCGAAATGATCGCGGCCGTGCGTAAAGTGCTGGCCGCCGAAAATAAGATTGCGGGCAAGCAGCAGATTGCGGGAGTCTGATGGCCTATTGCCGCCTCTGAGCTGCTCTGTACTGCTAACTCTTGACGGGCTCTTGATAGACGCCTGAGCAATGGCATACGGTTCAACGATGTCGGCGGCCGCGAAAAAAGTGTTGCGGGGCTGTTGGAAAAGCAACTCATTTCTGGTTGATAACCGCGAAAGGAGTCTGCCGACTTGCCAAAAACAGCCAGCCTGACCCAAGGAAACCAGGCGATCGCCGAGGGTGCGTTCTATGCCGGCGCGCGCTTTTACGCCGGGTATCCGATCACCCCCTCTTCGGAGGTCGCCGACATAGCTTCCCGCAAATTGCCGAAGTTAGGCGGTATCTACATGCAGATGGAGGACGAGATTGCCAGCATCGCGGCGGTTGTCGGTGCTTCCTTAGCGGGCAAGAAATCGTTTACGGCGACCAGCGGGCCTGGATTTTCACTGATGCAGGAGAACCTGGGCGTGGCCATCATGGGTGAGGTGCCGTGCGTCGTGATCGACGTCCAGCGCTCCGGACCCAGCACTGGACTGGCGACCAAACCTGGACAGGCGGATTTCATGCAGATCCGTTGGGGCCGGCATGGGGATCAAACGTTGATCGCACTGGCACCGGCTTCGGTCGAGGAGTGTTTCACTCTAACGGTACAGGCGTTCAACTTATCGGAGAAGTTCCGCACTCCCGTGGTGTTGGCTGCCGATGAAATCGTCGGACACATGCGCGAAAACTTCGCCTTTCCCGAAGCAGGTGAGCTGCCGGTCTTCGACCGCGTAAAGCCTACCGTGCCGCCGGACCAGTATCTTCCATTTGATTTCGACGGCGATGGTGCCGCACCGCTGGCATCGTATGGCAGTGAGTACGCCTTCCATGTGACCACCACCATGCACAGCGTGAACGGATATGCCAGCGTTGATCCGGCAAACGCCGCCAAACGGATACGCCACTTGCACCGCAAAATCGAGGCTCACCGGGATGAGATCGTTCTCACCAAGTCTTACGATGTGGATAACTGCGACGTGCTGATCATTGCGGCTGGGGCGGTTACCAGAGCCGCACGCGCCGCGGCCCTGCAGGCTCGCCAAGCCGGGGTTAAAGCGGGAGTTCTCCAACTGCTGACGATTTGGCCATTTCCCGACCAGGAAATCATGGCGGCGGCGGAGAAGGCGAAAACAATCGTGGTTGCGGAGATGAACTACGCCGGTCAGTTGGCCGGGGAGGTTTTGAAGGTGGTCGGCAGCTCCGTAACGCTGAAAAGAGTCAACACCTTCAATGGAGACATCATGTTTCCCCAGGCTGTGCTGGAGGCGATCCAAGGGGTCCCCGGCAGCTTCACTGCCGGGGCAAAGTAGGAGGCGATGGTCATGGCTGTTGCTACCGGATCCAGATACCTGAAAAAGAACGCTCTTCCCCACCAGTGGTGCTCCGGCTGCGGAAACGGAATTGCCCTTGGATCGCTGCTGCGCGCATTCGAAGAGTTGGGATATGAGAACAACGAAGTGGTGATTGTTACCGGCATCGGATGCTGGGGCAAGGCGGACAATTATCTCTGCACGAGCGCGCTGCACGTGACTCACGGCCGAGCATTGGCCTACGCCACGGGAGTCAAGGCAGCCAACCCGGACCTTCATGTCGTGGCTTTAATGGGGGATGGCGACGGAGCGACGATCGGCGGAAATCACTTGATCCATTCCGCGCGGCGCAACATGGATTTAACCGCAGTGATCGTCAACAACTTTAACTACGGTATGACGGGCGGACAGCAGTCGGCCATGACTCCGGCTGGCCGCATTACCAGCACGACTGCCTATGGAAACCCGGAACGCGCATTTGATATTTGCGCGCTGGCGGCGGCGGCGGGCGCCAACTACGTGGCCCGGGAAACGATTTGCAACGGATTGGCGCTGAAGAACCGCATGAAGGAAGCTCTGGTCAAGAAAGGTTTCTCACTCATCGAGGTTGTTAGCCCGTGCACCACTCTCTACGGTCCGAACAACAAGATGAAGGAGCCGGTCGAAATGCTGCGCTGGTTGAAGGAAAAGGGGCTTCCAGCAGCCAAATACGAGAAATTGACTGATCCTGAAGCCGAGGGCTACTTCCTTACAGGCAAGCTGGTCGACAAGAACGTTCCTGATTTCAATACCCGTTATCGCGAAATTCAACTTCGGCTGCAGAACGAATCGGCAGGGAAATAAAGTGAAGCAGAGATACGAAATCATTTTTGCGGGGTCGGGCGGCCAGGGACTGGTGCTGAGCGCCAGGTTGTTGGGGCTGGCTGCAATTCTGGAAGGAAAAAACGTCGTTCAGACACAATCAGTGTTGGGAGATTCCCAGCGAGGCGGGCTAAGCGTCGCCGAAGTGTTAATCGACGAAGAGGAAATCATCTTCCAGCAGGTCGAGCAGCCTGACGTCATTCTGGCGCTGGGCGACATGGCAATCAAAAAGTATGCGGGAGCCAGCGCCCGGTTTGGCATGTTCTACGAAAGCGGCTTGGCCGATCTTGGGGAACGGCCCGGGCTCTATGCTTTCCCATTTGCCGAACTGGCGGCAAAGCTTGGCTATGCGGCGAATATGATCGCGCTGGGTGTAATCATTGCGCGGACAGAACCGGTAACCTTCGACAGTATGGCGAAAGCAATCCGGCAGAGCTTCTCGGAAACTTCAGCCGCGAAAAATCTCGAAGCACTTCGCTATGGCTTGGAGCTAGCGAAAGAAACGCCGAGAAAGAGAGTGCAGGCGGTATGAGCGAACCTAAGAAAAAAAGCTTCCACCCCGAAGTGAATTCGGCGTTGTGCAAGGAATGCGGCTACTGCTGCGAGGTTTGCGAGCAAGCGGTATTCGAAAACTCAGGGCTGTTCAACAAAGCCGGTTATCGCTACATCATCCCCAAGCACCCGGAAAACTGCAACGGGTGCATGAAGTGCTTCCTGATTTGCCCCGACTTTGCCATCATGGTGGAACCCGTCCAGGAGAACCCTACGCCGTCTGTTGACAGGACTACCCGCGCTGAAACAAGTTAATGCTCCTCCACGCTTTGGGCCTCTCCAACGCGAGATTGGTGTTGCGTACAGCACACGGCGAGATGGACGTACAATGGTACCGTTTTCGAGGTCAAAAATGGAATTCCGGTTAAGATTTATGATCGGCATTACGACCTGCAACTTTATGTTCTGCTACAAAGTTGTGCCGGCAACCACGCCTATATCAGAGTGGCCCGTAGGAGGATTGCTTGATCCGCGACGACGTTAAGTGCCTTTGGCCGGAGTTGGATTGGATTCAGAACGCCGACCTTCGAGAAAAAGTGACGCGCACATGGGAGCGAGCATTTGAGCTGAGCCCGCTTCGTCCCGACGATCTCAACCAGATTCCTTTTACTCTTCTGGTGCCGAACTGCCCGACGACCTTCATGGAGCATAAGCGTTGCGTGGTGCACATTTCGCGCCGCTCGGCGGAAGCGATGCGGGAGTTCATGGGCAACAGCCTGAAGATCGATCTAGACACGGTCATCGCCGGCGCCATACTCGCCGATGTCGGCAAACTGCTGGAGTACGAAATCAAGCAGGGCAAGGCCGTGCAGAGCCATCGCGGCGAAATGCTGCGTCACCCGTTTACCGGCGTCGCGCTGGCCATGGAGTGCGGCGTGCCAGATGCCGTCTGCCACATCATTGCCGCGCATGCCGCAGAAGGCGACCTGGTCAAGCGCACGACCGAAGCCTTGATCGTGCATCATGCCGATTTCATGGCATTCCTTCCCTTCAAGAACTTGAAGTTCTGACCATCGAAACCGGCCTTCTCTTTGTGCGTGCTTGTGCGCTCAAACAACAGCGGCAGCCCGAGTTTTTCTTCGAATTGCTTATCTGCGTGCTCGGCGGAGGCTGCGCAATGTACAACCGCCCGCCGAACGGTGCCGCAATGAATAGGTGACTGGCTTTCGAATCTGCCCGCCTCGCTCAGCCTGCATAAGCTGGTGGGAACGGCCAAGTTCGCTGGCGCATCAAGCGCGAGTACGAGGAACTTAAACAGAAGCTGAAATTCGGACACTTCGGGGAAGGACGGAACTGGCGCGGGTTTCACCACCATGCGACTCTCCGCATTGCGGCTTTGGGTTCCCGGTGCTGGAGCGGTGCCTTTGTCCCCCACCCCAACTCGCCACCACCGCGTGTCACCGAAGTCGCATTACATCTACCCACGCCTGTTACGTGGTGTCAAGCCCCGCGACGCTGCCAGTGAGAACGGAACGACATAATCCGCATTCCATTACTGCCCTGCGACATCGGATCGCAACTCATCTGGCTTGATCTCTACCCAGATGCCCTTGCTGCCTTCATGGAGTTTTGTAACACAGTAGTACTAGGTCTGCTTCACCCGTTACATAAGGGACAGCATGAATTGATGTGTTGCCAAATCGCTATGCGGCACGGATCACGAACACCGGGAATTCTCGATCCGCCAAATCGTATCGAGCACGGTTCCGTCGACCCACTTCACCACCGCGACCGGTTCGTCGATCAAGCGAGGCTTGTGCGGTTTGCCGCCGCAGATTCGCTCGACCTCCTGCTTGATCTCCTCAATCGGCCGGATCGGCAGATCCGATCCTTTCAGCGCGTCCAGCAAATCCTGGCGACGCGGATTGACCGCAATTCCGCGCTCGGTGGCCACCACATCGATCAACTGGCCGGGACCGGTCAGGGTGGTCACTTCATCCACGATGGTCGGAATGCGATCACGGAATGAGGGTATGGCCAGAATGGCGCAGCCCGAGTACAGACAGTTTTGCCATCCGCCGATGCCATGCAGCATGCGGCCGTCGGAGTGGGTGACAACGTTGGCGTTGAAGTTTACGTCGACTTCAGTGGCGCCGAGCACCACCGCATCCATCATGGAAACGAAATTCCCTTTGCCGTGAAAGTTGTAAAGTCCCAGCGGTGAAGTGGCGACGTGGCGAGGGTCGCTGGCAATCGAGCGCACGGCGTCTAAATCAAAGGTTTGCAGGTCAAGGATGTAGTCGGTGAGACCTTCTTTCAACATTTCGACTAGGTACTTGGTCGAGCCGCCCTGCACGAAACGCGCCTTCACTCCAGCCTCGCGCATGTATCGGCGCACGTAATCGACGAACGCGAGGGTAATGCCTCCGGCGCCAGCCTGGAAGGAAAAACCGTTGCGCATGATCCCCGCATCGCGCAGGAAACGGGCAACCATCTCGGCGATGTAGAGCCGGTCGGGCGAGCGAGTAATCTGGGTAGTGCCGGAAACGATCTTTGCCGGGTCGCCAATCGAGGGTACTTCGACCACGAAATCGACGTTGCTTCCCTGGATCTGCCACGGAATGCAAGGGAACGGCACCAGGTTATCGGTCACCACGATGACATGGTCGGCATAGATGGAGTCGGCCACGGCATACTCGAGCGAGCCGCAAGCCGAACGGCCATGAGAGCCATCGGCGTTGCCGAAAAAATCGGCGGTCGGGGCAGCAATGACGGCAATGTCGATATGCACTTCGCCGTCCTGGATCGCCTGCCAGCGGCCTCCATGCGAGCGCAACACTCCCAGGCCGCGCATCCTCCCCTGAGAACAGTAATCGCCTAGAGGACCGTTCATGCTGCCTTCAATATGATGGACCACTCCAGCGTCCATCAGTTCAATGACAGGCGTGTGACAGGGGAAAGAGGCGCTGGGGAACCACATCAGATCCTTCACACCCAGTCCGGCTGCCGTTTGCAGGGCTTCGAGTGCGATGCGATCGCCATTGCGGAGGTGATGATGCGATGAAATCGTCATGCCATCGCGCAGGCCGCACCGTTTCAGCGCAGTTGCAAGATCGGGTACGCGCTTGTCGCCGTTTTTAGGCCAGTCGATAGCACTCCGGATCGGCGGTGCCGCCTTGCGGCCCGTGGGACGGTACCGGTTTACGCCAGCAAACGAAACCTGCTCCGCTCCATTCACCACGGCCGGCACCATGCGTCCAACGGCGTTACGCGTCATTTGAAGTTGGGTTGCTGCCGCTTGCGTCATTGCTTCGCCTCCTGCTTCTCCGT
>Ga0187864_10004147_pt1 | contig 11497 bp, 7 predicted proteins | sample June2016WEW_11_4_FD_132985 | JGI IMG/M metagenome (GOLD analysis project Ga0187864, IMG submission 132985) | Peatland microbial communities from SPRUCE experiment site at the Marcell Experimental Forest, Minnesota, USA - June2016WEW_11_40 | ecosystem: Environmental > Terrestrial > Soil >... | reverse complement strand
CTGGCGGTGGCGAACGCCAGTTGATTTGACGACCCCACCACAAATTGGTCGAAGGTGAATCGGGGATTAAAAACCGGGCCCGCACGCTTGATAAGGTCGCTCATTACGATCTGCCTGGGAGGTTCAGCCTGGGGCGCATAGCCTTCCAATTCTTCCGGATCGGGCGCCCCGCTAATAATCTGATAGTCCAACCGGCGCACCAGCGGGTAAAACTCCTGCACGGCCCGCAACAGCTTAGGCTCCAGCTTCTCCCTTATCCACTCGATGTGAAACCGGTTCTTGCACCCCAGTGCTGCTGTTTCGTCTTCCAGCCCCAGGAATTCAATTGATGCAACCCAAAGGTCGTACTGCCCCTTTGACAGGCACGATTGAAGCTTTCTCCTGATTTCCTGCCAGTTCTGCTCCATAAGTTTTTCGCCCGTTCCCCGAAAAAACAAAACAGCTCTAATGCAGGACGTAGGCACCCCCCCGCGCATACGCCCCATCTTGAAAAACCCCTGGTGCTGAAATGAAATGGAATAAAAAGATTTGAACCCCGGAAAGATGTTGCCTTAAACCCCCCTGTTGTGGATGCCAGTTTTAGTGAACCTTAGTTGATTCGTCAAAGTTGATCTCCCCAGTTTTGGGCGAGAAACGCGAAACCAAAGTTGGAGCAAAAAATACATCGGGATAAACGGATGTTAGGCTGCACGAATATCTAAGTCGCTGAAATTAGATGAAAATCTGTGAAAAATCTTTTCCTTGTAAAATCAATGGCATCCGTCGATCCTGTCCGGCATTCGCAAAAGCGGCACAAGTGGTAATCTTCCTTTTTCTATCTTTTTCGTAAAATTTCGTTAAATGCGTGCCAAAAAATCGGACCCATAAATTTGGACGGGTGCCTCCAACCGGGTGTTGGGCATAAACTTCTCTTCGTCATTCTTATTACGTCCGCTTGACGTATGCTCGCGAGTTTCTCTATAATCCAGCTCAAAAATTAAATGTATCTGTCGCAGATTGATCCTTCCTTTCCGAACCAACAGCGCCGGAGGAAGAGCCATGTCCGGAAGATTCACCAGTTCTTGCCGATTTTTTCCGTTTTTGGCCGTTTTTGTTCTGATGTTGCTTTGTCCTGCCGGCTTGATGGCCGGAGAAGCCCCATCGGCCCTGATCCATGATCCGGTAGTTGCCGGAACATGGTACCCTGGAACAGCTTCGGAACTGAGAAAACTGGTCGAAGAGTATTTAAGCCGGATCCCCGAGCGCGATTCAAAAGGCCAGACAGTGGCAATCATTTCGCCTCATGCCGGATACATTTACTCGGGCCAGGTTGCCGCACATTCCTTCAAAGCCGTCCAGGGGCAAAAGTTCGATTCGGTCATCGTAATCGGCCCGAGCCACTATGTGCCGTTTAGAGGTGTGGCTACCTACGACTGCGCCGGATTCCGTACTCCGCTCGGGGTCATTCCTCTGGACAGCGAATTGATTGCCGCTCTCGTGAAACGCGAATCGCGCATAAAGGACCTGCCGGGCGTTTTCCGGCAGGAACATTCTCTGGAGGCTGAGCTCCCTTTCCTTCAGGTCGTTTTGCCCGGTTTCAAGCTCGTTCCGCTCGTTATGGGAGATCCCGATATCACCACATGTCGCTGGCTTGCAGAGGCAATAGTAGAATGCACAAAAGGCAAATCGGTGCTGATAGTGGCCAGTTCGGACCTCTCCCATTATCACTCCTATGATGTGGCGGCTGAAATGGATCAGCGGCTGCTGCAGAAAATCGGGGCAATGGATATCGAGGGGATTGATCAATGCCTGGAGGGCCGAAAATGCGAGGCCTGCGGCCAGGGACCGATAATCACGGCGATGCTTGCCGCAAAAAAGCTCGGCGCCGACCGGTGCGACATTCTGAAATACGCAAACTCAGGGGATGTTACGGGAGAGAAAATGTCTCCCAGGGGGGTGGTTGGGTACGGGGCCGTTCGTATTTCGAGACCTCTGAGCTACCGGGACAGGGACCAGGCGGAGCAGAAGAAGGCCGGAGTCGACCTTGGCCTGACCAAAGAAGAGCGGGAGGAGTTGCGTGAAATTGCCAGGAAGGCCATAGAAGCGAGACTCACCTCCGGCGCATCTGTATCGCGGGGTGTGGAGACTGCTTCGCGCAAGTTGAAGGAACCCCGGGGGGCGTTCGTCACTCTATACAGGAAAGGAGAGTTGCGCGGCTGTATCGGGCAGATAGTCCCTAGAATGCCGCTGGGAGAGGCGGTGGCAGCAATGGCCCAGGAGGCCGCGTTCCGAGACCCACGGTTTACGCCGGTCCGCCCCGAAGAATTGGACGATTTAAAGATCGAGATTTCAGTGCTCACCCCTTTGCAAAAAATTGACTCCACGGACGAAATCGAAGTCGGCAAGCACGGAATCGTAATAGTCAGGGACAGGTCGATGGGCCTTCTGTTACCCCAGGTGGCAACAGAATACAACTGGGACAGGAACGAATTCCTGGAGCATTGCTGCCTGAAAGCCGGCCTGCCAAGAAATACCTGGAAGGACAAGGAAACCGAGATCTATATCTTTTCGGCGGATGTTTTCTAAGATCGATTTGGCGCGTCAATCGCATTATTGGACACTTGATTGTGCGGGCCTACACTAAGGGGGTTGCAGATGAATATGTTTGTCACTAATCCCTGCAATTTGGGCAGGCGGAGCTTTCTGAACGGTTGTTTCCGGTGCGCCCTGCTGTGCGCAGGGTCGCAGGTCTTTTCATTGAGCGCTCTCACCTCCCGGTGCGACGCCCAGGAAATCACAAAAGGCCTGCTCGGGCGCAGGCTCTCACCCTACTTTACTCCGCTTGCTGATAAACGCGTGCGTTGCGAGCTTTGCCCGCGACAGTGCGAGACCGGGGACGGAGAGCGCGGATATTGCCGGGTCAGGGAAAATAGGGACGGGAAGTATTATTCCCTTGTTTTTGGAAATCCATGCGCAGTGCACGTTGACCCGGTGGAAAAGAAGCCCTTTTTCCACGTGCTGCCATCCACACGATCGTTTTCCATTGCTACAGCCGGGTGCAACTTCGACTGCAAATTCTGTCAAAATTGGGAAATTTCGCAGGCCAGCCCGGACGACACCCTGAACTACGAGCTGTCTCCCGAACAGGTGGTCAGCGGCGCCTCCAGTTTTCAATGCGCCTCGATAGCCTCCACTTACGTCGAGCCTACCATTTTCATGGAATACATGATTGAAGTCGGAAAGCTGGCCAGGAAAAACAAAATCCTGAACGTCATGCACTCAAACGGCTATGTAAACCCGAAGCCGCTCGAGGATCTCTGCGGCTGCCTGGATGCGGCCTGTATCGATCTGAAGGGTTTTACCGAAACATATTACAGGGAAATTACCGAGGGGACTCTCGGACCCGTTCTGGAGACACTCAAATATCTGAAGCACCGGGAAATCCACACCGAAATAGTCAATCTGCTGGTTCCCGGCAAAAATGACGATATTGATCAAATCGGGGCAATGAGCAGGTGGATCAAGAATGAACTGGGACCGGACGTGCCCCTCCACTTCAGCCGGTTCTATCCTCTCTACAAACTCAAAAGTATTGAACCTACCCCCGTATCTACCCTCGATGCGGCCTGGAAAAAGGCCAAAGACGAGGGCCTCAACTTCGTTTATATCGGTAATATTCCCGGCCACCCGGCGGAGAATACAGTCTGCCCGGGGTGCAAAAAGCCGGTAATCACCCGTACAGGATTCAGCGTGACTTCCATTTCTCTCAAAGAGGGCAAATGCGCCGGGTGCGGCAGACAAATACCCGGAATCTGGCTTGCCGCCTGATCAGCTTGTCCGCTTTTTCAAAAGTGTGGCGCTGGTCGCCAGGCAGCCAAATCCAAGTGTTAATAGAGTCTTAGGAATTCCAAGCACGGGGAGAAAGAAAAGAGAGCCGGCTACCGCCCCCACTGAGGCCCCGATCAGGTCTGCCGCATAAAGGCCCGCCCCTCGCACCTTCTCAGTGCACGCAACTGCAGCGCAAAACTGTCCGCCGCCGAACATTCCGGCAAGAAAGGCCAGCGCCGAAAACAACAGCAGCATAGAAGCATGCCCCAGGTTATCGAGCACCGAACCTCGAAAAACGGAAAACAACAGATAAAGCGCACCCAGGTAAGCAGCAAGACCAATCTGGATCATAAACAGGCGGTGAGCGCCTCTCCCTGGCAAGGTTGCCGCCAGCGCGCTCCCCGCGGCCAGCCCGGCCATGAAAAGTGAGATTATCAGGGCCATCTGCCTGTAAACAGAACCCTCAATTATCTGATAAACAAGCACAAGCACCACTTCGATAACTATGAGCACCGCCCCGCAGACCCCCGTATTGAAAGCTACCACCGACCTGGAGCCGCCTTTTGTTAGCAACACTGAAACGAACACGAGAAAAAACGCTCCGAAGCCCACTAGAACCGGAAAAGGAGCACCTCCGGAAATAAAACCGAGAAACCGGCCGGCCGCCGGATGTAGCTGAGCACCCCACAAACCGAGTCCATACAGGTAGCAGACCGGTTCGAAATCTCTGTTTATCTTCGCCGGCGGGCCTTCGCGGATGATTGACTCCATGTACGCCAACCGGATGGGGTTAAAAAGATCCAGAAGATAGAAGTCCTGCACGTACCTGAGGTCAAGGCGCCGCGCGCGCATGCGGTCTATCAATACCATCGGGTCTCCGGTAACTCCAACGCCATCCTGTGATGCTATGAAACGAACGTTTTCGCCCGGCAGGATCAGAACGTACCCGAAAACCTCCCGCAGAGTCGCATAAAGCGATTTCAGCAGAACAGCCTCCCTCGGGCCGACTATGTCCGGCGCCGCAGGGATGCCGAAGGAAAACAGACCCCCTGGGTTCATCATCGTTTTTATACGGGCAAAGAACTCCACCGTGTAAAACCGGTTCATCTCGGCATTTACAGGCTCCCCCGCGCTAAGAAGAATTACATCGTAGCCAGTTCCAGCCCCCCCTCTGAAACGCTTGGGATCCACGTGCCACAAGCGGATGCGCCGATCACCCCCAATTTCCACGCGTGAAGGGGGCAAAACCGCCGCTGTAAATGCCGTTGCCTCCGAATCGGGCTGAACGCAGTCAACCCTCTTGATTCCGGGATGGTTCGCGACTTCGCCCAGCAACTCCGGTGAATAATCTCCGATCACAAGGACCCTCCCCGGATCAGGGTGCTCAAGAAGCGGCAGATGAGCGGCCGGCTCGGCGCTCTGCGGGTCCGGGCTGGAAAAAAGCCAGAGTCCGTTTGAAAATAGAGAGAACTGACCTGAATTGAATAAAAATACCAGGTTGTGGAAAGCAGTGTCCCTGGATTGAAAGAAGCTTTTTCCCCACTGCATACGACGTGTCAGGAGGTCCACCCGGTCTGAATAACTAAATAAAATAGATGCTGCAATGAGGATTGCCGCTGGAAAGAGCGAGCACAGGACCTTCCCGGGGTATTTCAACCTTGCGCAGGCCACCATGGCGCCGGCAAGCAGAAAGAGAATCAGCAAAAGACTCCCGGCAAAAGAAGGGTAGAGCGGAAGGAGGATGAAATAGAACACCAGCCCGCCGGCTCCCGCCCCAAGAGATTCAGCCAGGTACACGAAGATCGATCTTTCCTCGCCCTTTGCGCCGGCGCAAAAGAGTTCCCAGGCCAAGGCAAACAGACCGCCTGATAAAAAACAGATGGGGGCCGCCGCGCAAAACCCTATTACCAGCATCATGCCCGGTGAAAGCAACTCCCCCGGCGGGATCGACCAGAATGCCCTTGCAGCGCGAATCCAGACGATTGTCGCTGGAAGAGCAGCGCAGAAGACTGTGAAAACTGCAAGCAGAACCTTAAAGTCAGGTGCTTTTTTCGTGTAGACGCGTCCGGTCAAACCGCTTCCCGCCGCCGTACACAAAAGCCAGCACGCAAGGATAAGCCCGGTTGAAAGCTCGTTGCCGTAAAAAATTACGAGCAATTCGCGAATCACCAGTATCTGCCCAATGGAGGCGGCAAAACCGGCCATAAGCATCAGCACAGCTATCCGGACTGCCATACCTGAGTAACGTCTTTTCCGTGTTGTCTTTGGAAGGCGCAAAGCACCCGCAGGCAGTTGTTATCATAAAAGCTCTGCTTTGAGCACTATTTCAGATATCCGAAAACCGCCTTTTCTGAGGCAAGCGAGCGTGTTTCAATTCCTGATTTCTCGCGAGCGCTCAGACAGCTTCTTTTCAAAACCGATCATTACTAAAAAACCGGCCAGAAACAGTGCGCAAATCCCCTGGATGGGATGTTCGGCAATCTGGTGAAAACCGGCGCCTCCAATTATAAACCCCGAAACGATCTGAATTATACCGGTCATGGGAGTCCTCCTCCGCACAGAAGGATAAGCAACTTTTGTTCCAACCAGGCCGCAAAACAGGATTTTAAGACGGACCTTTTCTGCCGTACTTCGCTAAGTGCCCAAAAATGTTGAAATAATAAACCGATGATTTACCTTGTGCTCAAACCCGGCACCGAGCTTTGGTACTCTGGAGTTTTTGAATAATTAATCTCTAAGACCCGAACGCTGACGATATTTCGTAAAATTCTCGTAAAAATGAGAAAAAATCGCGAGCGGCTCAAGTTACCTAACGGAATTCAAAGCAGAGGATTTGCAGGGAAACTAATCGGTAGTTTACTTTCTGACCAATACGTCATCTACTTGAATTTAGTGGGCATTTACTCTGGAATGATTACATTTTTATAAAATGTGCGCGTTTAATGAACGCTCTCACGTTTTAAAGAACGAACATAAAGGAGGTTGCCATGAGGTATTTTGTGACGCCGGTTTTAGTAAGTTTCTTTCTCCTGTTTGGGTCAGCCGTGGCTAAGGCTGAGCCCACTCCCGGAGAAATCGGCCGTATCGAAGCTGCAACTCGAGTTTTCGAAGAAATGCCTGCAAAGATTCCAGCCTACGTTCTCGACCACGCGAAGGGGATAGCGGTAATTCCAGGCGAACTCAAAGCCGGTTTTGTCTTCGGCGGTGAAGCTGGGGGTGGAGTGATCGTGTCCCGCCTTCCGAATGGAAGCTGGTCCCCGCCCGCTTTTTTCTCCTTAGCGGGTGCGAGCTTCGGTTTCCAGATCGGGGGAGAGGTCAGGGATATTGTGCTGATTTTCAACACCGCCAGGAGCATGGATTTTATTGAGAACGGAAGGATCCAACTGGGCGGCGATGCTTCGGTGACAGCCGGGCCTGTCGGAGCAGACGCTGGAGTTACAACCGATCTCCCGGAAATATACTCATATGTGAGGAGCGCCGGGGCTTTCATCGGAGCAACCGTACAGGGGTCCGTACTGTCGTTTGATTTCAACGCCAATCGTGACCTTTATGGAGTTGACGACCCGCTTAGAATGAAGGTGAAGGCGAGAGCAATTCCGCAACCAGCACATAGATTCACTTGCGCTATCGCGCGAGCCACCGGTGCCCCGGCAAAGAATTGCAGCTGATCTGCACGTCAAGATAAAATCTTAGAGGACGGTCACTCGCCGACAGATGGGAACTTTGTTGACAGTGCAGTAGGATGGGCGCGGCGTTAACGCGCCTATCCTCGGCCCGTTGAGATTTAAGTGATGCCGGAAAATTTAACATCTCTTAAATGTGAGAGAATTGAAGAGGCATGTAGAATTGGTGCAGCCCTTTTCCGAGTGATCTGTTACTCATACCAATTTGCGTTCAACAATGTACGGGAGGCAGGTATATGTACGTAGCATAGCCCCTTGTGGGCGCTTGGAAGTGCGGACGGGCACAAGGCCCTATGCTACATCAACTTGAACGCAACTTGGTATCAGGCATATACGGCAAATCTTCCAGCGAGGGCTGCAGATCGTTAACTATCGCTTCGAGCGTTCCCTGAAGATCTTTTTCGGGGCAAATCCTTATCTCTCCAGATTGCCTGATCTTTATTTCCACGTCTCCGGTCTTTTGGAGCTTCTGGCTGACCACTATCCTTACCGGGATTCCAATCAGGTCGGCGTCTTTGAGCTTTACGCCCGCCGATTCGTCGCGATCGTCGTAGAGGACCTCGTAAGAGGCGCTGAGGTTAGAGTATATCCGTTCGGCCATCTCCACAATCTCCGGCTTCTTGCCAAGTTGAGATATAACGATATGGAAGGGAGCGGCCGTAAAGGGGAATTGGATCCCGGAACCATCGTGCCATTTTTCGATAACCGACGCCATGAGCCGTTCGACCCCGATGCCGTAGCAGCCCATCACCACGAGGTTCGGCTGTCCGGAGCTGTCCAGGTAGGTTACGTCCATTGAATCGGGGGCCGTGTATTTGGTTCCGAGCTTGAAAGTGTGCCCCAGTTCGATCCCGCGCCGTATCTCCAGATGAGCTGACCCGCACGCTGCGCACTGATCGCCTTCGCGCACTTCAGCTATATCTGCTACCTCTGTCCACTCGAAGTCCCGGCCTGGAAGCACGTTTCTCAAGTGCATATCCGGCTCGTTAGCCCCGGCGATATAGAGAGTCCGCTCAGTTATCGAGGTGTCCAGCACGGTTCGGATGCCTTCCACGCCGACGGGCGCCAGAAAACCGGCATAAAGCCCATTTTCCGACAGTATCTTCTCCGGCGCATATTCCAGATGAATGGCCTTGAGATGGTTGGCAAGCTTTGTGGCCGATATGTTGAAGTCTCCCCGAACGACCGCCAGCACGAGGTTTGTGTCGGCAACATAGGCCACGGTCTTCAAAAAATGCTCTTCGGAGGAATTGAAAAATCCCATCAGGTCGGCGATCGTTTTCACCTCGGGGGTATGGACCTTGTCCACAGGTGGCGCCGTGTCGACGTGCTGACTTCGTCCCGGTTTGATCCCGACCGCTTTTTCAGTGTTAGCCCTGTATCCGCAGCCGGGACACACGACAAAGCGGTCTTCGCCGGCCGGGGATTCGAGCATGAACTCATGTGAGCCGGTCCCGCCCATGATCCCCGAATCGGCCTCTATGGGCACCGAATTCAGCCCGCAACGGGCGAATATCCGCAGATAGGCGTTGAATATCTTTGGGTAGTAGATGTCCAGGTCCTCAAAGTCGCGGTGAAAGCTGTAGGCGTCTTTCATGAAGAATTCACGCACTCTTAGCAGACCCGCGCGCGGGCGGGCTTCATCGCGAATCTTCGTCTGAATCTGATAGAGCATCACAGGAAGGTCGCGGTAAGAGCGCACGAACTGCTTTGCTATATCGGTTACGACTTCCTCGTGAGTCATTGCAAGCACAAATTCCCGGTCCCTGCGGTCCTTGAACCGGATCAGTTCCTCGCCTATATCGAAATAGCGGCCCGTTTTCTTCCAAAGCTCCGCCGGATTGATGACAGGCATGGTGAGCTCCAGACCTCCAATCGCATTGAGTTCTTCGCGAATGATCTGCTTGATTTTTCTTGTTACACGATGTCCGAGCGGCAGGAGTGCATAGAGCCCGGCAGCTACGGGATATATGAAAGAGCCTCGCAGAAGCAATACATGGGAAGGAGTTTCCGCCTCTTTGGGTGCTTCGAAAAGGGTATGAATAAAGGCTTGCGAGTAGCGCATCTTTTCACCTCGTTGTGCTTGGTGTCCACCTGCGGTCCCAATCTCCACGCTCCGCGAGCTGTGGATACTATCATTTATTCATTTGGAGTCTCAACCCCAAATAGTGTCCATCCGGAAACACCACCGAAGGCAGTGGCCAAGTCGGCCGGCGGTCCCACCGCCCTCGACGGTTTTGTTGAGCGCTTGCGAATTTTTGCCATCTTGTTTATATGCCTCCAGTGATTAATTATATTGGGTTTGATGTTCGAATCTGCCCGGTATGCCGATAGATTTTTGAACCATTACTGAACGGGAGGGTGCTGTGGCGGGGAGCGGCAACAAGGGTCTCCTTGATGAACTGAAGGCCATGAAAGAACGGATGGAAGATCTGTTCAGGAGTAGTTTCGAACTCGGAACCGGCGGGAAAGGCAAGCCCCGGGAACCTGAGGATTGGGTCCCAATGAGCGACATTGTTGATTCCGGAAAAGAGTTGATCTACTCGATAGATTTGCCCGGAGTTATGGAACATGACCTTCAGGTTGAGTGCAAGGCAGACCGGCTGTGGGTTTCGGGGCTGAGGAAGAATGACTTGCCGGAAGGGGAGGCTTTTCGAGTTGAGAGGCCCAGTGGAGCATTTTCGCGGGTTTTTAAATTCCCCTGCCCGGTGGATGAAGACGGAATTCAAGCCGAGTTCAAAAAAGGTGTGCTCAGGATTAGCGTCCCCAAGAGTTCCCCCGAATGCCGCACGCATAGAATTGTGGTGCGCTAGGTTGAATAAGGCCGCTGCTCCCGCTTGAATCGAGGCTGTTTTATGGCGTTATCGCACTTGAGAATTCTGCCCCTGGGAATCTTCTTTTTTTTGACACCGGCATAAAATTTCGTTACAGGTATAGGGAAGAATCCGGCTTCCTAAATCCAACCGGCCTATCATTTTTCCGATCTTTTATTGGAAATATTGTAAGGATATCTTCACGCCTGGACCGGGTGACCGGCGGACAATGCGGCCTGAGGGAAAAAAAACGATATGGCGAACGTAATTATTGTGGGCACTCAGTGGGGTGATGAGGGAAAAGGAAAGGTTGTCGATCTGCTTTCGGAGCAGGCCGATTTCATTGTCCGGTTCCAGGGCGGAAACAATGCCGGGCACACGCTGGTAGTAAACGGCAAGAAGCATATATTCCACCTGGTCCCCTCCGGAATTCTTCATCAGGACAAAAAGTGCATGATTGGAAACGGAGTGGTGCTCGATCCCGGCGTACTGATACAAGAAATGGACCGCCTCGAGGAAGCGGGCTTGCGCGTAACGCCCGACAATCTGCTGATCAGCCTTTACACCCATGTCATCATGCCCTATCACCGTGCGCTCGACCTGGCCCGCGAAAAGAGGAAGGGCAGGACCGCGATCGGCACAACCGGCCGGGGGATCGGCCCATGCTATGAAGACAAGGTGGGCCGGGGAGGTATTCGGGTTCACGATCTTCTGGACAGCGCAGTTTTTTCGGAAAAGCTGGCGCGAAACCTCGAGGAGAAGAATTTTGTCCTCCGGAATTTTTTTCAACAGGAGGCCCTGGACCCTGCTGAGATCCTGGATGAATACCTGGCCTACGGCGAGCGGCTCAGGCCCTTTGCAGGAAACGTATCACAACAACTTCAGGAGGCGGACGCCCAGGGCCGCAACATCCTTTTCGAGGGAGCTCAAGGTACTCACCTGGACATCGATCACGGGACCTACCCTTACGTGACATCATCTAATACAGTCGCCGGTAACGCCTGCTGCGGGGCGGGTATCGGGCCCACACGCATAGATAGTGTGCTGGGCGTAGTCAAAGCCTACACAACACGCGTCGGCGGCGGGCCGTTTCCATCCGAGCTTCTCGATGAGACCGGAGAGCGCATCCGCAAACTCGGAGGGGAATTCGGGGCCACCACCGGACGGCCGCGCCGCTGCGGCTGGCTGGACATG
>Ga0187864_10004145_pt1 | contig 11502 bp, 9 predicted proteins | sample June2016WEW_11_4_FD_132985 | JGI IMG/M metagenome (GOLD analysis project Ga0187864, IMG submission 132985) | Peatland microbial communities from SPRUCE experiment site at the Marcell Experimental Forest, Minnesota, USA - June2016WEW_11_40 | ecosystem: Environmental > Terrestrial > Soil >... | reverse complement strand
CCGCCAGATCATCGCCCGAGAGCGTGCGGCCCTGGAGGCGGATCGGTTCCATTCCGCCCCTGATCTATCCCGTGCCCGCGGTCGAGTCCAGCTAAAACTCAACCAAAAATGTCCAAACTCCAGTGGCAGGCAGGATGCCTGCCCCACTGTGCAGCGGATTGAAAGCCGGGATAGGGGGTGGAGGCTGGGGGGCGGGGGCCGGGACGGTGTGGAGGCCGAGGCGCGGCTCGTTGAGGAGCCGTTCGAGCGGCGGGCGGGATGCCGGCCCCTGGAGTGGCAGGCAGGATGCCTGCCCCACGACTGATGCGACGTTCATGGGGTTAATGTATATTATAGCTACACAGATGTCAACGGGGTATTTGCATTTTGTTTGAGGCGGGCGGGGGGCGGTCGGGCCTGAGCGCGGCGGGGGAGGCGAGGTTGTGGATGGCGGGCGAAAGCACTGGGTGAGGCGCGGAAGCCAGACGAAAGGGAGGCGACCGGCCTTCCGAGAGGTTTGGGAGGGAATTGTAGAGTTGGGCGCCGAGGCCGTTCTTGCGGTTTCGGCTGACGCAGTTCATCAGCTCGTCCAGGAGGATGGGAGTGGGACGGGCATCCTGCCTGTGTCGCAGGTTGGAACTTGGATGCAGGCTGGAAGCCTGCACCACGCTGAAAAGCTGGCGGATGACCTCACCGCCGGGGGCGGTCTTGGTTTTATCGTGCTCGGCCACGAGGGCGAGGTTCTTCTCCGCCGCCTGGCTTCCGGCAGACAGTCCAAGCTGCCAGGCGATGCCGGCCCAGGGGGTCTTGCGCAGTGGCGTGCCATCGTCGCCGCATCGGCCTTTGACGGAGTCGAACTCGTTTCCAACAAAGACGGCCGTGGCGTCTTTGGGGATTTCCTTGACCCCGGCAGCGGCGAGGATTTGGGGCACGCCGGCCCAGCGGTGGGAGGCGGAGCCGTTTCGAGGGAGGTGGAACAGGAGTTTGAGGGCATGGGCACCTCGAAAGGAGCAAATCGCAACCTGCACACCCGTATGGGGAGCGGCTCGCCACCCGCTACTGGCCAAGCGCCGCCTCCCACAAAAGGCAGCCCGGGCAGCACCAAGTGAACTCATCTATGGGTTGAGCCCATATACCATATATGGCCGCGCTCCGGTCTCGCCTGCCTTCGGACGATTTGCCGGTAGAGGTGAACCGCCAGCGGCCGGAGTTGGTGCTGATGGAAGCACCAGAGGCTTTCACGGCGAAGAGCAGGCGTCAGCAACCGGTTCCTGACAGGCGACCCGGAACGGCCTGACTGAAAATAAGTTGCTCCGACCCCGAAACGACCCCGACGTGGCAACGCCGCCAGCACCGGCGATCCAGGGCGGCAGCCTTGGGATTGAAAACTCTTCCGAAAATTCTTGTTTGCCGCGGTGGCCATGGCAGCTAACATGGCCCCTCAGGAACCTGATGGTGAAGTGCTGGTACGCCGGGCATGATGCCGCTGCCAGGAACCCGCCGTTGCAGTTGCATGCGGTTAACAGGCATCGTCCGATCGCGCGCGGCAGAGGGTGGGGCCAGACTCTTGTTTTGGGCCCCGCTCTGCACGGGATGTGTGGACAGGCTTCTGGCATCGTAGGGTTCCCGGGGCGGAAGAGCGACAGGGGACCGGCTCCGAACCGAATAACATGCCGAGATTAGAAAACATCGCCCACTGGCTACTGATAGAGGTCGAGAGGCCGCGCCCGACCTTCCAGCACCTCCTTGCGACGGAGCGTGATGGTGGTCGCCGATTCATCCTCGAGGAGCTACGAACGGCTGTTCAGGAAGCCCACGAAGACGCTCGCCGCCGGCTTTGCCGACTCGCCGCCACAGATCTTGATCCGCTCGCAAACCAAGGGGTGCGCGCTGATGAGGCTCTCGGATACCCACAAAGGCTTCCGATCCGGACGCTTAAGGGATATTTCGGGGAGTTCTTCGCTGGAGTCGTTGCAGAGAATTGTCATCCTTTCGACCTGAGGGACTGGGTAGTTCCCGCCTACCTCTTCAGGTTTCACACAGTTGCCTTCCAGCAGTTGGACGCAGCGGCCCAGGACGGCAATGCGGTTGGTGAGATTCCGGGCAGGACGGGGGATGACTGCCTTGCCTTCCGAATGGACGCGACCACGGGGCTCATTAGTGCCGCGCTGTTCTGTGAAGCCAAATGCACCGACGACCACGACGCCCACTTAGTCGCGGAAGCCCATACAAAGCTCAGCTCCAGAACTGAGCGCCCCGCGGACCTGCTGCAGCTGATAGAAGTTCTGCAGGCCTCAAATGCGCCAGATGCACGAAGGTGGGCTGGCGCGTTGGAGCGCCTCTTCTGGGGCCAGCGCGCCCCCGGATACGCAAGATACGACCAGATTACCTACATTTGCGGCCGGAGTCCTGCCCGAGGAGGCCGGACTTGTTGGATCTCGCGAGATGGCCCACACGAGGCGTATCGAGGTGGCCGCTCACTCCATATCGCTGAAATTCACCTGCAGGGCGTAGACAACCTCGTTGCCGGCGTTTATGGAAGGAGGGAGGAATAATGCCTGAATGGGATGCACATGTCCAAGAAGCGGCTCGCGAGGTTGATCGGAGGCTGGTGACCGGAGGCCTGCCGCCTCCGCTCGCAAAGCTGTACAGCCACTGTACGCGTTTGCGCTCAGGTCAACCAGGACTTCCAACTTGGCAGAGGGGTGAGTTTGAGGCCCGCCTAAACGATGCGGTTCGCCTTATTGAGCTTGGCTTCCTAAAACGAGCGGCGGGCGAGGAGGACTGGAGGCGGTCAGTGGTCAGGGGGGCGGAGGTGCTTGAATGGCTTTCACATCCGGAAATCGACTCCGAGGGACTGCCGCTCGGACATCTCTCCGCCGCAGCTTATCAGTTGGCAGGCTACCCGGCACGATCGGCAGGCCTTTTGGATCGGATCGCGCCCGGGGGATCGCTCCATATCCTGACAAGCTTCCTGCGGGCGGATTTCGCGGGTTTGTTGGCTGGTCTGGTGCATTATTGGGGTGCTCGGCAGCAAATGCAGAGAGCGGGCCAGAATGAGCAACCGGATATCCGGAGTTCGTTTTTTGACGAGACGGCCGGCGCTTTAGGGGTCCTATGTGCGGCTATGCGGTGGGGCGACCATGGGCGCCTGGACGCAGCATTGGAAAAGCTTGGTGCGGTTTCACATTTGATGCTTAGTGGACGGGACTCCTTCTCCTGGATGCTCGCGAGAATCTGCGACGAGGTCGCCCGTTCGTTCGCAACGACTTCTATCCGTCGCAAACTCGAATGGCTGCCAGGCCGGCTGCAGGTCAGTGGCAAGCTCGCAGTGGAGCGCTACCTTCGCTACTGCTATTCGGCATCTCGCGCGCTGGCTTGGTCATCACAAATCCAAGGGATTGAGCAGCTCAGGTTGAACAGATCCTTCGTGCTCTGTACCCCGACGGGGTCAGGAAAGACCACGATAGCGGAAATTGGGATCGTACAAGCGCTTTTCTCCACCGGTGGCGCCGAGGAGCTGGCGCTGGATCAGCCCCTTGCGATGTATTTGGTGCCCAGCAGGGCGCTTGCAGCAGAAGTTGAGGCGAAGCTGCTTCGCGTTATCCCCCCGCTCAGTTCGGATCGTGTCATTGTCACCGGGCTCTATGGTGGCGTCGACTGGGGGCCGACAGATGCGTGGCTCTCGGCGGGTGAGAAGACGATTCTGATCTGCACCTATGAGAAGGCGGAAGCGCTGATCCGTTTCCTGGGTCCGCTTTTCCTGAATCGCCTGTCGCTGGTCGTATTGGACGAAGCCCATTCCGTTCAATTCGATGGTAACGAGGTGAGCCTGAGGAACGCTGAGAATCGCCCACTGAGGCTAGAATCACTCATCTCCCGCCTCTTTACTCATCTTCCCCCCGAACGAAGCCGGATAATCGCTCTTTCTGCCGTCGCTTCGGGATTCGAAACGGCGTTGGCTCGTTGGATAACAGGAGACACGAACGCAACATCGACGACCGCCGTCTACCATAGCACGAGACAGTTAATCGGTCGCTTGGAGTGCGTGCCCGGTCGAGCTTTTGCTCTGCACTACGACCTTATGGACAGGGCAGACCTGCGGTTCGAGGATGGCGCCCGGGGGACTCCCTTCGTTCCGCAGCCTTTCCCGCCTCACCCACCAGCTCCAGAGCTCGAGGGTGGAGGACCAGAACTCAGAATTCGCCCATATCTCTTTTGGGCAGCGATGCACCTTGTTGCGCCTCAAGGTGAAGCTCAGCGGCATGCTGTGCTGATTTCGGTGCCTCAGCAGATTGGCGGGTACGCTCAAAGCCTTCTCGAGTTACTGGAAGGGGCGTGGGAAGCGCCACGAAAACCCGTGTTCTTTGAGCCCCCGTTGGATGCCGAGAAGTTGGCGAAATGGCAACGCTGCCTTAGGTCCTGCGGAGATTACTTCGGGCGAGAGTCACGGGAGTACAGGCTGTTGCTAAAGGGAATAATTGTTCACCACGGGAAGATGCCCGGCTTAATGGCGCGTCTGCTCGTCGAGTTGGTGCAGGAGAACGTCGTCCATCTGGTCTTGGCCACGTCGACTCTGTCCGAGGGGATAAACTTGCCTTTTGAGACGATCCTGGTTCCCAGCCTTCGGCGTGCTCAGAGTCCCATGACCGCCAGGGAATTTGGCAACCTGGCTGGCCGGGCTGGCAGGCCCGGATTTGGGACCGAGGGCAGGTGCCTCGTGCTTCTGCATTCTACTACGCCTCAGGCGCGAGTCACCTATGAGAATATAATTGGTCAACTGACGGTCAGCCCATCGCGCCAGCGGGGCAGCGCAGATAGCCCTCTGGCAGCACTCCTGACGATGATCTGGAATTACTGGCGAGAAATCACCCATTCCTCCTCGCGTCAAGCGTTCATGGCGTGGCTCGAGCAGAGTGCCACCGTGGAAATTGGTGAACGTGAGCAGAGAGCCCAATTGGGGAACGCTCTTGATTCGTTAGACGGAATACTCCTCTCCGCCATCGTCGAAGTCGAGGACCTCCGGGGTGCTATACTTACCGCGGCAGAGCTGGAGGAAAAACTTACAGCGATCTGGCGCCGCTGCTATGCGCACTTTGCATCCAGTGCTGAACGGGAGCTGGGAATGTTCTTCACAACGCGTGGGAACGCATTGGTAACAAGGATTTTCCCCGAGCAGGGGCGGAGGCGGAGACTGTATCGCACAGGGCTTCCACCGAGGGAAGGCGAACAGCTCCTCACCCTTTTCCCTGAGCTTCGAAACCATCTCGCAACAGGGGTTGATTATGCTCGTTGGGGCGAGGACGAGAGATTCGAGTACATCCGCGTGTTGGTCGCCCTGCTGACGCGCCATCCTAGATTTGCCGTGTGTAACCTTGAGCGCCCAACGGTTCCATGGTCTGCACCCCTCAGGTGGTGGCTGAACCCCCGGCGGGCTCAGATTCGCCCGAAGCCTCAGCAGATCTCAAGGTGGTTCGACTACATCTCGCAAGCGTTTCTTTATCGAACGACCTGGGCGGTTGGATCGGTGTTCTCTATTGTCATGGCGGAGAATTCGCCGCAACAAACTCGACCCATCTCTCTTGATGACTGGGTCGAGACCGGGCTCCCGTGGGCAGCATTCTGGCTGAAGGAGCTCTTAACTTGGGGGACGTTGGAGCCCGTGGCCGCTTTCCTGCTGGCACGGGGAAGATGCGAGACCCGCCTCGAAGCCGAGGACCTCGCGACTCGTTACTATGCCGCAGGAAATCCTGAGCACACTGACGACATCTTCGACCCCCGCTCGATTCGAGACTGGGCTGCTACTTTGGCACCTCCGCGGCCCCGAGCCGAGGGTGGCGTGCCGACCAGCACACAGGTGGAACTGCTGAGGGACTTCAGCGGAGCTCAAGAGAGGCTGCGTGTCCTCCCAGCAGAGGTCGAACAGAGGTTGTACTGGTTTGACTATGCGGGCTTTGCTCTTGCGACGTCGCCGCGACCAGGGGACTGGGACCCTCGCTTTCTGCAGACCATCGATTTCTATCTGGATCCCGCCAGGCAAGTTGTTTCCTCAACCGGCGCTTATAGTCGCTTCGGAGAACACTTGGACTAAGTTGGAGGCCGGGCTGGCGACTGGAACTACTGGTGAGTTTGACGCTGACCAATGGCATTTCATCATCATCCACCGCCGGGTTGGCTCCAAACTCGGCGCTGATTTGTAGTTTACCTGCCGCGTCCTTCCGTTCGAGCTGGGAGGCGTAACAGGTGAGTGTCTTGCCATCAATGATGACGATGCAATGGTTCTCTGGGGCGGAGCGGACCACCTGCACGATGTAGCCAGCCTTGCCGGGTTCGGACTTCAGGGCGACTTCGTCGCCAGGAACAAACTCGGTTGGGGCGGCGGTTCTCGCTGGTGCGGGAGCTGCGGGGGTGACTCCGGAAGTCGCGGGGCAGATTCTCGCGCTGGGAGATGTCATCGAAATTGTAGTTGAACACGCGCAAGAGGGCAGCGAAGCCTCGCACGTCGAATCCATCTACAAACCGGTTCCACTGCCGGGCCGTCATTTGTGCAGGCTGAGGAAGCTGCGGCTGGGTGCGAATGGAATAACCCAAGAGGATCCGGTATTGGTAGTGCAGGAAGAGGCCGTATTTGGCCTTGACCATCCAAGTAGTGTCAACCGCCCCTGCGGCGACCGCGTCCGGCTCTGGGTCGAGGCCGCAGGCGCTTGCGTTCGACACCGTGGCGCAAACCAGCATCGCCATGAAAAGTCCAGGATGCTTTAAATGCATGCCTCCATTCTCGTATCGCCCAATCCGCGTGCTGGCAACTTCTGATTTGCTGGGAACTCTTTCTGGAGCGGATCCTCCTCCAAGCTGCCGTGAGGTCAACGACGTAGGGTCCAGGCGCCGGCTTCCGCTTCCAGCCAGGCGGCGCCGGCTTCTGCGGTCACCTCCACCTCCAACGTTCGGGCCGCCCCCGCGCGTTCCGCCCGCCAGCGGCCGGGGCTCAGGTCGGTTACGAGCACCCGGCATGGATTCGGCCCTGGAACCCGGAATCGCACCTCTTGGTCGGAGCGGGTTCCGTCACGACGCAACAGCACTAACCAGGACACCATCGAACCCGTGATGAGGCAACCGGTTCGCCCTTCGGCCTCCAGTTTGCTCACCGGCCAGTGCGCGCCGTTTTTGCGATCGCTCACCTGCACCACGTTGAGGAAGAGGTCCTCCGCTGCGGCTTGCCTGGGGCAGACTTCCAGCCGCCAGGCCCCGGGCTCCATCGAGCCGCGCTCCAGCCTCGCCGGCTCCACGTTGTTCTCGTAATTGGTCCCGAATACCCAGAATTCCTTGCCGGGTCCGCCGACTTTCGACAGCGTGAGGTTGTCAGCACTGGGCAGCAGGATATCCAGGTTGAGACGTCCCCGGGCCCCGCGTAGCGTGCAATCCACCACCGCCCTGCTGCTTTCGACCTTTGGCTCCTCGAGGCAATGGAGCAGCCAATACTTCTGAAAGGCCGGATCGGTGCTGACCACGCGGTCCAGGACCACCAGCGCCGCGGGCACTTGCTTGTCCCGCAGGTTGAGGAACACGAAGGAGCGTGTCACCTGCTTGACTTTCTTGCTGTAGGCCTCGGTGATATCCCCTTGTAACAGCGTGTAATCCGGCGCCTGAGGATCGGGGCCAAAGCCATGGGCCAGCACCTTGCCGGTGCGGTAACCGTTGTCGGGGGCCTGCAGCACCGTCAGGGTCCTGGCTTCCGACCGCCCATTGGGAAGCCGCTGGCCCCCGTCATTGCCGTGGTCGCCCCGGCGGCTGAACTGCTCGCGCGGGTCGTAAACCAGCAGCGAGTTGTGCGCAATGGTCCGCCAGTAATAATTGCGGCAATGCGGACTGCCGTATTCGCCCGAGGAGCCGGAGTAGAGGCCGGAGTCAATCGCCAGCGCGCCGCGGTAGTGGAGCTGAAATGATCATCGCCTCGGAAGCGTGGCCGGTCACCGAGCCCTGGCGTGTGGGCGGGTAGCCGCACTCCTGTGTCTTGGCCAGCCGGACCAATTCCGCAATGAACGCCGGTTTCTCCTCTGGCGTCAGCAGCGCATAAAGCCAGTCATAGACGATCGCGCCGGTGACCATCATGCGCCCGGTGACCCGGCAGGCATCCTGACGCTCGGGCAATTCGGTCTTCTTGAGCAACCTCAGGGCTGACTCGATTGTGGCGCGCCCGAGGCCCTGGTCTTTGCTGACCAGGCACTGCAGGGCATCCAGTTCGATCTGCATCTGGGTCGAGTTGGCGGCTTGCGACCGCAACTTTCGCAAGGCTGGCAGGAGCGCCGTGTCGTGCAGCTGGGCGTCGAGTTGGGCTGCCTCCGGCGAGCGCAGATAAAGGCGCGGGTGCTCGCGAGGAGGGACGGGAATTCTGGTTTCGGCAACCTCCTTCCATTTCAGACCGGCGCCAGGGGCCTGGGAGCCGGGTTGATCTGCACCACCCAGGGCGGGCAGCACGGACAACACCCAGAGCGACAGGATGCGCTTCATAGCCAAAGCCTAACAAGTTGGACCAGACAATGCATCTTGGTTGAGGAGTTCCTCGACTCCTCGGCTCCTCGTCCCCTCGATGCGCGCAAGCTGATCAGGTCACACCGAGCCACATCGCGTACGGCGACACGCCCCTGCGTGAGAGTGACGGCGCCGGCGGAGTTCCGTGCGGGAGGCGACATTATCATTTTTTCCAACATGTACTACATAGGCCTTACGTCTGGCGCGGTGTATTTGTTAACCCTTGTTTTCACGAGAATGTTGGCAGACGCTCGACTGTTTCCAGACGTTGGCAATCCCGCAAAAGAATCGGATGACCTGCCGCCGCTCGGCAAAGAAACCACCAATTCCGAGAAAATGTTCCGAGCTGGTTTCACCCCTATCCCTCCACGAGATGAATCACGTTTAGAGTATGCGATGCATCTCCGAGCGTATGCTCTGCATTTTCTGATTGGCCATGAAATCGCGCACATTACACTTGGGCATGTTGATTATCTGAATTCAATCAATGCGGCCGCCTTGATCGAAGAACTGGGCTGGGTTGAAGCCGATCCAGATAGAATACTCGAAAGACAATGCCTTGAGGCGAACGCTGACATGCGGTCCACATTCTCCGGCATTCAGTCTCTTCGAGAAACGCGCGCCAAGTTCAAAACAGCAATTCCACATTGGGGAAATTCGCCGCGGAGTGTGGGGCGTTTGATCTTTGATTGGGCAGTCGCGGTGAACACTCTTTTTCGTCTGTTCGGGGACGTGCGCTTCAGTCCGTCAGATCTTGCCACAAACCCTTACCCGCCACTGCCGCTTCGCAGGTTGATGGCCATGCGAGCAGCCTTCGCATCAGCGACGGAGCACTGGAACCAAGCGCTGAAAGAAAAAGCAAAACTTGCGACCCAAATCGCTCTAAAGCACACGGAACATGCGTTTGCCACCATTTTGGGTGGAAAGATAAAGGTTGAGGGCCTCAAGGATGCTGACGGTCAGGAGGCTCGTGTGCATATCACGAACCTTTTCAAACGATCCCTCATTCTTCCGAAGCGACTCGCGCCGTTTTCTTACGAGGGGTTATTCAAGATGGAATCAGCAGTTCCGAAGGAGCTGGGTTAGTGAGGCCGATGGGCGTACGCCGGATGGACCACGTCGGGTTTCAGCGGCACATGGTCCGGTTTCAACGCCGGGACGTGGTTGCCGAAGCTGGCAACTTCGCGCCCGAGGTTATCATCCTCAACAGCCATGACCGAAGCTCTGGCTATCCGATTCACGCCGGCCTGTTTAGGTGGGTTTGCCGACTCGCTCATTCCAAGCATGCATGTCCGCCACACCGGGCACGAGCTGCCCGAGATCATCCGGGCCAGCTTTCAGATGCTTGGGCATCTCCCCAGGCTGGCCGACAGGATTGCCGACTTCCGGGCGCTCAACCTGGCCGACGCCGTTAGCGCTACTCCCGGCTCACTTGGCGCTGACGTCGTAGCACCACAAGCAGCCGTGATCGCGTATGAAAAGCCGGCCGTTGGCGACGACAGGGTAAGCCCACGCCATTTCCATCTGGTTTTTGTGCTTGGGCTCGTCCGGCGGCGTGAAACGGCCTTTCTCGATATACGATTCAGCCGAGGGCTCGACCAGCGCCACGTCCCCGTTCTCGCCGTGAAGATAAAGCCGGCTGTCGGCGTAACACAGCGATGCCGCGCCCAGCCCGCGCTCCTTCCACTTCACCTGGCCGGTGGCGAATTCGAGGCACAGCATGGCCTGCGCGGTCGTGCCATACAGGTAGTTCCCAAGCTTCACCGCGCCGCCAATGGCTGTGGGCAAGCTCGGACTGAAATAGAGCGACTCCGCCGCGATGGCCCCGTCCTTCGCCTGGAGCCTCACCGCCCCGCCGCCTGCCCCGGCGGCCGCGGCGTAGACGATGCCCTCCCCCGCGATCGGCGTTGGGATGTTCGCGGCATTGAAGGGGCTGACCGGTTTGGCGTAGCGCCACAGGAATTTGCCCGTCTTGGCTTCCACTCCCACCAGGCCCTTTTGTAGGAGTCGCACATACTGCCTCACGCCCCCCGCCTCGATGACCAGGGCGGAGCCGTACGCGGCGTCGTCCCCCTCCGGCAACGCGCATTTCCAGAGCACCTCGCCGCTCGTCTTGTTCAACCCCACCAGCGTCGCCTGGCTTCCGCCCGGCGCGCATACCAGCGTGTTTCCATCGACCAACGGCGATTCAGCATAGGCCCAGATGCCCGACTTGCCGCCAAAGTCCGCTCGCAGGCTCTTCTGCCAACGCTTCTTTCCCGAGTCCTTTTCCAGGCAGGCGAGGTCGCCATCAGAGCTGAGCGCATATATCCGGTCGCCATCCACCGTCGGCGTTGACCGTGCCGCCGGGAAGTCTGGCTGTTGCTTTGGGTTGCCCACAGCGCCGAGCCGAGTGGACCAGGCCCGCCGGCCGTCCTGGACGGCGAGGGCCGCGACGAATTCATTTTCCAGCCCCTCGTTGGCCAGCAGGAACAGGCGGTCGCCCACCACGGCGGGCGTGGAATACCCGGACCCGATGTCCGTCCGTTTCCAAAGGAGCTTCGGCCCCTCCTTGGGCCACTGCTGCAGGAGCCCCCTTTCTTGGGAGATGCCGTCACGATCGGGACCGCGCCATTGCGGCCAATCCGCGGCTCGGCCCTCCGCCGCGGTGGCGAAGAGGCCAAAGACAATCTGAACCGACAACAATAAGCAATAGGTTTCGACTGGTCGTTTCATACAGCAAATGCTCCATCCGACTGAGCTACGGCGCAACCATTGATCAGCAACTACCTGCCGGAACATATTGTGTCCGAACTCGCATCCGGCGCAAGCCGCCAGATGTTGCCCTCTGCCAGAGGTTGACCCAAGCTTTGACATCATGTCATTGACCTTGCGCGCCTCGGCCTTGAGGGTTAGCAGTTAGTTCGTATGAGTCAAATCCCGGATCCGTTTCTGGAAGCGCGGAACAAAGACGGCGTCCTTCGATGCGCGTTCCAGGGCGAAACGATTCCCATG
>Ga0187864_10004143_pt1 | contig 11503 bp, 8 predicted proteins | sample June2016WEW_11_4_FD_132985 | JGI IMG/M metagenome (GOLD analysis project Ga0187864, IMG submission 132985) | Peatland microbial communities from SPRUCE experiment site at the Marcell Experimental Forest, Minnesota, USA - June2016WEW_11_40 | ecosystem: Environmental > Terrestrial > Soil >... | reverse complement strand
CGCCGCGAACTCTTTCCTGCCGCCGGCGCCGCAATTGCCGGTGCCGTTTGCTTCTCGACCCATCGAGCATTTCGATCGCGTCGCGGCCGTTTTCATCGCGTCGCGGCGCGCGGCATTCCAATCGCGCGCTCCGCCGCTGGCCTGACCTCCGGTTGGTGCTGATCTTCGGCATTGCTGCGCTTTTTTTGCGCCGGCGATGTCCGCAGGATTGAACGCGGCCATCTCCTTCACCTTTCGATGCGCCGCGACAGCACCGACCACCAACAGGCCGGCCGTATGGCCATCCCTTGCAGCATTAGGGCGGAGCGTCATGTCTGTTTGTGCTCATCGCGCGTGTCGCGCGTCTTTCCTGGCTGGCTCAACATTGCTGGCGCTGATCGGCCTCGGCGGGGCAGCAATCGCGCAAGTGCAGCTTCCCGAGGTCGTCGTCTCAGGGGCAAAACCGAAGCCGAAACCGCGGCGAGCGCGCGTTGCCGCGCCGGCGCCCGCGGCGCCAGTCACGCCGGCCGCTCAGCTTAACGCCAAAGCCGATGCTTTCGACCAGGCGCGCAGCAATCTCTACACGACCGTCGGCACGACTTCCGACACGATCAGCCATGACACCATCGACGTGCTCCCCCAAGGCACCAACACGACAGTCGAGAAAGTGCTGCTGCAGGCCCCCGGCGTCGCGCAAGATTCCGCGGCCAGCGGCCTGCTCCACGTCCGCAACGATCACGCCAATGTGCAATTCCGGATCAATGGGGTCATGCTGCCCGACGGCGTCACCGGCTTCGGTAGCATTTTTGAAACCGGCTTGATCGGCAGTATGGCGCTGGTCACCGGCGCGCTGCCGGCCGAGTTCGGGCTGCGCACGGTGGGCCTCGTCGACATCACCACCCGCACCGACGCCTTCAACAACAGCGGCAGTGTCAGCCTTTACGGCGGCAGCCAAGGAACCTTCACGCCGAGCATCGAATATGGCGGCACATTCGGCAGCAACTGCCCCTCGACCGCGCCGGTTGTTGGAAAGTCGGCGCCGTCAATCTCGACTGCGTCGGCCGCGGACTGTTCTGCCGGCGTCCAATACTTCTTCACCGGCCGCTATCTGCAGACCAATGAGGGGATCGAAAATCCGACGCCTGCCTATAGCGCCATCCACGATTTCTCCCGGCAGGAAAAAGGCTTCGCCTACATGTCGACCTTCATCGACCCCAGCACTCGGCTGAGCCTGATCGCGGGAACCGCTACCAGCACATTCCAGATTCCCAACGTACCCGGCCAGCCGGTCGGGCAGATGGGAAATCCGCCGGTCACCAACGCATTCGGGATTACCAGTTTCAATTCAGCGCTGCTCAACGAGAACCAGTTCGAGGACACCCAATTCGCCGTGCTGGCGCTGCAGAAATCGGTGAACGGCTTCGATGGACAGTTATCCTATTTCACCCGCTACAACTATCTGCACTTCACGCCGGACCCGGTCGGCGACCTCCTGATTAACGGCATTGCCTCGGACATCGCCCGCCAATCATATACCAACGGCCTTCAGGGCGACGGCTCCTATCAGATCAACCCGGCGCATACGCTTCGCGCCGGCTTTACCGTCAGCGCCGAACAGACCTCCGTCGCCAATTCATCGCTGGTCGAGCCCTGCACCATCTGCGACGGCTCCGACAACGGAGCGCCGGAGACGATAACCGACGATGTCGCGAAGCTCGGCTGGCTCCTGGGTGTCTATGCCCAGGACGAGTGGAAGGTCACCGACAAGTTCACGATCAATGCCGGTCTGCGCTTCGACCAGATGTATCAATACGTCGACGCCAACCAGCTGAGCCCGCGTCTGAGCTTCACCTACAAGCCGTTCGAGACCACGACGTTTCACGCCGGCTATGCGCGCTATTTTACGCCGCCGGTGCTGGTCGAGGCGGCGCCGGCCGATATCGCGCTGTTCAACAGCACGACGGGAGCGCCGCCGGCCGGCCAGCCGAATAGTCCGGTGCTGCCGGAGCGCTCGCATTATTTCGATGCCGGCGTCGATCAGAAGATACCGTTCGGCTGCAGCGCGCCGGCAGCGAGGGACTGCACCACCCTCGATCTCGGCGTCGACGCCTATTACAAGATCGCAACCGACCTCATCGACAACGGAAATTTCGGCCAGGCGCTGGTGCTCAGCGCCTTCAATTACGCGGAGGGCATCAACGAGGGCATCGAGTTCAGCGCAAAATTCAAGAGCGGCAATTTCCAGGCTTACGGCAACCTCGCCGTCGCCCAGCAGAAAGCCACCGACCCGGTGTCGAACCAATATCTGTTCGACAACGCCACGCCGCTCGCCGATCTCGGCGGCTTGACCGCGTACCAGTACGCGCAGACTCACTGGATCATCACGGATCACAGTCAGACTGTGACCGGGTCGGCCGGCGCCGCCTATCAGTTCTGCGGGCGGCCGGCCTATGCAGGAGAGTCGTTCGGTGGCCTTCCCGGAGCCGATGGACCGTCGTGGTGCGGAATAAGACTCAGCTCCAACATGATCTATGGCACCGGGTTGCGCACCGGCGACGACAATATCGACCATGAACCTCCTTATGCGCAGTTCAATGCCGGGATTGCGCGCGAGTTTCTGCTGCCCAACGATGCGAAGCCGATGACGGTGCGCTTCGACGTCGTCAACGTCTTCGACACGATCTATCAGATCAGAAGCGGCACCGGCATCGGCGTGTTCGCTCCGCAATACGGCCCGCGCCGCGGCTATTTCCTTGGCGTATCGAAGAAGTTTTGAGCATCCCTCCCTCCTTGTGGGGGAGGGTAGGGTGGGGGGCCGGGAAGCAAAATCTCCGCCGTTGACGAATGCTCAGCGCCTATCTGCGCCGAGTGCTGATCCTCCCGACCCCCACCCCTTCCCCCCACAAGGGGGAGGGGAAGATCACTTCGGCAAATCCGCGCCGCGCACCGCCGCGACAATCGCCGGAACGGCGCGAGGGTCCGTGGTCATCTCGATATGGCTGAGCCCGGGGATGACGGTCACCGGAATGTCGGTCCTGACCGCGGCGATGGTCGGGGCAAACTTGGCGGCGTCAAAGAGCTCGTCCTTTTCCCCGACCAGGACGGAGATCGGCGAGGACGCATGGCGCAGGTCGGCGGCGTAATCGTTGGTCGCGAAGGCGCGCGTGAGCAGCCACGAATAGCGGCTGGCGAGGATATCGGCGCGGCTTGGATCAATGGCGAAGGCCAGCACGATTAAATGGTCGAATGCGTGAATCCCGATGCGATTGAGGAGCGCCAGCGCAATGATCCGCGGGATGAACGGCTTCGCCCACATTTCACCTGATCTGTACGTCGGCGCTCTGGCGCCGAGCATCGGCGACAGCAGCACGGTGCGCTCGAACATTTTCCCGAGCGGCGTGGCTGCCGCATGCAGTGCGAAGCCGCCGCCGGAAGAGAAGCCGAGCAGCACCAGCTTCGCATTCGCATGCCGCGCGCGAACCGCGTCTACAAAATCGGCGAGGTCGTCATCGAGTTGGCCCGGGTAGTCGATGTCACCGCGCGAGCCGGTTGCGCCATGGCCGCGAATGTCGGGCGCGTAGACCGGGATTCCCTGCGCGCTGAGCGCCTTCGCCAGCGGATGCAGGCTGGAGCTCGATGCCGACGAGCCGTGGATGGCGATCACGACTAGCGCGGGCTCGGCTGACGGCGGGTTTTCCCGCCAGACGCGGAACGCGATCGGCGTGCCGCTGCGGGCGGGCATCGTTTGCACCGCCGGCAGATCGCGGAAATCGACGCTGTCGAACGGTTTTGCGACCGAAGCGAGCGGCGGCTTAGGCCCGCCGGTCCCAAACACGATCATGGCAGCGAGCGCGACGGCGACGGCAACAATCAGACCGCACACCACGATCACAAACACCTGGATCATCCGCGATCCTTTTTCTGCCATGCCAGACGGTCACTCCCGACCTAGTCCGTGGCGCGCGAGCACTCTACGCACGGCCTCGACGAGTTCGGCTTCCGGCACGGACCGTTGCGCCTCGGCCTGCTTTTGCAGGTGCTCCTCGCGGCCCTTTTCGCGCTTCGCCAGCTCGGCGCCGAGGATTAAATCCTTGATCGTGACTTCGCCTTTGGCCTTTTCGTCGCCGCCCTGAATGACGACGCAAGGGCTGTTGCGCTTGTCGGCGTATCTCATCTGCGCGTTGAAACCAGAGCTTCCCAAATAAAGCTCCGCCCTTATGCCCGCGTCGCGCAACGCCTTCACCATTTTCTGGTAGTCGGTGATGCGCTCCTTGTCGAAGACGGTGACGACGACGGGCCCGGGCTCAGGCTTGCTTTCAAGCTTGCCGAGATGTTGCAGCGCGGCGGCGAGCCGCGACACGCCGATGGAAAATCCCGTCGCCGGCACCGGCTCGCCGCGAAAGCGCGACACCAGCCCGTCATAGCGCCCGCCGGCGCCGACCGAGCCGAAACGCACCGGCTTTCCATCGTCTCCGGTAATCGGGAAGGTCAGGTCAACTTCGAAAACCGGGCCGGTGTAATATTCGAGGCCGCGGACGACGGAATGGTCGATGCGGATGCGATTCTGTTCGTAACCCGCGGCAGATACGAGCCTTAAGATTTCTTCCAATTCACCAATGCCTGCTTGGTGAGTAGGATTTTCATGCGCAGATCCTCTTATGCTGTCGAGCGTTTGTTCGTTTGTAGAACCGCTATAGCGCAGCCGACTCAGGATGCGCTGAGCGCTTTCGTCTGTCAGTCCTGCGCCCTTGGTAAAATCACCTGACTGATCCTTCCGACCACTTGTTAGGAGCAAATGAACGTCGATCTCGCTGAATCTGTCGAGCTTGTCGATCGCGCGAAGCACTGTGAGGCGTGTGCCGGCGTGTTGTTCGCCGCCAATGCCGATCGCTTCCATCACTCCGTCCAGCACCTTACGGTTATTCACTTTCACGGCGTAATCGCCGCGCTTAATGCCAAGCGCCTCCATCGTGTCCGCGGCCATCATGCACATCTCGGCGTCCGCCGCGGGCGACGCACTGCCCACCGTGTCGGCGTCGAACTGCATGAATTGCCGATAGCGCCCCGGCCCCGGCTTCTCGTTGCGGAACACCCAACCGAAGCGATAGGAGCGATAAGGCTTCGGCAGCGCCTCGAAATTCTCCGCCACGTAGCGCGCCAGCGGCGCGGTGAGGTCGTAGCGCAGCGACAGCCATTGCTCGTCGTCGTCCTGAAACGAGAACACGCCCTCGTTCGGCCGGTCCTGGTCGGGCAGAAATTTGCCGAGCGCGTCGGTGTATTCGATCGCCGGCGTCTCCACCGGCTCAAAGCCGTAGCGCTCGTAGACCGCCCGGATCGTCTCCATCATCCGCCGCGTCGCGGCGATTTCGCCGGGCCCGCGGTCGGCAAGCCCGCGCGGCAGCCGCGCCTTGAGCTTGTTGGATTTTTCCGACTTGTCGGCCATCCGCCGTCCTCGTCCCATCGGGGACGGCGCGGTTGGTAGCAGCCACACCGGGAAGCGGCAAGCGAAGGCGTCAATCCCACCGCTGCGGTACAAGCTCGGATCGCTGCAGTATTGTCTTTGCGGTCTCGATCTCCGCCGCCATCGCCTCGATCTGGCGACGCACTTCCGTGAGCCGCTCGAATATGGCTTGCAGTGCGGCTTGATCGTCGCCGAGAGCTTGGATCGCCGCAGCGAAGTCGCCTGGCTCGCGGCGCAGCGGTGGTTCGGATGACGGACTGACCGCGCGGCGATGGAAGAGCGGCACGTAGCTGCCGCGCAGCAACTCGATCACGATGGGATCGTCAAGGCCGGCGCTTGCATAATAATGCGCGAGCGCGTGCCGCAGCCGTCCGGCTTCGACCCGCACGATCGGGTCGACCTGCGGGTCGAAGCTTGCAGGGCGCCCGAGCGCCTCAATCGCGACGGTATAGGCCTTGATCTGGCTGCTCTTGCCGGCCAGTGCGGCGTCGACGACGAAGCGCAGGAAGCTGGTGAGCCGGAGCGAGTCGCGAAATATGGCGCTGGCAACAATCCTGCCGAGTTGATCGCGGATTTCATCGGCGCGCGGCGCGCCCTGTGCGGCGCCAAATTCGTCTACGCGCGCCCCTGATTTCATAACCATTTCAGCAACTTACAGTAAAAGTAACTCCCAGCCGACGGATCCGGATACACAACCGAAATCGGCTGACTTTCACAAATCTGACACACAATTCGACGTTGCCGTGTTCAAATTTGCACATGGATGGTATGGTGATCTGGCTTTGGAAAACCCTGTTGATTTCCTGTGGATAACTAAGCCTCCTCCAACAGGGCCATGAGTAAGGCTTTGCGCACGCTCACATAGCCATCTCGACGGTATTCGATGAGACCCTGCCGCTTGAACTTGTTCATGAAAAAGTTGACGCGCGATCGCGTCGTGCCGATCATATTCGCCAGAACAGCCTGACTGATGCGTGTTGAAATGGGTTGCGGATCGTCACCGCCAACGGCGAGTTGCAACAGAACCCGCGCCAGGCGCTTTTCGGCGGAATTAGTCAAATTGTCGATGAGGTTCTCCTGGTTGCGGATATGCCGGCGCACCAGGTAGGTTATGAACGCCTCCGCGAAGTTCGGTTCGTCACGCAGCATGCGGGCCATTGCCGCCTTGGTGATGCGCAGGACCGAGCAGTCGGTCAGCGTCATCGCCGTAGCAATGCGCCGATGCTGGCTGATCAGGCATCCTTCACCGAAGAATTCGCCCTCGCCGCGTATCGCGATCACGGCCTCCTTGCCGTCCGGCGAGACGACGGCGATCTTGACCCGGCCGCTTCCGACATAGAACAACGCTTCGGCGGCATCGCCCTGTTCGTAGATGATCTGCTCCGGTGCAAGCCGCAGCCGCGATTGGCCGGCCCCGCGTCCGGTCAGGACCTTCCTTGGACCAAATGTATCCCGTCTTTGTTTCTCTTTTGCCATCGGTAATTTTGCGCCGGTGGCGGCAGCATCATTTTCCTCAAAACTAGAAATCCCGAAGACGCTAATTTTCCGATTGTAGAGTTTGGAATGACTCTGATTCTGATTGTTGCTCGGAAGGACGAGACGACTTATGGGACTCCGCGTTTTCATGCGGTGATTTCTCCCCGGTGGACTTCCCCATTGGCTTCTCTCCAGCGTCCACATAGTGCGACGCCAAGGGCCTTATGGTGGCCGTACTTCGTCCTGTCTGATTGAAGAGATGGCAGCCGAAAGAGCGCTAGTCCAATACCTGAGTATGGCTTCTTTCATACTTGCAGCGTATAGTTGCGATAGCTGGCGCAGTGGCAGCCCCCAAAAACAAGAAAGGCGATGCCGGGCGACCTTCGTTCACTCCTGTACGGACCTATGGCTGATGGAATTACGCCATCTCCGCTATTTTGTTGCCGTCGCCGAGGAATTGAATTTCACCCGCGCGGCCAAACGGCTGGGTATCAGCCAGCCGGGGCTCAGCTTGCAGATTCGACAGTTGGAAAAGGAGCTGGACACGCCGCTGTTCCATCGCCGCACCCGGGGCGTCGAACTGACAAATGCCGGAAAGCTGATGCTCGAGGAGGCCCACGTCATCCTCAAGCAGGTCGAGACGACCAAGATCGGCGTGCGGCGACGCGGCCGCGGCGAGACCGGACGGATCAATGTCGGCTCCAGCGGCGGCGGCTATTTCCACCCGCTCATTCCGGCCATTATCCGTGAATACGGGATGAAGTATCCCGATATCGTCCTTACTCCCGAAGCAAGCAACTCAGCTCTGGCGGTTGCACGATTGCGCACCGGACAGATCGACATTGCCTTTATCCGGCCGCCGATCGGCGATAACGACGGTCTCGTGATCGAACCGCTGGTCGACGAGGACTTTTTGATGGTCTTGCCGGCCGGACATGCGCTGAGCGGCTCGGCGTCCGCGCCGCTCGCAGCGCTCGCCAAGGAAACCTTCGTCCTACCTCCGCGCGCCATCAACCCTGGCGCCTATGATTCAGTCATCGCGGCATGCCATCGAGCCGGGTTCAGTCCAGCGCTCGGCCAGGAGGCGCCGGAAATCATGTCCGTCGTTCCACTGGTGGCGGCGCGCTTGGGCGTATCGATCGTGCCACGGTCCACCAGCCGGATTCACGCCGATGGAGTCTTCTTTGTTGCCATCGAAGGGAGAGCGCCGCACACAGAAATCTGCCTGGCGCACCGCCGCGATGACCGATCTCCCGCCGTGCAAAATTTCGTGGCCGTTGCTCGTCGAGCGATGCGGCCGACAGTTCAAAGCAAGAGCAGCGATGTCGCGAAGGTAGTAAAAAAAGCCAACGCGCCGCGGCACTGACACCTATAATGACTTTCTTCAAGCCATTCCGAATATCACTACAAGTTGCACGGGCTGAACCAAATCAAGTAAGCAACACATCTTTGTTACCGGTTCGGCGGGGAGGCGCAGGATAGGCAGTCATGACAGACACCACCGATTTGGCACGGCAGACCAACGATCTCGACGCGTTTTGGGTGCCATTTACGCCAAACCGCGCCTTCAAGCGCGCGCCGCGGCTGATCGCGCGCGCCAAGGACATGCACTATTTCACGCCTGACGGCCGCGCGGTGCTCGACGGCCTCGCCGGGCTGTGGTGCTGCAATGCCGGCCATAACCGCGATCCGATCGTCGCCGCGATTTCGCGTCAGGCGGCCGAACTCGACTATTCCGCGGCCTTCCATTTCGCCCATCCCAAGGCCTTCGAGCTGGCGAGCCGGGTCGCGGCGCTGGCGCCGGCCGATCTCAATCGCGTGTTTTTCTGCAATTCGGGCTCGGAGGCGGTCGATACCGCGCTCAAGATCGCGCTTGCCTACCATCATGTGCGCGGGGAGGGCGCGCGCACGCGGTTGATCGGCCGCGAGCGCGGCTATCATGGTGTCGGCTTCGGCGGCATTTCGGTCGGCGGCATGGCCAACAATCGCAAATTCTTCGGCACGCTGTTGGCCGGCGTCGACCACCTGCCGGCGACCTACAGCCGCGAGCATCAGGCATTCACCAAGGGTGAGCCGGAGTGGGGCGGCCATCTCGCCGACGAACTCGAACGCATCGTCGCGCTGCACGACGCTTCGACCATCGCCGCCGTCATCGTCGAGCCGATGGCCGGCTCGACCGGCGTGCTGCCGCCGCCCAAGGGCTACCTCGAGCGCCTGCGCGCGATCTGCGACCGCCACGGCATCCTGCTCATCTTCGACGAGGTGATCACCGGCTTCGGCCGCCTCGGACACGCCTTTGCCGCCGAGCGCTATGGTGTGACGCCCGACCTTCTCTGCTTCGCCAAGGGTATCACCTCAGGCGCCGTGCCGATGGGCGGCGTGATCGCGCGCGAGAGCGTCTACGACGCCTTCATGCGCGGACCCGAGCACGTCATCGAGCTGTTCCACGGCTACACCTATTCGGCGCACCCGCTCGCCTGTGCCGCCGGCCTTGCGGCTCTCGATCTCTATCGCGACGAAAATTTGTTCGAACGGGCGCAGGCGCTGGAACCGCTCGTTGCCGACGCGGCGATGGCGCTCAAAGGCCTGCCGGGCGTGCTCGACATCCGCACCGTCGGGCTCTCCGCCGGCATCGATCTCGCCGCGCGCCCCGGCGCCGTCGGCGAGCGCGGTTACGAGGCGATGGAGCGCGCGTTCCAGGACGAAGACCTGCTGATCCGCATCACCGGCGATACGCTTGCGCTCGCCCCACCGCTGATCGTGAGCGAGGCTCAGATCGCGGAGATTTTCGCGAAAGTGGCGCGCGTCATCCGGGCGGTGATGTAATTTCCCTCTGGCCGAGCTTTCCCCGCGAAGGCGGACTTGCGGCGGCGCAGCGCTTGTGGACATTGATACCGTCCGGAAGCGAATCGTTATTCCGGGTCTCGGGGGTCGGGGGGTCGGGGGGTCCGAGAGTTCCTTGAAAGACTGCTGTTCGGCTTCGGGAATGGTCTCGGGTGAGCGATAACGGGGTCCTTAATGGTGCGCATCAGCGCCATCTTCATCGCCGTCTGCATGGTGCTCATCGCCGCCTCGCTCGGCTTTGTGCTCTATCTTCGCTTTGGCTTCTCCGGCGCCGATTCAGGCCTGGTAGCGCTCGGCGTGCTGACCGCGCTCGCGATCTACAATGCCGTCGCCGCTCGTAAGCACGACCGCGCAGAAGTGAGCGATCAGGTCTCCAACCTCGCCCGCGGCTCGGGCGATCTCGCCCGCCAGCTCGCGGAATTCGGCCGCCGGCTGGGAGCCATGGAGAGCAAGGTCGAAACCGTCCTCGACAAGGCGCTATCGATGGCGCAGCCGCTCGCCACTGAGATCGAAGAGCTGTCGCGGCTGGTCAAGCAACTCGCCGATTCGGTAGCCCTGCACGACGCCGCGCTCGGCCGCGAGCGCGGCAACGAACGCGGGGCGCCGCTTGCCGGCGTGGCTCCGCCCGGCTCGGCCAGGGCGGCCGATCAGGCTTCTGCAGCCGCGCCGAGCACGCGCAAGGTCGCCGCCTTCAGCGGGCTCGACAGGGACGCCATCATCGCCGTGATCGGCAGCGCCATCGAGGCCCACAGAATCGATCTCTACCTGCAGCCCATCGTGACCTTGCCGCAGCGCAAGGTGCGCTATTACGAGGCGATGTCACGGCTCAAGGCCGGGAACGGCGAGATCGTCGCCGCCGGGGATTTTTTGTCCTATGCCGAAGCGGGCTCGCTGGTTGCGAAGCTCGACAGCCTTTCGGTGCTGCGATGCGTGCAGGTCGTGCGGCGTCTGTTGCTCAAGAACCGTGACATCGGCTTGTTCTGCAATCTTTCCGGCGCGACGCTGACCGATGCGGGGTTCCCGCAATTGCTCGAATTCATCGAAGCCAACCGCGCGATCGCACCTTCGCTGGTCTTCGAGTTCACCCAGAGCGCGGTCCGCGCCATGGGACCGATCGAGCACGAGGCGCTTGCGGCGCTCGCCGAGCGGGGGTTTCGCTTCTCCATGGATAACCTCTCCGATCTTCGCGTCGAGCCGCGCGAATTGACCGAGCGCGGCTTCCGCTTCATCAAGGCGCCGGCGGCGCTATTGCTCAACCGGGTCGGCAGCACCACGACAAACATCCATCCCGCCGATTTTTCCGACCTGCTCGGCCGCTTCGGCATCGATCTCATCGCCGAACGGATCGAAAGCGAATCAACCGTGGTCGATCTTCTGGATTACGATGTCCGCTTCGGGCAGGGCTTCCTCTTTTCACCGCCACGACCGGTGCGCGCGGAAGCGCTGCAGGGCGTCGCCGGTGATGCCGCGAAGACCGGCGCTGCCAAGATGGAGACTGCCAAGAGCGATCCCGCGGAGAACGTTGCCGTAAAGAGCGAGACCGCGAACAGCGATTCCGCCGAGCAGGATCGGCGCAATGCCGCGCTCTCTCCAGCCCAGCCGCCCGCGGCGAGCGATGCTGGTTCCGGTGCGCGCAGCGGCCTCGCCCAGCTCGCCCGCACCGGCAGCGGTCGCAGTTAGAGCTGCGCATGATCTTTTCGGAAAACCGGTTTCCACCCCGGATCAAGTCCGGGGCAGGCTTTT
>Ga0187864_10004142_pt1 | contig 11503 bp, 10 predicted proteins | sample June2016WEW_11_4_FD_132985 | JGI IMG/M metagenome (GOLD analysis project Ga0187864, IMG submission 132985) | Peatland microbial communities from SPRUCE experiment site at the Marcell Experimental Forest, Minnesota, USA - June2016WEW_11_40 | ecosystem: Environmental > Terrestrial > Soil >... | reverse complement strand
TCGAAGAAATAAAAATGGATCAGGACAATCCCGACTACCTCGTCCACGAAATCTTCACCCAAAGTTTCTGGAAGAACCACGCCCTGGGCTTGCCGATCCTGGGCACGCGCGAAACCGTAAGAAAATTCGAGCGTCCCGTGGTCTCCCGCTTCTATGGGCACCACTTCGCTCCCGGCAATCTCATCGTCAGCGCTGCCGGGAACCTCGATCACAAGCACTTTGTCGATCTCGTCGCGAAACATTTCGAACACGTGAAGCCCGCGAAAAACGGCTTGCACTCGCCCCAGCCCAAGACTTTTTCCCGCATCAACTTGCGCAACAAGAAATCGCTCGAGCAAGTCCAGATCTGCATCGGCGTCCCCTCGCATCCCATGGCCCACGAACGCCGCTATGCTTCCTACATCCTGAATACGCTGCTCGGAGGCGGCATGAGCTCGCGCCTGTTCCAGAACATCCGCGAGCGCCAGGGGCTCGCCTACTCCATTTACAGCGACCTCAACCCCTATCGCGACACTGGCTCCATGTGCGTATATGCGGGCACCTCGCGCGAATCGGCGATCAAAGTTGTCGAGTGCGTTGTCGCGGAATTCCGCAACCTGAAAACGACCCCCGTCCCCGAAGAAGAACTGCGCCGCTCCCAGGACCAGCTCAAAGGCAGCCTCATGCTCTCGCTCGAATCCTCGACCGCGCGCATGTCGAACCTCGCGCGCCAGGACATGTACTACGACCACTTCTACGGACTCGACGAACTCATCGAACGCATCGAAGCCGTCACCATCGACGACCTGCAGCAAACCGCCGCAGAATTTTTCCGCACCGAGCAGATCGCCGTGACCATCCTCGGCAGCCTGGCTGGCCTGAAACTAACCCGCGACCAGCTAGCCTGCTAATGTCTACTTGAACGCATCAGCTCCCGCCTTGGCACACTGGCCGTCTTGCGCGCTGGTGCCGCCCGAAACGCCAATCGCCCCCACGATCTTGCCGTCGCTGACGAGCGGAATGCCGCCCTCGACCGGCGTTGCGCCTTGCAGTCGGAGAATGCGCAGGCCGTCGCCACCGGCCGCCAGTGCATCCTGGAACGCCTTCGTCGGCCGCTTGAACAGGGCAGCGGAGCGGGCCTTGTCAATCGCGACGTTGGCGCTTCCGAGTTGGGTATTGTCCATCTTCTCGTAATAAACCAGATTACCTGCGGGGTCGACGACCGCCACCGCCATGGACCAGTTGTTCTTGGCTGCTTCTGCGAGCGCCGGCAGGGTCGCTTTCTTGGCATTCTCCAAGCTGATGCTGAAGCCATAGGGATTGGGCATCTGCGCGACGGCGCCAGCTAAAGCGCAAGGCACGAACATCAGGGCGACAATAGTCCTCACGAGTGATCTCGGTGACATGGTTGGTCCTCCTTTAATTGGTGTGGTTTGAAGGCAAGACAATACTAACGGCCACTCAGGATAATTTAGGGAATATGCCATTCTTTTGACGCAAGCTTTAGCGGATTGCGCAGACAGACTGATTCAAGCTAACGCCCAGCGCAAACTCTGTCAATTATGGAATCGAAATTGGAACGAAGTGGGCGGAAGCGATTGGTTGCGAGAAGAAGAAGTTGCCGCGCCATTGCATACGTCCTCCGCCAGGCTCAATGTGGATGTGCCGCGTGTTATTCTGTTGCGCTCTTCTCTCAACGGACACCCCATGCCCTTGCGCATCCTGGGCTTCATCCTGGCCGCCGCGCTCCTCGTCGGCCACCGTGTAATCAAGCCGCGCGCCCTGGCCTCCAACCTGCCCGGGCGCTGGAATCTCTCCACCCTGTTTCTGGCGAGCGCGCTCACCCTCTTCGCGGAACTCGCTCTCATCCGCTGGGTCGCCACCGAAATCCGCGTATTTGCTTATGTGAAAAACCTGGCGCTGCTGCTCTGTTTTCTCGGCTTCGGACTGGGCTGCGCTCTGGCTCGCCAACGCCCTCGCTGGCAGACCGCAGCCACCGCTCTCATCGGATTGATTGCCATAGTTCGTTTGCCCTGGCGCGGCCCGCAGGTCATGGAGACCCTATCGCAATATCTCGGCGCCGCGCAGGACGTCGAGATATGGGCCACCCGCGCCGTGCATGACACCTCGGGCTTTCTGCTGGCCGTGGCGGTCACCGCCATTCTGCTCTTACTCATCACTTACATTTTCATCCCCATCGGACAAACCGTAAGCCGCCAGATCGAACTGGCCCCGCGCCCGCTTTATGGCTACTCCTGGAATCTGGCCGGCAGTCTGGTCGGCATCCTCGCTTTCTTTGCCGTGTCCTGGTTGGCACTGCCCCCCGCAGTCTGGTTCGCCGTCGTTCTGGCGGGCATGGCGCTGCTCGAATCCAACCGCAGCGATACCATCTGGCTCGCCGCCGCCGTCTTGCCCGTGGCGCTCCTGCTCTTCGATCTTTCCACTTCGCACCACTTCAACCTTTGGACTCCTTACCAGCAGATCGAAGTCGAGGATGAATATTTTCCCGATGGCGAACTTCTCGACACCCAGATTCGCGTCAATCACACCGGCTACCAGACAACGGTGAATCTCTCTCCCGACTTTCTGCTTCGTCACCCCCATTTGTTGACCGAGGCGCCGGACGAGAATCCCTACAATCTCTCCTTCCGTTTCACCTCCCCGAGCCCGCGCGTCCTGATTGTCGGTTCGGGCACCGGCAATGACGTGGCCGCGGCTCTGCGCCATCAGGCTCGCGCCGTCGATGCCGTGGAAATCGACCCCAAAATCCTCGCCCTCGGCCGCCGCCACCCTGAGCATCCCTACGACGATCCGCGGGTCTCCGCTCACCTCACCGACGCCCGCGCCTTCATGAAGCGCACCACTGCCCGTTACGACCTTATCCTTTTCGGATTGCTCGATTCCCACACCCAGCTCTCCGACTATTCCAACATGCGCCTCGACAACTTCGTCTACACCGAAGAGTCCTTCCGAGAAGCGCGCGCGCTGCTCGCGCCCGGCGGCGTGCTGTTCCTCAAGTTCCAGATCAATCATCCCTTTGTGGGACGACGCCTTGCCGAAATGCTGACCCGGACCTTCGGGAAACCTCCCGTGATTTTCCTCGCGCCTTCGAGCTACACTGCGGGCGCCAGCTGCTTTGCGATTTCGCCCTCAGGCCAGGTCGAAGCCAGCCTGGCCGCCGATCCGCGATTGCGCCAGTTTGTCGCTGACCGGCGTCCAGCGTTTCTCGCCTTGCCCGAAGTCGCGGTCACCAGCGACGATTGGCCTTATCTCTACCACCAGGGACACTGGATCCCGGGCATCTTCTACCTGCTCAGCGCGCTCGTCGTTTTGCTCGCGGCCGTCCTTTATTTTCAGATTCCCGAAGCACGCAAACGCGTTCCTTCCCTCTTCTTCTTCAGCATGGGCGCCGGATTCCTTCTTCTGGAAACGCAAGTCGTCAGCCGGCTGGCTTTGTATTTTGGGACCACCTGGCAAGTCAACGGCATTGTGATCGCCGCCATTCTCTCGGCGCTTCTCCTCGCCAACTTCGTAATCGAGAAACAACCGCGCGCGTGGCCGCGCGCTTGCACTCTGATCGGGATCCTCGTCGGCATCGCCTGCGCCTACTTCGTCCCCTTCAACCGCATTCCCGGCTCGGCGGCCTTGGTCGGCGCCTTCGCTGCCTTGATCTTCGCCATCCCGGTTTTCTTTGCCGGCTTGTTGTTCGCCTCCGAATTCCGCTCGGCGGACTCTCCCGCCGCCGCCCTCGGCGCCAACATGCTCGGAGCCGTGGTCGGTGGCCTGCTTGAAAACCTGTCGCTGATCATCGGAATGAAAGCGCTCCTGCTGGTAGCCGCTCTCTTGTATTCCCTGGCCGCCCTGGGCTTCCTCGGATTGCCATCGGCGCGGCCCGCCTCCTCCGTCCCGCCAGGTCCAAGGCGAAACTAAGGCGCAGCACCAACCGCGATAGGCACTGCTTTTGGCTTTTGGCTTTTGGCTTTTGGCTTTTGGATCTCAGCCCACGACTGCTCTGGCAAAAGGCCAAAAGCTAAGACCTAAAGGCAACCCTGCAGCGCAGTCTCTCTCGTCAAAAAGTCTTCACCAGCGCAGCCCGACCGTGATGGGCATAACGATGGTCTGGCCGTCGCTCTGATAAGCGCGGTGGTAGCGCCATTCGCCGTAGAGCTTGGCATTGTGGAGATGGTTCAGACGATAGGTCAATCCGCCGCCGTAGTTGAAGCCGCCCGCGACCTTGGAATACGAGGACAGATATTGCTGGCCCTGAAGGACGCCGTTGTAGCAGTTAATCCCCCACCAGCGACTCCATGTGGGTTCGCAAGGCAAAGTGGGCGTGAGCAATTCTCTATTCGCCGAAACGCTGCGCCGATAGAAACCTACGCCGAAGATTCCGTATGCGCCAACTTTGCCGAAATGGCGGGGCACGGTGACGATGCCGTCCAGACTTATCGACTGCATATGTCCGCTGGCGTCGTTCAGGCTCTGACTCTGGCTCACGCTGCGTTTTAAGTTGAGGTCGTAGTACATGTATTCGGCATCCACGCCGAACAAGCGGCTGAAGTTCCTGCCGCCTCCGAGCACTCCGTCGAAAGAGTGCCCGACAAAATCGGCCACCTCTTGGCGGCCGAGGCCAAGGCCGCCGCCAGCGGTAAAGTTAAAACGACTGAAATCTGATTGTGCCGAAGCCGATGCGATGAGCCCGCAAAAGGCAAATAAGAAGAGTATCCGATTCCTCAATCTCGATCTCCTGATTCGTAGACCAAAGCTGGTGAAGCCAAAGGTCGTAGAGCCACGCTCGTCAACCCATAGTTCTACCACGATCGCTGTTTTCACTTAAGATGCGCGCGCAGAAAACGAAAGCCAGCCTTTTTCCCGACCGTCAGTTGCCCCCGGCGGTCGGCCGGGACGCGGGGTGCATCTTCCCGTAAAACACCGGCCAGTACTCGCGGAGCATGTTTCCACCCGCTCGGGTTGCCAAGTCCAGACCATAGCGAAAGAACGTATCTCCGACGGTGCGGTTCCGATCCGGCCAGTATACGTTCGCCAGTCCCTCCGCCATTAGTGGCCCTGCCAGCCCGGACCAGTTGACGACGTCGTGCCCGTCATCGTTGCGCGTGACGAAGACCCGCTGCACCGAATACTTCACGGCATGGAAAAAGCCCGGACGGATCTCAGGATAAAAACGCGGATCCTGATGCAGCGCGGACGCAAGCACAAACGTCCCGAAGAAATTGCTGGACGCCTGGCGCGCCAGGGAGGACCCAAATCGCTTGCCATATCCACCCCACTCTTTTCCGAAGCCGGTGGGAGAGTCTTCCGCCTGGCCGACCGCCGAACCCAGCAGCGCCCATGTCGGCGTGTGCACGGAGACGCTGTTGTCCACGAACAGTTTAAATTTCTGTCCCGTCGAAAGTCGCTCCGTACTGGCAGCGATGTCGGGGAAAACGATGGACTTCTTCTCCAGCAGATTGTACAAGGCCTCGCCAGGCATTTTCGACGGAACACTCGGAGCTTGGTCGGCCGACGAAGTGCCGGTCTGAGTCTGCAGCTTCGGCGTTTCCTGAGCGCATGCTCCAGTCGTCGAGCCGAACGAGATCAACCCGAAAACAATCAACGCCCACAGCGGCGGTTCCAGGAAAAACGCCTTCTCGCACGGCCTGACGAGTATCGTTCCAGAGATGCCGTTTTCCTGGCGAGACAGCATCGCTAGAGATTACCCAATCACAAGGCCGGCGGCAAACGCGGCTCTACCTCAGGCAACTTCTCCGGCCCGAGCCACCAGGTACTCCAGCAGTTCGCCAACGGTCAGGCCCGCCTTCAGCAACTCAATCATCTCATCCGTGGTAACCCCTGTTTGCGCGCCCAGCGCGACAATCTTGGCAACTGCACGCTGCAGCGCTTCTTTCTGCGCCGGGGTGAGCGACTCCGGTCGATCATGGCTTATGGCGGCGGTCAGATGCAGTTCTGTCGTCATTCGACTACTCCAGGGTCTTGCACGGCGATGGTTTGAGTTCCATGCGGCCACTTCGTTCCCGGAACCAGAATCGGGCCAGCATTACCGTTGTCGCACCGGATTGTGGGACCGGCTTTTAGATATGATCGGACAATCCAGCCGGCCCGCGCTGTGACGCAGCTTACCTATATTTGTGATGGAATGGCCGGGCTCCCGATGGTCTTGAGATCTCTTGTGCGGGGACGGGCTCTCCGCGTCCAAGTGAGGAGCGGCCCGCTTCCACGCGGTCGTCGAAGAAGGGCGCCGGGCTTACGAGATTCTGGAACGGGGCACGGCAATCGTGAATTGGTCTAGCGTGAATATGGTTTAGCGCACCGCCTGGGCCGCGCAGTGTTGATCGAACGCGGCTTTCAGGTCAGCGGCGATGGCGGAGGCAACGCGGGTTTCGATCTCATGGCGCTGCATCATGTAGATCAGTTTGCCGTCGCGGAGAATCGCGATGGAAGGCGACGATGGCGGGTATCCAGTGAAATAGGAACGGGCGCGCTCCGTCGCTTCCTTGTCCTGCCCGGCAAATACGGTCGCAATCTTGCCGGGCTTGATCGCATTCTGCAGCGCCAGGCGCACTGCGGGACGCATGCGGCCGGCAGCGCATCCGCAAATGGAATTCACCACCACCATGGTGGCGCCGGGTTCATTCTGCACAAAGCGGTCGACGTCAGCGGCGCTGCGTAGCTCTTCAATTCCCAGACGCGTCAGTTCTTCACGCATCGGGATCACCATAATTTCGGGATACATGGACTCTCCTAAAATTTGTAATTGGTAATTTGAAATTTGTAATTTGAAAATCGGAACCCGCCCGCTTTCAATTACCAATTACCATCAGAATCTCTTGAAACGTGAGATGCTCAATTAACTATAGAGAGAAATCGTGCTTGTGACTATGCTGAATTAGCAATTCGAAAATCGAACCCGCAGGTTTTTAAATTACAAATTACCAATTACCAATCGCAAATTATGACGATTCAGGAAAACGTTCCGCTGGCGCCACTGACCACCTTGCAGGTGGGCGGGACAGCACGCTACTTTGCGGAACTGCGGAGAGAAGACGAGGTTTGGGAGGCCGCGCAGTTCGCGAAAACCCGCGAACTGCCCCTGTTTGTGATGGGCGGGGGAAGCAACCTGGTGGTCGCCGACTCGGGTTGGCCGGGACTGGTGCTGAGAATCGCGATCGGCGGAATCTCCAGTCCAAGTACAAATGACGCCACGGGTAACGCCGTGCTCTTCAGCGTGGGCGCGGGCGTCAACTGGGATGACTTTGTCGCCCAGGCAGTCGTGCAGAATTGCGCGGGCGTCGAGTGCCTGAGCGGCATTCCGGGCAGCGTCGGCGGCACGCCCGTGCAAAATGTTGGCGCCTATGGGCAGGAGGTCGCCGAGACGATCGAATCGGTGCGCGCGCTGGACTTGAAAGAAGACCGCATTGTGGTCTTGCCCAAGCCGGCGTGCGGATTCCGTTATCGCGCCAGCATCTTTAACGGCGCGGAACGTGGGCGCTACATTATTTTGCGCGTGAGCTACCGCTTGAAGCGGGGTGGGGCTCCGTGTTTGAAGTATGCCGATTTGCAAGATCACTTTGCCGGGCGCTTTGCGGAAAGATCCACCGAGAAAAAGACGCCGCCATCGCTCGCCGAAACGCGCGCGGCGGTGCGCGAAATACGGCAAAGCAAGGGGATGCTGATTGTTCCCGGAGATGACGATTGCCGCAGCGCCGGATCGTTCTTCAAGAATCCCGTACTCAGCGAAGCGCAGTTCAAAGACCTGGCCGAGCGCGCCGCATCGAAGGCGCTCGAGATTCCCAGCTATCCCGCTCTCGATGCGCAACGCAAAGTTTCGGCGGCATGGCTGGTGGAACACGCGGGGTTCTCCAAGGGATATGCCGCGGGAGCAGCCGGGATCTCGCACAAGCATGCGCTGGCGCTGATCAACCGTGGAGACGCGAAGGCAAGCGATATTATCGGGCTGAAAGATGAAATCCAGCACGGCGTGCAGGAAGCGTGGGGGATTCTGCTGGAGCCGGAACCGGTGTTTGTAGGATTTTGAGCGGAGGTTGGTGTAGTGACAGCCGCCCTCGGCTGTCCAGCGGGGCGAAGCCCCGCCACACCGTGAGTGCAAGGATGAACGAACGAGAACCCGGGCGAGTTGCGCTCGCCTGGACAGCCGAGGCGGCTGTCCCTACGCATAAGTAAGGGCGGCACATCCCGGAGCGACGGAGCCCCCATGCCGGCCCAGAGGTGTCCGCTACCGCGGGATCCGCCCGGTTGATTCATCGGCGAGTTCGCGCGCTCGCTTGAAAATCTTTCGGAACATCTCTTTGCTCAGCTTGCCGGTCTGGGTGTTTTGGTTCGAGGGGTGGTAGGAAGCTAAAAGGACGCGCCCATCCGGCAGCGAGAACTCGGCACCGTGCCCGAACTCGTAAGCTCCCTTTCCCGCAATCAGCCGCCGCCGTTTCAGATAGTTCAAGTACGCGTCAAACCCAATCCGCCCCAGAGCCACGATCACCCGCAGCTTCTTCAGTCCCTCGATTTCGCGCTCCAGAAACGGAGCGCAGTTGGCCAGTTCCTCGGGCAGAGGCTTGTTGTCTGGCGGCGCGCAGCGGGCGGCGGCGGTTATGTAGAGGCCAGTCAACACGAGCCCATCGTGCCGGTCGGTCGCCGTCGGCTGACTGGCAAATCCAGTTTCGTAGAGCACCGGGTACATGAATTTGCCGGAGGCGTCTCCGGTGAAAGGGCGGCCGGTGCGATTGGAGCCGTGGGCGCCGGGCGCGAGTCCGAGCACAAGGACGCGGGCATGGGGATCGCCGAAGCCGGGAACGGGCTTGCCCCAGTACTCGCAGTCGCGGTAAGCGCGGCGCTTCTCGCGGGCAATGCGCTCGCGATACACGACCAGGCGCGGACAGCGCGTGCAGGCGATGACTTCTCCGTTCAGAACCTTGAGCCAGGTGGGGACGGGCATTCCGTCTATTGTAGTGGCCGCGATTGTAGTGGCGACAAACTCTGCGCCTATAATGAGAAAAGTTCTGAGGCCAGCCCAACTCTTGGATCGTCGACGATTTCTTGGTCAGGTTTTATTCGGGGCGGTGGGGCTGGGCGCCGTCGCCGCAGTGGATGGTTTCCTGATCGAACCGCATGCTCCCGTCGTTGACGAGATCAGCATTCGCCTGCGACGTTTGCCGGAAGCATTCCATGGATTTCGCATCGTCGTGATGGGCGACATGCACTTTGGACCGTACGCCGGCAAGGCTCAGGTTGAACGCGCCGTTCGACTTGCCCTCTCGCTAAAACCGGATTTCACCATTCTTACCGGCGATTTCGTAACGCACCCGCTTGCTTCGCCCAATGGACCGGAGGGCGCCCGCCACGCCGAGCCGTGCGCCGAAGTCCTTCAGCAAATGGCAGGAACTTTGCCAGGAACTCGGGTGGTCTCGATTCTTGGTAACCACGATCATTGGAACGGTCCCGATATCGTCGCCGATGCGCTCGATAGCCATGGCCTTAAGGTGTTGCGCAATCAGTCCATGCCGCTGGAACGAGATGGGCAGCGAATCTGGATCGTGGGCGTAGACGACGTTTATGAACACGCCAATGACTTGAATAAAGCGCTGCAGGGAGTTCCGTCAAGCGAGACCACGATTGTCGCCGTGCATGAACCCGATTTTGCGGATCGGACCGCAAAGCATCCTGTCGATCTTCAGTTATCCGGGCACTCCCATGGCGGGCAGGTTAGAATTCCCGGTTACGGCGCTCCGATCCTGCCGCATCTCGGGAGGAAGTACCCGTTCGGTCTAAACCGGGTCCGCGACCTGCAGGTTTACACCAACCGCGGGATTGGCGTTGTGTTTCCTCCGGTGCGTCTGAACTGCCCTCCCGAAGTCACATTGATTACTTTGGTGGGCAGGATATAACCCTCCGCCGTTTGACGTTGCTCTTCGGGAGTCTTTACACTCAAGCTTACGGCACAAGGCGTTGCCGCGGAGCCCCTTCCCTCCCGACTCTGCTGCCGCTGCCGCACGGGAAAGGTAATTGTGAGCCCTGCTGAGATCAAAGATAGTACGAAGGAAAGCGCGACCAAGGAAAGTACGACCAAGCAAAGCGCCACCAAGCGCGAGATTGCGGTTGAGATTCCGGTCGAGGATGTCAACCGTCAGACCGATTCGCTGATCCAGAAATATCAGAAGGTGGCGCGTATTCCCGGCTTCCGGCGCGGCCATGTTCCGGCGTCGATTATTCGCCAGCGTTTTTCGGAAGAGATCAAGACCGATATGGTAGAGGCGTTGATCCCGCGGTTCTTCCGGCAGGAGGCCGAGAGGCTGAGCCTGCATCCCGTGTCGCAGCCGCGGGTGACGGACCTGCACCTGCACGATGGCGAACCGCTGCGTTTCAAAGCGGCCTTTGACGTGCTACCGGAGATCAAGCTGGAAGGCTACAAGGAGCTGCGCGCCGATAAACCGGAGATCGCGGTTTCCGAGGCGGATGTGGAGCAGGCGTTCGCCGACTTGCGCGAGCGTCATGCCAGTTTCAATGCGGTGGAAGGCCGCGCCCTCGCCGATGGCGATTTCGCTCAGGTCTCGCTTGATGGCAATCCCAAGGCCGAACCAAAGTCCGGCGAAGGAAAGACCGGCGAAGGCCAACCCGTTCACATGGATGAAGTGCTGGTCGAAATCGCGGGCAAGAACACCATGCCGGAATTCACCGAACACCTGCGGGGGACGAGCGCCGGAGATGAGCGGACCTTCGACGTGAACTATCCGGACGATACCCAGGACAAGCGCCTGGCAGGGAAGACATTCAGTTATGCGGTGAAGGTGCAGGGGATCAAACAGAAGAGTCTGCCGGAACTGAACGACGAGTTCGCGAAGCAACTGGGCGAATTCCAGACGATGGACGATGTGCGGAAGGCGATCCGGGAGCAGATGGAATCCGAGCGCAAGCGTGAAGCCGAACGTGCCGCCAAGGAAAAGCTGGTGGGAGAACTGATTCAGCGGAACGATTTTGAAGTTCCCGATTCGCTGATCGAACAACAGATCGATATCCGGCTGGAGCGGGGACTGCGCGCGCTGGCGGCGCAGGGCCTGACCGCCGAGCAGATGAAGAAAATGGATTTGCCGCGTCTGCGCGCGGGACAACGCGAGCAGGCGATTCACGATGTGAAAGCTGCGCTGCTGCTGGAAAGAGTGGCAGAGGAAGAAAATATCCAGGTCAGCGATGAAGAGGTCGATCGCGAACTGGAAGCGCTGGCCAGACAATCAAAACAGACGTCCGAAGCAGTACGAGCGCGTTTGACACGGGATGGGGGCCTCGATAGGATACGAACCAGAATCCGCAACGAGAAGACCCTCGATTTTCTGTATCATCAGTCCGCGTAGTAAAGACGCGGACCATTTCGATCCTCCCCAGAGCCGACGAGAGGCCGACGTCCGGGCAGGAGTGTGGAAAGGGTGAACTGATGCTGGTACCGATGGTAATCGAGTCGACGGGCCGGGGCGAACGGGCGTATGACATTTATTCCCGGCTG
>Ga0187864_10004140_pt1 | contig 11506 bp, 11 predicted proteins | sample June2016WEW_11_4_FD_132985 | JGI IMG/M metagenome (GOLD analysis project Ga0187864, IMG submission 132985) | Peatland microbial communities from SPRUCE experiment site at the Marcell Experimental Forest, Minnesota, USA - June2016WEW_11_40 | ecosystem: Environmental > Terrestrial > Soil >... | reverse complement strand
TGGCGTTGTGCAGCCGCGGCAGCTTGGCGGCGAGCGCGGTCATCTCGTGGAAATGCGTGGCGAACAGCGCGCGGCAGCGATTGCTCGCGTGCAGATGCTCGATCGTCGCCCACGCGATGGAAAGCCCGTCGAAGGTCGCTGTGCCGCGGCCGATCTCGTCGAGGATGACCAGCGCTCGCTCGCCGGCCTGGTTGAGGATCGCCGCGGTCTCGACCATCTCGACCATGAAGGTCGAGCGCCCGCGGGCGAGATCGTCGGCCGCGCCGACGCGGGAGAACAGGCGATCGACGACGCCAATATGGGCGGCCCGTGCCGGGACGAAGCTGCCCATCTGCGCCAGCACGGCGATCAGCGCGTTCTGCCGCAGGAACGTCGATTTCCCCGCCATGTTGGGGCCGGTGACGAGCCAAATACGTCCGGCTTTGGCCTCCGCCGGTGACGCCGGGGGCGAGAGGTCGCAATCGTTGGCGACGAACGGGCCGCCATCATTCGCCAGCGACTGTTCGACGACCGGATGACGCCCGGCGGTGATAGCAAAAGCCAGACTGGCATCGACCTCGGGGCGCACGTAATCGCGCTCGACCGCAAGGCTCGCCAGCGCCGCCGCGACATCGACGATGGCGAGCGCGTCGGCCGTCGCTTTGATCGCGGCGCTCGCCGCCGTGACGCCGGCGGCGAGGCGATCGAAAATCTCCAGCTCGAGCGCCAGCGCGCGCTCGGCCGCGTTGGCGATCTTGGCCTCAAGTTCGCCGAGTTCGGTGGTGGTGAAGCGCACCTGCCCGGCGAGCGTTTGGCGATGGATGAACATCGCATTGAGCGGTGCGCCCAACAATTTCTCGCCGTGCTGCGCCGTCACATCGACGAAATAGCCGAGCACGTTGTTGTACCGGATTTTCAACGAACGAATGCCGGTCGTTTCCGCGTAGCGCACCTGCAGGGCGGCGACGACGCGGCGCGATTCATCGCGCAGCGCGCGGGCTTCGTCGAGCGCTTCTTCGTGGCCGGCGCGCACGAAGCCGCCGTCGCGGCGCAATGCCGGCAGCTCGTCGGCAAGCGCTGCCGCCAACTCGGCGGCGAGCGTGGCATCGCGACTGCGCAGCGCCTCGACCGCCATCGCCATATCGCGAGGAATATCCGCCAGCGCGGCAAGCCGCTCGGCGATTGCGGCCGCGGCAAAGACACCATCGCGGATCGCGGCGAGATCGCGCGGCCCGCCGCGGCCGACGACAATGCGCGAAAGTGCGCGCGCGAGATCGGGCGCCGCTTTCAGCCGCTCGCGCAGGTCGGCGCGCGCGGCGGTATCGTTGACGAAAGCGGCGACGGCATCGAGCCGGTGCCCGATCTCGCCCGGATCGGTCAGCGGCGCGGCAAGCCGCTGCGCCAACAGCCGCGATCCGGACGCCGTCACCGTGCGATCGATGGCCGCAAGCAGCGAGCCGCGCCGCTCTCCGGTAAAGGTACGGACGAGTTCGAGATTGCCGCGTGTCGCCTGGTCGATCGCGAGCGTGGCGCCTGCGGCCTCGCGCAGCGGCGGCGACAGCGGCGGACGTTTGCCGATCTGCGTGCGTTCGACATAGGTGACCGCCGCCGCCGCCGCGGTCAGCTCGACGCGCGACAACGCGCCGAAAGCGGCGGTCGTCGCCACGGCGAAGAACGACGCGAGCCGCCGCTCCGCGGTGGCGCCGTCGAAGACGTCGCGCGGAAGCGGCGTCAGCGCCGGCAGTCCGCGCAGGTAAGGCGCCAGCTCCGGGTCCGCATAAAGCGCGTCGGAGACGATGACCTCGCCCGGCTCGATGCGGGCGACCTCGGCGGCAAGCGCGGCGCGGTCGCATTCGGTGAGGCGGAACTCGCCGGTCGAAATATCGATCCAGGCGAGCGCGAAGCGGTCCTCGCCGGAGGATGCGCGGGCCCGCGCCAGCGCCAGCAGGTAATTGTTGCGCCGCGCGTCGAGCAGCGAATCCTCGGTCAGCGTGCCGGGCGTCACCAGCCGCACCACGTCGCGGCGCACGACGCTTTTCGCGCCGCGCTTTCGCGCCTCCGCCGGGTCTTCGAGCTGGTCGCAGACGGCGACGCGGTGGCCGAGCGCGATCAGGCGATGCAGATATTCGTCGGCGCGTTCGATGGGGACACCGCACATCGGAATGTCGCGGTGAAGATGCTTGCCGCGCTTGGTCAGCATGATGCCGAGCGCGCGCGAGGCTGTTTCGGCGTCGTCGAAGAACAATTCGTAGAAATCGCCCATCCGGTAGAACAGGAGGCAATCCGGATTGGCCGCCTTGATTTCGATATATTGCTCCATCATCGGAGTGACGCGGCCGACGGCCTCGGGTGCAGGCTCTGATGCGTCGGTCGTGATGGGGCGCGCGGCGTCCATGATGGCGCGACGCTAGCAGATGGCTCGCAAGGTTTCACCGGCCGTGTGAAGCTCTCTCGCCGGTAATCCGCCGGCGCGTAGGGCGGATTGGCCGAAGGTGTAATCCGCGATATTGGCGCGACCAAATGGCGGATTACGCTGCGCTAATCCGCCCTACGCGCTGAGCCGGCGCGCGGTACGATGGTGTCCTACAGCTCCCCGTCTCTTTCCAAATGCACCCTCACGCGACCGGGCTCGATGATCCAAAGCTCACCGCTAACCGAACGGGTCGCGGCGAGTGCGAGGAAATCGCGCAGGCGATCGCGAAGCCGACGCAGCGAAGCCGGCCCGCCCAGCTCCAGAATGACGATGCCCGCGGTCCGTTTGGGCGGGAAGCGCGGAACCTGACCGAAGTCGCGGTCCAATGTGATCAGCGTGCGGCCTTCGGCCACGCAAGCCTGGAACACGACCTCGTCCGCTGCGCCAGCAAACCCCTGCTCGCGAACGGTCATCACGTCTTGACCGGCCTGCCGCAGGAGGTCGACACCGCTTCGGCCGATGTTCTCATCGACCTTGATCCTCACACGGCCGGCTCCACCGGAAGTGGGATCATCCGCTCGCGCGAAGCCTCGGCGCCGTAGGCGATGGCAGCCAGAATGTCGTCGTGCGTGAGCTCAGGGTACTCGGCGCGCAGTTGCACTTCCGACATGCCGCCGGCCAAGAGGTCGAGGATGAGAGCAACCCATATGCGCGTCCCTCTGACGCACGGCTTGCCGCCGCACACCGCCGGGTCGATGCTGATCCGGTCCAACTGATTGGCCATGTCTGGCACCTCTCAGTTCCGATATTTGTCAGCAAGTAGCAAGTAGCCCGGATTGAGCCAAGCGAAATCCGGGGTTGAGCGGCGAGGCTGGTCCCGGATTTCGCTGCCGCTCAATCCGGGCTACGCGTGCTCGCTATCTCGGATTGACCCGCCCTTTCATTGTACATATATCCGTACATTCCGAAATCACCGCAGGAGCGCCAGCCATGGCCAAGATCGATCGGCGGCAAAAGCCCGAGGCAAGCCATGTGACCTATACCGATTTCCGCGAGCGGCTCGCCGCTTACATGGATCAGGTTTGCGACAGCCGCGCGCCGCTGCATGTGACGCGGCAGGGTGGCCGGGCCGTTGTCGTTATTTCCGGGGAAGAGTTCGATGGGTGGATGGAGACGATCCATCTGTTGCGGAGCCCTGCCAATGCGCGGCGGCTTTTGGCATCGATTGTGTCTGCCAATGCCGGGAAGCTTCGTGAGCGTGGTCTCATCGAGCCGTAGGAATGAAGCTTCTCTGGACCGAACAGGCCTGGGAGGATTACCTTTACTGGCGCAGCAACGATCCTGACACGCTCAAGAAGATCAACGGGCTTATCGAGGACATCGAGCGCAATCCGTTTCGAGGTCTCGGCAAACCGGAAGCGCTTAAATTCGCGCTTGCCGGATGGTGGTCGCGCCGCATCACTCAGGAGCACCGATTGGTTTATCGCGTATCGGGAAAGCCCGGCGAGCAAGTCTTGGAAATCGTCCAGTGCCGCTATCACTATTGATGGCGCCCGCTGCGGCTCACGCGGCCCTGCGGCGGGCGTCCCGGATGGTCACTTCGCCGGCCTTGTTCGGCTTCGCCGCCGCGATCTTGATCTCGATATGGTAGCCCAGCGCCGTCAAGAAACGCAGCAGCCGTTCAAACGAAACCTCGGAAAATTTGCCGCGCAAAATCTTCGACAGCTCGGGTTGGGTGGTTCCGATCCGCCGCGCGGCGGCGCGCTGGGTGAGCGCAAGCGCCTTGATCGCCTTATCGAGGCGCAGGACGAGCCCGGCCTTCAAATAGTGCTCTTCGGCATCGGGCAGCCCAAGTTGCAGCCAGACATTACGGGTCGGGTCTTTGGCCGCGGGAATCCGCATGGCTGACTATGTGATATTTCACATAATCAGTCAGGATCGGTCAAGTGCAGGATGGCGGTCACTAACGGGTCCAGCCTGGCTATCCGGTCCCCGGAAGTTGCAAAATCGGCTTCCTCTCACAGGCCGAGATAGGATTCCGCCACCGCCTTGTCTTGCGCCAGCGATTTGGCGCTACCTTCGCCGACGATACGGCCCAGCGCCAGCAAATAACCGCGGTCGGCCATTTTCAGCGCGCGCCGCGCATTCTGCTCCACCATCAGGATGCTGGTGTCGCCTTTGCGCGCGATGCGTTCGAGCGCGGCGAACAGCTCCGTGGCGATGAGCGGCGCCAGTCCGAGCGAGGGTTCGTCGAGCAGCAGGAGCGATGGCCGCGCCATGAGCGCGCGGCCGACCGCCACCATCTGCTGCTCGCCGCCGCTCATCGTGCGCACCGCCTGGCGCTTGCGCTCGGCGAGGCGCGGGAACAATTCGAACACGTACGCGAAGTCGGCGGGCGCTCCTTCGCGCGCATGGCGGGGAAAGGCGCCGAGCGACAAATTTTCCATGACCGACATCGGCCCGAACAGGTGGCGGGTCTCGGTCACGGTGGCGATCCGCTGTTCGACGATCCGATGGGCGGAAAGACCAATCAGCTCGTTGCCGCGGAAGCGGATCGAGCCGCCGGACGGCCGCAACAGGCCGGCGATGGCGTTGAGCAGCGTGGTCTTGCCGGCGCCGTTGGCGCCAAGAATCGCCACGACCTCGCCGGTGCGGACGCGGATCGCCACGTCGCGGAGCGCGCGATGGCGGCCATAGGAATGGTCGAGGCCGTCGATCTCAAGCATCCTCGTCACCCAGATAAGCACGGATGACCTCGGCGTCGCGCAGCACATCCTCGGGACGGCCCTCGGCGATCTTGGCTCCGGCATTCATGACAATCACGTGGTGACAGAGCGCGCGCACCGCCGTCATCACGTGCTCGACCAGAATGACGGCGATGCCTTGTGCGGCCAAGCTCCACACCACGGACATGCCGCCCTCCAACTCGCCCGGGCTCAAGCCCGACAGCCATTCGTCGAGCAAGAGGACGCGCGGCCGGGTGGCGATAGCGCGCGCCAGCTCGACGCGCTTCTGCTCGATATAGGTGAGCTGATCGAACCGCCGATCCGCCTTGGTCAATAGATTCAATTCGCCAAGCAGCCCGGCCGCCTCGTAGCCCGCATCCTTGAAGCGCACCCGCTTCCCGGCGCCATAGAGCACGCCCGCCATGACGGTGCCGATGGCCGGCATGTTGGCGGGCGCGCGCACGAGCTGGAAGGTGCGGTTGATGCGCTTGCGCACGCGCAAATGATTGGGCAGCCGCGTCACATCCTCGCCGGCCATGCGGATGGTGCCGGCGTCGGGCCGGATGGTGCCGGCGATGAGGTTCAAGAGCGTGGTCTTGCCCGAGCCGTTGGGACCGATCAGCCCCAAAACCTCGCCGGGGGACACTGCGAGCGACATGTCGTTGACGGCGACCAATCCGCCGAACGCCTTGGTCAAGCCCTCGACTTCCAGGAGCGCGGCCATGGCGTTAGCGCTTTTCCGTCATGCGCGGCATGATTTTCGCCCATCGCTCCTCGATCGCGCCGGCGATGCCGCGCGGCAGCATGATCGGCCGCGACAGCCAGGCCCAGGCATCGAGCAGCGGCCCCGTCAGCCCGCGCGGCAGCTCGAGCGGCCGGCCGAGCGCCGCCCAGCCGTCTTCGAGAAGGCCGGTCACGCCGCGCGGCAGGAAATAGACGATCACCATGAAGACGAGGCCGAGCAGGATGCTGTACCAGAACGGAAACTCGGTCTGTAACAGCTCCGACAGGACGATCAGCGGGATGACGCCGAGCACCGGCCCCCACAGCCGCTGCAAGCCGCCCAGGAACGCCATGATGACGACCACGAACGAGACCAGCGGGTTGAAGGCGAAGTTCGGATTGATGAAGCCGAAGCGCGGCGCCATCAGCGCGCCGGTCAATGACATGAACATGGCCGACACGATGAAAATCGCCACCTTGGCGAACGCAACGTTGATGCCGACCTGGCGCGCCACTGTTTCATCCTCGCCGATGACCAGAAGGGCAAGGCCGAAGCGGCTCCTTCGCAACTGCCAGCCGACCAGGAACACGATGACGGCGAGGGCGAGGAGATGCTCGTAGATCAGGGGAGTGTCGAAATTCACGTAGACGTAGCGGCCCATCGTGTGGGTCCGGTTGATCTCCCACCACACCATCAACTCGCGGATCATCTCGGAAAGGCCGAAGCCGAAGATCACGAAGAACATGCCGGAAATGCGCAAGGTGAGCACGCCGACAATCAACGCAAGCGCGGCGCCGACGCCGATCGCAACCGCGAAGGTCGCGTAGAGCGGCAGCACCTTGACCAACATCGCCACAGTGTACATGCCGACGCCGAAAAAGGCCGCGGTGGCGAGCGACACCAGCCGGGTGGTGCCGGAGAACAGCGCCCAGGCGATGGTCAGCACCAGATAGCCCATGACGTTGACCATCAGCGACAACTCGTAGTCTGACAAAAGCCAGGGCATGGCCGCGAGTACGGCGACAAGCACGGCGAGCGTCCCGATGGCGACCGCGGCGCGGGTGCGACGGACGCCTGCTTGCTCGCTCGTCTCGCTCGTGTCGCTCATCTTCAGGGTGTTCCGAACAGACCGCGCGGCCTGACCACGAGCACGATCAGGAACAGGGCGTAGGCAACCGCGAGCGTCAGTCCTGAATCGACGAAATAGGAACAGAGTGCTTCGGCGACGCCGAGCAGCACGCCCGCCACCAAGCTGCCGCCCATGTTGCCGACTCCGCCCATGATCACCACCACCAGCGCTTTCATGGTGAATTCGATGCCGATGGCGGGATTGAAGGTGAGGAAGGTGCTGACCAGCGTTCCGGCGGCGGCGACCAAGCCGCCGCCGCCGGCGAAAGCCAGGCCGGAAAGGCCGCGAACATCGATGCCGACAAGCTCTGCCCCAACCGGATCGATGGCCAGGGCGCGAAGCGCCGCGCCAAACCGGGTGCGGTTGAGAACGAGCCAGATCGCGCCGCCCAACACGCACGCCATGGCGAAGGCGAGCACGCGGTTGGCGGCGAAGGTGAAGCCAAAAATTTGCACCGGGGCGCCGAGATAGTCGTAGTAGCGGTTGTTGGCGCTGAAGGCGAGGGTGGCGGCGCCGCGCAGAACGAACAACAGGCCGAAGGTGGCGAGGATGGTCTCGCCTTCGAGCTGCTCGCGGGTGCGGGCACGCCGCACCAGCGGCATCATCAGCACGCGATAAACGAGCCAATTCGCGCCGAAGGTCACCGGCACCGACAGAATCATCCCCACGATGGGGTTGATGCTGAACAACGTGAACAACCAAAAGGCCGCGAAAGCCGCGCCCATCAGGAACTCGCCATAGGCGAGGTTCACGATGCGCGCCATGCCGTATTGAAGATTGAAGCCGATGGCGACGAGCGCATAGAGCCCGCCCAGGATCACGCCGCCCAGGATGACTTCGATCGTCGACATATCAAATGAGGTCTAGCTGAAGTGAGCCGGTCCGGACAAGCCGGACCGGCCATTCGCGCCTTTATCCCCCACCCTACCCTCCCCCGCGAGCGGGGGATGACTAATCAGCGAACCCTCCCCCGCGAGCGGGGGAGGGTTGGGTGGGGGTGACGGTTTGACGAGCGTCACCACGCCGGTTTGGGGAATATGACCGGCTGCGCGCCCGGCATGCTGCTTGGGGAGACGCCGACGAACTGGCCGTTCTGCCACTGGCCGACGCCCCATTGGTGTTCGCGGATGTGGGTCTTGAGATCGACCGGACCGACGATGGTATCCCACGGTCCGCCATTGACGATGGTGTCGAGCACCTTCTTGCGGTCGAGAGTGCCGGCCTTCTCGATCGCCTGCTCGAGAATTTGCAGGCTGGCATAAGTGACCGGGCTTGCCCATCCGTCCGATGCATGGCCGGTGACCGCAAGCTCGCGCTTATAATAGTCCTGCGCGCCGGGCAGGTTCGGGTCCCAGCCGCCGATGCCGAGAACGCCCTGGACCTTCTCCTTGAAGTTGCCGCCATATTCGGCGAAGGCCGTGCCCACGGCCGTGTAGAAGACCTTGGGATTGTAGCTCTGGGTGATCGCAGTGCCCGTCAGCATGAAGGTGTCGGGCGGATAGCTGCCGGCGATGAAGGTGTCGGCGCCGGAGGCCTTGGCTTCCTTGATCTCGTTGGTGAGATCGGCGGCGCCGAGCGGATAGCTCTTCTGCAGCACGATATCATAGCCCGACGCCTTCAATCCGGCGCCGACACCGGCGGAGAATTCCGCGCCGAATTGATCGCCGACGCTGAGCATCGCAATTTTGTTGTTGAGCTGGCCTGCGCTCTTGAACTTGTTGAGCACCTCGATCACCGCCCCGCCGAAATGGGCCGGCTGATTGAGGAAGAAGAACAGGGTCGGGAATTGCTTGACGAGCTCTTCTTCGTCATTGGCGTTGGCGGTCACCGCGAGCTGCGGATAGCCGTATTTGGCGAAGATCGGCGCCACGGCAAGGTTGAACCCCGTGCTCCACGGCGGCAGCACGAAGTCGACCTTGTCCTGGCTCATCAGCTTTTCCTCGAGCCGCAGCAGGGTTTCGGCGCTGCTGGTGTCGTCGTATTTTGCCACCACCTCGAGCGGAATACGCTTGCCGTATTCCTTCACCATGATGCCGCCCTTGTCGTTCACGTCCTTCACCCACAGCTCGTATCCGGGGAGCGTCGTGACGGCGGCGCCTTGGGCGTTCACGCCAGATAGCGAAATGGCGTAGCCGATGCGGATGCTCTTGGGCGCATCGGCCGCACCGGCCGGCCACGCGATAAAAGTCCCGAGCGCGGCAAGCACCGCGGCCGAGACGGTCCGGCGCAATTGCGTATGCATGTTCCCTCTCCATTGGCGATGGCCTTCGGTGCCAACGCGTGACGTGTTTAGTTCTCCGGCCGAATGTTGCCCCTCGGAGCGCGCGCCTTCCCCTCCGGTTGGGAGGGGCGTCTTTTTTCCGGCGACGGCGGGCTTGTCGCCGGAAGTCCCCCCTCTACCCTCCCCGCGTGCGCGGGAGGGTAGGGAGGGGGTGTCGACGGCTTAGAACGGATAAGGGTTAGGCTTATCCTTGATCGTCATCCACTGCCATTGGGTGAATTCCTCCCAATTGGCCGGGCCGCCGATCCGCGTCCCGTTGCCGGAGGCTCCGGTGCCGCCGAATGGAATATGCGGTTCGTCGGCGACGGTCTGGTCGTTGATGTGCAGGAGCCCGGTATTGAGGCGATTGCCCACGGCGATCGCGCGCCCGACATCCGCCGAGAACACGCCGGCCGCCAGCCCGTAGTCGCTGTGGTTGGCAAGCTCGACCGCCTCGTCGTCGCTGGTAAAGGACGTGATCGCGGCCACCGGCCCGAAAATTTCCTCGTCGAAGGCGCGCATTCCGGGCTTCACGCCGGTCAGCACGGTCGGTCGATAGAACGGTCCATCGAAAGTCCCGCCCGCCGCCAGTGTCGCGCCCGCCGCCACCGAGTCCTTCACGATGCCGTGGATGCGCTCGACTTGCGCGCGGCTGATCACCGGTCCCAGCGCAACCTGTCCCAGCGGATCGCCGACCGGCAGGTGTTTGGCTTTCGCCACCAGTTTTTCGGTCAGCGGTGCGGCGATCTGATCCTGGGCCAGCACGCGGCCGGTGGTCATGCAGATCTGACCTTGATGGAACCAGGCGCCGAACGCGATCGCCGAAGCCGCCGCATCGAGATCGGCGTCCTCCATGACGATCACGGCGTTCTTGCCGCCGAGTTCGAGCTGCACTTTCTTGAGATGCTTGCCGGCGAGTTCGCCGATGCGGCGCCCGACATGGCTCGAACCGGTGAACGACACCATGGCGATGTCGGGATCGGTGCAGATCGCCTCGCCCGCCTCGGCGCCGCCAGGCAGGACCTGCAGCACCCCTTTGGGCAACTCGGCTTCCTCGAAAATCCGGGCAATGATGAATCCGCCAGTCAGCGCGGTGCGCGGATCGGGCTTGAGCACCACTGCGTTGCCGGTCGCGAGCGCGGGCGCGACCGCGCGGCTCGACAGGATCAGCGGGAAATTGAACGGCGAAATGACGCCGACGACGCCGCGCGGCAGGCGGCGGGCGATGCTGATGCGGCCCGGATCGGAGGGCAGCACCAGGCCCTGCGGCTCGGTGCACATGGCGGCGGATCGATAGAGGATTTCCGTCACCATATGGATTTCGAATCCCGCTTTGGCCGGGATGCCGCCGGTCTCCCGCGCGATCCAGGGGATCAGCTCTTCTTGATTTTCTTCCAAAACCCGGGCGGCCTTGCGCAGGATGGCGCCGCGCTTCTCATACGGCGTTGCGGCCCAGCCGGGCTGCGCGGCGCGGGCCTCGGCGGCGGCTTTGCGCACATCGGCGGCAGTGGCATTGCCGACACGGGTCAGCGTGGCGCCTGTCGCCGGCTCCAGGACATCCAACGATCCCCCGGCGGCGTTATGCCATTCGGCGCCGAACAGGCGTCCGCGCCAAGTCCCTTCGACCATGAATTTCGGTGCCGGCACGTTCATTTGCTGGTTCCCCCCTGCGAGCCGCCATTTTGGCAAGCGATCTCGAAACGCGAGGAACCTACAGGTTCTGACGGCATCGAGATGACGGAGATGATATCGAATCCCGCCACGAGGAACAATAGCGATTGAAGGCCTGCAACGGCGCTCTCGTGCAATCCACGAGCGTGCGAGACGACATCCTACTCCCGGGAAAGTCCCGGACATCGCCTTCACGACTTGCTTTCCTTCTTACTCGCAATGCTGCCCGGCGCGATCAATCTCCGCCGGACCGGGAACAGGCTGATGTCGAAGGGACCTGAGATCACGCCCCAGACTCCCGTCGGAGCAAACAGCATGAGGAGAATGGCGAGCGCCCCCAGGAGGATCAGATACCACGATCCGAGCGCGGCCAGGTAATATTGCAGAAGATAGAATATCAGGACGCCGATAATCGGGCCCTCCATTGTTCCGATGCCGCCGATGACGACGCTGAAGATGGCATAGGCGGTCCAATCGATGAGCGAAAACGCCGCATCGGGCGAGATCCTGGCCTTCTGTAGGAAGATGAGCCCGCCCACCATGCCGGTGGCGACGGCGGTCACGATGTAGATCAAGAGCTTGGTGCGAAAGACGTCGACGCCGG
>Ga0187864_10004137_pt1 | contig 11512 bp, 7 predicted proteins | sample June2016WEW_11_4_FD_132985 | JGI IMG/M metagenome (GOLD analysis project Ga0187864, IMG submission 132985) | Peatland microbial communities from SPRUCE experiment site at the Marcell Experimental Forest, Minnesota, USA - June2016WEW_11_40 | ecosystem: Environmental > Terrestrial > Soil >... | reverse complement strand
TTTTTGCGGCGGTAGAGCCGGTATCGTTGTCTCATAACTGTATTCACAGCGATGAGTTTACGACGGTTGATCTCGACTCCGGCAGGGAGCAGGTGGGAGTTACGCAGGGCAGGCCAGAGTTAATTCCTGCTGGCACTTCCGCTGGCACTCGTCTGTGGAAATTAACCAAACCCTACAGTTCCAACTGGTTAGGTTTGGAGGCGAGGGTCGGAATCGGACTTTTAAGAGGCCGAATTCGGGTTAAAAATACCAATATTTACCGGCTAGTCAAGCACTAGGACTTCACTAGGATGTCACTAGGCGTTCACTACTTTTTATACACAGTTTTATACACAGTTCAGATGGCATTACAGTGTTCGGCGAAAAAGCAGCGTCGCCGCAGTCATGGCCAACGCGGTGAAAATCAGAAGAAAAGCGAGGTCAAAACTGATGGCCATCAGACCCGTATTTTTCAAAACGAGTTCCTTGAATCCATGCACGGCATAAGTGAATGGGTCAACGACCGCGATGGCTTTCATCCAGGCCGGAAACGATTCCGTGGGATACACCGCGCCGCTGGGAAAATACAACACGGTATTCAACATTCCAAAAATCGCGCGGGGCACGAGTGGGTCGCTCACGCGCACCATGATTAAAAACATCATGCTGATCAGTGCCAGCGCGGTCGCCACCACCAGCAACAGCATTCTCGCCATGCGCAGGGGGTTCAACGGATCGGGAATTCCCGCGATGAGTGAGCCAACGGTAATCAACACGACTCCGGCAATGATGGCCTTGGCTGCGCCGGCGAGCGTGAAGCCCAGAATCAATTCAAATTTCCGGATGGGCGTGACGAGATAGCCTTCGTGCAGGCCGCGCGCCTTGTCATCAATGAAAATGATGCCGCCGCCAATCATGGCCGAAACAAAAATCGCCAGCACGATGGTGCCGGACAGCAAATACTGGATGTAAGGCACGTAAGGATAAATCTCGACGACGGAAAGCGTTGCCGCTGCCGTCATGCGCGGCTGAACTGACGGCAAATTGTAAGGCGCGAGCATGGCGTCGAGACTGCCTTCGAGCGCGGAGGCGGAAAATTGATCGGTATTGTCTTCCACCAGCGCGATGCGCGGGTTAGCTCCGGCAAGGGCTTTTCGTGAGAACTGCGGCGGAATGTTCAGCACGCCGTTGATTTTGCCGTTGCGCAAATCGCGCATGGCGACGGTCTTGTCGCTGTAAGAAATTGTGTTAAACGTCCGCGCGTTGGCGGCGACGGCTTGAAACATTTCCTGCAATTTGATTGCCGGCACGCCGTGGTCTTCATCCACGACGCCAACTTGAAGGTTTTTGATTTTACCGCCGAACGCATAACCCAGCACCACGAGTTGCACCAGTGGCATGATGATTGAAACCACAATCAGAACCGGGCTACGCCGGAAGCGGCGCAAATCGCGTTCAATGATGGCCCAGACTCGGTGCATAGCGTCGTGTTTTTATCCTCGCTGGAGCAGAAACGGACTGTTGGCAGCCGTCGGAGTTTGTAACATATCGCGCAATTGATGTCCGGTGTAATGCACGAAAACGTCGTCGAGCGTCGTGCTTTGAACCGACAGCGAAGTCACCGTGACGTTTGCGTTGCGCGCCGCTGCCAGCAATTCAATCGTCGTGCGCGGGCCATTGTTTGACGAAATTCTGAAAACGTTGGCGTCGGCTTTCACCTCGGCCACTTCGGGCAGGGTCTTCAACGTTTCCATCCAATGTTGCGGGACGTCCGAGAAACTGACTTCCAAAATGTTTTTGCCGGGAATGGAAGCCTTCAATTTCAGCGGCGAATCGAGCGCGACGAGTTTTCCGTGATCCACAATCGCGATGCGGTCACAGAGCTTGTCGGCCTCATCCATGTAATGGGTCGTGACTAGAATCGTCAGATCCTGTTCGCGTTTCAGTCGCATGAGCATTTCCCAGACGGCGACGCGCGAAACGGGATCAAGGCCGGTTGTCGGCTCATCGAGGAAAAAAAGTTTCGGTTCATGCACCAAGCCTCGTGCGATTTCCAACCGGCGTCGCATGCCGCTGGAAAACATTTTCAACGGCTTGTCCGCCCATTTTTCGAGGTCAACTTCTTTGAGCAGTTGTTTGATTTTGCGCAGCCGTTTTTCACGCGGAATGCCGTAGAGTTTGGCAAAGATGCTCATGTTTTCGACCGCACTCAATTCGAGGTCGGACGTCATCGCTTGGGGAATGACGCCGATGGACTGGCGCACGTCGTTCGCTGCGCGGATGATGTCGAAGCCGTTGACGCGCGCCGTGCCGGAAGTTGGCGGCACCAGCGTCGTCAACATGCGAATGAGCGTGGATTTGCCCGCGCCGTTCGGACCGAGCAAGCCAAACACTTCGCCGTGCGCGACGGAAAAATTCAGGGTGTCCACGGCAATAAAATCGCCGAAGCGCTTCGTCAAATTTTCAACTTCGATATCAAACACGACTCACGGGTTTTTCAGCGGCAACGTCACGCAGGCGGTCATTCCGACGGCGAGGCGGCGGTCGCGGTTGTCACAGCGCAGCCGGATTTCAAACGTCTTGATGTCGCGTTTGGTGCGGCTCACGTCACGTTGTGTGGCGTAATCTGCGTCCACGCTGCGATAAAACACCGTGCCTTCGCGCACCGCGCCGGAGGGCAACTTCACCTGCAATTTGTCGCCGAGACGGATGCGGTCAACGTAAGTCTCCTCGACATCGGCGCGCACCCAAAGATCATCCTGGTTGATGAGCGTGACAATGGCCTGGCCGGGATTCACGACTTCGCCCTGCAAGGCCGCGCGGGTGTCCACGATGCCATCGAGCGGCGCGAAAATTCTGGTGTAACCCAGTTGCACAGCCGCCTTTTCCTTTTGCGCTCCGGCGGCTTGGATTTGTTTTTTGACAGATTCAACCCGTGCGGCGGCGGATTCGCAAGCGGTTCGCGCCTGGTCGTAAGTTTGCACGGACTCGACGTTGTTGGTGTAAAGAACCTTGATGCGTTCAAGATTCAGCCGCGCGTTTTCCAAATCAGCCTGCGCCTGCGCGAGGTCGGCGGTGGATTGCTGTTCGCTGCTCGCGTAAAACGCCGCGTTGGCCAGTTGTTCCTGGGGTTGAATGACACCGAGCAATTCACCGTTGGTGACCGCGTCGCCTTCTTTGACGAGCAGTTGCTGCAAGCGGCCTTGAATCTCCGAGCTGACGATTACTTCGTCCGTCGTCACAATGCCGGTCAAAATGATTCCGCCCGGTTGCCGCGTGGTGGCGTAATAAATGCCACCCGCGACGACGGCGAGAATTAAAATCAAAATGGGAATCCTGCGTTTCTTCATGGCCGGGGAAAATTCGGATCCACAAATAAACCGTGGCGGATGAAATCGAGCACCTCCTGTTTGCGCCGCTTCAAATTCACCGCGCGGTAAGCATCCGAGCGGCCCATCAATTGCAGCACCGGCGCGGCAGAGAAATAAAATACGATCAGCGAAACGACGGACATGGCGGCGTGAAAACGATCCGCCCGGCGAAATTCGCCGTCACGCATCCCGCGCTCCAGCAATTTGCCAAACGCCTCGCTGCGCGGTCTGAAGTATTTGTGAACCAGCCGCTCTGCCAGTTTGCCGCCCGCCATCATCAACTGTTGGTGCAGTGGCGCATAACGATGCCGTGCACTGATGAAATCAAAATGCAAACTTACATAACGAAGGAGAATGGCGCGTGCCGATCCTGGCGCGGTGAGCACTTCCAACGCCTGACGGTTAAATTCACAGAAATGGTCCTCAACCACCGCTTCATACAAACTTTCCTTGCTCTTAAAATAGTAGTAAAGCAGCGCCTTGTTGACCCCGGCGGCGGCGGCAATGGCGTCGGTTCGCGCACCGGCCAGACCGGACTTGGCAAAAATGCGCCCGGCGGCGGCCAGAATTGCGGCGCGCGTCCCAGCACTTCGCCTTTGCCGGCTGGCCCGCCCGCGCCTCATTGGAAGGTTCATAATTTAACTAACCAGATAGTTAAATTCTACCATCGGCCCGCCCCGTGTCAAGCGTGCAGCACTGAAGCCACTTGATCCGCAACCACAGCCTGCTGGAACGGAATCGGCACCCTTTCGGCTTCGCGCGCACGCCTTTCATGGTTTTCGAGTGATGGCTTGACCGAGGCAACAAAAAGCATGTCACGTCGAGTGGCACGCCTTGCGTTACAAACTGTTTTCAGTCCCTCTCGCTGGCCTCGGGAAGTCCTTCGAGGTAATCTCGGAACAAGGAGCGCAACGAGAGGGGTGGCGTATCGCTGGCTTGCGAGTCAAGGTTGGAGTGTTTGCCTCCCAGATAGAGCTGACGTAGTTTCCGCTGGGTCGCTTCGATCAGATGCTGGTCTTCCAGATAATATTGTTCCGGATGGAACCGTTTTACCCAGAGAGCATGCCATAGGGATAGCTTTGCGGAAAGTGCTGTCTCGTGCGGCGGCGGCAAAGCTGGGTCGGCCACCAACCACCTTGGAGGGCCGTGAAATTTTCGCCGCCGTCCGACTCAACCCCAAAAAACCGTCCTCCGAGATGGCCGCATTTCTCTCCGCTTGATTCAAATGAAGATTCTGGCATGTTGACCAGCGAGAGTGTTTTACGGTTCCATGAATTAACTCAAATGCGGAAGAATATAATTGTTTTCCAGTTGGCACAGTCTCTTCTGAAACGAAGCCAATGGCAGGCTGTTTTATCGGCGGTGGCGATGGGGTTGCTGTTTTTTGGTTGTAAAGAGAAGCCGCCGCCAACGCTGCCTCTCAAAGTGCAGGTGGTCACTGTCACCCCGCAGGATGTGCCCATTTACCAGCAATGGATCGGGACGCTCGACGGCTATCCCAATGCCCAGATTCGTGCGCAAGTCAGCGGTTACCTGACCAGGCAGGATTACGTGGAGGGCAGCGAGGTAAAGAAAGGGGACCTGCTTTTTGAAGTGGATCCGCGGCCGTTTCAAGCGGCGCTCGACCAGGCACTGGGCAAACTGGCCCAGGACGAGGCGCAGTACGGCAAGACGGAGTTGGATGTCAAACGTTACACGCCGCTGGCCCGCGAGCAGGACATAAGTCAAGAAGAGTTAGACGACGCCATCCAGGCGAACCTCATGGCAGCGGCGGCCATCCAGTCCGACAAGGCCGCCGTGGAAAGCGCCACGCTGAATCTTGAGTTCTGCAAAATCACCTCGCCCATCGACGGCATCGCCGGAACCGCCCAGGCACAAATCGGAGATTTGGTCGGGCCGGGCGGCGCGGCGCTGACGACGGTGTCCACCATTGATCCAATGCGGGTATATTTCAGTATCAGTGAGCAATCTTATCTGGCCTTTTGCCACCAATTTACCAATGCGGCGGAAAGGGCCGCGTATCGGGTAGAGATGGAATTGCAACTGATTCTTTCTGACGGCTCGACTTATCCTGCCCCGGGCAAATGGTTCTTCACCAGCCGGCAGGTTGATGTCAATACCGGCACGCTCCAGATAGCCGGCCTGTTTCCGAACCCCTATTACATCCTGCGCCCCGGCCAATACGCGCTGGTGCGGGCGAAGACCGAAACGCGCCACGGAGCAATACTTCTGCCGCAACGCGCGGTGATGGAATTGCAGGGTTCCTATCAGGTGGCCACTGTTGACGCGCAGAACAAGGCCCATCTTAAATCGGTCCAGGTGGGGGAACAGGTGGGCAATGATTGGCTGATCGAAAAGGGCCTTGAGCCGGATGAACGGGTTGTCGCCGAGGGCACGCAGAGGGTCAAGGAGGGAACGGTGGTGGATCCTCAGCCATATAAAAAAGCACCAAAGACGAATGACGCGGCACGAATGACCAAGGAATGACGAAGTCCCCATCGTAATGTACCGCTTCTTCATCAACCGCCCCATCGTTGCCATGGTCATCGCCATTCTCATGGTTTTGGTGGGCCTTGTTTCGATGACGACCCTGCCCATCTCCCAGTTCCCCAGCGTCGTCCCGCCTGAAATCCGCATCCAAACCACCTTCGTCGGCGCGGACGCCGAAACTGTGCAGCAATCCGTCGCCACGCCCATCGAGGAACAGATGAGCGGGGTGGATAATATGAACTACATGTATTCGATCAACGCCAACAACGGCGTGATGCGAATGGTGGTCAATTACGACGTCAAAACCGACCCGAACATCGACCAAATGCTGGCCCAATTGCGCGAACAGCAGGCGGCGTCGCAATTGCCCGCCGCGGTGCAGAATTACGGGGTCACCATCTTGAAGTCCCCGACGACGCCGATGTTGCTGGTGGCGCTCTATTCGCCGCACGGAACGTACGACGCGACGTTTCTGGCCAATTACGCCTACATAAATCTTGTTGACCAGATCACGCGGGTCAAGGGCATCTCCAACATCAACGTTTTCGGGGCGGGGCAGTATGCCATCCGCTTTTGGGTCAACCCGGATCAACTGGCCAAACTGAACATTACCGCGAGCGAGGTGATCGCCGCGGTCAACAGCCAGAACACGGTCAACCCAGCCGGACAAGTTGGCGGGCCGCCGTCGTTGCCGGGGCAGGAATACATCTATACCGCCATTGCCCAGGGCCGATTGATCACGGAGAAGCAATTTGGGGAAATCGTCGTGCGCGAAAACGCGGATGGCTCGGTGGTGCGGCTCAAGGATGTGGCGCGCATTGAGCTGGGTGCCCAGATTTACAGCCTGGCGGGCCGCCTCAACGGCAAACCCGCCGCCGTCATGGCGATTTATCAATTGCCCGGCTCCAATGCGCTCGACGCCGCCAGGGATGTCAAGGCGCTGATGGAAGAACTACAGAAAAGTTTCCCGCAGGACCTGGCCTATGCCGTTTCGCTGGACACCACGCTGGCGGTGAGCCGGGGGCTTGAGGAAACTCTGACGACCCTGTGGGAAGCGCTCCTGCTGGTCACGCTTGTCGTGTATATTTTTCTGCAAGGCTGGCGCGCCTCGCTCATTCCGCTGCTGGCCGTGCCGGTTTCGCTCATCGGAACTTTCATCCTCTTTCCGGTGTTTGGTTTTTCGATCAATACCTTGTCCCTTTTCGGCCTGGTCCTGTCCATCGGGCTGGTGGTTGATGACGCCATCGTGGTGGTGGAATCGGTCGAGCGGCATATCGAAGAGGGCTTGGCGCCCAAGGACGCGGCCCTGAAGGCCATGCAGGAAGTGGCCGGGCCGGTGGTGGCCATCGCTTTGATTCTGGCAGCGGTCTTTGTGCCGACGGTTTTCATCGCCGGTATCACGGGGCGGCTTTACCAGCAATTCGCGCTGACCATTGCCATTTCGGTCATTTTTTCCGCGTTCAATGCGCTGTCGCTGAGCCCGGCGCTGTCCGCGCTGCTTTTGAAACACAGAGAGCCGACGCATGGCCCGCTGGCCCGGTTTTTCGGCTGGTTCAATCGTGTGTTCGGCCAGGTGACCAACAAATACGTGCATTGGAGCGAGGGATTGATCCACCGGAGCGGGTTGAGCCTTGTGCTGCTGGCCGGTGTGGCGGCGCTGGCCTTGCTCATCGGGAGCAAACTGCCCTCCTCATTTCTGCCGGAGGAAGACCAGGGATATGTTTATATCAACGTGCAACTGCCCAACGCGGCCTCGCTGCCACGCACCTCCGAATATTGCAAGCGGGTGGAGGAAATTCTGGCGAAGACGCCGGGTATCAAGTATTACACGACGGTGCTGGGCTTCAGTTTGTTGAGCCAGGCGCAAACCACTTACAACGCCTTGTTTTTTGTGACCCTGCAACCGTGGAACGAGCGCAAAAAAGCCTCCGAACAACTTGGCGCCATCCGGACGCACATTAACAAGGAACTCGCAGCCATGCCGGAAGCGAATGCCTTTTCTTTTCCGCCTCCGTCCATTCCGGGTGTGGGCACGGCGGGCGGATTTACCTTCATTTTGGAAGACCGGGCGGGGCATGACCCATCATTCCTGACAGCAAACTTGGATGCCTATATGGCTGCGGCTGCCAAAAGAAAGGAGCCTTCCGGCTTGAGCACCAGTTACCTGCCCAATGTGCCGCAGGTTTTCATCAACGTGGATCGCGACAAGGTGTTGAAGCAGGGATTGGACCTGGGCGAAGTTTATAAAACGCTACAGACCTTCATGGGCGGCTATTTTGTCAATTATTTTAATCGCTTTGGCCGGCAATGGCAGGTTTATGTGGAAGCGGACGACAAATATCGCGCGAGCATGGACAACATTGGTTTGTTTTACGTGCGGAACCGCCTGGGCCAGAGTGTTCCGCTCTCGGCAGTGACGCGGGTGGAACGCCGCACCGGACCGGAATTCGTGATGCATTACAACGAATACCGTTGCGCGCAAATCAACGGGAGCGCGGCCCCCGGCTACAGCTCGGACCAGGCGACCAAGGCGCTGGAGGAAGTGTTTGCCAACACGATGCCGGCGGGGATGGGTTTCGATTATTTCGGCATGTCGTTCCAGGAACAGAAGGCGGCGCAAGGCGTGCCACGCATCGCCATCTTTGGGCTTTCGCTGGTTTTTGTGTTTCTAATCCTGGCTGCGCTCTACGAGAGTTGGTCGTTGCCTTTCAGCGTTTTGATCAGCACGCCGGTGGCCGTGCTGGGCGCTTTTCTGGCCCTGTTCGCGCGCCATTTCGAAAATAATGTTTATGTGCAAATCGGACTCATCATGTTGATCGGATTGTCCGCCAAAAACGCCATTCTCATCGTCGAATACGCCAAAACCGAGGTTGAAAAAGGCAAGTCCCTGACCGAGGCCGCGCTGATCGGCGCGCGCATCCGGTTGCGTCCGATCTTGATGACATCCTTTGCCTTCGTGTTTGGGTGTCTGCCGCTGTGGTTCGCGACCGGTTCAGGCGGGATGTCACGCGAGACGCTGGGCACGGTGGTCATTGGCGGAATGCTCGGTTCGACATTGCTGGGCATATTTATCATCCCGGTCAATTTCTACGTGGTGGAGAAATTGGGGATTCGATACAAGAAGCACCCGCCCGCGCCGCAACCGAAGGGCGGGAAAACATGAGCGCGCCGCGCCGGTTCAAATTATGGCCAGTGATGATTCTGGCGCTGCTGCTGGCCGGCTGCGCCGTCGGACCGGGATACAAACGGCCGGCAGTCAACGCGCCGCAAAATTTCCGAGGCGACACAACGGGCCTGACCAATTCCCTGGGCGACATGCCGTGGTGGGAATTGTTCCATGACGACGCATTGCAGGCGCTTATTCGCAGCGCACTGACCAATAATTACGATGTCCGAATCGCGGCGGCGCGAGTGGAACAGGCACGCGCCATTCTGGCGGAGAATCGGTCGGGCTATTTTCCGCAAATCACCTACCAGGGGACAGTCGGGGACGGCAGGAACGTTTTGGCGGGCAGCCCGTACGCTTCCGGCGGGCCGCCTGGAATGGGGTACGAGGCGGCCGGGAATGTTTCCTGGGAGATTGACCTGTGGGGGCGAATCCGCCGGCTGAACGAATCGGCCCGCGCCCAATTTCTGGCGACGGCGGAAGCGCGGACCAATGTCATGCTCACCTTGATTACAACCGTGGCGGCGGATTATTTTCAACTGCTGGCGCTCGATCAAGAATTGCAAATTGCAAAAGACACCACCAATTCATTCGGGCAGAGCTTGAAGCTTTTTTCCGAGCGCCTGCGCGGCGGCGTCTCCTCGAAGCTGGAAACGGCGGCGGCCGAAGCGGCGCAGGCGTCCGCGGCCGCGACTGTTCCTGAACTGGAGCGGCAAATTGTGGTGGAGGAAAATCAGATCAGGATATTGCTCGGGATGAATCCCGGTCCGATCGTTCGCCACAAGAAATTGCTCGAAGAACTGCTGCCGCCGGATGTGCCGCCCGGATTGCCTTCCGCGCTGTTGGAAAGGCGTCCGGATATTCGGCAGGCGGAGCAATTGGTTCGTTCGGCCAACGCGCAAATCGGCGTGGCCACGGCCGATTTTTATCCGCGCTTCAGTCTGACGGCGCTGTTTGGGCAGGTCAGTCCGGAACTGTCCACGTTCACCTCGGGCGCGGCCAATGCGTGGAGCGCGGCGGCAAATCTGGCCGGGCCGATTTTTGAAGGCGGTCTTTTGAAAGGGCAATATCGCTACGCTCGCGCGGCATGGGAGGAAGCGGCGCTGCAATATCAATCGGTCGTGCTCAACGCCTTCCAGGAAGTGAGCAACGCGCTGACCGCGCGCGAGCAATTTGCGCGGGAACGCATCGAACAAGCGCGCTCCGTCAAGGCCTATGAGGTAACGGTGCAAGTGGCCAATGAGCGTTACACCGCCGGGCACGCCAATTATTATGAACTGCTACAGGAGCAGCAATTGCTCTTTCCCGCCGAAAACGCGCTGACCCAAACGGAACTGAACCAACTGCTGGCCACTGTGCAACTCTACCGCGCCCTGGGAGGTGGTTGGAAGTAATCGCGAAAAATGTACGGTTGGCTACGCGGGGTATCAAATTCTGACTATGACAAATCACGACAAAGTTGCAATTGTCACCGGCGCGAGCCATGTAGAACGGACCACTCACGTTCATGAACGAGGGTGACGCAGTCGGTCACGCTGCTTACGTCATGGCGCATGAAATCAGATGTGCTCCGTCAGCCGAATATGGAAGATCAACGCCTCGACCAGTTGGGACTGTTCGGCGGCGAAGGCTGCGCTGTGGTAACACCAACCAATACTCTTTTATCAATGGTTGGTGGGCAGTTCCAAGGTAGTCCAAGAGTGGTGTCGAAGTAGTAAGCGCACTGGCACTTTTACTGGCACCGCCTACATTTGAATCGTAACTTGTTTAATATAAACAAGTTAACTGGAGGCGAGGGTCGGAATCGAACCGAGACACCGGCTAGAGTCCGCAAACTGCCTCTTGGAAATCAACGGCTTACAGCCTTGATTTGCTTAATAATAACCGATGTGAAAGTGACATTCAAGAACTTCTTGTCACTGTTGAGAACCTACCCACTCACTACACATCCACTAGGCAGTTAGCTGACGTTTTTGCTGACAGTGTTCGTTAGAAAAATCCTCTGTAATTGCCGGTGCCGACGTTAACGTGCAGTGGATTTCGTCCTGAAATATTCGCGCGCATCGCCGGGATTGATTTAATCCTGGCTGGGCGGGTTGGGCTGATCTTCCGGCTCAACCAAATGGTAACTCGTATTCCGACCTCCGCCCGCGTCTTGGATTAGAATGCCCCGGTCGAGCAAAATTTTAATATCCCTCAAGGCCGTGTCACCGGAACATTGGGCGAGTTTGGCATATTTTGACGTGGAGAGTTTTCCTTCAAAACCATCCAGCAGCCGGTTGATCACCTTGCGCTGTCTTTCATTTACCGGCGACTGGCTGTTGATTAGTTCCCAGATTTTTGCTTTTCGCAGAACGCTCGCGAGACCATCTTCTGCTCCTGCAACGGCACGTCCAAGGCAACCCAAGAACCATTCCAGCCACGAAGTAATATCCGTTCCGCCCTTCTGGCTTTGCTCCAGGTTCAGGTAATACTGCTTTTTCTCGGCTTCGATCTGCGCGGACAT
>Ga0187864_10004136_pt1 | contig 11518 bp, 7 predicted proteins | sample June2016WEW_11_4_FD_132985 | JGI IMG/M metagenome (GOLD analysis project Ga0187864, IMG submission 132985) | Peatland microbial communities from SPRUCE experiment site at the Marcell Experimental Forest, Minnesota, USA - June2016WEW_11_40 | ecosystem: Environmental > Terrestrial > Soil >... | reverse complement strand
GCTCGCTGAAGAGCGGGCGGAGGTTCTCCAAATAGCACCAGCGAACATCGAAGGGCTTGAACGGGTAACGGACGATGCGTGATTCGTCAAAAGAAAATTCGGCCAGGATCTTTTCTCTCGCTTCCGGCCCAACGATACGATTTCCGGTCATCATCAGAGACGGATAGACGCGCGCCACCTGCCCGTTGTCTGCCGACCTGTCGAAATAGGCGGCCATGCGGGCGGCAAGCGCGGGCCTTTCGATCGAGATTAGCGCCAGCCCCCGGCGTTCGACTGGTCCATTGTACGGCGGAATCGCGGCGAGGTCCGGAATCCTCGGCCACTGCAGATAGTTATCCGTGACCTTGGATGGCAGGAAGGAAAACCGGTTTTCCCTCCTGGGCCTGGCCTTTTCGTAGAGCGTCCGGAAATCCTCTGCCTTGAGGCTCTCCAGAATCTCCACCCGTTTGTTGACGCCCCAAAACTGGCGAAAGCGGACCTCCGGCTTCTTGCCGCGTTTGGGCCGGCGCACCATCAGGCTCAGCGCCGTGCCGACACGAATGCCCTCCCGATTGTATGGGGTCGAAAACACCGATGGATCAGGCTTGCCCTCCGGGGTGACTTTGCCGGTTTGCCGGCTATCGCCGTTGAGGCAGTCGAACCAGAGGGAATCGAACTCGGCAAGGAAACGCTCGCGCATGATGGCGAACGAGGGGTCGCCAAGATAGGAGAAGTTGGAGATGTAGCAGACAATGCCCCTGCCGGTTCGCTCCGCAATACGGCGCTCCGCGAGCCTGAAAAAACGGACATAGAGCTCGTCGAGGTTGAATTTCTTGATGCCCCACCCACCCATTGAGACAGGGTCGCTGAGGCGATACCTGCGAGTTTTCCTCAGAGCCAAACCCTCTTTAGGAACCGTCTTGCCGCCGCGCACTTGTTCGACCTCGTAGGCCCCTTTGTAAACCTCGACCAGCCCCTGCTCTTCCTGCGGGCTAACTCCGGCGAAGGCGTCGTAGGGTGGATTGCCGAGAATGACGAGAATCGGTTTCTCTTGCTTCACGCGGCCCGCCCCCGCCCGCTCCGCCTCGAGCTCGGGCCAATTCGCAAGGTCCTTGTTTTCCCCTTTGAAATCCCAGCCAGTGAGGGAGTTGGTCAGGAATATGCCGGCGCGCTCCTGCTTCTGGTCGTCAAGGGGAACGCCCAGATTCTGGAGCAGCAGGCCAATTTGCAGGTGAGCGACGACAAAGGGAGCGGGCATGATTTCAAAACCGAAGACTCGCTTTTGGACGGCTTCCTTGGCGGCGAGTTCAGCGAGCGCTCCTTCGCCTTTCTCCTCCCTGAGTGTGCGCATGATCCTGCGCAGCACTTCGACGAGGTAGGCGCCAGTGCCGCAGCAGGGGTCGAGGACGAAGACGCGGGGGTCGGCAAGGCCGTCCGGGAGGTCGAGCTCTTCACGCAGGAGGGTGTCAACCCGGGCGACCTGGTACTCGACGATTTCGGGCGGGGTGTACCAGACCCCGAATTGTTTGCGGAGCTTGGGATCGAAGGCCTTGAGGAAAGGTTCGTAGAAGTACTGGACGGCACGGGTTTCGATGAACTTCTCAAAGAAAGCGGGGCGGTCAACGCGGTTGAGAGCGCCCGCCGTCCAGTCCAGGACCTCGACGAGGTCGAGAGGCCCGAGCTTGGTAGGCGTGGCAACCTGTTCGAAGAGGGCCTTGATCATTGGGACATGGAGCGTCCAAGCGGCGGCTTTCCAGTCGAAGGCATCGGTGCGCTGCGGCCTTTCCTTGTGCCAGAGGACCCACGCAGAGAAGACGCCATAGAAGAGAGTCTGGACAAGTGTGGACCGGAAGAAGTGCTCGCCTTTCTCCGCCTCGAATTTCATGCCGAGGGCTCCCTCGATCGCCAGGCGGATGGCGGCCAGAGCGGGGAGGTCGCCGGCAGATTCGACGCGGGCGCGGGCGTCGCGGGCGTAGGAGGCGAGAAAGAAAGCCACGTCGCGGGGGTTGTTGAGCGGAGCGGCGTGAAGGAGGACGCGCTTGAGGTACTCGAAGAAGCTCTCGCCCAGGGCGTCAGCGGTCCTTCGGGGGTGCGCGGCGGCAACCCAGAAGGCGGCTTCGTTGTCGGCCAGGCAAAAAGACTCCAGACATTGAGGCGCGTTGCCGGGGACGCGCTTGAGCACGAGGAAATCGCGGTAGTTGGTGAGCAGAAGTTGGCCGTAGTGAGCGAGATAATCGTTGACCTTTTGAGTTCGTGCGACAGAGGACAACTGCTCGGAGGCAGATTTGACTTCGATGACACCACGAGCCGGGGCGAGGCCGAAAAGCGGGGCTTCGTCGTCGGTGTGCTTGAGTTGGTCCGGGGTGAAAAGGCCGCCGTCAGGAAGGCCGGCGCCGCTGTTCCTGAGCTGGATGATGCAGCGCACTTTGGGCTTCAGGCAGTGGCCGACGGTGTCGAGAAGTTTGGCCAGAACAGGGTAGCCTGAGGTTTCCCTCCTCGCTGCGCCACTGTCGTGGATTTCACGCAGTTCGGTCAGATAGGTTTCCAACGGGTTCATAGGCACGAGTTGCTCACAAGGAAAGCACGTAAGCGCAGAGGTCGTCAATCTCCTGCCTTGTAAGCTTGGAGGTCTTCCCGTGCCGGTCATCGGGGTTGTGGGTCGTCAGGACCTCCCGGAGCGTTGCCGCCGAGCCGTCATGCAAGTAGGGGGCCGTGCGCCACACCTCGATGAGCGTCGGCGTGTCGAAGAGGTCCGCCGGGCTGTCCGAGGCCCCGCGCGTGCCGACATCGTAACTGTGCAGATCGGTGAACAGACCCGGCGGATGGCAAGCCGCACAGCCGGCGCCCGCAAAAATGTTCTTGCCCCGAAGGGCGGCCCCGGAAAGGCGCCCCCCGCTTCGATCATACACCAGGAACGGGCTGGGCACCGGCTTGAGCGACTTGAGATAAGCATCTATGGCGCGCGCAACCGCTTCCGGCTGTCGGGTGAAGAGGATGTGCTCAATTCCCGCCCGCACGGCCATCTCCGCCGTTTCCCGGACCCCCATGCTCATGGCCGGCGGCGTCTGATGCGCCAGGAGCAAACTCTTGGTATTCTTGGGATTGCCCATCCCATCGTTGAGCAGGTCCCAGTTGAGGCCGTCCACCCTGGCGCCGCCCGGATGACAGCTCGAGCAGCTTTGCCAGCCCTGGAAACAGAGGCTCGCATCGTGAAAAAAGAGTTCGCCTTTCCTCTCGGCAGTCATCTCCGGCCGCGGACCGAGCGGGAACGATTGGGCCTTGGGATACCGGGCCTCGAGGTCGATGAGGCTCAGCGTGTCGGAGAAATAGTTGGCGATGAATGCCGTGTGGCCGCTCACCGCCACCGCCCGGGGGCCGCGGTCGCTCTCGGGCAGTTTCACTCGCCGGCGAAGCCCTGCAAGAAAGGAGAGGTCGTTCACCGGTTCCATCGCCCCGTCATTGTCCGGGGGCGCCTTGGTTGAATCCAGCGGGCCGGGGCTGCGCGCCAGCTTGGCCAGGAGCCCCGGGAAATCAACCAGGCTCACCTCATGCGCGCCGGCATGAGTGACAATCAGGGTCTGGCCGCCGGCCGGCCACGCGGCGCCCCAGGGATTGGCCGCGCCCCGCTCCACGCTGTCCAGCAGCACGGTATTCACCACCTCCATCCGGGCGACGTCGATGAGGGTTCCCGCGTTGGTCATCATCCATCCGCGCTCAAGCTGGGTAGCCGGCAAGTGGAAACGCCCAACCTGGTGCGTCACCACGGCCCACTTGCCGTCCGGCGAAACTCGGATGTCATTGAGGGCGCTGCTGCCGTTGGGCAACCGAAGCTCCTTGACGACCTTGCCGGCCGCCGTGTCAATGACGCTGACCACTGCGGCGACGTAATCCACGTCTGCCGGCCCGCGGTGCAGCAGGTTGGCCACCAGCAGAAACCGGCCATCGGCGCTCATCGCGGCGGCCACCGGCTCGCGCTGGACGGCAATGCGGCGCGCTTCCTTCGCCCCTTGAATGTCGAGAACCGCCACGCAGTCGTTGAACCGGCAGCAGACGTAGAGCGTCCTCTCATCGCGGCTGAGCACCGGCGCCATTGCGCTGTGCCCGGTGGCGATGCTGCCGAGTTTCCGGCCGCTGGCGGCATCCAGCGCGCAGACGCTGCTCACGGGAGCGGCGCACGTCACGAAAAGCCGCGAACCGTCGGCGGTCAAGGCCAGCCCGCATGGGTTTTCGGCCACTGCGAAGCTCCGCAGGACCTTCCGGCTGGGGATGTCAAACACGGCAACCCGCTTCCCGGTCGCGCAGGCCACAAAAAGGGTCTTTCCATCAGGCGCCGCCGCCAGCGCCACGGGGGAGAGCCACGATGGCTCCTGAGGGCTGCCCGAATCGGCCGCCGGCGCCGCTCCGGCACAGACACTCAAGCTCTGAGTGATGCCGCCTGTGGCTGCCGCCGCCAGCAGCCTGAGCAAGGTAAGCTTCATGTCGCCATTGTCGCCGGATTGTCAAGTTCAGGCAAGGGGTCGGGGGTCTCAGGGCTGCTCTAACGTCGCGCTGGTGACGGAGAGCGCAAACCCCGCAGCCCTGAAATCCGAAATCCGAGGGCCGAAATCCGAAGGAAATCCGAAGGCCGACATCGCAGAGCTTTCGGCCATTGGCTCTGCACTGGGTACTGAGGCCACAGGGCTTCCGTGCCACGCAGCGACTGCACTGAATGAGGGACCGGATGCGGACTTCGGATCTCGGACTTCGGATTTCGGATTTCGGATTTCCTTCGGGTTTCGGGGCTTCGGGTTTCGGATTTCTGGGCCTCACCAGCCTGACTTTAAAGCAGCCCTGTCGGGGGTCTGGAGACCGCAAATCCGGGATTGACATTAGGCTAGTTTATAGAGTAGTCTGTGAAGATGCAAGCAGAAGATCCAGACCAGGCAGACTATGTGATGAGAGTTCAGGTCATCCGCTCCGAGGACGGCCCGCCCCGGTTTTTTTCGAGCGCTCCGCTCCCGTTGGCGGCGCCACCGGCTTCACCCGGAAACAAAAAGCAGCCGCCAGGGTGTTGACCGGAACTCAAAGTTCTGGTTTGGCTGGCCGGAAGAAAGCAAAAAGGCTGTAACATTTTTCCCGGCGGTTGCGTCAAACTATCGTTAGGCTCAGTTTTTATGGTAATCTTTTTGCACATACCCAAGACAGCCGGGACGACGTTCGAGTTTGTTCTGGCAAACAGTTTTGGAATCCGTCATTGCCACCTGGGTTACACCGGAAGAGATATCATCAGGCAGAAAGACCTCGACTTCGCCAGGAGAATCTTCCCGGGCTTGCGGAGCGTCTCGGGCATAAACCTCATCAATCCCCTGGGCCTTTCCGCGCCCAACCCTTTTTACATGACCTTTGTGCGGGAGCCGGTTGTCCGGGTCTTCTCGCACTACCAGGACACGGTCTTGAGAAGCAAGAACAGGCTGTCCTTTGAAGAGATGCTCTTTTCGGACGACGTGCTCCAAAATCTTCAAGTGCAATTGATTGCCGGCGAACGAAACCTCGACAAGGCAAAACGTTGCCTGGATCGGTTCGATTTCGTCGGCTTGACCGAAAAGTTTGATCTCTCGCTTCACGCGTTGAAACGCTTGTGCCCGCACGGGCTGAACCCGAATTACAAGAGAAAACAGACCGCGCGAGACAACAGCATCAAGAAATCTCTGGAAAACGACCCCCGGATTGTCGAGATGACGCGGGAGCACAACAAGCTTGACCTGGCGCTCTACTCGTTTGCGGTGAGTGAGGTTTTTCCGCGCGTGTGCGCCAAGGCAGGGTTCAGTCCTGCGGACCGGGTGGCTTCCTTCGACAAGTATTCCAGCGTGGTCAAGCTGAAATTTCTGTTGCACAGGATCTACAACAAAGGTTTCTTCCGGGAAATCTGCAAGAGCGTTTACAGGAGTTCGGACGCACCCGCAGCGGCCAAAGGACAACAGCCCAGCGCAAGCGGAGGGCCGCCCTGGGCAAGGAACTCAACGTGAATGCCTCCCTTTTTTCCGAGTTTCGTTTTTCCGGGCCATGATGCACTGGACGATCGAGGAGTTGAGCCGGTTGATTCATCCGGCCGGCATGGCGATGGGGCTGCTGCTGGCCTGGGCGGTGGAGGCGGGCGGGGCGGAGGCCGGCCGGTCCGTCGCGCCCGGCGGTGGGAGCGACGCCGATGACCCGTATCTCTGGCTGGAAGACGTGGGTGGAGAAAAGGCCCTGGCGTGGGTGAGGGAGCAGAACGCCCTGAGCCTGCGGGAACTGGAGGCAGCGCCGGAGTTCGAGCCGATGCGGCAGCGTCTGCTTTCGATTCTGGAATCGAAGGAGCAGATTGCGTATGTGGCCAAGCACGGCGGCTGGTGCTACAACTTCTGGAGGGACGATAAGAACGTCCGCGGGATTTGGCGCCGCGCGACGCTCGAGGAGTACAAGAAACCGGAGCCCGCGTGGGAGACGGTGCTGGATCTGGACAAGCTGGCGGAGGCTGAAAAGCAGAACTGGGTCTGGGAGGGGTACGATATTCTTCATCCCACTTATGATCGGTGCCTGGTGGTGCTTTCGCGGGGCGGGGCCGATGCGTCGGTGGTCCGCGAGTTCGATTTGAAAACCAAGGCCTTCGTGCCCGGGGGTTTTTACCTGCCCGAAGCCAAGAGCGAGGCGGCGTGGCGCGACCGGGACACACTCTATGTGGGGACCGATTTCGGACCCGGGTCGCTCACGCGGTCGGGCTATCCCCGGCTCGTGAAGGAGTGGAAGCGGGGGACCGGGCTTGCGGAGGCGGCCACGGTCTTTGAAGGCAAACCGGAAGACGTGAGCACAGGGGCGGCCGTCGTCCATGATCACGGCCGGAAATATGAGTTTATACGCCGCGCGCCGAGCTTTTTCACCAGTGAGCAATTCATCCGGCGTGGGGAGAAATGGGTCAAGATAGACAAGCCGGAGGATGCGCAGGCGGGCACTTTCGACGGCCAGCTCTTGCTCACCTTGCGCTCGGACTGGACGGTCGAGGGCAAGACCTACCAGGCCGGGGCGCTGCTGGCTGCGGACCTGGAGGCCTTCCTGAAAGGAGAACGCAAATTCGCCGTGCTCCTCGAGCCGGCCGAGCGCAAGAGCCTTGAGGGCGTGAGCGCGACTCAACACTGGCTGATTCTCAACGAGTTGGACAATGTTCGGAGCCGGCCCTATGCGCTCAAGCGGGAGAACGGGACCTGGGGCCGCGCGCCGCTCGAGGCGCCGGCGTTCGGCTCGGTGAGCGCCGCCGGCGTCGATCCGGAGGAGTCGGACGATTATTTCCTGACGGTGAGCGATTTTCTGACGCCCTCGAGCCTCTACCTGGGCCGGTTGGGCCGGGCGGAGCGCGAGCGGATCAAGGGTCTGCCGGCCTTCTTCAAGGCCGACGGTCTGGAGATCAGCCAGCACGGAGCGGTCTCGCGGGACGGCACTCGGGTGCCTTATTTTCAGGTGGGCCCAAAGGGGATGACGTTGGACGGCAAGAATGCGACGCTGCTTTACGGATACGGCGGCTTTCAGATTTCGATGCTCCCGAGCTACAACGCCTCAGTCGGCTCGGCGTGGCTCGAGCGGGGCGGGGTCTATGTGCTGGCGAACATCCGGGGCGGAGGCGAGTTTGGCCCGAAGTGGCACGAGGCGGCGCGCAAGGAGCACCGGCAGTGGGCCTACGACGATTTCATCGCGGTGGCGGAGGACCTGGCGGCCCGGCGGGTGACCTCGCCCGGGCGCCTGGGCATTCAAGGCCGCTCGAACGGGGGCCTCTTGATGGGGGTCATGCTCACGGAGCGGCCCGATCTGTTCAAGGCAGTCGTGTGCCAGGCGCCGCTGCTGGACATGCGCCGCTTCAACAAGCTGCTGGCCGGGGCAAGCTGGATGGACGAATACGGGGATCCGGACCAGGAGGACAACTGGGCGTACCTGCGCAGGTTCTCCCCCTACCACAACGTCGTGAAGGAGAAACAGTACCCACGAGTGCTCTTCACGACCTCGACGCGCGATGACCGCGTTCATCCCGGCCACGCCCGGAAGATGGCGGCCCGGATGAAAGAACAAGGGCACGACGTGCTCTACTACGAGAACATCGAAGGCGGCCACGCCGGCGCGGCCAACCACAAGCAGGCCGCGTTCATGTCGGCGCTGGCGTACACGTTTTTGCTCCACGAATTGCAGGGGCGGTGACGACACCCGACACCCGACGCTCGCCCCTCGCCCCTCGCCCCTTGCGTCCGGCACTGTCCTGTTATGGGACAGGGTTGTCCAGAGGCGAGGTCAAGCTTTGGACAGGGTGGCTCGCCCGGATATTTGCTTGCGGACGTTCAGGGGGTTAGGATAAACTGGGGGTGAGCGGTAAGCGGTCGGCAATACGTGAACAACCTTTGTAATAATAATAACCGCCGGCAGCTTGGTTCACACCGCGAGGAAAGAAAAGTTCGTATGAAAACAAACGCAAATCGGCGCCGGGGTTTTACCCTGGTGGAAATCATGATCGTGGTGGCCATCATAGGGATGCTGGCCTCCATAGCGGTGCCCAACTTTATGAAGGCCCGCGCGATGGCGCGCCAGAAGTCCTGCATCAGCAACATGCAGAGTATTGACGGGGCGATCGAGACCTGGGCGACGGACCTGAACAAGGCGGAGGGCCAGCCAGTGGCCTATAGCGACATCCGCAGCTATCTCAAGAGCACGCCCGTCTGTCCCTCGGGGGGGACGACCTTCGACGACAGCTACACAATTTCAACGGTGGGCGTGCAGCCGGCCTGCCAGCGCATGCCCAGCGGCCCCAGCGCGCACGTATTGCCGCAGACCCAGTAGTCTCCAGGCATCCGCCGCGACCCAGGCCCGGGAATCTTTTCCCGGGCCTTTTTTGTTGGGGCCGGGCGCGCCCTTAACCGCAAAGAACGCAAAGATCACAAAGAAATGCCTTATTTTTTCTTGGGTCTCTGCGTTCTTTGCGTTCTTTGCGGTTAATTCTAAATGGGCGGCCCAGGCCTTGGCATTCCGCTTGCTTACGGTCACTTGCGGTTGCAGCAGGCAATCAGTGAACGAAAGCCGTAATGATTCTAACCCGCCTGCTGCGGGTTCACGCCGCACAGAAAGAAAGGCAATGCTAGTATGATGAAAAAAACCTCACGCAAAGCGGGTTTCACGTTGGTGGAAATCATGATCGTGGTAGCGATCATCGGTCTGCTGGCGGCCATCGCCATCCCCAACTTCGTCCAGGCGCGCAAGACCTCCCAAACCAACGCGTGCCTCAACAACCTCCGCCAGTTAGACGGGGCCAAGCAGCAGTGGGCATTGGAGACCGGGCAGTTGGTGGGCGCCACCCCGACGTCGGCCAATTTGCAGTCGTACTTGGGCCGTGGCACCGCCGGTTCGATCAGCAACATTTGCTGCCCGCTGGCGCCGACGCTGTACATCGCCGGTTACACCATCGGCCCCGTCTCGAATGCTCCGGCCTGCCTCCAGTACGACGCGGTCAATCACCCGGCCATTTTGAACTAGCTGCTCCAGCGAGAGGCCGGACACGACAGGCTTGGGTGTTCCCAGGCCTGTTTTTTTTGGTGTGGATTTGGCATCCGCAATGCTTTCCAACTTAAATCAGGGCTGCGCCAGGTATGCGTCCGGCGGGTCCAAGCCGGACTCTGAAAAAAACGAGTATGAAGACAGATGCTCCTCGCAAAAGCGGTTTTACGTTGGTGGAAATAATGATTGTGGTGTCCATCGTCGGCCTGCTGGCGGCCATAGCCGTTCCCAACTTCGTTGAGGCGCGCAAGACATCGCAGACCAACGCGTGCATCAACAATCTCCGCCAGATAGACGGGGCCAAGCAGCAGTGGGCACTCGAGGACGGGAAAAACACCACCGACCTGCCGCAGGCCTCCGACTTGCAGCCGTATTTGGGCCGCGGTGACTCCGGCTCCGTCAGCAACGTTTGTTGCCCGCTGACAAGGCCGCCGGTCGCCATGGGCGGCTATACCATGAACACGGTCGGGATCCCGCCGGTGTGCCAGAATTATGACGTGGACGGTCACCCGGCTATTATGAACTAGCCGGCCCAAAAGGTTGACAGAGGCGGCCTGTTGGCCTGAAACTGGGCGGGACGGCGCCTGGTTTTGGCCTCCCGGTCGAGCATGAGAATCGAAGCGGCAACTATAAGAACGGAACCGGATCCGAAGGTCCCTGCCGCGCGGGACGCGGTGATCCGGATCCAGGGGCTTGTGGTGGAGTATCGCGGGCGAGGTTTTGGGCAGGGCGCCACGGTCGCGGTCAAGGGCCTGGACCTGGAGATCTACGCGGGGGAAGCCTTCGGGTTTTTGGGGCCCAATGGCGCGGGCAAGACCAGCACGCTGCAGGTGCTGCTCGGGTTCCAGCCGGCGAGGCGCGGGGCGGCCTATATCTACGGGGTGGACGTGCGGGAACCGATTGCCCGGCAACGCATCGGCTACCTTCCGGAGACGACCTCCTACTACAAGTTCCTGAGCGCCGAAGAACTGCTGCGGTTTTACGGACGGATTTTCCGCATCGGACGGGCGGAACTGGAATCGCGGATCGATGCGGTGTTGAAGCTGGTGGACCTGGAGGCGGCGCGCAAGCGCCTGATTAAGACCTACTCCAAGGGGATGCAGCAGCGCATTGGCCTGGCCCAGGCGCTGATCAACAATCCGGACCTGCTCATCCTCGACGAGCCGACCAGCGGGCTGGACCCGCCGGGGCGAATGAAAGTGCGCGAGATCATTCAGCGTTTGAAAACCGAGGGGCGGACGGTGCTGTTTTCTTCCCACGAATTGGGCGAGGTCGAGACGGTCTGCGACCGCGTCGCCATCATCCACCGCGGGGAGCTCATGGTGGTGGGCCGGGTGGCCGACCTGGTGAAGGAACACCAGATGGACCTCGAGCGGATTTTCCTCAAGATTATCGGCTACCCGCCTGCCCAACCATGAATACGATTTTCTGCCTGGCCGGCATCGTCGTCAAAGAACTCTATCGCCGGAAAGATTTCTATGTGCTTTTCGTGATTACCGCCGTAATCACGTTGCTGATGGGCACCGTGAGTTTTTTTCACCAGGCCGGCATCGTGCGTTATCTCAAGGACATTTGTCTGCTGCTCATCTGGGTCTCTTCGCTGGTGATAGCGATTGTGACGACGGCCCGGCAAATCCCGGCCGAATGCGAGAGCCGGACGATTCTGCCGTTGCTGGCCAAACCGGTGAGCCGCTGGCAGGTGGTGGCGGGCAAGTTCACGGGCTGCTGGCTGGCGTGCGGTCTGGCGCTGGCGGTCTTTTACCTATTTTTTGGGGCGGTCTGCGCCGCCAAGGAGGGGCACCTGGCGTCGGCCCAATACCTCCAGGCCTTTTGGCTGCAATGGGCGATGCTGGCGGTAGTCATCAGCATGGCGCTCCTCGGCTCGGTGGTGTTCAGCGCCCCCTCGGCCAACGCCACCATTTGCTTCGCTGTGGTCCTGGGGATTTTAATCGTGGGGGCCTACCTCCAGAAGGTCGCGGCCTTGCAGCCGCCGCTG
>Ga0187864_10004128_pt1 | contig 11529 bp, 17 predicted proteins | sample June2016WEW_11_4_FD_132985 | JGI IMG/M metagenome (GOLD analysis project Ga0187864, IMG submission 132985) | Peatland microbial communities from SPRUCE experiment site at the Marcell Experimental Forest, Minnesota, USA - June2016WEW_11_40 | ecosystem: Environmental > Terrestrial > Soil >... | reverse complement strand
CCTTTATCTGGAGACCACCAACCGATGCAACTTCAAATGCCGGATGTGCCCCTTATCCTTCCCTGACTGGGAGCAGAAGGTGGGCGGCATAACGACCATGACCATGAATCTCCACAAGAAGATTTTGCACGATATCGAGGAGCTAAGCTGGACTACCAAGACCCAGCTCAAATCCCTGAAGCTCTATGCCGAGGGGGAGCCGTTCCTCGATCCGCTCATCATCGACAAGATTAGACTAGCTTCCCTCACCGTCGAACGTATTGAGATCACCACTAACGGCTCTGCTCTCACGGAGACAAAGTGTAAGGAGCTACTCCACTCCGGCCTCGATTACTTACGCGTCTCCATCTACTCGATCAACACCAATCGCCATCGTGACATCACACAGAGCTGGATTAGACCGGAACAGATCTTTCAAAACATCAAGACTCTTCGTAGACTCCGTGACAAAGAGGCAGCCGGGAGCGAAGATGAAGATAACTATCTAGCTTGGTCCGGTCTCCCTTTCATCTATGTCAAGATGATCGATACTCCCGATACCCGTGACGAGCACGAGCAATTTCTTGATCTCTATCGCCCCATCGCAGACGAAGTAGCCATCGAGCCCCTCATGAATTGGGATAGCTTCGAGGGACGCGACCTCACCAGCCATCTCATCACTCTTGGTGAACGGGCTCCCACAAAACAAGTCTGCCCTTACCCCTTCTACTCCCTGGTGATCAAGGCTGACGGTGAAGTAGTCTGCTGCTGTGTAGACTGGAACAAGTCCACGAGCGTGGGCAACATTATCACCGAATCCCTCTCCCAGATCTGGAACGGCCCTCGCCTTCACGCCTTTCAGCAGATGCACCTCGAACGCCGTCGTTGTGAGAACGATAGCTGCCGCAACTGCACTTATCTGAACACGAGCCCTGATAACCTGGATTGATCCGAATGCGAATCTCCATCTTCCACCCCACAGCCCGTGTAGGCTCCTACCCCCCTTCTCTCCCCCGTGGCTGGCATCACGCTCACGATGCCATGCTCCAGAGCTGTGACCATCCAGAGAACATCGAGTATATCCTCTCCATCCACCACTCCCGATGGTCAGACACCATCGCTCTTGACGCTGCCACTTCCCTATCCCACTGGGGCAAGGGTTACGCCATCATCAACCCCGGAGCTGACACCAACGTTTCTCAAATCAACTTCTCCATCTCCCATTGTGAATCCCCCATCCTCATGGGGATCATGGACGATCTCTTCCCTCCTCCTCACTGGGATACCATCCTCCTCAACCTCTTTGGCTCCGATCTCAACAAGGAGCAAGTATTCCAATTCTCCACCTGCTCTCCCGCCGATCCCATTCTCTTCGTCCACGGCGCTCTGACTCGCAGCTACTACCAACGCTATGGTTATCTGCTCTGGCCAGAATACGAAGGCATGTTTGCCGACAACGAGTTCACAGCCCAGTTAGAGCGCGATCATGTGTTGACACGGCGCTTCGATATCGTCTTTGAGCACGTCCATCCGGCTTTCAATAAAGCTCAAACCGATTCCGTGTACAACAAACACTGGGATAGCCACTATCGTGGCAAAGAGATTTTTGAACGCAGGAGAGCTAAAGGCTTCCCTGCCTCCCCGCTCCCAGGAGAATCAGTACATGCCTAATCGCCCCTGCCCCGTCTGCCTATCTCAAGAGCGAGAAGCACTCTACACCCAGGTCTTCTCCCTCCCTGCCACTCATCCCATGTCCGCTGGCTACGATCTGGTCTGCTGCTCCAAGTGCGGAATGGTCTACGCCAATGTAAACATGACGGAGGACTATTCCCAGGATTCCAAGTATGCCGACTCCCTAACCAGTACTGGAGCTGGATCGACTCCCTGGGACAATAAACGATTAGCCGTGACCGCTGCCTACATCTCCACCATCGTCCCCCCTTACGCCCGCGTGTTGGACGTAGGATGTGCCAACGGAGGTTTGCTAGCTGCTCTCAAGGATCTAGGTTTCACTAACCTCACTGGGATCGACCCCTCCCCTGCCTGTGTAGCTGAGACGGTTAAAAAGGGGATTTACTGTCACCGTGGTGGTCTCCCGGATCTGTCCATAAATCTGGAAGAGTTACTAGGAGAGTTCGATCTCATCATTCTTAGCCATGTCCTGGAACACCTCCTCAATCCTGGACAAGCTATCAGGGCTCTTGGCCGTCATCATCTCTCCTCTCGTGGCCTGATCTACATCGAAGTTCCAGATGCAGAGCATTATAAGGATATGGTGATTTCCCCCTACCAAGACATCAACACTGAGCACATCAACCACTTCTCCGATCTCGGATTACGGAATCTCCTTAGTCAGAGTGGTTATGAGTGCCTAGCTGACGGCTGGAAGCTAATCCCTGCTTCTGCCCAGCATGCAACTCCAGCTCTCTATCATGTGTTCCGCGAAGATCATCTATTCACGTATAGACTGAAGCGTGATGAAGATCTCAAACCAGCCATCGTGGAGTACCTAAACAAATCCCATCGCCTGCTCCATAACATCGACCTTCATCTCTGCTCCAACTTAGCTCCAGATAAACCAGTCATTCTCTGGGGTGCTGGCCAGCTCCTACACAAACTCCTCTCCAGCACCTTGCTACACAGTCTAAGATCCGGCACTGTGCTACACAGTCTAAGAATTGCCGCGATTGTGGATAGCAATCCAGCCAGCGGCGCTATGAACCTACAACAACTTAGGCAACTTGTATATCCAAATTCAAGCAGAGACGCTGACTGGAGTAGCTATCCCATCGTGATCTGCTCCATTCTCCACGACCAATCCATCCTCGCCAGCATCAAGGAGCTTGGTCTCCCCAATCCCGTTATCCATCTACTTCCCCAAAAGGAGAATCAATAATGCCCACTTCCTCAGGCCGCCCAGCCAATCGCAAGGCCCACTCACACCGCACCACCCTCAACACTAGTGAATGCCCTGGTGTCCCCATTACTACTTACCCTCTTCTCAAAAAGAACAAGAAGGGTGAGCAACTCGTAGCCCCCAACCTCGCCGTGGTCCGTCTAGGGAGGCTGGCCCATGCCTAGCTTCACCCTCACTCCCGAGGAAGCCCTGACTCTCCACCCCCTCCCCGGCCACGCTCTCCTAAAATGTTTACCCGCCAAACTGATGACGGAGAGCGGGGCACTGCATCTGCCGGAGAAAGCGGCTGAGGGGGAGATGCAGAGGGGCGCGGTGAGGGAGGGGATGGTGGTGTGCGCCAGAATATCCCCTAGCAGGCACGGGGGTGTAGCAGAGGGGGACCTGACGCCTGAAGAAGCTCAAGAGAGCTTTATAGCTAGGTCTTTCTTGGATGCGGACTCCCTTGCAATCCTGCCTGGAAAAAAAGTATTCTATCTGGGTCACCTGGATGAGGCGGATAACGAGTACGTGATTGTCAAACTGGGGCAAATTGTGGCTATAGTGGAGGAGGACTGAGAATGCCGAACCCGAGAGACTTTGACGATCATTACGATCCTGAGTTGGATGACGAGGATGATCTTCTGGACGACGAAGATGAAGAAGACGAAGACGAAGGCGATTGTGACGACGGGGAGGATGACGATCTCCTAGGATACGAAGACGATGAGTACGATGACGATGATGAAGAAGATGATGAAGATGGGGAGGACGATTTCTAATGGGTGCCACCTCTCTACACTTCACTGACGCGGAGCTGGCTTGCCATCACTGCCACGTCAATGGCTGCCAGCAAGCTATTGTGGACGCCCTGGAGCAGTTCAGGGCTACCATAGGGATGGGGAGGCCGGTGATCGTTAACAGCGCCTACAGATGCTCCATCTACAACGCGGAGATAGGTGGGGTGCCGGATAGTGAGCATGTGCAGGGGATCGCGGCGGATATCACGGTGGAGGGCATGACTGGGGGGCAGCTTGAAGTGATAGCCAAGCAGTGCTCCCTGATCACGGCCATCGGCAGGTCTGACTCTACACCTTACGTGCATGTGGACACCAGGAAGATTAGCCAGGGTAGAGTGCTGTGGGCTTACAATGATCAAGGGAAGTGGGTGCATTATTTCCCACCACCGACAGATGCGCCAGTAGAGGCTTAAGCTACCGCTAGCTTCTCATAGTACAGCTCATCAATCGAGATCCCTAGCTCTTTAGCTAGCTTGGCCGCGACCGGCAGACTCGGGGTGCGCTTCCCAGCCAGAATAAGTGACATATGGCTCTTGTCCACGCCAACGCGGGCAGCTAGGTAAGTGACCCCTAGCTGCTCTTGCTGGTTGTGAATCGGTTGGGCTGCCATCTACCTCGATATATTGCACTACTAAGGGTTGTGTGTCAACTAGTACTAACGCCTGCAAATGGGGTGTTGACTCTCAGCAAACACTTTGGTACTCTGATATCCGCCCCCAAATGTAGGGTGGCACTAAAGTGTATCTATCAGGAAACTAAGGAGATTTACCCGTGGCACAGCAGATACAATTGACCCCACAAGAGGCCGCCAACATGCTTGAGCAGAGCAAGCGCCAGAAGATGGCGCTAGAGGAAGTGATCGGCCTCAAGGGTCAATGCCTGAACCTTCTCGATATAATGGAGGAGGACATCCATCGCGATGATCTAGCGGCTGCCCTGATCTCCTGGGTTCGCATTCAGAGGATCGAGTACACCCTCGTACAGAAGATCAATCAGCAGCAGCTAGAGCAGACTGACAGTATCATCCAACAGCTCTCCAGCAAAATCGTGATCCCAAGGACTGGGAGGGCATAAGTAGTGGCTCGCAGCAGACGCAATAGAGATCAGGACCCTGACTCTATCCAGGTCCCCTTCGAGGATGCCCAACCTGGAGACGGAGAGTTCCCTCTAGCCAAGCTCGACGAGTTCATGGTCCCTAGCAGAGACAACACCGGCTCCAGTTCCACCATCACCATCTCCATCCCCCCTATCCTGGATCGCCAGCTCGAAGTGCTAGTCTCCTCCAAACGCTTCCCCTATGCCACCAAGCGTGATCTGATCCGTCACGGTGTAGTGCGCCACTCCGTCTGGTTATTAACTATCAGGGAGAGTGTCCCCCGGCATGTGCAATCGATGTGTGACGCCATCATTGAGCTTTGCCGCGATGACGAGATCGCCACCAAGATGGAGCAGGTGTTCCAGCTCCTCAGGCATAGGGTGAGCCACCACATTGACAATGGTGACCACATGGAGGCGGTAGGGTTGATCTCTCAAGTGAAGCAGATGTTGAGGGAGATGAAGCCTAGTGTGTGGGTGAGGAAGTTCACACAGGAGTTCGACGATCAGTTTGGTGGGTACTTGAGATTGAAGCGCAGAGAAGCTAAAGCGGTCAAAGAAGAAGAAGAAGAGTAGTAAGTAGCAATTTGAAGGGCGAACAAAAATGGATAGATTTCTTAGGGCTATTGGGACTGTTTCACTGTTTCTTTGTTCTGTTGGCTGGTTTACTCTGATGATGATCGCATCATCCACAGTAATCCCAAAATCTCCGGCACACGTATTCCTTGAATTTCTATGTAGAGGAAGTGCAGTAGTAGTGGGTGTTGTTCCGACGATTGCGTGCATGATACTTTTTGGTCCAAAGAGCTGAGAATGAGCACCAATCTCCTCACTCTCTTGCCATCTGACCTGGGCCTACCTGCCAAATTCTCCTCTTGGCGTCCCGGCCAGCTTAAAGCTCTCGACCGCTCCATCTCCAGCTCCAAGAGGTTCGTAGCTCATTCCATGCCGGTAGGCGAGGGCAAATCCCTCTACTACATCGCCGAAGCTCTCTTAACTGCCACCCGTGCTTGTGTCCTCACCTCCAGTAAGGGCCTCCAATCCCAGCTCATCTCTGACTTCTCCGCTGTTGGTCTCACCGACATGCGGGGACGCAACAACTACCCCTGCCACATCTCTGGCTGCCAGTCCTGTGAAGAAGGCCAGCACTATCGCTGTGAATGCGACGGCTACGAGCCAGCCCGCAATAAAGCCATGGAGAGCCCTCTTGTTGTCACCAACTACTCCTACTTCATGCTCTCCTACCTCTATGGGCGTGGTCTTGGCAACTTCGATCTACTCATCTGTGACGAAGCTCATGATTGCCCTGATGCCATCTGTGATGCCATGACCATTGAAGTTACCTTCCAGGAAGCCAACAAGATCAACATCCGGCTCCCCAATACTTTTGAGCTTGAGGACTGGCACCAATGGGCTCAGAGCACTCTCGATCATGCCGAGGAGACTCTCGATCACCTCAAACAAACCGCCGAAGCAGACAAGCTGGAGAACGGCAAGGTGCATCCTTCTACCGCCAAAGATCTCTACTTCTGGAATCGAGCTGCTTCTAAAGCCAAAGCGATCCTCAATACTTCCGGTGAGTGGGTGATCGACCGCACCGATAAAGGCTACTCCCTCGTCCCTGTCTGGGCCAGAGATTATTCTAAAATCCTCTTCCTCAGTATCAAGAAGATCGTCCTGGTCTCCGCTACCATGGTCCGCAAGACTCTTGATCTCCTAGGCATTAAAAACGAGGAAGTGGATTTTTACGAATACGCCAGCTCCTTCCCCGCCATGCGTTCTCCCGTGTATATCTTCGCCCCCAAACGCTCCGTAGCTGGCCGCACCGGCCTTCTCCGTATCGACCACCGTACCCCTCACGAGTTCCTCACCGTCTGGGTTAACTATATCGACAACATCATCCGCAATCGGCTCGACCGCAAGGGCCTCATCCACACCATCTCTTATGACCGGCAGCAGTTCATCCTTAACAATTCCGAATTTGGCAGCATCATGATCGCTCCCAAAGGGACCAAGGAGACTCTGAGCGCCATTGAGAAATTCAAACTCTCCCCCGCCCCATCCATCCTCATCTCTCCAGCTATCACCACTGGCTATGACTTCCCCTTAACTGACGCTGAATACAACATCCTAGTAAAGGTCCCCTTCGTCGATACCCGCTCCAAGATCATGCAAGCTCGCCAGGAAGAGGACGACACCTACGGCAACTACATCACTGCCCAAAACATCGTCCAGGCCCATGGCCGCTCCATGCGCTCCGAGAGTGACCAATCCGAGACCTTCATCGTAGACGGCCACATGGAGTGGTTCATCAAAGTTCACCGTGATCTCTTTCCGTTCTGGTTTCACCGGCTGGTCAAATACCCATCCGGCTTGCCAGTACCACCGGCACCCCTCTCTCTAAGTGCTGGCCAACCTCAACCCCAACTAACCAACAAGTGAAAAAGGAATCTGATCAATGCCATCTCTCCCAGACTCTATGAACCTGCAACCCATCTCCAATGACGTGGATGATTTCTCATCCCCGGCATTCGGGCCGGAGCAGGCAGACGTAAAGGTGCTCTCCTGCGAATACATCTCCTTCGATTACAAGGGCACCATCAAGGACGATCCCATCGTGGCCGTGCAGATGAACTGCGAACCCACCGATGGCTCCAACGACAGCAAGAACTTCACCATCGAGTGGCCCACTGGCGCGAAGATGTCCGAGGTAGCCATCATGGACGGTGGCGGCCAGCTCGTCCCCAAGTCCACCTCCACCCGCAAGGATCTCCACAACAACTCCAACTGGGCACTCTGCCTCAAGTCCATGAAGGATTGCGGCTTCGATACCCGCCTTCTCAACGGCGACTCCGGCATCAATTGCCTCAAGGACGCGGAGTTCACCTTCAAGCAGGTTCCCCAGCCAACACGCGAGGGCCTCTCCACTAAGACCGATAAGGGATTTGACAAGAAGTACTACACTTGCCTCAAGATCCTGGCAATGCCTGGCGAGACTAAGAAGGGTAGGAAGGCTGCTGGCCCCAAAGCTGCCCCTGCTGCTTCATCCCAGGCTGCCCCTGCCGCTGCCTCCAGCAATGGCAACAGCTCCATCACCCATGCCGCCGTCATCCAGCAAGCCCTCAAAACTGGTGGTGGCGTGCTCCCTATCGCCACCATCAAGGACGCCTGCTTCCACGCGGCCAAGGCCTTAGGCATGTCCGTCAAGGATGCCTTCGCCATCAGCAAGGAATGTGCCGAGGAGAACAACTACCTGGAGGCCGTCAACGCCAACAAGCTCGATATCCAGGACAACACCATCATCGGCTAATTGATCTTGTTCTCTGCCTTTCCCCTTCTTGGAATTGAGGGAGATGGGAGCAGAAGGAGGCAGGGGCTAACACCAACGGCCCTTGCCTCCATTTTTTGACTCAAATTTTATGACCAAAGAACAATATCAAGCGGAACTAACTCTCAGCCGCTCCCATGAGTGCAGGACTGAGGAGAGTCGTAACCCAAATCTAGATAGCCGTCTCCTAGTCCAACTCCTCTACATCGGCTTAACTATCAACGTAATCCCCCTACAAGGACGTGAACCATGGTTCAGAAGCTAATCTCTCTCTGGCGCTCTTTTTGGCTCCTCCGTCATCATCGCCGTCTCAACATGCTTCTCCCCTCTAAAGGCATGACGCGCTGCTATCACTGCCGCCTCCCCCGCTATAAGGGTAACTGGCACACCCTCATGTACACCCCCACCGAGGGCTGCACCATCCTCTGTGAGCCCTGCCACTCCTCTCTCTCCAAGCGCAAGCTCACCCACTACTATCGCCGTCTCGTCCAGCTCTGGATACACCAGCATAAGGGAGAAAACGCACTCTTCCACTATATGCAAAAGTGGGAGCTAATCCTTTTAGCTCTAAATCTTGGTGAAATCTACGCCTACTGCGGTCCCGATACTCCTGATCCATCCCGCTTCCGTGGGGGTGTCAGCAAAGGATTTGGCGGGTAAATCTTATGGGCAGGTAGTGCAAAGTATCTAATGACAAAGGATTACAAAGGAGAATGATGATACAGAATCTGAAGATCGAAGTGAAAGAGATGAATGGTAAAGAGTACGTGACGAAGCTCGCCTACGACGAACTGAAGGGGGAAGCGGTCTTCTTGCTAAACGAGCATACGCAGCTTAAGCGGAATGGAGCTATCTCCGATGATGAGGTAAACGAGATCAAGCGCATCCGGCAGGAGCACTTGCAGATGAAGTCCGACCAGGATGCTATTACGGTGTATCTGAGAGGTAGGGCAGTGCTTAGGAAGATGTTTAATTACATCAAACGGAGAGCGGAGCAGGAGGCACAAAAAGGATGATGTACGATAACTCTATTGATGTCAGTGCCAGCTTGAAGAAGACAATGCAGAGGCTGAAGGATCATAAGAAGGTGATCCATCAACTATGCCGGTCACTAGAAGAGTTCCTCATTTTCGAGGTGGAAGAGAAAGAGGATCAGATAGAAGGCACGTCCGCTGTAGTATCTAAAATCTCTCAGTTCTTGCAGACCAGGGTTGATCAGATTGACTACCCTGAATGTGCGGAGGTGACACTGGAGAGTCTGGTGCAGGCTCAGCTCCGGCGTCACGCCACGGAGCTACAATTGAGAGCTGCCGAGGAGTCTATTGAGCAGATGCCAGAAGCTCAAGCTGAGTATTCGCGGGCTGTGCATTTGCCAGTTATTCAGCAGGCGTTAAATAGGTGGGACGAGATCATATCCGATCTCCAGAAGAAGCTGGAGAACAAAGAAAGTGGAGAGAGCCAGGATGCCAGCAATCAACCAGAACGATCTTAAGCAGCTCATCAGCGCCGGGTTCTTAACTCCCCAGCAGATTAAGGGGTCCAAAACCCCCAGGCTCGCGGTACTCAGCGATGGCAAAACCAAATCTGGCAAATCCCACTGGGCACTCATGACTACTCCTGAGCCGGTGGCGTATATCATGCTTGATCCTGGAGCCCTGGAGATATCGGAGAAGGCAATCAAGGCCGGGCGGCAAATCATTCCTAAGTTTATTGGGCATGATAAGAAGGAGAACCAGGAGACGGCGAAGAAGCTCTGGCAGGAGTATCGCTCTACGGTGAGGGCCGTGCTGGGAGCCAAGAGTATCAGGACGATCGTGGTGGATACCATGAGTGAGAGTTGGGAACTAGCTCGCCTCAGCCAGTTTGGGAAGTTGGACAAGGTTCCAGGATTCATGTACACGGCGATCAACGCGGAGTTCTCCGGCCTGTGCGATGAGATCTACTATGGTAGGCCGGATCTCAACATCATCTACCTCCAGCGTTTGAAGAAGGCGTATAAGGATAATGAATGGGATGGGAGGACGATGGAGAGCAAGGGGTATGGGGAGCTGGAGTACAACGTGGATCTCAGCATCCGTCAATACTTCATCCCGAGGAAGGGCAAAGAGGAGCCTGGGTTTGGGTTCCAGGTCAAGGAGAGTGAGGCGACTAGGAAAGGGGCGGAGTTCGCCGGATTGCAGTTCGAGCGGGAGGAGTGCTCGTTTATTGATCTGGCGCTAACGATTTTTAAGGATGACCCAGTGGGAGGAGATCCGGCTTATTGGCTGGAGTAAGAGCTATGAACATTGTCAAACCTTACGCGCGATTGATGCCACCAATTGAGCAATCTGCATCTCTAGCATTCACGTCTTTCGCGCTCGATGACGGAATCCGTCTACTACGCCGGATCGAATGGTGTGGGCGCATATCTCACCGATCTGAGTATGCTCAGACTCCTGGTAGCTGGGATCGCTTCATCTGTGCTGTCATTGGCCACGGTGACTGGTCGATTGTCGAACACGCCTCGGTGAGCGTAGACATGGTGGTGGATCGCGGTATCACACACGAGATCGTTAGGCACCGGCTATTCTCGTTCACTCAGGAGAGCACGAGGTTCGTGAACTACGAGAAGAAGATGCCACCATCATTCGTGTATCCTGATCCTGATAATTGGGAAGGATACATTGACGACCCAAAATGGTGTGAGCACATTGTCGCCTGTGAGTCTGTATACCGGGGAAAATTGGTACAGGGATGGCCACCACAAAAGGCACGCTCCGTCTTCCCCAACGCCCTCGCCTCGCGCATCATCGTCACCGGCAATCTCCGTAACTGGCGTCATTTCCTCATCATGCGTACTTGCAAAGAATCTCATCCGCAAATGAGGCAAGTCACTATCCCTCTTCTCAAAGAGTTCCAGGAGAAGATCCCGATCCTCTTTGAAGATATCATCCCTGAAGAACGCCAATCAGAGGCGATTAAGAAGGCACGATGACAATTACTCCATCCAGACCGCCAGACGATGACAGACAACCAGCACCCCCCATCTCCATACGCGGTCTCCTCCTTAAGGACATCAACAAAGGTAAGCCACAGCTCAATCCTGCCTTACACAATTGCAAGGTTCTCAAGAACGATCTCATGATTGCTACTTTCTCTAACCTCAGATGTGCTGTACTCCACGCCAAGCACCTACTCAAAGAATGCCCTAATCAGAATAGACGAGAGCAGCTTCGTGAGGAGCTGTCTATATCCGGCAGTGATGGCAAGATCCACTACTACCCTGACTTCCTTAAACTATGACACGCTATCGTGCAATTCTCAGAAACACCGCCAGCTTCACCGCTCGCGTTCGTCAATCTCACAGTGTCTCCCTTAAAGAGATCGAGCGTTGGTCTCAGGCGACTCTTGAGGGGCTAGAGGATAGGGAGAAGTACGATGCCAAAGTGGAGGTG
>Ga0187864_10004127_pt1 | contig 11530 bp, 9 predicted proteins | sample June2016WEW_11_4_FD_132985 | JGI IMG/M metagenome (GOLD analysis project Ga0187864, IMG submission 132985) | Peatland microbial communities from SPRUCE experiment site at the Marcell Experimental Forest, Minnesota, USA - June2016WEW_11_40 | ecosystem: Environmental > Terrestrial > Soil >... | reverse complement strand
GTGGTTGACCTCGTAAAACTCGGAAATGCGCCCGGCCCGGGTGCAGCCGGCGCAGTGGATGACGTGCGTGATGCCGGCCAGGGCCTGCCGGAGGCCCGGCGGGTCGGAGAGCGAGCCGGTGCGCACCTCGGCCCAGGAGAGGTGGGGGGTGATGAACCGCCGGTTGCCGGTTGAGCGCAGGAGTATTGCGGTGGGCAGTCCCTGAGCGCGGAGTTTGTCCAGGACATGACTGCCGACAAAGCCGTTGGCGCCTGTGAGCAGTATCTTCAATCCGTTCAGATCAAGCCGAGCTCTTTGCCGACCTTTCCGAGCTTATCCAGGGCGAAATCGATTTGCCGGTCAGTATGGGTTGCCATCAAGCTGATGCGAATCAATTCCTGACCTGGGGCCACTGCCGGGGAAACGACGGGATTGACGAAGACCCCTTCCTCATGAAGGCGCTTGCACATTTTGAAGGCCACGAGCAAGTCCCGGCAATACAGGGGCAAAATCGGGGTTTGGGAGTCGCCCAGGCTAAAGCCCAGCCCCGCCAGGCCCTCTTTCATGCGAGCCGTGTTGTGCCAAAGCCGGGCGATACGCTCCGGTTCGTGGGCCATGATTCGGAGCGCCTCGAGCACCGCCGCCGCATTGGATGGGCTCATGCTGGCGCTGAAGATCAACGGCCTCGAGTGGTGCTTGAGATAATCTATGGTCTTGGCATCCGAACCGATGAACCCGCCCAGGCTGGCCAGGGATTTGCTGAATGTGCCCATGATCAGGTGGACCTGATCGGTCAGTCCAAAATGACTGGCGGTTCCGGCGCCGTTCTTGCCCAGGACCCCAATGGCGTGTGCGTCATCAACCATCACCGCCGCCCCGTATCGCCCGGCGATGCGGCAAAGTTCCGGCAACGGGATGATGTCCCCTTCCATGCTGAAAACGCCATCCACCACGACCAGTTTGCCCGAGTCAGGATTGATGTTCCGCAGGCGGTTCTCCAACGTGGCCATGTCCCGGTGCGGAAAGCGCAGGAATTTCCCCTGCGAAAGCAGGCAACCTTCAACGATGCTGGCGTGATCGCTCTTGTCACCAAGCACAAATTCCCCTTTGCCGACCAAGGCGCTGATGACGCCGAAGTTGACCTGGAACCCGGTCGAGTAGAGGAGCACCGCCTCTTTGTGGACCAGTTGGGCCAGTTCATGCTCCAGTTCGAGGTGAATCTCCAGGGTGCCGTTGAGAAAACGCGACCCGGCGCACCCGGTGCCATACTTGTCGACGGCGGCGCGCGCCGCCTCCTTGATCTTGGGATGATTTGTCAGGCCCAAATAGCTGTTGGAGCCGAGCATGAGGACCTTCTTGCCATTGATGAGCACCTCGGTGTCCTGGGCCGATGAAATGACCCGGAAATAGGGATACAGGCCCATCGCCCGCAACTGATCGGCGCTCTCGAATTCCCGCACTTTGTCCAACAGCGCGCATCGTGGCGCGCCTTGCACCTTGCCGGGCACAATCCGATGGTTCACCGACGGTGGCGCAATCGGCCGCGGCATCGGGTATGAAACCGTCATTTCTGCCGGACCAGCGTTCACGGCGCGCAATTTGTCCTGATAATTCATATTAAAACGAATCGCCAACGGACCTTTGTACACTCTCCTTTTACGCTTTCCCAGACGACTGGCAAGCCGGAAATTTCATTCTCCCGCCCCGCCGGGGCGCATCCTCGGATAAACCAAGGCCAAATTGCACTGGGTCCCCTCTCACAATCAAGCACACTGTCCAAAAACAGGACACGGTATTTGACTCAATTCCCTCCGGAAATTCCCTTTCTAAAGCCGCGGTGCTGATGCCGCGTAACTGTTTAGAGGAGGCGAGCTACGGAACCTTGCAGGTGAGGGTGACGAAAACGCCTTGCGCGACGTAGTCGTTCGCATTCCCGCTGGTCGGCTCTGAGTATTGGGAAAATGCGTAGCGGAGAGACCCGCATACGCGGGGGTTGAATCTGCGTGTGAGACTAAGACTCAGATTGTGGCGCGCGTAGTCCATTCCCAGCGGGACTCCGGCGGCGGCGTTGTTTTCCCCGTAGCCGGCGCGCGAGAAATTGTAATTCGCTTGCAGGCTGGTTTTCGGATTGAGGGCATAAGTGGCGGCTGCGGTGAGGGTATAGATGTCGCCCTTGTATGGCGCAATCGATGGATCGCCGTTGGCGGCGGTGACCGCGCGCGACAAGCTATAGGTAAAGGCGCCGGAGAAAAAAAGCCGCCGGATTGGGGTCATGGTCACTCCAAAACCGTAGGTCTGAGCGTCGTAGGTTCCGTCTAAAATCGGGCCGCCCGGAGAAACCTGCTCCATCAGGCCCAGATCGAAGGCGGGATCGGTCTTCGACGAATAATCCGTGGAGGTGATCTGGTAGGTCAGCGTGGCTTTGACCCAAAAGGCAGGCCGCCAGACGAGCTTGGTTTCAAAAACATCGCTGCGAATATCGCGGTTGAGGATGAACGCCGGGTAGCCGTTGGTCGGACCATGCAAGCCATTGAAAATGTCCGACCGTTGGTCATAGTCCGTCTCGCTCTCATTCCGGCGGAACTGGGCGGAAAACTCAAGCGCGCGCCACGGGGAGGTGCTGAATCCCAGGTGGACATCGTAGCGCCGGTTGTTGGCGACGGTATCGCGCATGAACGCCGTCGGGTCCTCCTCTTGATACTCGTTGACGTTTTCCTCTTCCAACTGCGCCCCGCCGGAAACGACGGTGAAGGGAATCTTGGTGAACCGGAAGTTGGCCTGTTGCGTGGCCTTGAATTCATCGAAGCTGGAACTGGCGGGGGTGTTGAGCCCCAATTCCAAATCCGGCACGCTTGCGCCGAAGCCTCGTTCGTGGGTCCATTCGTTCTGCGTGCCGAGTGAAAATGTCAGATAATCCAGCGGGGTGAAGAGGCCGGCGGCGCTGAATATTTCCGAGTCCCGGCGGAGGGTGATTTGCTGGCTGCCCAAGACAGCGCTGACGCCAAAAGACGGGATGGCCGTCGTTTGATTGAAGAGGTCGTTGCCTTCAAGCCGGGAATAGTAGAATCCGCCCGAAACGAGCGCCCAATCCCGAACCGCCTTCTCGAACGTCAATGTGTTCATGCCCTGCGCTTGATGATAATTATCGCGCGTGTTGATGGAGAGGTCCGGCACGGCTCCCCCGGCCACAATGCCGGCCTCGGCATCCTGGTTTTTTTCGATGTAAAACTCGATGCGCGTGCTGTCCTCAATATGCCAGCCACTGAAGTCCTTGCTCACGTCGAACTTGAGGATGTGCGTGCGTTCGTCCACCGCTTGGGTTGCGGGATAGATGTTTTTTCCATTGGCATTGCCCCAGTCCAGAGTGGATTCCGTGCCGGTTCGGTATTGATATTCGTAGCCGAGGACCATTCGAGGCAAGTTCGGCAGCTCCAGTCCGAAATCCACCCAGGCGCGCCCATTATCGAGGTACAAATCACGGTTGGGACTGAATTGCGGCGGCTTCACTGCCGGATCGAATCCGCCGTCGGAGCCGTAGTATTTGCGCCATTGATCGAATCCAGCATGGACAAATCCGAGATCGGTTTTGTCCAGCCCGACTTTCAAGCCAATATCCTGTGCCGGCGCAAGGAAATGGCCGTCGAGCGACAGTTTTTCGTCTGGTCCGAGTTGCTGGGCGAGGGCAAATTTTTCCAGGCCGCCGGAGAAGCCATCGGTCACGCCCTCCAGCTCGCGGAATTTGGCTTTGTTGCCATGCACGCCAAACCCGCCCACCGTTGGCGCAAAGGCAACAGCGGTCGAATTCTGAGGCCGGTCCGCGCTCCAGTTGGCTCCCTGGTCGATCCACGCCCGCAGCAGTCCGACTTGGTGCGGCGTGAGTGGGTCACCTTTGCCGACGGGAGGCATCTCGAGGTCTTGGACCGAATAAGCGGTATAATGAATGAGGAGGCTCTTGGAGCTGTTGCCGGGCACGATGTCATTTGTATTGTTATTGCCGCCGGCCAGGGCCGAGGCACGGCTATCGAGCCGGAAATGGCTTTTTGGTTTTTCCGGGCCGTGGCAACGCAGGCAGGAGTTTTGGAAGATGGGCTGGATGTCCCGGGTGAAATCAACCGTTTGATTGGCCGGCGGTGGCAGCGGGTCTTCCTGAGCCTGGGCCGCGGCCGCAAAGCTGCAAATCATTGCCGTCATGAAACACAGATGAGCGCGCGAGGCGGGTTCTTTGGGAGGGGCAGGCTTCATCCGAGCGCGCGGGTCTCTTCAATATCTGAGTCGCGGGTCCACATTCGAGCCGTGGACGGCCGTGTGGCAACCTGCGGCCCAGCATGTGCCCATTTGGAGGAGAGCCGTGTGGTCCGTGCTGCCAATGTAAAGGTGGCCGCTGGGAACAGCCGGGCCTTGCACCTGGGCGTGGCAGCGGAGGCAAAGATTGGGATCACTTTCGACGAGCATTTTCTGGTTGATGGAGCCATGCGGACTGTGGCAAGTGGCGCAGCCTTCACGCAGCGCGTCGTGCTGGAAGACAAACGGCCTGGTCTGGTTTGGATGGCATTGGGCGCAACTCTGGTCCCGCCGCGCCATGGCCAGCCCGCCGGCGGGTTTCAAGATGTCCATGCCGTGCGGGTCGTGGCATTGGACGCAGTTCATGCGGCCTTCCAAGACCTGGTGGTGCTGGGGGAGGTGGAATTGAGCCTGGATGTCCAGGTGGCACTGAAAACAAGCGGCAGGGTCCTTGCCCGGATTGATGATGAATCGTTCGCCGCCGCCCAGGCCGCGCGTGGCGATATGTTTGCTGCCGGGACCGTGGCAGGATTCGCACCCGCTCTGGCCGGCCATCGCCGCGTTCTCGGGATGAAGCCGCGCGTGCGGGCTGGCTGGAAATCTTCGCACAATGTCGGCATGACAATCCGCGCAGGCCTTGTTGCCGACGAAATGGGCGCCGGGGATTTCCAGCGGCGCCATGACCTCGGACGGGGTCGTGGAACACGAGAGGATCAGCAGCGCGGCTGACGCCGAAACCCCAAGAGAGACCGCCAAAGCCCGTGTTCGGTTCATCTGCGCCGTCAGGGATTGTTGGCTGCCTGTTGGTTTGCGACGGCGGCAGCCTTGAGGATTTGCTCAACGATTTGGTCGGAAAGATTGCCGCCGGTTGGAAAGATCATTTGCAAATGGCCGGTCGCGTCAACGATGAGAGTCCGGAAATTGTGATTGATGGCGCTGCCGGCGGATTTATAGTTCGCGCCGGACGAGCGGGCCAGCTCGCCAATCTTGTCCGCCGGCCCCGTGAGAAAGCTCCAGTGCGCCGGGTCGTAACCGTAACTCTCGCCGTAGCTTTTGAGCATCGCCGGCGAGTCAAATGCCGTGTCGAAGGAAACGGAAAGGAAATGCCAATTGAGAGGGGCGTTGGTCATGGATACCAGCTTTTTAGAGGCCTCCTGAAAGTTCTTCGACAGGCGCGGACAAAAGTCCGGCACGGGACAGCGCGTGTAAAAAAAAGTGAGGGCGAGGGCCTGCCCGCGAAAATCATTCAGACTCACGGCGCGCCCCAGTTCGTTGGTGAACTTGTAATCCAGCAGTGGATTTATCGAAGGAGCGGCCGGCGGTTCAGCGGCTTGCGACCCGGCTATCCTTGCATTTCCTTCCGGCGGCGCCGTCCCGACTTTGACGATTTGGTCCACCCAGCTTTCGGTTTCGGCGACATGGAGTTGAAATTGGATTTCCTGGCCGATCTGGATGCCCAAAAGCTCTCTCGTTTCGTTCACTTTGAACGGCATGGTCATGGCATCCATGTAATTCGGAATGGCCTCGTGTTTGATGACAATGACCTTGTCCTCCGGCTTAACCGCCTCAACCACGCCTTTCGCCTTGAAAGCCAGCGTGTTTGTCCCGCTCGGGTATGGCGCCGACAGAAGGGGCGCCGGTCGCGCGTTGAGCGACATCAGCAAACCGCACAACCATGCGCCCGCGCCTGATCGCCATGCCCGCATAAACAAAATGCGCCTGCGACGAGTCACGGGTTTGGCGCCCGGCCCACCCGGTAAAACTGGCCGTTGGCCGGCGCAAAGACGTTGGTCACCGCGACTGAACTGCCGGAAGCGACGTTCGTGCTGATGGAAATCCAGTTGAGCAGATTGGAAGAAACCTGGACCACATAGGCCAGTCCTGGATTGGCGGTGTAGCTAAACGTGAATTGGTTGTTCGCGACCGCCGGCGCGAAGTTGGAGACGGCGACCGGAGAAACGACACTGATATTCACCACGGCGGAAGTGGCGGAAATTCCCGCCGCCGTGGCCACCGCGGTGAGGGAATAGTTGCCCGCAGCCAGGCTGCTGCCGGTAATGTTGAACGGGCTGGTTTGAACCGACCCCAACGGGGTGGCGCCGGCAAAGAAAGCGACGTTGGTGACGGTCCCGCTGCTCACGGCGGCGGTGGCGCCCAGTTTCAGGTTCGCCGGAGCGGAAAAGACGGCCCCGGCGACAGGGCTGGTCAGGCTCACCGTTGGCGTCGGATTGGCCGCGGCAACAGTTATGGTGCCTATCATGCCAAATTCGATGTGGAAGGTGCATTCGTAAGGGAAGGACCCCGCGGAATTGAAGGTATTGCTGAAAGTGAACGGGGAGTTGCGCAGGTTGGAATTGTTCTGGTTCGCGGTCGTGCCAGGCCCTCCTCCCGGACTGGGAAACAACCAGGCGCGTGTGGGAGAGGTGCTGACCACATTATGGTTTGCGGAACCGGACACCCACGTCCATATCACCTGGTCGCCGGCATTGATCTTTGTTGTCGTGGGAGAAAAGAAATCGTTGCCGACAGATACATTGGCGGTTGCCCCCAAGCCGGAAAGCGGACTGAAAAAACAGGGCAAAAATGCGGTTAAAAGGACGGAAACGTGTTTTTGGAATGAGAATATCATAAGGTCATAAGTTTCAACTCTGATTAACGCTTGCGGTCGTTTTTGCCACAAGGGTCTGCTATGGTTACAATCAGCCAGTACTGTATTATGTCAAGCCGGTTGGCGAAGAATTCTGCGGACTGTGAACCGTGGGCTGTGGACTGTCATCCCGCTCCCCGCAGGAGCAGTTCCACGTAAGGCAGGTCGTCGGGGCGTGTGACTTTGGGATTGGGCAGGTGGCTGACGATGAGTCTGACGGGCTGGCCGATGAGTTCGCAGGCGGCAGTGTCGTCCGTGACGAGGAGGTGGCGCTGCCGGACCTGGGCGAGGGCGCGGCGGATGAGTTCGACGCGGAAGGTCTGAGGTGTCTGGACGGCCCAAAGGCGGGAGCGATCCAGTGTGCGTTCGACCCACTGCCCATCGCGCGATTCTTTGATGGTGTCGGCCACGGGCCGGGCGGCCACGGCGGCCCCGAATTGGCGGGCGGCCTCAATCGTGGCGGCGATGAGGTCGGCGCTGGTGCAGGGCCGCGCCGCATCCTGGATGGCAACAATGTCCGCGTCCTGCGGCAGCGCCTCGAGGCCGTTCCAAACCGAGTCCTGGCGCTCCGTGCCGCCTGCGACCAGCCGGAATGGCTTTGTGAATGCGTGTTCTTTGGCCAGTTCCGCGAAGGCCGCCTGCATTCCGTCCCGGACGACCATCACGATATAATCGATGCAGGGGGCGTCATCGAAGCGCCGCCAGGCGTGCGCCACCAGGGGGCATCCGTTCAATTCGAGGAAAAGCTTGTCCACGTCGGGTCCCATGCGGGTCCCCTTGCCGGCGGCGACGATAAGGGCGGAAGTCATTTTCCAACGAGTTTCAAAGTCCAGGAACTCTAGCGCCTTATCCCCAACGATAGCGACATTTTTCGCTTGCCTACCGGTTGCCCGCCAGCTTGGACCATCGCCTCGATCAATTGCTCGGGTGTCCACTGGTTGCCTGGCAAGATGTTGCGAATCCGGCCGCGCGGATCAACCGCTATGGCATGGGGGTTATGGCTGATTAGGCGGCAGGGTGGGCGCTCGAAGAAATCCGTCGTGCGCCCGAGCCGGCAATTGCTTGAGAATCGTTCTTGCATCTCAGGCACGGTTGGGTTTACACATCGTTCTCACGATGCAATACCTGGATGACCATTGTCTGGCTGGGCTCTCCGAGGGCGCGTTTCAGACGCAGCGTCCATACCCCTGGGTGAACATTCAAAACACCTTGACCCCGGCAGTTTTCGAGCAACTCCGCAGCACGCTTCCCGAGGTTTCATTGTTCGAAAAAAAGGTCGGCGTCAAACGCGCGCACGGCCAGGGCTACCATGACCGCGCCATCCTGCATTACCGGCCGGGCCTGCCTCTGGCGCAACCCTGGCGCGAGTTCATCGCCGAGATAGAGGGAAAGGCCTACGACTCGTTCATCCGCCGCATGCTGGCCCGGCCGGCAGGGAAGCGCGTCATTTTATCCATGGAGTGGTATTACGGCTGGCAAGGTTGCGGGGTCTCCCCGCACTGCGATGCCCGGCGCAAGCTGGCCACCCACATCTTCTATTTCAATACCCAAAGCGACTGGGAAACCAGTTGGGGCGGCGACGTTTTGATCATGGATGATGAAGGCCGATTCCAGGCCCACTCGGCGCCCGAGTTTAATGAGCTGAAAGTCGCCGCCAGCCTGGACCCGCGAGGAAACGGCAGTCTGCTCTTCATGCGGACGGAACACTCCTGGCACGGCGTGCATCCGCTCCAGTCGCCCCCGGGCCGCCTGCGCAAGCTGTTCATCGTGACGATCAACGCGCCGACGCTCCAGGTTTGGTGGCGGCGCCTGCGCGGCAAGGACCCCGACGGCTATCGGCTCCAACCCTGGCAAGGGGCCCAACCGCCCCAGGAGGCGACACCTGAACCTGTGAGGGCCTGAAAAGCATTGCTATGAAAAACATGTTCTGCCTTCCGGTGCTGGCGGCGTTGCTGCAAGCCGCCCCCGCCCTCCATCTGCCGGCCGCTGACCGGGTTGTTTATGAAGGCAAAAGCGGGCCCGGCCAGGGCAAGCACATTGTCTTGTTGTCGGGCGACGAAGAGTATCGCTCGGAGGAGGGGTTGCCCATGCTGGCCAAGATCCTGGCGGAGCGGCATGGTTTCAAATGCACCGTCCTGTTCGCCATCAACCCCGCCACCGGCGTCATCGAGCCAACCATCCTTGACAATATCCCCGGCCTCGAGGCCCTCGACACTGCCGATGTCTGTCTCATGGCCCTGCGTTTCCGGGAGTTGCCCGAGGCGCAGATGAAGCACTTCGTCGAGTACCTCAACGCCGGCAAGCCGATCATCGCCCTGCGCACCAGCACCCACGCCTTCCAGTACAATCGGGACAAGCAAAGCCCCTACGCCAAGTACGATTGGCGCAACCGGGACTGGCCCGGCGGCTTTGGCCAGCAGGTCCTGGGCGAAACCTGGGTGGACCACCACGGCAGCCATGGCCACGAAAGCACGCGCGGCATCCTCGATGAGGCCCTCAAAGACCACCCCGTTTTGCGGGGCGTGACCGGGATCTGGGGACCCACCGATGTCTATGCCGTCGCCCACCTGCCCGCCGACGCCAAGGTCCTGGCCCGGGGCCAGGTCCTCGCCGGCATGAACCCCTCCGACCCGCCCGTCCAAGGCCCCAAGAACAATCCCATGATGCCGCTGGTCTGGGTGCGCCTTTACACGGGCCAATCCGGCCGGACCTCCAGAATCCTCACCACCACCATGGGCGCGGCAGTGGACCTCGAAGACGCGGGGCTGCGCCGCTTGCTCGTCAATGCCTGCTACTGGTGCGCGGGCCTCGAAGACCAAATCCCTCCCAAAGCCAACGTGGACTATATCGGCCAATACAAACCGAGCTGGTTCGGCTATGGCAAATTCAAGCCCGGCCTCAAGCCCGAAGAGCTTGCCCTCCATTAGAGTATGGCCTACGCGGAAAAAGAACTTCAGCACATCTCGAAGCAGTTTCAGATTTACGGCGAAATCCTCCACGCCGAGACGTTCAAGATTGGCCATATCAACGAGACCTATTCCGCAACCTACGACCAGGGTGGCACGCGCGTCCGCTACATTCACCAGAAGGTCAACAAGAACGTCTTCAAGAACCCGCCGGAGCTGATGAAGAACCTCATGCGGGTCACCACGCATATCCGCAACAAGCTCGAGACGCAGGCTGCCGAGGACATCACCCGCCGCTCGCTGGTGGTCATCCCCACCCGCGACGGCCACTCCCATTATCAGAATAGCGACGGGGAGTTCTGGCGCACCTTCGTGTTTGTCGAAGGGACCCAGACCTTCGAAGCGGTGCAGACCCCGGGGCAGGCCTTCGAGGCCGGACGCGCCTTCGGCGAGTTCCAGCTTCACCTGGTGGACCTCCCCGGCGAGCGGCTCATCGAGACCATCCCGGAATTCCACCATACCCGAAAACGCTTTGCCGCGTTCCTCGAGGCCCTGACCAAAGACCATTACAACCGGGCCCAGGACGCCAAACCGGAAATCGCCTTCGCTCTCAAGCAGGAAGGACTGGTCGATGTCATCCTCGAGGCCATGCAGAAAGGCCGGATTCCCGAGCGCATCACCCACAACGACACCAAATTCAACAACGTCATGCTCGACACCCGGACCGGCAGGGCCATGTGCGTGGTGGACCTCGACACCGTCATGCCGGGCTGCGCCCTCTACGATTTCGGCGACATGGTCCGCACCACCACCAGCCCCACCCTCGAAGACGAGCGCGACCTCTCCAAAGTCAGGATGCAGATGCCCATGTTCAGGAAATTGGCCCAAGGCTATCTCTCCACCGCCGGCCAGTTCCTGACCCAGCTCGAAAAAACCCTCATCCCCTTCTCCGGCAAGCTCATCACCTTCGAAATCGGCCTCCGTTTCCTCACCGATTTCCTCAGCGGCGACACCTACTTCCGCATCCATCGCCCCGACCATAACCTCGACCGCTGCCGGACCCAGTTCAAACTGCTCGACTCCCTCGAGCGCCAGGAAGCCGCCATGCTCCGAGCCATCGAGTCGATGTAACTGATTGGAAAAGAGACAGCCGAGGCCAAGGCCGAGCGGATCATGGCCCGGGAATTGCTCCGGCGGGGCTGGACGGAGGCGGACTTGGCGGCGCGGCGCAAGAGCGAACCAGACAAATTGGCGATCTCAGCGCGGCTGCGCAGCCAAGCCGCGGCTGTTTTGTCGGATTCTGATCGACTCGAGACATCAGCCAAATGAAAAAGGAACCATGCTATGGTTTGGTTGACTGAACGGATCGCCTCGATCGGCTGGACCCACGAAGGTCCGATTCAAACGACGAAAACCCAGGCTCGAGTCACTGCCAGCGCGGCGGTTGGAAAGTCGCGGCAAAAACACTTTAGAAAAAAAACTGGACGCACGACGCTTTTTTGCTTGATCAGTGCCCTAATGGCTGACCCCATATCCGCTCTGGTCGGAGCAAATCCGCACGTGGCCTCGGAATGCGATGAACGATTTGCCTGGGCAGCGGGCAAGCACCTAACCGCCAGGCCGGGGGGTGTGGCGCTCATCGCAAAACCGTGGAACTCAGATCCAACCGTTGGTGTGATCTCGCGTGGGGGAGGCGCCGTGTTCTCGGGACCAATCG
>Ga0187864_10004124_pt1 | contig 11534 bp, 10 predicted proteins | sample June2016WEW_11_4_FD_132985 | JGI IMG/M metagenome (GOLD analysis project Ga0187864, IMG submission 132985) | Peatland microbial communities from SPRUCE experiment site at the Marcell Experimental Forest, Minnesota, USA - June2016WEW_11_40 | ecosystem: Environmental > Terrestrial > Soil >... | reverse complement strand
GCTTCCATCGCATGCTTCAACTGCTCTTCAGTGCCTTTCATTTTATCTACCGATCCCATGAGCGCCTCAACGATCTGGAGCTGGCGCTCTTTACATTTATCGGAGACGATGTCGCAATCTGACGCAAGACCGGAAAAAGGTTCGGCCGGCAGCGGCTTGCTCTTCTTGAGTGGAGGAGGGATTACTTGGTGACCCGCTATGATTTGTTCAGGGGACCACGTCACCTCAAAGAAGTCATTCAAGAAACTCAGACTGGCCGGATCACTCGGTTCGAGCGAGGCGCTGGCTGCGAGTATCCGGAGCTTTGGGTGGCCTGGGTGTAGCCCGAGGCGATCTAGCAATAGGCGAAGGAGGTAGGCGACTTCTGTGCCTGCCGTTCCACGATACAGGTGAAGCTCATCGAGCACCAGGTGAAAGATACTCTCTGGCTTCGCGAGCCACTTTTTCGTCGCATCGAAAATGCCTTGGTCAGCTTCCCTCATCAGCATGATGCTTAGCATGCTGTTGTTCGAGATAAGAATGTCCGGAGGGGAATCTTGCATATCCCACCGGCATCGCATCTCTGCGCCATCCAGACGAGGAAAGAAATATCGCGCCTCATCATTGCCTGTGGCATCCGCGTGCTTGTTGGCAGCTTTGGAGGCCCGATCTGCCGTCTTCAGTTCCTTGATTAACCGACGTATCCTTAACTCGTTCGGCTTTCCCTTTTCGTCTGTCTCGTGCCCCGGGACGGGTGTATTGCTGTTGTATCGGCCAAAATAAATCCGGTTCCCCGCGCGATGCTGCGTGAACCACGATTTCGCCTCAGGTGATTCCAGCGCACGTCGCAAACGGGTCATCTGATCTTCAACTAATGCGTTCATTGGGTACAGCAAAAGCGCTCGAACGGCAGGGGGGCGGCGGTCATGACTTCTCTGCGGCACCCGACTCGACCTTTTTGTTTCCTTACATTGCTGCTGCCATGAATCGTTGCGCCACCAGTCATTAATGTGATGGGGCAGCGAGCTTGGAGACTGCCAGCCGCGAGATTCACGCGTCAAGTACGCGAAGATCGGCAGCAGGAATGACTCAGTCTTGCCCGAACCAGTTCCCGCAGTTACGACGACATTCTGGCCGGCCAACGCCCTCCTGAGCATCTCCAGTTGGTGACCGAACAGCTTGTAATTACCGATCAACCCGCAACTGACAAGCCCAATGAAATCGCCAAGCGACGATTGGTCAAAGCCGGGTACATCTGTGTCTGCGAGCTTGGTGATCTCCTTGACGGTCTGATATCGCGGCAATGGCTCGATCCAAGGTTCCTGTCGAAAAATGCCAGGGCGGTTGAGTAATGCTTCGCGATCGCGTTCAAAGCTCGGAAACTTTGTTGCGAATGCGGTCTTTATGTACAAAAGGAAATTTCGCTGGATCTCCTCGAATGAACCGATTGGGTCTATCAAGCGATGCTCCTCTGGATATCAAATGTGGATGAAAAGAGTTCCTGTTCCAACTTTGCGGCTACCAGGTCTGCCAGGCAGCGCGGCACAAGGTCGTAAACCACAAAATTCGTCAAGCGACCATCAGAGGAGCTTGTCAGAGGCCGGGGAGACGAGCCAGAACACAGTGCCACAGAGCGCGCTAGTAGGCGCGGCAATGGCAGCGATTTCGGCGTAGCGAGGAGATGTTTTGTCGAATCGAAATACAGCACATTGAAGCCCGCCCTATGCAGTGCCAGATAACGGCCCCAGTCCACATCAATTTCGGCACATTTGTCTGAATCCCACATGTAATAGCGAAACACGTTTTTTACCGGATCAAGATACCTTGTCAGCCGAAACGATGCCCGTCCCTCCTTAACACGCGTGAAATAGTTGTGTTCAGGATCGAAATCCGCAGACGACCAGTTGAGTTCAGGAACCGTTTTCCATTCGAGTGACGCAGCGATCTGATGCAGCGTTGCACTTACCGAGGCCAGCGCATACGCCGGTGGGGTCGCTGCGAGCGCGATGCCGAGACTGCTGGCACACTCGTCGAGGTTCGAATTGACCGGCGCACGCAGAATCACGCGCTCCGGTAAGAGAGCGGACAGATCCCCTGGATGGAGGCTAACTTCGACCATCACATTGCATTTCGAGGCAGCGGTTCGAACAAGATCAATCGTTTCCGGCGACCTCGAACCGCACAGAACAGCTATGTTGGCGCTGGTCGGCAGTCTGACCAGAGAGCTAGGGGCAACGGCGATTCGCAGGCCATTACTATCGCTTAGTACTTGGCAATGCCCCAAACTGTCAAACGCGCGAAGGATTACATTGCGAGCAACGGCAGCATTCTCGTACCTCGCCAGCTCGCGTGCCGCAAGAGTATCAAGAACACGTTTGAATACGGGCCAAGAGATTTCGCGTTTCGCCGAAACGACGTAAAGCAGCAGATCTCCGGATGTACTCATGACGACTCTCGTGAGCGCGTGATTTGAAGAAGAGCCGACTCAATATCGCGGTCAGTCAAGAAATAACGCTGCGCGAGCGTAAGTCGCACCACGACCGGCACGCGCGGGCCTTTGCTGGACTGTCCTTCTGGGACCGGCCGTTGCGCTTTAAGTGCATCTTGTATGATTTCTCCAATCGGCTTGTTGAAAAGATCCGAGCACCGGCGCAGTAAATCGAGACTGAGAACTACGGTTTGTGGCAAGAATTCTGATACGCTGCATATCTTCCGAGGGCACCGAAACTGGATTTCGAGCGTTCCATCGCGGGTAATAGGTCCTTCTGGAAATGCGCCGCAAATGCTACAGCGCGATTGCCACGCGACCTGTGCAAGCTGCGGTCGACTCAAATATTTCCGAGCTGTAGTGAGTAGATCTCCATTCGGCTCAAGACGCTTTAGGAGCTGCAACAGTGCATTTCGGCCTCGCACTTGTGCGATGAAAGCGTTATCGTTCCTTAGCTCAGTGCCATTGCGAACAAATACGTTGGAGCGAATTGAGACGTTTGGCCTAGTCATCGATGTGATAAGCGAATCTGAGCTTTCCGTATTCGCCCCCAGCTCCATCCCGCGATCCCATCGCTGCGCTGGAGGCTCGAAGCTTCAGAATCAAATCGTGAGTTATGTTGTAGTTCAGCCGCAGCTCCTCCAAATCAAATCCAAGTGTATCGACGCTAAACGCAAGGATACGCTCGGAACCCGCGCTATCTCGCTTTGCACGCTTTTCAACAATTATGTTCGCCTGTCTGGAATCCTCCACGAGCGACAGGGCAAGCTCTCGTTGGCGCTTGAATGCTCGTTCGCCGTGGCTAATGATTTCGTAAAACGTATTGTCGCTAAGCATGATTCCGATCGATTCAGCGGTTTCGTAGCCGCCCGGTGATAGCTCGACAATTGCGGCGCCGTGGGCCACGTCCCATTCCGCCTGCTCAGAAACATAGAGAGCTGCTGAAAAGCGCCGGTCAGCGCGGAGCTTCGATTGCAGTAATCGTATTTTGCTGGAACCTCCAATGATAAGTAAGCGATCCAGTGCATCGAAGCTGAGACGACAGTTCTCGATTGCCTTCGTCAGGGTCTCAATTGCAAGGTCTACATGTGCGGTGATCAAAGACTCGAACCAAGCACGCTCCAAAACGAAATGAAGCGTGCCTTCCCCATAAGACGTAAGCAGGACATCCGTGCTGTCCAGGGATGTTAGTTGGCATTTGGCGCGCTCACATTTTGTGCGCAAGTTGTCCCTGTCTGCAGCCGGCATGGATTCGAAAGGAATGGCGCAATGGCGCTGTTCCATGACACGCGCATGAATCGCCCTTGCCAAATCTAAGTCAATCTCATCACCCGCAATTTCCATTCCTTCGGTAGAAAGTTCGAAAATCGTGCCGCCACGAATTTCCAAAATACTTATGTCGAGTGTTCCTCCGCCCCAGTCAAACACCGCGACGTAGTGGCAGTGGCGAAGTTGTGGGAGATAACGCATGAACGCGGCGGTGGACTCAGTCACAAAAGTGCTTAACTCTATGTCCGCAGCTTCAGCGGCCAGCCTGAGCTCGGTACGTGAAGATGCTGGAAAATCTACCGGAATAGTAATGGCTGCGCGATCGATGCGGTCGATTCCGAGTGCCGCCGCCCGGTCAGAAAGTTGGGTCAGAATGAATGAAGTCACCTCGCGCGGCGACCACGTTCGCTGCTCGGTCACCCAGACTTGGTCTTTGCCGAGCTTCCACTTCACTGATTGGACTATGTGGTACTGGCCACTATCGATGTAGCGCTCCCGCGCCTCCCACACTTTGCGACCACCAATAGCCACTCCTGTCGCGCGGTCAATTGCTACGATTGAGGGCAGAGGCTCACCGAATTCATCGCCGTAATGCTGTGCCTCTGCGTGTTCAGCGAGTTTGACAGCGCCGCTGTTTGTTGTTCCGAAATCGATACCGAAGAAACTCATCTGGATCCAACCCTGCCCGAGAACGTCTCAATACCTTCTTGCCTCAGGGCATCGAGGAATTGGTGAAATTGCAATAATAATATTTTCCCCACTTCGGCCGTGACGGGGGTTTCCTTGCCAGGCAGATCGATGACCAGTCGTGACAGGGTCAGGCCCACTCGATTCTTGAACTCTTCAATGCGACCATTAGCGTTCGCAGAAATCTGTTGCGCGAGGCGCTTTCGCTCGTTTTCTGCATGCAACTTTTCTTGGTCCAGTGCTGCAGCCATGTCGCTAGCGCGTTTAGTCTCTCGGGAACAATCCATCCTCGATCTTTCACGCTCGCTTTCCGCGATTCGGAGCAAATCCTGAACCCGTTGCAATTCTCGACTGGCAGCCTCGCGCTGAGCCTCTACCTGTTCGGCAGCCCCCACCAGTTTTGCTATACATTCGTGAGCATGACGGAGAAGGTCAAGCTCTCGTGTCATTGCAGAGATTCGGTTGCTTAGTTCTCCTTCTAATCGTGGTAATTCCTCCTTGAGTGGACCGACCAAGAGTGGAGCAGACGTTGAAAGCATCGGCTCTTGCGCCGTTGGTTTTACAGGCTGCGTGTGAGTAGCGTTGGCAACAAGCGGCGGGCTCGGTCCCGTGTCAGCTGTTGCTTCTGGGGTGGAAATCAAGTTATCCCGCAATGAGGGAGGCCATTTTTTGGCATCGGCAGCGATTTTCGATCGAAGGTCAGAAACTGCCAGACTGTCCTTGGGAGCATCTGGGCGTGCTAGGTAGCCGAGAATCGCGGTCGCCAGTCTGGAGCGTGTCAACGCAGATACGGAAAAGATCGGGTCAGCAGCAATGTCGAAAAGGGTGGCGCAGATTCTCACCAGTTCAGCCACGCTCCCGCCTTCACGCACGAGAGTGTCAAAGGAGAGTATCCTTTCGCCAAAAAGGATCGACGCCAAAGTCTCGCGTGACTCTTTGCTGAGGTTCTTACGGCCCGATGGGACGAGCAAGCCAAGCCAGTAAAGCGCGGTTGCACCGTCGAGCTCAATGACGCTGGCGACAAGAAATGTGAGCCGTCGGTATGATTTCTCAGTCGATGGCGCTGGCACCCACTTCCGAAACAGATTTCTTCTGCTGTTGTCCATCCCTGGCCAACAGCTTCGAATGGCTTCAGCAATGGCCTCAGCTTTCACATCCTCCAGCAGTTGGAATGTCGGTGCAGGATCGATCGATGCGTCAGCCCAGATCGACGCGAGCAATGCGCTCGCTTTGTCACGGCTTGCGGCATCCATTCGTCCCTTTTTGGCGCGGGCCGCGAGAGCCATAGATTCGAGTTCGGCGATTCGTTCGTCCATTGGTACTCCTATAATGTTCCACGGCTAAACAATAGTCGCTCAAGTTCGATATCCGCTTGTAATGGCGAAACATCTGCAACGCCAATCCCCGTCTTACATATTTGGCCGCTCTCTTCGTCGGCGAGGAGCTTCATAAATGACTGTAATCGTTCAAAATGCGTTGGGAGTTGGCGATTTGCGAGTTCATGTACTTTTTCTGTACGCCCCAGCCTATAGAAGACCAATTGTAAGAGCGCGGCAGCGATAGCGCGGACGATTACATCCGGAGATTCTGCCGCAGCCGAAAGTTCCCTGATGCAGCGAAACCAATTGCGACGACCATCGTTCTCCGCACCAGCGACATACTGCTGATAACCTTCGGTAAGTTCTAGACCTCGTGGTCGCCGTTTTACTTCCACGCTATGTAGGCCGTCGATGCCCTTGGTCATGTCGCTCCTCCACCCAGCAATCAGATTTCGGAGCTCCGGTTCCGTGGGAACGGCAGCTTGCACTGCCAGCGTAATGACGTTCGCGTTTTCGGCATTTGGGGGTGGCTCATGTTCGCCCGTCGAAATGCGATCTGCTGGAAAGATAACTACGTCATCCTGTAATGGCTCGTCGTCAAGCCAATTGTGAAAAATCGGTACTTCAGAACCAACTGTGAGCGAACCTGCCACGCGCGGCTCTATTGATACGTCGCACGGTTCTCCGTTCGGGTCACACCAGCCGAGAGGTTCTAAATCTGGCCATGCAATGCCAGTCTGCACGTATATGGCCCGGGTGCTAATCGTCTGCTTGCCGGACCTAACTTCAAATGTGAGTTTTGGATCACTAGCGAATTTGCAGGAAACCTGAAGAACAAACGGAGAACACGTGCCTACGGATTTTCCGTTGCAGAAAAGCACAGCCGACGGTGATGCGCCTATTACGCTGACCTTCGGAAGCGCGAAACTAAAATAGGTGCTTGGAGATGCGGAAACCCCGCCTTCAAAGCAGATCTGCACAGTGGTTGGGAAAGACAGTGCAGGAAACGTGTCTCTCACGAGGGCGTCGTCAATCGCATAATCCGCGCTAAATGCCCCCCAGCCCTTCGGCAATCCGCTTTGAATATCTATCCGCTTCAGGCCGGAGCATCCATTTGCCCGGCCCCATTCTTCAATGATGTTTTCGCAGTCCTCTCTGACGAGAAGTAGGAATGGCGTATTTGGCGTAAGCCTCTGGGCCTCGACATACCCGCTCAAGCCCTGGTTGGCCCCACTCACGAACAGCCGCACAGGACTGGAACTGAGAGAGAATCTCCAATTTCGATTTACCTCTCGCAATCGAATGCCGCTGCACCAGTCGATTTCTGCTGCATCGAACTCGCCATCTTCAGACCGCAATGCTGTAGACCAGCCATCGCGGAACTCGTCGCATCGAAATTGTTCAGGATCGCCTACAAACTTCAACAGAAGTCCGTCTTCGGGGAACTCATGCCGCGATCGACAGAGTAGCCGCATCTGCATTCGCTCCGAAATTGAATCCAGTTCACACCAAAGCCGCGCAGTGCCCACAATGGATCTGCGCGTTGTCTCCTCTCCCAGAGGAATGACAGTACCATCCCACTCCGCAAGCTCCTGGATGACGGCATCGATTAAAGCTTCAAACTCCTCTTCGCTTTTAGTACGCTCCTCAAGTATCGTCCTGGTGCGCGGGCGTAGGCGAGAGCCTCCGTACTTTATGAGCGCATCGAGTAGCAGCGCTTCGGATGGCGTGGATGCCGGGTCAATAGCAGCTTCGGCAAAAATCGAAGGTAGTGCGAGTCGCTCTTGCTCGCTGAGAATCGTCTGGGAGATCGGAATTCCGACGTGAATGAACCTACTCGTCACGCGGGCCTGGAATATTCCCTGACTGCCGCGCATTTCCCGCTGGCTCCAATTTTCGAGGTCCTCCCATAAATTCCGCATTGCGGAGAATCCGCGATATGTGCCTGACGTGGGCGTCTCGCCTAGCAACTTGCGCAGCCTAGGATAATAAGCGTTGCTAGCAAAGTCACCCCTGAGACCCGCTGCCAAAGCAAACAGGCCCAAATAGGCAAGGTAGGGCGGGTATTGCAGTTTGCGCCGCCGCCAACCCGAAAGGCACTGATCCGCACGTTCGCATACGTTGCCGTGGGATACCCACTCAGGCCCCCGTTTTACAGCGACCAAGAAATCGGGCATGCCTGCGCCGCTCGGTTTACCGACCTCTCGAATGAGATCTGCAGTTACGTACAAATAGACACGTCGGTCCTTGACCTCTGGCGTAAAAAATCTTGCTCCGATGCTGTTATTCCAGCTCAGATAATCCATGACAGACCGGCTGTTGTTGGGGGGAAACTTGATTCTAGCGCTGAAAACGAACGGAGCAGAGGATAGAGAGGGAGTGAGGATGGGGCTAATTGCAGCATCAATTTTCGCTCTCGTAGCCCAGATCAACGTACTGGATCGAATCTGCGGTGCTCTCTTATCTTGTCGTAGCTTACGGCCAACTGCTGTCCCAGTCTCATATCGGTACTCACAACGGGCTCATTGTCCAGCTCACCGAACACCAGCTGCTGTTCGTCGTCGCTGTGGTCCACCAGCATCCACATCCATTCGCTCGCGCCAAATTTTTCGTCATTCACCTCAATTTTGACGTGATCGCCTTTGTTATATCTTCCCATGCACACACGCTTTTCAAACTTTCAAACCGACTCCTTCGAGCTGCTGAACCGAACTCCGGCGATCCCCTACTTCGGATAGTAGGGCATCAGGTCCCTGGCTGTGAACTGATGTACCGGCCCATCCGGCTGAGATTGAGAAATGATGACGCACTGATCATCCACCGCAAATTGCATTATCCAGTCCATACATCCGCCGCACGGGGTGAAGCGTTCTCGCTCTGCAGCGATTGCCACAGCAACTACAGATCGCGCGCCTGCGCTTACCATCGAGGTCAGTGCATTCACCTCAGCATGAACGTCATGGCATCTGTATCTGTGCTCGACGTTGCAGCCAGCATAAATTTCGCCCTTTGGAGTGCAGACCGCGCAGCCGACCTTCGTTGGACCGATAACGTACGCATTTTCACGAGCTTCCCATGCAGCTTTCAGCATCCCAGCAATCTGCTGCTCAGTCACTCGCCCATGGGCCGTCGTCTTCTGTTCACACGCCATATTCATCGATTAGCCTCTGCACCAGTCGACTCCAATGCTCTCCCTGTTCCCAAGTCGTCGATTGACGCTGGAATCTCTCTATCACAGATGCCGCAAGCCGAGTCCATCCCTGAGGAGCTTTTTGCTTATTAATGAAAATGGCTCGCTCGAATTCTTCCAGAACAGAACGGTGCTCCTGGATTGCACCTGCTCGATTCGCGAATCCTTCGAATATAACTCTCCGCAGTCGATCGTCTATCGTGAGTGCGGCCATCTCCACGAGGGATCTGGTAGCCCCATATCGAACAGCACGTGCGTCAGCCTCCAGCAAGCGAAGCAAAATGTCGACATTCTCTGGAGAGGGAAAAGCACCTAAAACGTGTGCCGCCCTCCACCTTATCACTTCCTCATCTGAACCAAGAAACTCTCTCAACAAGCCCTGTTGGGCATCTGAAAGGCGGAGCCTCTTTAGCACATTAGAGCACGTCCAACCCATTACCGAATCTCGATCGCTTATATGCCGGACCTCTTCATCGCTTGAAGCAGTGCCCGGAGTGTGTGTAAACAACTCTCTCCAAGCCCCAAACCACTCCCTTTCGCCATGGGCATTATTTACAAGCTCAAACACTCTTTGGAGGGAAGCGGCTTCCAAGAACTCCCGCGCCTCGTTCGTTCGAATCAAACTCAGTGTGTCTGATGCTTTCCGGGCGGTTGCATTAATAAGATCCCAACGGCGCTCTGCAAACATCGCCAGTATTACAATCTGCATTTCGGGACTTGTTGTGATTTCGCGAGCCTCTGCGATCACGTATCCGGCAGCGTAAATGTTCCAGTCATAGACTTGCCGCAGAAAAAAATCCGCTGCATCCGTGTCAGCAATTTGCTCCATCGTCATCGCGAGAGTCTCAAAGGAGCTTGCATGGGGGAGCGTTGGCTCTTCTGGCGAGACTAACCGTCGCTGTAATCGGCGCGAGTGGCACGGGTTCCCTGATCTGCGAATTGCTGGCGCGGGCCGGATGCCGAAAAATTCTGGTCATTGATCACGACATCGTAAAGCTGGCCAACCTGAACCGCATCCTCTATGCAACCAAAGAAGATGCCAGATTGGGCCGTCCAAAGGCAGAAGTTCTTAAGCGTGGCATCGAGAGCCTCGAATTGGGGTGCGAGGTGGTCCCTATCGTCGGGTCCATTCTGGATGACAACGTGATGCGGCGTTTGAATGACGCCGATATTGCATTCGGCTGCGTGGACAAGGATTATCCGCGGATTTTGCTTTGCAAATATGCTTTACAACACGTCCTGCCATACATCGATGTCGGCGCCGAAATCGGAGGCGACAAGGAGGGTATTGTCTCGACAGATGCACGTATGAACTACGTGGCGCCAGGCAGATGGTGTTTACGTTGTACCGGCCTTGTCAATGCAAGGCGACTTGCCTTCGAATCACTCACTACGGCTGAACGCAAGAGGAAGATTGCCCTCGGCTATTCAGATGATCTTTTGCTCAAGCAGCCGGCAGTGATGGATCTGAACATGAGGGCCGCAAGCAGCGGCATGATGACGTTGCGACACTTGCTGCAGCCGTTTTTGCTGGAACCCCTACCTGTAACTCTTGCCGAAAATCTAGTGACTTACAATCTCAAGCCAGTCGCATCGGCGCGTTGTCGAAACGATAATTGCGACATTTGCCGGATAAATCCTCAGCAAGGATTTGGCGACTGCGGTGAGACGATCGGTCTTTCCGCCGAAGAAGCTGCAGCCTTGAAATGGGAAGACGACAAGTATTGACCGCGGTAGTGACCTCTGGGCTGACTACCACTGCTACCAAAAAGTGACCTATTTATTTTTCCAACGATATTGGTAAAATGCAGTTACGCTCGGTCGCAAGTGACTGGTAGCGTTGGCAGTTAAAGCAGAAATTTGCCATTGTTTATGGCAAAACGAAGGCGGTGGATGTTAATCCCTCCCTCTCCGCCATCTCTTTTTTAGCGGTTTGAAGCCGCAAATCGCTTCCGCGTGTACGAAAAGGGTCCCAACTCCATGCGTTCCTACCAAAACGAAAACAGCGCCGAGCCGGCTCCACCGGCTCGGCACCCGCGGGATGTCCATTCTTAGCGGCTGATAGTCGCCTATGTCATTGTTTCTACAAAGTTTACTTACGTTTCATCTTTTGGGGTCCAGACTTTCACCTTTTGGACCCCAACTTTCATCATTTGCGCAAACCCACATAGGCGTCGCCGAACTTCGCTTCCAAAACTGCGGCTTCGCGGCGCGCGCGGATGATCTGCATCGGAATTAGCACCACCAGAATAACCAGCAAGCGAGGCCGCCCCACCATGAGAATCATCCCTACCACGGCAAACATTCCGAAAACATAAATAGGATTGCGGATCCGCGAGTAGATGCCGCGGGTGACAAGCTCACTCGCTTTCGGAACCCAGGAGAACGATCGACCCAGCGTGTGGCGGGCGAGAATCACGCCGCCGAGGCCGATCAAACCGAGCAGCAGGCCGAGCCATTGCGCCAGCCCGTGCCGCCGAATCAACGGCAGCCAGACGTGCCATATCGTTCCACGATCCATCTTCACACTCTCCTCCAGGTCTAATCGACGAATCCCTGGCGCACTGCATGGATGAAATCGGTGTAGGCGGGCTCCATGCCG
>Ga0187864_10004120_pt1 | contig 11538 bp, 11 predicted proteins | sample June2016WEW_11_4_FD_132985 | JGI IMG/M metagenome (GOLD analysis project Ga0187864, IMG submission 132985) | Peatland microbial communities from SPRUCE experiment site at the Marcell Experimental Forest, Minnesota, USA - June2016WEW_11_40 | ecosystem: Environmental > Terrestrial > Soil >... | reverse complement strand
GTGGTAGTCGCGCCAGTTTTTCCAATACGACATCAGTCCCGTAATATCGCGATACGTGAATTCCTCCGCCATCGTCATTCTGCCCAGCACATAGCGGCGAAACACTCCCGGGGGCACTTGGACGTCCGACCGGTAGACGTCCCGCAGTTCCACCGTACTCGTGGCGAAGATGACCTCACGCACAGGGTAAACATCGGCCAACTGCTTGTAAAACTGTTCCGACGTCGGGACCGAGACGCCGTTGGCTCCCAGGTTGACGAAGGGGCGCCCTTCTCGGTCTTCCAGCAGGTCGCTGTCAATATCGTTCACCGCTATACTCGCTCCACTGATCACCCCGAGGGGTGCTGAACCGGGCCGATGCTCCCGGAGAAAGCGCATTTTCTCGTTGAGCGGCAGGTTCGGGGTGAAAAAGGGAGCAATTCCAAAGGACACACAGATCAGTTCTACGGCAGCACAGATACCTAATGCTGTTCCGAGACATGTCAAGAGATGTCGCCTGAGGCTATGCTCTTGATCGTTTTTCATAACGGTGTGAAGCGTGCCTCGAAAGAGCCCTGTCTGCTCGACCCGAGCCGCTCGCGTTCCCAATATATCACGCGATTGATTCTGGGCTTCGTTCCTGACGGTAACGCACGGCCCAGCGCGCCAGCTGCGGGCTTGTCAACATCAGCAACCATTTCATTGCGATATTAAAGGTGGGGCCGAGTTGCATGGCTCGCGAGACAGCTTCGCGCGCCTTCCGGTATTGTCCGATCGACAGGTACCAATTGGCCCAGCCGTTGTGAACCGAACCCAATTGCTTCCGAATGAGCTGGCGGATTTTCGTCGGCAGTGGTTCACTTATCCGCATAAGTCCTTCCAGCCTGAGCTGATTGTGCTGAAGGAAAAAATCGGTTCGATTCCATTCTGCGCTCACTCCGGTGTGGCGAAGCTGTACCGGCGACCGGTCGAACTTCACCAGCGGTCGGTTGACGTAACAGAATCCGGTGAGCGTAGCCAACCGGAACATTAATTCGCTATCTTCGCTGTACTTTATGCGGGGATTGAAGCCGCCAGTTCTTCTGATCATTTCGGCACTAGCCAGGAGGGAGGAGAGATGGACCACCATGCCGGCGCCCCCGGGTCTCACCAGAAGTCTCAGAACCTCTGTGTTGATGCCCATCTCTTCTTGATGGCGATAGTTCTCTTCCGCCAGTCGGAAGAGCGTCCGTGTTTCCGGGTGATTGACCAATCGGACGTCCGTGTAACATCCGGCGCATCGTGGGCCAAATTGCTCCAGGGCCTTGAACTGCCATTCCAGTTTGTCGCGTTCCCACTCATCGTCGGAGTCTAGGAAGGCGATCCACTCGCCCCGCGCTTCGGCGATCCCCTTGTTCCGTGCCGCGCTGGCGCCTTGGTTCCCCTGGTAGAAGTAGCGGATCCGATCGCCGAATTTTCCCGTCAGGACCTCGCCGGTGCCATCCGACGATCCATCGTCCACGACGATGACTTCAAGGTCGGAGAAGGTTTGGGCTAGGACGCTTTCAATACCCGGGGGTACCATAGTTGCCCGGTTGTAGGTCGGGATAACGACAGAAACTCTAGGGTTCATGGAGGGTCAGTCTATTGGAAATACAAAGATGTTTGGCTCCTCGCCTTGTTTCGGCAATTTATCGAGGAGCCTCATACTGAATCTGCCGGCGTAGTGAAGTCTATAACGAAACGCGCCGATCAACACGATAAGCTCTGCCGCAGTGTGACCGAAGCGTTGGAGTGCCACGGGGTTAAATCTCAATCATTAGAACGGGGCGGTACTCTCAGATAGCCTGTACTCCACCAGGAAGAAGACCGTACTCTGAGCTGGCACCTCAGGTTTCGCGTAGACACACCAGCGGGGCTCCGATTGCCGTAAACCTGCCGAACAATTTGGGATAAGGTCTAAATCAGAGGACGTCACCGTTTCGTCGAGAGAAAATGATGTCAGATTGCTCGTTCTCAGGAATTCTCTCGATGCGTCGTGGGGGGGCCGGTGGCCTCAGGGAGATGTCCGAGAGATCGCCGTACAGGTTTTCAATCTGGTAGACATGAAAACCGAACTTTCTGAAAAACGCGTGGAAATCTTCGCATGAGAGGCCCTGAAGATGGAGGCTGTCGGGGTTAACCTCAACAGCGATCTCAAGATCTTGTCTCCCGCGCTCAATCAGGCAAGACATTCCCTGAGCTGCCTGCCATTCGGCCCCTTCCACGTCAATTTTGACGATCCGGGCACCCTTGGTTTCCTCTGCTGTGACGATCGAAGACAGCGGTGCACAAGGCACTACGAAGCGGCCCTTGAAGTTCCACTTCTCGACCTGAGCTTTACGGGTGCTTGCCTTCCCCGAAGTCCCCTCACAGGGCCCGAACAGCTCAATGTTACCCTCCGCGTTCCAAACTGCCATGCCCACTACCCTGCCGTTGCGAATGCCGTTCATCCGGAAATTCGCTTCAAGGACTTCGCACGTCCTGGGCATCGCCTCGATTGATACAACGCTTCCCCTGTCTTTTACAATTTCGGCTGCTAAGAGGGAGAAGTATCCGACATTGGCGCCGACATCCACGAAGATGTCTCCTGGGGAGAGGGAACGGCTAATCCAGGCAGTTAGGTTGGGTTCCCAAATTCCGAAGTAGTATATGCACCGTCCTACATCTTCGTCGGGATCAACGAGAAGTTTGGCTCGAAATACGGTCTTGGCTGTGGCCGGGGCCTCCAGCCAATGGAGGTGGCAAGCGATGTTGTGCCAAATGGCCCGCTTTCCGAGGCGTATTGGAAACCACCGGAGGTAGAATCGCACAGGTGAAAGCACAAGGTGGCGAATGGTGTTCCGGATGATGGGAATCGATTGAATTCTTTGTTTCAGGGCTAACCGGTCCAACCGACCCTCCCGCTATCCAACGAATTTCTTGTGAACTAATAAGTCTTACCGCGAAGATAATGACTCGGAACCTCAGTAGCGCTAGACAGAGCTTATGATTTGACGCAGACGCCCTCAGGCACTTGGCCCCTCTGGAGCCTCTTCTTCGCTCTGTAGTCCGCGATCGTTTCGAGATAGACCTCGAGAAGCCTCATGCCGGCGGCATCCCAGGTGATCTCCGGGACCATCTTTAATCCGGCAGCCCGCAGCCGGGCGAGCAGAGCGCGGTCCTCATGCAACATGGTGATATGCTGGGTGATGGCCGCAACGTCGCCGACCCGGTGCATCAGTCCCGTTTCCATGTGCTTGCAGATCTCCGTACAGGCTTCCGAAGCTAGCGGAACACACCCGCTACCCATCGCCTCTGCGATAACAAGGCCAAAGCCTTCCTCTATGCTGGGAAGGACCAGAATGTCGCTCTTTCGCATCAGGTCCGCCACATCGCTCCTGTGTCCCAGGACTCGGACGCTCGGGTGGGAAAGCATGTTAGCCAGTTTTTCCCGGTAAGCGGGCAGGAATTCACCGGCAATCAGAAAAGTACCTTCTTTCGAGGCTGGCGACTTCAACCAGGCTTCGAGGGCGTAATGTACACCCTTTCTCACAGCGCAAACTCCCACAAATAACATCGTCAGTCCGCGCTTGGGATCGCGCAGTTCGCTTGCTGGGAAGTACTGTTTCTCATCAAACGCGTAGATGTGCCGGGCCAGCCTTTCTTTCGAAAATCCTCTGTCGAGAAAGGTTTTCACAACAAAGTCGGATGGGCATAAGAGGCGAGTCGCGAGCTCGTATTCTTCTTCCTCCCACCGCAGTTTCTGAGCGTTGTAAGCGTGCTCATGGTCGGGTGGCAACGTCACCCCGAGGCGTTCACACTCTTGCTGCACCACCTCCATGGCGAACCGCGTGTGAGCGTTGCATCTTTCCAGAACCGTAGGGATTCCGAGCTTGGCGGCCGTCTTCAGGGTCTCCAGCGCCCCGAGCGGCCATGTGTGAATGATGTCGATTTGTCCCACCAGCTTCGCAAGGCGGCGCGCCACAATCCGGTCGTGCAAAGCCACTGCACGCATCGTTCCGAGGAGCCTGTAAGGGATGCGCACTTTCCCACGCGCCAGCGTCGGTTTTACCACAACGCCCTGGGGAACGGGCCGGGAAATGGAGGCCGGCATTGCCAATACTTCCGCTCCCGCGGCTGCAAGGCCATTCACCTGCTGCCAGGCTATATAGCAGATCCGGTCTGCACCCAACCTGTTTGGAAAGCTGTAGAGCACCCGCACGCCATCATTATTGCTGTTCATAGTCTCCCTTGGAATCTATACATTGACTGGATCGGGAATGGAACGAAGGGGGTGATCTTGGGGAATTTCGACGAGTGCTACCACCGGACGCATGGCCTCAAAGGTAGCCACGGAAATGCTGGACCATAAAGCGAACAACCACATCTCCATCATCGATGGGTAGTTAATCCCGAAGTGCGCCACGACGACTGAGAACAAGGCGGAACCGAGGCACCAGAGGAACCATTCCCGACTGCGGTCGCCCTGCACTTGTTTTCTCGCATTTCCAAGCGCCCCAAAGCTCCGGCTGAAAATCGTAATGTACGCAACCAGTGCCACCAGCCCCCCCCCCACCGCCTGGACCACAAACTGGTTGCACATGTCGAACATCAAGAATCCCCACAGGTTGTAATCCTTGTATCCAAGTAGCCACCAGTCGCTGAAATGCCGAATGCACATGTCTACGAGCATTTGGCGGTGGTAGCCGGAAGAGGAGCCGGTGAGATCGACGCGGCCGATCAGCGCCCAAACCGGACCGTGCATCACTAAGTGCAAGGCCACCAAGGTAACGGCAAATCCCCGGCGAATCAGCGTCATCTGCTTGCGCAGGGGCCAAAAGGCAATAGCTAGAGCACTCGCAGCAAGCGCCAGGAGCGACGTGCTCGAATTCGACGTAATTACCATGGTCGTGGCTCCAGCAAGTCCCGCAAACGCCAGCATCCGGTCTTTCCGTTCCGTCCACAGCCCCAGAAACAATGGAATCAAAGCGCCCGCGAACGCCCCGGCGTTGATACAGCCCAGAACTCCCAGCGAGCGTATCTTCCCGTCTCTAATCGTCAAGCCGGGACCATACCCGCCAATATAGCCGAAAATATCCACGTGGGAGATTTGCTCGTTGAGCATGCAGACAGCCTGGATAACAGAAACAACAGCTAATGTCCTGATAGTCCGCCGGACGGCCTTGCCGTCGGTGATGAAAAACCTCACCACCAGGTAGCCGCCGAACATGTCCAGGAAGTCACCCAAATTGTGGATAAACACCTGCATCGTCATCCACTGGATGGAAAGAAGGATCTCCAGCGAGACCACCCACAGCACCACCATTCGGTCCACCGGATTAAATCCTCCCGGAAACTTGTCGGTCGACGATGTTCCGCTGAGCATGCCCCTTCGAATTAATCCCGCAATAATTAAGATGCGGAGCACCGTAAAATGCAGGCCACCCAGCACCACGACCTGCTGGATCGGGATAGTGAAACATGCTAACAAGAAGGGTGTAATAGCTTTTTGCCGCGAAGACGCAAAAATCAGCACAATGGTGACGAGCATTCCCACCGCCACCACCGGATTCAGTGTTGTTTCGGCGGCGCCACCGCCAAATCGAAAGTGTTCGGGTTCCATCGGTTATAGCTAAGCACAAGGTCGGCCATCCGTCGAATAGGGACGGCACGACCTGGAGCTGGCGTCTACAAAGCCAGGGTTGAATTGAAAGATGGGATCAGTGCGGCGTAGCCTGCACATTGGTCGGTGGCTGCGGCGCGGGAGGATTACCGAACTGATAGGCTCCAACGTCCCAAGCTGTGCTCGCCGGCCTTGCCACTACGGTCCTTGCTGGGCACGTCACCGTGTGGTTGCTCGTGTTATAGGTGCAAGCGTAGGTTGTGTCCGACTCGCAGGCGGTGGCTGCCGCGCTTAGTCCAGCGCTGGCCAAGGCCGAGCAGTAGCCAGAATACTCGTTCGTGCCCGCTCCCACCGTCGGGCTGCTGCCGGAGGTTGGCGAATGACCGTAAGTCTGCGAGGACGTGTAGCCGTCCGTCGTCGCGGTTGAATTGCTCATCTGCAAATCCGTCGTGCTCGTCAGGGTGCTGCAAGGCCCGAGAATGTAGGTCGAATTATCCGTAATGTAGTGATTATTGGTGTCGGTCACCGCCCCATTTGTGTAAACTTCGCAGCGAAGGATCGGCTGGGAGAAGTCGGACTGCCAAGTATTATTGAAATACGTGTAGTTCCCGTTCGCGTTGGGTCCTGAAGTTCCTCCGAAGTTCAGGTACTCCAAGCCTCCGACGTGGTAAGCGACGTTATTGAACACATAATCAGTCGTCGAGGCTGGTGGAGCAAGCCACAAGAACACTCCACCGCCCGATGTGACTGAATCCTCCACATAGTCGAATTTGTTGTTATAGACGGCATTCGCCCCTCCGGACGAAGCCTCCCCCAAGGCTTCCAGCAGATTTGAATGCCCGTTCTCGAAAAAGTACTCGTAGAGGTTGTCGTGAAACAGGTGCATGAAATTCGGGCCGCAGTTCGTTGTGTACCGGAATACGTTGTAGGCCACATTCCAGAACCCGCCGAAGCACAGACTCTCGCCGCCAGGGTCGGAATCCGCGAAATCCACTACGTTGTAGACCACGGTATCTCCGACGGTGCCTACTATTGTCCCTCCCGTAAATGCCCAGATGTTGGTGCAGACGATTGCAGGCGATGTGCAATTCTGCCCGTTCTTCGCCTGAAACAGCAGATGGCTTGCTCCGTGGATGTAGTTATTCTGGAAGGTTGATGGCCCCTGTTCGCTGCCATAGCTGAAATACTCATCCTCATGCGCTGGTTGGCCGACGTGTGATTGGCATAGACCCGTCATCTCGAAATTGTCAACGATGAAGCCGTACACCCAGGTCATCTCGAAAAAGTTATTGGTGCTTCCGATCTGGTAGGCGCAACTACTGACGTAATAACTCGGCTGGCCGTAACTGTCCGTCGTCCCTGTGCAGGTGGCTCCGTCAGAGAGAGTCCCAACCGTGGTGGCATTGCAGAGTGGATTATCGGCCGTGAAAATAGGCCGCGCCCAAGAGCTACCGGAGTACCAGGCCGGATCGACGCCCAAATAAATCGGGTGGCTGGATGTGCCATTCGGTGTGGTTCCCGTATTCCATTCCCATTGTCCACCCACGTACGGAGTTGCACTGCTGTTGCCGAAGTGCCACGTGTCGGCCCCGCGAAAGATGATGCCGATTCCCGGCCAGAGGCTTGCGCTCTGAGTCGTCACTGTCGCGCAGTTCCCCGTGCAGTTCGGCATGAACGGAGCGTGGAGCCACGGGGTCGCTTCGCTGGTTCCACTATTCGTGTCCGACCCGTTTGCCGCGACGTAGTAGCAGCTCGTCACCCCGAGGCTGGCGAGGGTTACCAAAGAGTTGGTTGTAGCATTAAGGTAGTTCGTCCCGGACGGACAGGTTCCCCCTGCCCCGAACGCACTTCCGGAAATCAAAAGCACCCCAAAAAATGTCAGAATAAATGCTGTACCACGTGTTGCCGAACCAAAATTGTTACTCATTCCTACCTCCCGGCCGGTGCTAATCGATTTGGCTCGCGCCATACGCACGACCGATCAAACAGCTTATTGACCGGCGGCAGGGTTGTCAACGGTACTTTGGTACTCCGGTGTATGGTTCCGTTCTCAGCCCAGCTCACGATGTTACGACCAAAAATCGTTGATTTTCTCGCCAACCTAGGCGGCGAAACAGGGTCATTCAGGTCCTCCGGCATGTCGTCTTAGGAACCCTCGGCGACAATTTATGGGCTGCCGCACCACGATTGCATCGAGATTCAATAATATTGCCGTTGCGCAGACGGAACAACACAGGCTCTCAGAACTAACCCATACGCTGAAACAACGCGCCTTCCAAAGTTCGCGTCACTCCGAGTAGTGAGAATGTCATGGCAGTCATCCTGAGAAACTCGTCAAAGGCACGTAGCTCATGGAATTGGTGGTTGAATTCGTCAAAGTAAATATATGTCCCAGGAATGATGGCATCACGCATGGCATTCAAAGCAAAAATAGTAGAGGAATATAGGTCCGCGTCAAAATTAAGCACCAGCACTTCGTGAGGAGGGCATTTGTAATTGGGCAGAGTCTCTTCAAACCAGCCCTTGAAGAACCGAACGCGACAGTCGTCAATTTGAGGAGCCTGACCTCCACCCGAGAAATAGCCTTTTGGACGATGAGGGAGCCAATCCTCCGGCAGACCTGCGAAGCTGTCAAAACCGTGCAGTTTGCTTCGGGGGTTCCGCAGAACCTTGGACCAATACCGAGTGGCGTCTCCCTGAGCAACACCGAACTCCATGTAAAGAACTTCCTTGTCGCCCGCCTGGGCCCCAACGATGTCAAACAACTCCTCGCGACGATCAAATCGAGGCGTTTCGTGGTATCCCTTGGCATGCATCCACTGTCCGACGGCAAGATAGTTTACCGTGGCGTTCACGTTGTAAATTGCATCGGAAGAAAGGCAGCTTCCAATGCGGGTTAGCAGGCACTTAAACCACTTGCGCTCGGATTTGGGCGGATCCGGCCTCCGTGATGCAGTGTCGCCGTGGCCGCTTTCTCTAATCCGTGTACTCACGTTTCACCCTTCGGCTGCTCTGGGAAATCGGGCCCGTAGAGCTTCTAAAGCTTTCAACACTTGCGGATTCTTGCTAAGGTAATTGTCTCTTGCTTCGGAGAGCCGCCTGCGCAGAAAAGCCTTGGCGTTCCACCGGAGGCCAAGATCTCCGACCGTCGCGTGACTATTCCGGTAAGACACTGAGAAGGTGTGCGAGGCACCTGGAGCCAGGTCCGCTCTGGCAGAGATCCCGGCATCGTCGACCTCAGCGTCGGCGAACGCAGCTCCATCCTGAAGCACCTGTTCAAAAAAAGAGCACGGAGCGGGTTGGGCCCATTCGACACAAAATCGCTCCACAGACTCGGAATCGTTCTCAACCGCTACGGTAGGAGAATAGGCTCTTATTTGAACGGTTCCATCTGCGGCACGCCGTCGGAGAAACGACCCGCTAATGGCGACCGCGAGATTTGACCAGGAAATACCTGGGGCGACGGCATTGATCCTCTGAACGCCATCCACGAGACGCCGAGAATTCTCAAAGCTGTCGTGGTGTTCCCCGGTGAGAACGGGTTTCCCGAAGAAAATATTGAATGCGACGTCTTGGCTACGGGTATCCCGGACGGAATTCCGTCCGAATAAAGGAAACCCGCCAAACCGGAGGATCGCAGGCTGGCAAATTTCACCGGCGGTCGGAAGAGTTGGCTGTCCCAAGGGGTGCCACGCCGAGCTCACCGCGGCATAGAAATTTCGCGACTTGAGGACCTGCATAGCTTCCAGCGAGAAATCAGATTGCGGGAAGACCATTACCTTGTCGCAGCGCAATGTCGAGGCTTCGTACTGCCGCCGCATCCGCTCTTCGGCAATAGCCAGGGCCGAGTTCAGGAAATCAAGATCGCGCGATGCAAACTCCGATTGAGTATGATCGTTTCCATGGTAACAGAGCGAGAAGTATTTGGGGTTCTCCATGAATAGCCGGAGAACCCGTGCCGAATTTCGCCGGTAATTGTAAGGGATAAATGCAATCGTCGTATGAAACTTATGTTCCCTCATCAAACGGAGAAGGGCTTCAAAATTCAGAAAGCCATAGTTCGGACGCAGCAGCGGGTCATCAACGATGATCGATGCGTGCGATTCACACGGATGCCAGCACTCTTCCCCGAAGATGTAACGCAAGGCCATGGCGTGCGGCATTAATCGGGAAAAATGCTGATCAAGCGGTGAATAACCGGCGTGGACATTGACGTCTGTGACGTCCCCGCTGGCTAGACATAACATTTGGGTGGCGTCACGCCGCACCGCGGCCATCAAAGGTTGGTCCCCAATGCATATCAGCTTCCGCACGGTATTGCCGCCGGCCTCAACACCAAAAACGCGGTCGTTAGAGGGGTTAATGGGGCCAAATGAGAGTCCCGAAAAAGGTCCACAGACATCTTTTGAATCCATGGGAATCTCGTAGGGCCGGCCCGGATCTGCGACTGGATGCACCGACGATAGCGCGCCGCCCGACAAGGATGCCACAATACTTGCTACGAAGGGCTGCAGCGTGACCGCGTGAACGAGCAGGTGCGGGAAGTGTGACACCAAACAGGAAACCAGCTCGGCTGGCAGGACGTCCTCTCCCACCCACTCTCTCATCACCTGTGGGTTGACAACGAGGCAGCAATTGTGGTCTGGGACCGCCCTTTCCAGGTACGTTGCATGCTGCTGAATTTGCTTCTCCAACCGAAGAGGTTCGCAGCTTATCCCCAGAAATTGCGCGAGCCGGGCTAGCCGAGCGTCTGCCTGCTGAGGTTCGCCCGTATGTGGGACGAGGAGCTTCATGCTCCATCCTTTCGACTGACGTTATTGGCTTCGGGCGTCTCGCTGTGCGTTTAAGCCACGGACGACAATCGGTTTGAGCTGTCTGGAGAACTCTCTGTGCGTGACCTCGGGCCCAAGGGGGATCCCGGTTCGGGCTACCGGGACGGCCGGATTCCCCTGCACAACGGTCATGGGAGGCACCGACCGCGTCACCACGCTTCCTGCGGTAACGACCGCCCCACGTCCGATGACAACGTCCGGCAGTATGATTACCCCTGGTCCAACAAAGGCGTCACTCTCAATCCTGACACCTTTGCGCAATTCGTGGAAATGCGCGATGATCATCGTTCGCATGCCTATCCACGCCCGGTCCTCGATCGTAATGAGGTCTGGGTAGGCCGTTTCGAGGACGACATCCTGGCTGATAAAAACACCCTTCCCGATGTTCACTCCGCGCGCCCGATGCAAAATAACCCGTAAGTTCTCGCCACCGGGGATGATCCTCGCAAGCAACTGGAGAGAACGCTGCGTTAAACCGCGAAAAAACGTGTCTTTCACTAGGCCTCTCATTCGTGCGCTGGCACACCCGGGGCGTTTTGCTCCTGCAGGAAGCGCGAAATCGCCTCAAAGGATCCCAGCTTCAACAACACGGGAAAATCGATAAATTTGCCAAACACTTGGTCTATGCTTGTTATGAGCGTTACGCCGGCTAGCGAATCGAGGTCGAGCAGGGCGGTTACATCGCACGCTCGGATTTCTGCTTCACTCAGGGTTGGGAACACGGCTGCGAAGCACTGAACCAGCCGGTCGTCGTGAACAGTCATTAGGTACCTCCACGATGGGATACAACCGTTAAGGCCCGCTGCATCTTGACCGACTTCCGTGCCGGCAATTCAGGAGCATACTCTGTTTTCGCGCGGGCGGTCACTTGGAGAAAGTCGCCCCCGCCGGTGTAGCCCCATTCGCGGCACCAAGGGAACGCCGACTCACACCCACGGCTGCCTCGTCGTTTTCGGCCCAGCGCACGAAGGTACGCCCGAAAATCGTCCACTTTTTGGCCATGCCTAGGCAGCGGAAGGGCGTTTTTGACAGCGATGACAACTGTGTTACGTTCCACTCCGCCGCCTCAATCAAGGCGCGACCTGTGGCCTCCTTTGCCAAGCT